>Ga0123357_10000613_pt1 | contig 35370 bp, 32 predicted proteins | sample TergutEmb28metaG_FD_89873 | JGI IMG/M metagenome (GOLD analysis project Ga0123357, IMG submission 89873) | Embiratermes neotenicus P4 segment gut microbial communities from Petit-Saut dam, French Guiana - Emb289 P4 | ecosystem: Host-associated > Arthropoda: Insects > Digestive system > Gut ... | reverse complement strand
GTCAAGCCTTTCAGCGCCGATGGTACTGCAGGAGGGATTCTGTGGGAGACTAGGACGCCGCCGGACTTATAAACTCCCTTGTCAGTGGCAACACCGACAAGGGAGTTTTTTTGTTATGCCAGCGTGATGCTGACTAGTGTTTTCGGTAGAGAGGATGTTTGGCGATGGTTCAGGCAGGAGATAATGGGCGGCGTGACTTCGGTCGCGGGCCAGGCGGGTCACACCGTGGTGGCGACCGACGTCAACCGGGCGGCGGCGAGCGCGGCGGATACCGCTCTGGTGGTGAGCGCCGTGAGTGGTCGGATCGTCCGCCGCGTGAGCGTCGGGAATGGTCTGACCGTCCCCCGCGTGGGCCGCGTGAGTCGTCCGATGATAGGCCGCGCAGTAACTTCCGCTCAAGTGGCGGGCAACGGCCGTGGGGTGGGGATCGTCCAGACCGTCCTGCGGGAGAGCGCCGCGAGTGGTCCGATCGTCCGCCGCGTGGGCCGCGCGAGTCGTCGGGTGATCGGCCGGCCTATGGTGACCGACCACGGCAGGAGAGACGTGAGTGGTCTGATCGTCCCCCGCGTGGGCCGCGTCAATCTTCTGGAGATCGCGCTGGCTACGGCGATCGTCCGCCGCGTGAGCGTCGTGAGTGGTCGGATCGTCCTCCGCGTGGGCCGCGTGAGTCGTCCGATGATAGGCCGCGCAGTAATTTCCGCTCGGGTGATGGGCAACGGTCGTGGGGTGGGGATCGCTCAGACCGTCCGCCGCGTGAGCGACGTGAGTGGAGCGATCGTCCCCCGCGTGAGGCTTCAAGCGATCGACCACGGCAGGAGAGGCGGGAGTGGTCTGAACGACCGCCACGTGAGCGCCGTGACTGGTCGGATCGTCCTCCGCGTGGGCCGCGTGAGTCGTCCGATGATAGGCCGCGCAGTAATTTCCGCTCGGGTGATGGGCAAAGGTCGTGGGGTGGGGATCGTCCAGACCGTCCGCCGCGTGAGAGGCGTGAGTGGAGCGATCGTCCCCCGCGTGAGCGCCGGGAGTGGTCGGACCGGCAGCCCGCTGATCTGGACGAACCGATCTTCGACGATTACGACGAACGCGACCTGCCTGTCGGTGTGCGGGCCGAGCTGAAGGGCGTGACGCCAGAGGCAGCGCATGTGGTGGGTGGCCATGTGAGGATGGCGGCGTTGCTGGTGGATGATGACCCGGCATTGGCGCTCAAGCATGCCTTGGCAGCCAAGCGCCGGGCAGGGCGTCTGCAGGTGGTGAGGGAAGCGGTCGCCGAGGCAGCTTATGCGGCCGAAGACTTCCGTCTGGCGTCAAGCGAATACCAGGCCTTACGGCGGATGACGGGCGATGAAAATGTTGTTCCCGTGCTGGCGGATTGCCAGCGGGCGCTCGGCAAGCCGTCGGCCGCACTGGAGTTACTGGCTGACGCCGACACTGCCAAGATGAACTCGGACCAACGCATTGAAGCGGTCATTGTGGCAGCCGGTGCTCGGCAGGATCTTGGCCAGACTGATGAGGCTCAGCGACTGCTGCGCGATGCCATCGCGTCTCGTCGAGGTGGACGCATCGGGCAAGCCCGGCTGCGTTATGCCTATGCGGCCACTCTAGAAGCATCCGGTGACAGCACAGGTGCCCGAACTTGGTTCGTCGCCGCTTCAGAACTCGATCAGACGAACGCTGCCGATGCGCAACGCCGCGTCGACATGCTTGATGGCTTGCCTGTTGAGGACGAGGTGACGGACCCGGACGACGACTTCATCGTCGACGAGGAGTTGGGCGATCAGTTCACCCCGGACGATGCCGGTGATGAAGACGAACCGAGCGGCGGTGAGCCCGCCGATGAGGAGACGGCATCGGATCAGCCGGATGAAGAAGACGATGTCGATGGCTGATGGCGCGGTGCTCGGCACGGCCTTCGACGCCATCGGGTTCGACCTGGACGGGGTGGTGTACCGAGGGCCGGTGGCAGTGCCCGGTGCGCCGGAGGCCATCAATGAGCTGCGGCGGCAGGGCGCACGGTTGGGATATGTGACCAATAACGCCCAGCGCGCGCCCAGGCTGATTGCGGAACAATTGATGAGTTTCGGAATCGAATGCAGTGCCGACGACATCGTCACGTCAGCGCAAGCCACGGCCCACTTGATGAGCGACGAGCTGTCGCCCGGTGCAGAGATACTGATAGTCGGCTCGTCGGCCTTGGGGGATGAAATCGCGGCAGTCGGGCTGAAGCCGACCTTTGTGCGTTCGGACGAAACGGCGGCGATAATCGTCGGCTTCGAGCCGGGTCTGACCTGGGACAAGCTCAACGATGCCTGCTATGCCGTGCAAGCGGGGGCTAAGTACTATGCCTGCAATGATGATTTGACCAGACCAACAGACAAGGGCATCGCGGTCGGCACGGGGGCCATATTGCTGGCCATGCGGCAGGCGTTGAACTTAGACCCGACCATGGGTGGCAAGCCAGCCCGTCCTTTGTTGGATGAGGCGCGTCGGCGGTTGGGCGCGCGGCGTCCCCTGTTCGTCGGCGACCGCTTAGACACCGACATTGAAGGGGCGTCGAAAGCCGGGTGGGCATCGCTGTTTGTGCTGTCGGGGGCCCACGACCTGTTTGACTTGTTGGCCGCGCCGCCGGCCCAACGCCCGGACTATTTGGCGGCCGACGTCACCGGATTGCTTGAGCCGGCCCGCGCGGCGGTGGCAGTGAAGGACGGATGGCAGTGTGGCAAGGCGTTGGCGCGTGCTGCCTTCGACCTGGTAGTGGCGGTCGACGGACCATGCGAGACGGCGTCGCAACAATTGGACGCCTGGTGGGCGGTCGCGAACCTCGCCTGGCAGTGGGCGGACAAGGGCGTCACGGTAGATATTCAGCACCTCGGGCTGTCAGCGACTGGCAGCCAGTTGGGCCGGTAAAGTGTTGGTTATGTCGTTGACACCACCTGAAACCGGCGATCCTGCCATTGACGCCGCCCTGGCCCGGGTGGTGGACGCCGCCGACGCTGATCTGCCTGAGCAGGCGCAGCGCTTGAGTGAAGCACAGGCCGTTCTGCAGGACGTGCTGCGGAACTCGCGAGACGCGGCGCAGACTTCCCAGCCAGATGACCCAGCATGACGCCTGACGGCGCACAGCGCCTTGATGTGGCGCTAGTGGCGGCCGGTTTGGCGCCCACTCGGCATCGGGCTCAGATGGCGATTGCTGCTGGGCGGGTGCGCGTCAACGGCATCGAGGCGAGCAAACCAGCGCAGCCCGTCAGACCGGAGGACGAAATTGCCGTCGATGACGATCCTTGGGTGTCGCGGGCTGCCCACAAGCTGCTGGGTGCCCTAGACGATGCCCAACTCGCCGTCCCTTCGCGGTGCTTGGACGCTGGCGCGTCGACTGGCGGGTTCACACAGGTGTTGTTGAGCCGCGGCGCACAGCGCGTCTATGCCGTGGACGTCGGACACGGGCAGCTGGCGCCCGAAGTGGCGGCCGATGCGCGTGTGACGGTACGTGAAGGCCTCAACGTCAAGGACTTGACGCTGGCTGATCTGAACAGCGAGCCGGTTGGGTTGGCCGTCGCTGACTTGTCGTTCATTTCCCTGAAACTGGTGCTGCCGGCGCTGCTGCCGTTGGTGAGTGGTGACGCGTTGTTGCTCGTCAAGCCACAGTTCGAGGTCGGAAAGGCGAACCTTGGGGACTCCGGGGTAGTTCGAGACGAACGATTGCGGGCGCAGGCTGTGGACGGTGTGGCGGCTGCGGCGACATCGCTAGGGTGGTGCGAAGTGTGGCGAGGTCCTAGCTGCTTGCCCGGCGCGAATGGCAATATTGAGTACTTCATCCACCTGCGAGCAGCCTGATTCGCGTTTTCTCGACAGCTCTTGGCCCAACCGCCTACGATGGACGGCAAAGGAGGGACGTTAATGGAAAGTCTCCAGACACCCAGTGCGCCGGTGCCCGCAGCGCCACACGCCCAGCCGCCCGCGGCCGAGCGGGCCACAGCGATCATTGACGAGGTGGCGCGCGTCATTCAGGGTGGCTATGATGTCGCGCGCTTGGCCGTCATCGCGTTGCTGGCGGAGGGGCACATACTGATCGAAGACGTGCCCGGCGTCGGCAAGACGACGTTGGCCCGCGCGTTGGCGGCGTCGATTGGGGCGGAGGCCGGGCGCATTCAATTCACGCCCGACATGATGCCGGGCGATGTCGTCGGCATGACGATATACCGCCCCGCAGACGGTCGCATCGACTTCGTCCCTGGACCTGTCTTCCACAGTGTTGTCATCGCCGACGAGATCAATCGGGCCAGCCCGAAGACGCAATCGGCGCTGCTTGAGGCCATGCAGGACGCCAATGTTACGGTGGACGGCGTCACGCACCCACTGCCGATGCCCTTCATCGTCATGGCAACACAGAACCCTATTGAGATGGACGGCACTTACGCCTTGCCTGAGGCGCAGCGGGATCGCTTCATGGTGCGGCTGGCAATGGGGTACCCAGACTACGACGACGAGGTGGCTTTACTGGAAGTGCAGGAGTTCACCGATGCACTCGACGACGTCCAGGCTGTGACTAATTTGGCAGGTGTGCAGGCATTGATCGCTGAGGCGCGGGCGATCTACACGGCGCCTCAAATCAAGCAGTATGTGGTTGACTTAGCCACCGCCACGCGCCAGCACCCGGGGACGGTATTGGGCGTGTCGCCGCGCGCAGGGTTGCAGTTGGTGCGGGCGGCCAAGGCGGCGGCCTTGGTGGATGGGCGGACATTCGTGCTGCCAGACGACGTACAAACCATGTTGCCGCACGTTTGGGCCCACCGGTTGATCCACGCCCACCACACACATTTGACGGCGACCGATGAGCGAGCGTTTGTCGTTAGCCTGATGCGTGACGTCCCTGTGCGGTGACCGTAATGCCATCGTCAGCCGAGCACCTGCGCCTACGTCCACTGGCGATCGGCTTGCTGCTGGCGGTGTCGGGGCTGTCCTTAGCCTCTTGGGGCGTGTGGACGGGGGCGGTTGGCGGTGTCGTGCTCGGCACCGGTCTTTTCGTCAGTTGGTTGCTTGATGGCGTCATTCTGCTGGTCGGGGACCCGTGGCGGGCCAGCCAGGTGACCAGGCAGGTGGTTCCGCATCCTGTTCAGACCGGACAACTAGTCAACGTTTGGCTGTTGAACGACTCGCGTCTACGCAGCAGCGCCGGGTGGCTGACTACAAGTTACCAAGACCATGTGCCATGGGAGCAAGGCTGGGTGACGGTTGCGGACACAATCAATCCAGCCACCGGCGGGCATGGACACTACGGTGTGACGCCACCGTGGCGGGGCGTTGTCGAGTTTGGCCCGCTGCGATTGCTGGCGAACAGCCCACTTGGCTTGTGGCAGTCCGGACGCACGAACACGCCGGTCACGCCGTTGACGGTATGGCCCACGACAGTGCCGATGGTGGTGCCACCAGCGGCCGCTGCTGAGACGCGAGTGGCCACGGGTATGGGGATGCCCCGTCCCCACCTGGACGATACAACGTTGCGTGAATACCAGCCGGGGGACGATTTACACCGCGTCCACTGGCGCAGTCTGGCCCGCACCAACACCCTGCTGACGAGGGCAGAGGAACCATCGGCAGTCTGGCGAACGGTTGGTGTGTTGTGGGCGCGGCCCGGTGCTGATTTGGACGCCGTCGATCTGGGGGTAGAACTCTTGGCGTCTTGGGGCGAAGCTATGCGGCGAGCCGGTCAGAGTTTCGACTTGCGGCTCGGCGCCGAAACTTTGCGCCAACCTGGCCGGGCGCAGTTGATGGATGCGCTGGCGGCCGTGGATGCCGACGATCTGACCACCGTTCCGGCAGAGGATGAGCTGGTGGGCACCAACTGGTGTGTGCTGGTGGCGGTGGCGGGCTTCGAAGACACCACCTTGGTGGTGCCGGCGCTGGATGGGGTGGCCGTGGCGATCGCCCCGCCGAGGGTCGTCATTGCGGGTGCCGCTGGGTTGGCAGCGATTCGCGTCGACCCGGGTGCCAGTTTGGCTGACGCCGCGAGGGCATTGCAGGTTGGACTGGAAAGCCGGTACCAAACGGGGGCGTCCCAATGAACGCGTCCTGGGCCTGGGCGGCGTGGGCGTCCGTCCTGTTGATGATGGACGCCATAGCCATGGGCTACCTTGTGGTGCCGGGCCTGTGGCTGGCGGCTCTGGTGGTGTTGGTTTTAGTGCTGTGCCTTGTCGGCGTGGCGCTGCGTCGCGTGATGCAGGCGATGCCGCGTGGCGTTCAGGTGTTCGTCTTGGTGGTTGTTCTGGGAGCCTTGACAGCCGTCAGTGCCGTCCGAGAGGCGGCCGCTGGACACATGCTGTTCGGTGTGCTGCCGACGCGTCAGGCCTTGAGCGCGACATGGGACAGTTTGGCGCAGGCGGCGGCCCAGGTGGTGCCCGCCGTGCCGCCGGTGTCTGATGTGCACGTCTTTGCACCCATGGTCGTACTGGCTATCGGGTTCTTGGCGACGATCGTGGTAGTAGCGGTTCTCGTGTGGCAGTTGTCCGGGGTCATGGTGGTGGCAACGCTGGTGCCGTGGGCGGCGGTCTTCGCTATGCGCCCGGACATCCATTGGGGCCTGCCGGCGCTGGCCGTCATATGGTATCTGGCGTTCGCATTCTGGCGAAGCACACGCCCGGGCGGTGGCGAACGTGCCGGGTACCCTGCAGCGGGTGCCAGGTTCGGGTTTGTCAGCGTCATAGTCATGGTGATAGCGGTCGCGTCATCGATCGTTCTGGGGCTCGTCGCACCGGCGTTGCCGATGTGGGGCAGCGGGTTACCCGTCCTGCGCGGTGTGGGTGGCGGTGGCGGTGGAACCACCGTCATGGGCGACGGGGTGATCGGCGTATCTACGGACTTCAACGTCAATCTGCGGCTGCAAGACGGCGACAGTTCCCCGGTCTTGCAGATCAGTGGCAACTACACCGGGCCATTGCAGGTCGACACGTTGACGCAATTCGACGGAACCGCATGGCAGCGTCCCTCGTCGAGTGCGCCATCCTTCCAGGTCGCGGATGGCGTTGTGTTGTGGCCGACCGGCGACACGGCCTTTGCATCCAACTATCCGACGACGGCGCAGACGACCATCAGTTTCGTCAACTGGCCCGAGCGGGTGGTACCGCTTGGGGTAGGGCCGCGCGTTGTGCAGTTCAATTGGGGGAATCTGACCTACGCCGGTGCCACTGACTCGTTGACCAGCAACAGCTCGTTGAGATACACAGCCATCGACGAGGCGATTGGGATGATCGACCGTGACACCTTGCGTGATGATCACGCCGCGCCATCGCTGATCGATCAAACGTTGGCCACTCAGTCGCTTGAGGTGCCGCCCACATCGCACACGGCTGATCTGACGAAACTGGCGGCGTCGATCACCGATGGCATCACTGACGATTACGACAAGCTGATGGCCATTCAGGCGTATCTGACGTCGAGTAGATTCACTTACACGATGAACGTGGACCATGTCAGCGTCAGCGATGACGCCGTGTGGGACTTTCTGCAGCGACGCACTGGCTATTGCGTCCACTTTGCGACGGCGATGGTTGTGCTGGGGCGGTTGGCCGGCATTCCAATGCGGGCAGCCGTCGGCTTCACGGTACCGTCGAGCGGCAGCGGTGACATCACCAACCAAAACGCTCACATGTGGCCACAGGCGCACTTCGCGGGCGCTGGTTGGGTGAGCTTCGAACCGACACCTGGAGCAGGCGGTGCTGTGCCATCGCCAACTCCGTCGCCTAGCCCAACGACCACCTCTTCGACAACAACGCCGCCACCGCCGCCGACCGTCTCATCGTCGGCGCCCAGTAGCGCCAGCCCTTCGGCACCGCCTGGTAGCTCGACGGGCGGCACTTTGCCCTGGCGTTGGATCTTGTTGGGCATGTTGGTGGCCGTCATCTTCGTCGGTGCGGTTTGGGGTCTGCGACGCTGGCGAGCTTGGCGGACGACGGCTGAGCGGGCCTGGGCGGTGATTGTGCGGGCAGCTCAGGCTCGTGGCCTGATAGATGTGGCCGCGACGCCGCGCGCGGTGATGGACGCGGTCGGCCCATGTGTGGGGGACGACGCCCGCGCGCGGTTGGTGACATTGGTGGACGAGATCGAGCGTAGCCGGTATAAACCTGGGGAACCGACTTTGGCGAGCACGCCGGAGGAGTGGTACCAGACGCAGACAGCAGTGGTGCGTGACCTTACACGCCGGCATTCGGCGTGACATCCGTTTCGTCACTTTGTCGGCGGGTGCCACTAAGCTTTCCTGGGTGAGTCAAAGACATGTGGGGTTGTGGCTGCATTCCAGCCGTCCTGAAGCCGTCGTCGCTGCGGCGGAATTGGCACGCGGGTTGAGCCGTCGCGGTATCGAATGCTTGGTGGCGCAGGGCCGGGCCGACGAGGTGCAGGCGATGTTGGCGGACGTGGAAGTCGGCCAGCTAGCTGAGCAGGGCGACGTCGAACTGATGATTGTGCTCGGCGGCGACGGCACGATCCTGAGCGCCGCCGAGTGGTCGTTGCCGACGCGGGTGCCGTTGTTGGGCGTCAACATGGGGCATGTGGGTTTTCTGGCCGAGTTAGAGGCCGCTGAGACCTCCGATCTGGTCGACAGGGTGGCCAACCGCGACTACGGCGTGGAGGAACGCGTCACGCTAGCCGTAAAGCTCGACGACGGTAATGCCGGGTGGAGCAGTTTTGCCGTCAATGAATTGTCGGTTGAGAAAGCCGTCCGGTCGAAGATGATCGACATCATGGTGAGCGTCGACGGTCGGCCGCTGTCGCGTTGGGCGTGCGACGGCATTCTGGTGTCTACGCCGTCCGGGTCGACCGCCTATGCATTTTCAGCCGGCGGGCCGGTCATTTGGCCGGACGTTGAAGCTATCGAGTTGGTGCCGCTGTTGGCTCACGCCTTGTTTGCCCGGCCGTTGGTGCTGAGCCCCGACTCGGTCATCGAGTTGAACCTGCTGGAGCATTCGGATGCCGCTAATTTCTGGTGCGATGGGCGTCGTCATTTTCAAGCCGAAGCCGGCTCGGTAGCGGTCGTCACGCGCCACGCTTTGAACTTGCGTTTGGCGCGCCTGGGTGAGCAGCCATTCACAACTCGTCTGGTCAAGAAGTTCGAGTTGCCAGTCGACGGGTGGCGGCACTGATGCTTACTTACCTTCACATCGCCGACTTGGGCGTCATTGCCGATGCCACGATTGAGCCCGCGCCTGGGCTGACGGCTGTGACAGGTGAAACAGGCGCCGGCAAGACGCTTGTCGTCACCGGTTTGGGGATGTTGTTGGGGCAGCGAACAGATGCCGGGCTGGTGCGGCAGGGCAGTACGAAAGCAGTTGTGGACGGCGGTTTTCTGGGTCTGGACCTTGTTGCTGAGCGTCTTGACGAGGTGGGTGCCGAGTTGGACGGCGACGAGGCGCCTGAGTTGGTTGTGTCGCGGCAAGTGACGGCACAGGGACGCACCAGGGCCAGTTTGGGTGGTGTCGCGGTACCGCTGAGTGTGCTGGACGACGTAGTGGGCGAGTTGGCTACCATTCATGGGCAGTCGGAACAGGTACGCCTGGCCACGCCGGAACGGGCCCGCCAGGTACTCGACCAAGCCGGTGGGCCTGAGTTGGCACCAGTGTTAGCCAGGTACCGAGCCGACTATGCCAGCCGCCGGGCAGCCGCCGCTGAGCGTGATGAGTTGGTGACGCAAGTACAGGCACGGGCCCGCGAGGCCGACATGCTGAGGTACGGCTTGGGCGAGATCGAAAAGGTGTTGCCAGCGCCGGGCGAGGACGAGTCTTTGGCGGCTGAGGCGCGCCGCCTTCAGGAGGTGGACGACCTGAGAGGGTTGGCAGCCGAGGCCGACGCCGCCTTGTCGGGCGACGATGAAACCTTCGGAGCTGTCGGGTTGATAGGCCAGGCCCGCAAGGCGCTGGAAAGGTTATCGCAGCACGACGAAACCACCGCGGAACTTGCGGCCCAGTCCGTCACTGCGTTGGATGCTGCGCAGGGGCTGGCCGGCGAGGTGGCGTCGTACCTGGCCTCTCTTGAAGCCGACCCCATGCGTCTTGAGGCGATCGCTGCGCGGCAGGCCGAGTTACAGAGCTTGACGCGCAAGTATGGCACGACTATTGACGATGTGCTGGAGTGGGCGCGGGTGTCGTCGGTCCGGCTCGAGCAGTTGGTTGGCAGCGACGAGCGTATCGCCGAGTTGGATGAGCAAATAGCCCGCCTAGACGAGCAACTGGCAGCGCTGGCGAGCGAAATCACAGAGTTGCGCGCCCAGGCCGGCGAGCGTGTGAGTGGCGCTGTCGTGGCCGAGTTAGCGGCGCTGGCGATGCCGCACGCGGCCATCGAATTTGAATTACGACCTCTGCCGGACCTTGGTCCGTGGGGTGCCGAGTCGGTTCAGTTGCTATTCACGGCCAACCCGGGTAGCCCGCTAGCACCGATCGCCAAGGTGGCCTCCGGCGGCGAGTTGTCGCGTCTGCGGCTGGCCATCGAAGTCGTCTTGGCCGACTTGGAAGCGGTAAGAGTGTCAGACGTAGACGAACATGTGCCCGGCGGGACCTTCGTCTTTGACGAGGTTGACGCCGGAGTTGGCGGGGCGGTCGGGTTGGAGATCGGGCGGCGTCTGGCCCGGTTGGCCAAAGACTCGCAGGTGTTGGTCGTCACGCATTTGGCGCAGGTGGCAGCCTGGGCTGACCGTCACTACGTTGTCGCCAAAAGCGACGATGGGGCCATCACGACAGCGGGCGTCTATGAGGTGACGGGCGATAATCGCGTCGCCGAAATCGCCCGCATGATGGGTGGCCTGAGCGGCTCGGCTGCCGGCCTCGAGCACGCGCGCGACCTGCTGGCCGTGGCTGGAGAGGCTGGCTAGTTTCAAGGATGAATTTGCGTGGCCAATCCTTGACACGGCGCGCCGAGGTTGGGACTGACTTGTCTGGTCGGATAGGCTGGAGGGCCGTGAGCAAACGCCAAGAAACCAAGCACTTTTTCGTCACTGGTGGAGGCGCCTCGTCGCTCGGCAAAGGATCGGACGACGAGGGCAAAAAGTGAAAGACGAGAACGAGGGCTGGCCCGTCATCTCTCACGAGGTGTTATGCCAGGCGCACATCGTGACGCTTGAGCAGGATGTCGTCGCTTCGCCGGTTGGGTCAAGAATGACCCGTGAATTGGTGTCGCATCCGGGTTCAGTCGCGGTCATCGCGCTTGATGATCGCAACCGTATCGCTGTCGTCAATCAGTATCGCCATCCGGTCGGAATGCGCCTGGTGGAGCCGCCAGCCGGGTTGCTGGATGTCGTTGGGGAGTCACCGCTGCAGGGTGCTCAGCGCGAGTTGGCAGAGGAGGCCGGCTTGGCGGCCGACGACTGGCGAGTGTTGGTGGATTTGGCCACGTCAGCTGGCATTTCGGACGAGGTATTGCGTGTCTATCTGGCGCGCGACCTGCGACCGACACCGCGTCCCATCGGCTTCGAGGTTCGCGATGAAGAGGTTGATATGGGGCTGGAATGGTTGCCGCTGGCCGATGTCGTCGATGGTGTGCGGGCGGGCCTGTACCACAACGTCGCGCTGTGTGCGGGAGCTCAGGCGTTGGCGTTGGCATTAATGGAAAGCGCTACAGGCGATTTGCGCTCAGGGGATGCGCCCTGGCCGATGCGCCAGCGAGTGTTGGATGTCAAACATGGGCGCGGCGATGGCGAGGTTCGCGATGCGTGAGGTTTTCGGCTCTGTGCCGCAAATGTGAAGGGAAAAATGTGTACCAAATAGGATTTGACAACGAGAAATACCTCGAGCTTCAGTCGGCGAACATCAAGAAACGAATAGAGATGTTTGGCAACAAGCTTTATCTCGAGTTCGGCGGCAAGCTCTTTGATGACTTCCATGCGTCCCGCGTGTTACCCGGGTTCGAGCATGACAGCAAGGTGCGGCTGTTGACGACGCTGGCCGACCAAGCCGAGATCATAATCGCTATCAACGCGGCGACCATCGACTCGAACAAGGTCATCGGTGACTCCGGCATCGCGTATGACGAAGACGTGCTGCGACTGATCGACGAATTCCGGCGCTGCGGCCTTTACGTTGGCAGTGTTGCGATCACCCAATACCTTGGGCAGCCCGAGGCCGACAAGTTCAAAGCCCGCCTAGAGCAACTCGGCATGACGGTATACAAGTTGAACTACATCGCCGAATACCCGGCCAATATCGCGCTAACTCTCAGTGACGACGGTTTTGGGCGCAACGACTACATCGAGACAACCCGTCCCCTGGTGGTCGTGACCGCCCCCGGGCCGGGCAGTGGCAAGATGACGACCTGCCTATCGCAGCTCTATCAGGAGAACAAGCGTGGCGTAAAGGCCGGTTATGCCAAATTCGAGACGTTTCCGATCTGGGATCTTCCGTTGCAGCACCCGGTAAACCTGGTCTACGAGTCGGCCACCGCCGATCTGAACGATGTCAACATGATCGATCCTTTTCACCTGGCGGCCTACGGGGTGTCGGCCGTCAACTACAACAGGGACGTCGAGATGTTCCCTGTGCTGAACTCGATCTTCAAAACCATCTGGGGGTCTAGCCCCTACAATTCGCCCACCGATATGGGCGTCAACATGGTCGGCTCGTGTATTACTGACGACGCGGTTTGCGCCGAGGCGTCGCGGCAGGAGATCATCCGTCGGTTTTTCAAAGCGCAGTGCGACTTCGCTGCCGGGTTGGCCGACCGTAAGCCAGTCAACAAGATCGAGATGTTGATGAACTTGAGCGAGATCACCGATATCGATCGGGCCGTGGTGCCGGTGGCCCGCGAAAAGGCGCAATTGACGGGCGAGCCCGGCGCTGCGATCGAACTGGCTAACGGCGCGATTATGACGGGCAAGACCTCTGCCTTACTGGGCGCATCGTCTGCAGCGCTGATGAACGCGCTCAAGTACCTAGCAGGCATCGACGACAAGATGCCTGTCATCTCGCCTGTCGTCATCGAACCGATCCAAAAGCTTAAGGTCGGTTTCCTGGGCAACGACAACCCAAGGCTTCACACGGACGAGCTATTGTTAGCGCTGTCGATAAGCGCCGCCACTAATCCGGTGGCCGATCTGGTGATGAAGCAATTGCCACAACTTGACAAGGCGGAATTCCACTCAACCGTCATCTTGTCGCAGATCGACATAAATGTGCTGCGGCAGTTGGGTATCAACGTTACGTGCGACCCCGTGTACCAAACCAAGCGTTTGTTCCACAAACGCTAAGAAAGGTGTGGAGGTATGCCTGACACGCTGGCGTCCTTGACGCGATGGCAGCGCGATTACCTGAACTCACTGGTGGTCGAGCGCGGGTTGTCGTCGCACACTGTGGCAGCGTATCGCCGCGATCTTGACCGCTATGTCGCTTGGTTGGGGGCGCGCGGCATCACGGGGGCGACGGGCATCAGCTCCGATGACGTGACCGCCTACGAACGTCATCTGGCAACCGGTGATGAGACCCACCGACCGCTGGCGTCATCCAGCCGGGCGCGCGCGCTGGTGGCAGTGCGCAACCTTCACGCCTTCGGGCTAGCCGAAGGGCTGACGGCCGTTAACCCGGCCGCCGACATGCCCGTCCCCAAGCAGGGGCAGCACCTACCCAAGGCGCTCAGCATCGACCAGGTGCAGGCGCTGATTGAGGGCGTTGAGCGCGAGACCCCTATCGGGTTGCGTGACGCGGCGCTGCTGGAACTGCTGTACGGCACAGGGGCGCGGGTCAGCGAGGCCGTGTCGCTGGATGTCGACGACGCCACGCGGCTGCTGGGTGACGCGGACGCCGGGCTGCATCTGATCGGCAAGGGCGACAAGGAGCGAATCGTCCCGGTCGGTAGTTACGCCCGTGCGGCGCTGGATGCCTACCTGGTGCGGGGCCGTCCGGCGTTGCGAGAGGGTGCCAAACGGGCCACGCCAGGGTTGTTCGTCAACACTCGCGGTGATCGGTTGAGCCGTCAGGGCGCTTTCAACATCGTCAAGGAGCGGGCGGCGCAGGCCGGCATCACAACGCCGATCTCGCCCCATGCGTTGCGTCACAGTTTTGCCACGCATCTGTTGGACGGCGGTGCTGACATCCGCGTCGTTCAAGAGCTGCTGGGCCACGCGTCGGTGACGACGACGCAGATCTACACGAAAGTAACGGCCGAACACCTGCGCGAGGTGTACGCGACGGCTCACCCGAGGGCGCACCGTGTCTAGGGCAGTGGCAGTGACGGTGGCGCAGATGCGCGAGGCCGAAGCGGTGGCGATGGCCAAGGTGGGCGGCGACGCGTTGATGCAACGCGCCGCCGAGGGGCTGTACCAGGTGGTGCTGCGCGAACTGGCGGCCCGGCGGGGAAGTGTGACCGGCGCGTCGGTGCTGGTGCTGGCCGGGCCGGGCAACAACGGCGGCGACGGCCTGTTCGCGGGGCTGTGCCTGGCGCGCGACGGCGTGGCCGTGTCGGCGTGCCGGACGGGCAGCAGCGTCCATGAGCTGGGCTGGACGGCGTTGATGGCGGCCGGCGGTGTCGAGATCGGTTTGGACGAGTTAGTGCCTCGGTTGGGTGAATTCGACCTAGCGGTAGACGCGATTTTCGGCATCGGTGGAAAGCCTGGCCTGCGTCCACCGCTGGATGCGTTGGCGGAGGCAGTAGCGGCGTCGGGCGTCCCGGTAGTGGCCTGCGACCTACCGTCTGGAATGTCAGCAGACCCGCCGTTCGGCGTGGCCGAGGGTGCGGTATTCATCCGCCCAGAAGTGACGGTGACCTTCGGCGCGCCCAAGCAATGCCACGTAACAGAGCCAGCCAAATCAGCCTGCGGGAAAATCGAGCTGGTCGACATAGGCCTGGCGTTCTGACTGGTTTCAGACGGGCGTCATGCCTGCCCTGGCCGTCGCCTTGGTGTCGAAGGTTCTGGTTTGAGTGGCGCCCTGCGCGGTGGAGGCCGTGGGAGACCAGAGCGGCGTGAAAGCCGGTAGGCTTATGGTGATCGCGAAGGAGGTTTCGATGGCAGGCACGACTCGAACAAAGGCCGGTGCGGCACGCAAGGACGTGGACGAGGAGCCCGGCGGCTATCACGCCGGCGAAATCGACGAGACCGGGCGGCCTTGGCCCGACCTACCTGAGCCCCAACCGCCGAGTCGTCCACCCCAGGCCGTGATTATCGCGCTGACGAACCAAAAAGGTGGCGTCGGCAAGACCACTACCGCCATCAATTTGGGCGCTGCGCTGGTTGAGACCGGGCGTCGTGTTCTTCTGGTGGATTTCGACCCGCAGGGCTCAGCGTCGATTGGCTTGGGCATCAACCCCCACACACTTCAACGCAGCATCTACGATCTGTTGATCCCGCGCGGCCAAGTTAGCGCTGACGACGTCATTGTGCCGTCCAATGTGGACGGGTTGGACATACTGCCGGCCAATATTGACTTGTCGGCCGCCGAAGTGCAACTTGTCTCCGAAGTGGCCCGCGAGCAGACTTTGACCCGCGTGCTCGACCAGGTGAAGGATCGCTACGACATAATTCTGATCGACTGTGCACCGTCACTTGGCCTGCTGACGATCAACGCCTTGACGGCGGCAGATTTTGTGCTCATCCCACTGGAGTGCGAATTTTTCGCGTTGCGCGGAGTTGCCTTGTTGACGGACACGATTGCCAAGGTGCAGGAGCGCCTTAACTCAAACTTGCGGGTGTTGGGCGTCGCGCCGACCATGTTCGACCACCGAACTCTGCACGCTCGAGAGGTGCTTGAGCGTGTGCTCGACGCCTTCGGTGACGAGGTTTTCCACACCGTAATACGCCGCACCATCAAGTTTCCCGAGACGACGGTGGCGGGCGAGCCCATCACAACCTACGCCTCGGCCTCCGGCGGCGCCCAGGCTTACCGCAGCCTGGCCCGCGAAGTGTTGGCCAGACTGTGACAGCTTCAATCGTCGACGCTCCAGGACCGGCTACCGCCACGGAGGTGGGGTTCCGGCTGGTTCTCGACAACTTCGAAGGGCCTTTCGACTTGCTGTTGCAGTTGATCGCCCGTCACAAACTCGACATCACCGAGGTGGCGCTGTCGCGCGTGACAGACGAGTTCATCGCCACTATGCGGGCGTCACAAGATACCTGGGATCTTGACCAGACGAGCTCGTTTCTGGTTGTTGCAGCCACCTTGCTCGACCTAAAAACGGCACGTTTGCTGCCTGGCGGCGAGGTTGAAGACGAGGCCGACCTGGCTCTCATTGAGGCCCGCGATCTGCTGTTCGCCCGGCTGTTGCAATACCGTGCCTTCAAGGAGGTTGCTGCCTGGCTTAGTGCTCGCTGGGACGCCGAGATGCGCGTTTATGCCCATCCTGGCGGCGTCGAGGAGCCCTACGCGGCACTCGTGCCCGAGTTGACCGTCCCAGGCGGGGCGCCCCGGCTGGCCCGAATGGCGGAGCGCATCCTATCGGCGCCTGAGGCAGTCGTTGTGCCGATAGAGCACTTGTACATTCCGACGGTCTCGGTAGTCGAACAGGCCCGCCTGCTTCAATCCCGTCTGGCAGCCGGTGGTGCCGCCACATTCCGGGCTTTGACATCCGATTGCGACCGTCCCGCGGTCGTTGCTCGCTTCCTGGCAATCCTGGAGCTCTACCGGCAGGGCGCGGTCACCTTTGAGCAGCTGACACCCCTTGGTGAGTTGACGATTCGATGGAGCGGCGAGGCTACAGACATTCAAATCGACGATGAGTACAACGACGCACTACCCACGCAGGAGGACGCATGACGGACGAACCCCAAGATATCGGGCTGGACGTTGCCATCCCGACAGCCGAAGACCTAGCCCCGCAACTTGAGGCGCTACTGATGGTGGCCGAGGAGGCCGTACCCACGCCCACCCTGGCTGAGGCGGTCGGCGCGCCGGTGCCGCTGACCGAAGAAGTGCTGGCAGGCCTCGCCGCGTTCTATGACGAGACGGGTCGGGGCTTCCAGCTACGTGATGTCGGTGGAGGCTGGCGCTTTGCTACCCGGCCAGAACACCACGAACTACTAGGCCGCTGGGTGTTGGAAGGGCAGGCTAACCGCTTGACTCAGGCTGGTCTGGAGACTCTGGCTGTTATCGCCTATTTGCAGCCTGTGTCGCGCAGCCGGGTGTCGGCGGTGCGGGGTGTCAACGTCGAATCGGCCGTCCGCACGCTGTTGGCACGAGATCTAGTGACCGAAGACGGCCAGGACGAGCAAACCGGTGCGGCCCTGCTGCGCACGACCGACTATTTTCTCGAACGAATCGGGCTGACAAGCTTGGACGACCTGCCGCCGATCGCCCCGCGTCTTCCGGAGGCGTCGGCTCTGGAGGCCGAGTTGGCCCAGCTGGCCGGCGGCTCCGAAATCGCAGAAGGGCGAGGTAACAATGACTGAACGTATCGGGGAACCCGAGGGAATTCGCCTGCAAAAGGTGATGGCCGAGGCCGGTCTGGCGTCGCGCCGGGCAGCCGAGGAAATGATCGCCGACGGCCGGGTGGAGGTCAACGGTGAGATTGCCGTTCTTGGCCGGCGCGTTGACCCAGAACGCGATGTCGTCCGGGTGGACGGTTCACGACTGCCGACAGCCAGGCACCATCGCTACGTCATGCTTAACAAACCTAAAGGTGTGGTGACCACGCTGGACGACCCACAAGGTAGGCGAACGGTGGCCGAGTACCTGCCCAAAGGTTCGCGCCTGTTCTACGTCGGGCGCCTGGATGCAGACACCAGCGGTTTGCTGCTGCTGACCAATGACGGCGACTTGACCAACCGCCTGACGCACCCCAGTTTTGAGGTGCCCAAAACCTATGTCGCGGCCGTCGAAGGCAACGTCACACTAGCCGAGCTCAAGCGCCTGCGTGCCGGCGTCACCCTTGAAGACGGCCCGCTCAAGCCGGACGATGTCAAGCTGATGGACGCCGGCCCGCGCGGATCGCTGCTGCGCATCAGCGTGCATGAGGGACGTAACCGCGTGATCCGGCGTCTGATGGACGCCGTCGGGCACCCGGTGGTCGATTTGAGCCGGGTCGGGTTCGGCCCACTGCGTCTGGGCACCCTGCAAATCGGCCAGACGCGAGATCTGACGCGCCCCGAGTTGGGTAAGCTGCTGGATCTGGCAAAGATGTGAGATAAGCGTCAATAACCTCACTTTTTGATCATCTGGTTACCCCACTGGCCTGGACTCAGCTAATCTTGTCGAGTGCACAAATTGAGTTCTGTAATTTCGCTCGGGCTGGTTGCGGCCACGTCCCTGTTGTTGATCACCGGTTGCTCGCGCGACTCATCACTGGAGACGAAAAACACTCCGTCAGCCAGCCCCAGCGACATACCGACTGATACGGCGACCGATACGGCGACTGACACCCCCACCCCGATGGGCTCCGCGACGGCGCTGTCGAGTATCGACGCCGTCACTGTAACCGGTGACTTCAACAGCGGCGCGCCGACTATTGACGCGCCCTACCCGTTCGTCGTTGACACGACGCAGTGCAAGACGTTGGTTGCGGGCACCGGCCCGGCAGTAATCGCCGACGCGCCTGTCGAGATCAACTATGTTGGTATCAACGCATCGACCGGCGTCACCTTCGATTCGAGTTGGAGCAAAGGAGCTCCGATCGACAACTATGCCAATGGCTTCGTCCCCGGGTTCAATCAGTGTCTGGCGAGCGCGACTGAAGGCTCGCGGATACTGATGCTGATCACCAGCGATGACGGCTACGGCCCCGACGGCAACACGGATGCTGGCATCAATCCGGGCGACACGATGCTGTTTGTCGTCGATGTGCTGATAGCGGGTGTTGATACCCCCAGCGGTCCGGCTTTGGCGACGGGTAACCAGTGGGTCACGGTGACGGACGACAGCGGAGTGCCAGCCGCCACCGTCAACCCCGGCCAGACTCCACCGTCCAGTGTGCAGACGACGGTGCTGATCCAGGGCCAGGGCAAGCCGGTCACAGCGGACGACACGTTGGTTGTCAACTTCTTCACTATGGACTTCGCCACTGGCCAGTACATCGAAAACAGTTTTACCGACGGCAATGGGCCACAAGGTGGCGCGTTGTCCGACATGATCCCGGGCTGGCGCACGGCGCTGGTGGGACAGCCGATTGGTAGTCGGGTGTTGATCATCGTCCCGCCTGATCAGGCCTACCCGAAGGGCAATGCGACGCCATCGGTCGCGCCGAACACCACGCTCGTCTGCATCATCGATATCCAATTCGCCTTCATTCAGGGGGCGTCAGCAACGCAGTGACCACCCACGGCCGCCAGAGGCCAGGGGCGTCAAATAGCGGCGTGTGGCCAGCGGCGTCCAACAGATCGACGGTATGGGCAACCCGCGGCCAGCCAAGTGAATCGGTGATGAGGTTGAGGACGTCTCCGGGTGCCCAGCCTCGCTCACTCAGCGCCCGCATGGTAACTGCGCCATCGCGCTTGGCCAAACGGCTGCCACCTGTGTTGACGGCCAAACCGACGTGGGCATACTGGGGCACAGGGAAACCCAGCCGGGTCGCCAGCCAAGCTTGACGGGGCGCCGAAGCCAACAAATCGGCGCCACGTACTACCTGATCGACGCCTTGCAGCCCGTCGTCCACTACGACGGCCAGATTGTATGCCGGTGTACCATCCCCCCTGATCAACACAAAGTCGTCGACGACGCTGGTGAACTCGCCGGCATGCTTGTCATGCACCGTCATGGACGCACCACCAGCCCGCACCCGGATCGCGGGGGAGCGCCCCTCGGCTCGCCGCGCCGCCCGCTCTTCGTCGGTCAGTTTGGCACAGGTGCCGGGGTAGGGACGGAAATCGCCGTGCGGTGCTTGGCTGGCGCTGGCGATCTCGGCTCGGCTGCAGAAGCACTCGTAGGTGTCGAGGCCGGAGGCATATTGGCGATACAGCTCGAAGCGCTGGGACTGCCATAGCACTTCGCCGCCCCAATCGATACCCAGTGTTGCCAGGTCGTCTAGCTGCCGCTGCGCCACACCAGGGGCCGCTGCGGTGCGAGCTTGATCCAGGTCTTCGATGCGGACGAAAAAGCTACGCCCCTCGGCGCGGGCCATCAGCCAGGCCAGCAGGGCGGTCCGCAAGTTGCCCAGATGCAGATCCGATGTCGGCGTTGGTGCAAATCGTCCAGCCATGGCACCTCAGTTTAGGCGCAAAAGCGTGATAATCTCCCAGCTATGGAACGCCGGACGTCGGAACGGTTGGTCAACTTGACCATCGCTTTGCTGACCGCCAGGACATTCACGTCCAAGGATCGGCTGCGCGATCTGGTCGAGGGCTACCATGGCCTGAACGACGAAAACTTCGACCGCCAGTTTGAGCGCGACAAAGACACCCTGCGAGCCTTTGGCGTGCCGATCGAGACTGGCACAGATGAGCGCTACTTTGCCGATGAGCCGGGCTATCGGATCAGGCAAGACGACTTCGAACTGCCGCCGCTGAGTTTCACCCCGGCCGAGGTGGCAGTCCTCGTGACGGCAGCTCAGGTCTGGCAGCAGGCGTCCACGGCCGAGTCGACGACCAACGCGTTGACCAAGCTGTGGGCCAGCGGGGTTGAGCCAGACACCGATCGTTTGGCGGCTTTGCGCCCCCACATCAGCGCTAAGGAGCCCGCCTGGCAGGGGCTGTGGAACGCCTTGCAGGCTCGTCAGTACGTCAATTTCACATATCACGGCGTAATCCGGCGCGTGGCGCCTTTCGTGCTGGCTTATCGGCACGGAGCGTGGTACCTAGCGGGCTTCGACGACACGCGCGGCGCGCCGCGGCTGTTCAAGCTTGACCGGATCCAAGGCGATGTTGCACCCACAGGTGAGCCTGGTGCCTACGAACTTCCGGTCACGTCGGCAAACGAGCTTCTCTCCGGTCTCGAGGAGGCCCAGCCAGATGCCACCGCTCTGCTGGAGGTGCGCAATGGCCGGGCCCCCTGGTTGACGCGTCGGGCCGAGCCCGTCGATGGAGATGCGGAGCAGTGGCAGCGCTGGAGCCTGCCCTACGCTAGCGGTGGCGCCGTCGTTGATGACATAGCCATGGGTGGTGCCGACGTGCGGGTGATTGAGCCGCCAGAGCTGGCTGACGCCGTCGCGGCACATCACCAGGCGCTACTGTCCCGTCTGGAGGGCACGCCATGACCGCCGCCCCCCAGGTCGCCCGCCTGCTGACGCTGGCGCCCTATCTACAGCAGCGTGAATACGTTGACGTCGCCGAAGTGGCTGCTGACTTCCGCATCAAGCCGCGCCAGGTTTTGGACGACCTTCAGGTGTTGGTCATGTGCGGTCTGCCGGGTGGTCTGCCGGACGATTTGATCGAGATCGACCTTGATTTGGCCCGCGAGGAGGGCGTGATCCATCTGCGCAACTCGCCGTTGTCGCGTCCGTTGCGTTTTACTCGCGACGAAGCTGTCAGCCTGATTGTTGCTGTCGAGGCGGTTCGCGAGGTGGCTGACGCATCGATAGCCCAGGCTGCCCAGTCCGTCATTGCCAAGTTGTCTGGTCTGTTGGGGGAGACGCCACCCGTTCGTCTCGACGTGGCGGCCGGTGGCGATGATGTGCGGGACCAATTAGGTGAGGCGATTGATCAGGGACGCCAGGTGCGCTTGACGTACGACGGTCTGGCCCGCCGGGGTACCACGACGCCGGTTGTCGACCCGGTACGCATCGAGGTTCGAGACGGCGCATCCTACCTAGTGGCATGGGCATTAGGCCGTGGTGATTGGCGATCATACCGGCTGGACCGCATTGCGGCCGCTGATCTGACTGGCCAGCCGTCCCAGGACCACGGCCAACCGCCGGCGGCCGTCGGAGCCTTGGGTGACGCGCCCGACACAGCGACGCTCGATCTGGACGCCGAAGCCGCCTGGGTCGCCGAATACTATCCGACGCGCGGTGTGACGGCCCTGCCTGACGGGGGAGTCAGGGTCGCGTTGCCAGTCGCCGACCCAGGTTTTTTGACGGGCCTGATTTTGCGACTGGGGCCGTGTGTGCGCGCCGTCGACCCGCCCTCCGCGGCTGCTGACGCCTTGGCAGAGGCCCATGCCTTTTTGGCCAACTAGACTTGGCTTCATGCGCTATGCCGTGATCATGGCCGGTGGATCCGGCACTCGTCTTTGGCCGTTGTCTCGCCAAGGCAGCCCAAAACAGCTGTTGCCGCTGTTCGATGGTCGCTCGCTGCTGCAAATCGCCTGGGCGCGAGCGGCCGCCGTTGTCCCGCCGTCCAACCTTTATGTCTGCACCGGCGCGCCTTACGCCGATGAGGTGTTGCGTCAACTGCCTGACCTGCTGCCCCAGAATTTATTGGGTGAGCCGGTCGGCCGCGACTCGCTCAACGCCGTCGCCTGGTCGGCAGCCGTGCTGGCCAAGCGCGACCCTCAAGCCGTCATGGCCGTCCTTGCGGCCGATCACCTGATAACGCCGGAGGACGTCTTCGCCGAGCGGTTGGCTGTCGGCTTCGAGATCGCTGAGTCCGACCCGCAAGCCTTGGTGACTTTTGGCGTGGTCCCGACGTCACCGCACACCGGCTATGGTTACCTCGAACGCGGTGAAGCGGTTGAGGGGTATGCGCAAGCATCGCAAGTGTTGACTTTCCGTGAAAAGCCGGACACCGCGACGGCCGCCCAATACCTGGCTAGCGGGCGCTACTGGTGGAACTCCGGGATGTTCGTCTGGCAGGTCGCGACCATGCTCGACCAGTTGCGCCAGCTTCAGCCGTCAACCTATGACGCAGTCGTCGAACTAGCTGATAATCCGGCGCGGCTGAACGCCATTTATGCTGAATTGACGGGTGTGTCGATCGACTACGCCATTATGGAACCCGTGTCGCAGGGTCTTGGCAGTGCCCATGTGGTGGCCGTTGCTCTGCCCACCCAATGGGCTGATGTCGGTTCCTATGCCAGCCTGTACGAGGCACTGCCGCACGATGGCTCCGGAAACGCGATGTCTGGCACCGTCGCCACCATGGATGCCACCGCTAACCTGGTGTTGAACAACGGCACCGGGGTGGTGGCGCTGATCGGTGTGTCCGGTTTGGCTGTCGTGCGAGCTGGCAACGCGGTGCTGGTAGTGCCCCTCAAGGACGCCGAGAAGGTCAAGCAGATGGCGTTGCGTGTGGAGTGAGCCCACCCGGGCTTGACTACAGGCCAATCACAAGTGTGTAATTTCATCTAAGGAATTACTGGTTTCCCGGGCGCTGCGACAGTCGGCGCCTCCTTAACCGATTTTCACTCAAGGAGGTTGCGCAATGCTGACACTGCTGACACTTGTCGAGGAAGACGAAGTCGGCGCGTTGGCCTGGCAAGGCCGGGCGTTGTGCGCCCAGACCGATCCAGAGGCGTTTTTCCCCGAAAAAGGCGGTTCCACGCGCGAGGCCAAGCGGGTCTGCGCCAAGTGTGATGTGCGCCTGGAATGTCTAGATTATGCGCTCGGCCATGACGAACGTTTCGGAATCTGGGGCGGTATGTCTGAGCGCGACCGGCGGCGGCTGCGCAGACAAGCTGCGTGAACTGGGGCGAAAGCCAAGGTAGACTTGGCTGAGTGAGTCTCCCGCAACAAGACGATTGGGCCTGGGCCCATCGCGAGGTTGAGGCACCACCGCCGGTAATCGGATTCGAAAAGGTGACGGCGGTCCTCGTCGTTCACAATGGCGACGCTTGGTTATCTTCGACCCTCAAGGCCCTAGCTGACCTTGCCGACCCTCCCGGTCGTCTGATCGCGATTGATGCCGGCTCTACCGACGACAGCCCGCGCATTCTGCAAGAGGCTATGAGCGGCGGCGTGGTGGCCCGGGGCACCGTCATGCGCGGGGTACTCTCGAGCATCCAACAGGCGCCACCGAATGGGTTCACCAAGGTTGTCAACGACGTGGTCGAACGACTGCCTTATGAGAACGGCTGGATCTGGCTGCTGCACGATGACGCCACCCCGCAGCGCAACTGCCTGACCGAATTGATGCGCGTGGCGACGTCACCCACTGCTATCAGTGGCCCGGCCATTGTCATACCGAAACTGCTGCGCCCCAAGTTGCGTCGTCGCCCCGACCAGGTACAAAGTCTCGGCGAGGCCATCTCCATAAGTGGCGCGCGTGTGGTTTCCGTCGATCTGGATGATGTCGATCAGCAGCAAGACGAGTCGTCGCGGGTCGTCGGAGCGTCGACCGCCGGCCTGCTGGTACGCCGCGACGCTTGGTTGAGCCTTGGTGGGCTGGCCCCGCAGTTGCCCAGCCACCGAGCTGGCGTCGAGCTAGGCTGGCGAGCTAACGAAGCTGGCCTGATCGTGCGAACCGCCCCCGCCGCGGCCATGCGACACCAACAGGCTGGGCTTACCGGTTTGCGAGAATCGTCGGTCAGCATCGATAACGCGGACCCCGGTGTGGCTGATCGTGTGGCTGGCATGCAGGTGCGGGTCGCCCATAGCCAACACCCGCGTCTGGCAGCACTGGGCGCTCGGCTTGTCAACCGGCTGGCCTGGGCCGGTAGTTGGGTGGCCAAGGACGCCAAGCAGGGGCGCCTACACGCGGCGGTGCTGCAGGCCTTCCGTCAGCAGACGGACCGCACGCATGCGTTGACCGCTGCGACGCCCAAGGAGTCGGCCCGCCAACTACCCAAGGCTTTAGTGCCAGGACCTGGTTGGGGAGTGCGTCACGCGTTTGAGACCCGCGTTGGACAGCCGACGGAGGACTGGAGCGATGGCACCATCAACCTCGACTCATTGACGGGCGACGACGAGACCGTAGTGTTGCCGGCAGTGCGTCGGCGCAACCCGTTCGGGCTGTGGATGGCGATTGCGATGCTGGCCGGCACCGTTCTGGCATGTCGCAACTTGATCGGATTCGGGCCGCTGATTTCAACGGGCCTGGCGCCGGCGCCCGCTAACCTGGCGGCAGCCTGGTCGGCCTTGCTGACGCCCACCGGTGCCCACGGCGGCAATGCGCCCTGGCTGTTTATCATGGCGCTCGGTTCGACGATCCTGGGTGGCCAGCCCAACTGGTGGGCCGTGTTTTTGATTCTCGGCGGTTGCTTGCTGGCCGCTTGGAGTGCGTATTCATTTATTGGCGCGTTCATGCGTCCAGGGCCGACGCGCGCCGGACTGGCGTTGCTATGGGCCGTCCTCTTGCCTGTCACCGGGGCGAGTTCCGACGGGTCACCCGGATGGGTTCTATTGAGTGTTGCGCTGCCATGGCTGGCAGGCTCGTTCGTCCGGTGGGTGCGCGATCCGCGTCACGGTCTTGTCGGGCTGCGGGTGCCGGCAACCATTGCGCTGGCCACTACCCTGGCGGCGTGCGTCATGCCAAGCCTGTGGTTGCCCATTGTGGTGGCTGCCATCGTGGTGGCGGGCAGACAAAACGACTGGCGCGGGCTGCTGATCGTCGCAGCCGGGCCTGTGGTGGTGTTGGCGCCGTGGTTGCTGCGGCTGTTGGCATCCCCTGGGCGTCTACTCACCGGAGTCGATCCGCTGCTATCGCGGATTGGCCCGCAGGTCGCACCTTGGCATGTTCTGGCCGGGCAGACCGGTATCGGGTCGCCGGCGCCTTTGATCGTGGGATGCGTCGTGCTAGGCGGGTTTTGGCTGATCGGGCTAGTCGGCCTGATCACGCTGGCGACGCCGCTGTGGCGCCGTTGGTTGTTGGCTGCGTGGGCACTCGCTTTGATCATCGCTATCGCGGCGTCGCGGCTGGTGGTGACGATTGACGGCCAGCAGGCTCGGGCTGCCGTCCTGCCGTGGCTGATGTTGGCAGCGGTGATCGCTTTGGGTGCGGGAGGCGCCGCCTGGGAGTCGGCCATGCGGCAGTTCAGGCACACCGGTAGGCGCAACCGCGGAAAGCAGCGGCGTGCGCCCTGGCGCGTCATCGTCAGCGGCTTTGTGGCGCTAGTGGCTGGGGTGGGTGCCGTTTGGTGGCTCTGGCAGGGCGAGGGGGCGCCTCTGCAACGCGCTCCGGGGTATGTACCGGATTTCGCGATGGCGGCCGAGAACTCACCGCAGGCCACGCGCACGATGGTGGTACAAGTGGCCGACGGGATGACGAGCGTGAGCTTGACCGACGCCAATAGCCCGGTTTGGGGGGTCGGTGAGCAGTGCCCGCTTCTGGTCGATCCATCGTCACGATCGTCAGTTGCCACCATTGGTGCACAATTTGCCAACGGTGATGCCAGCAATGACATGGCTGACCGTTTGTCAGCTTTGGCCATCGGTAATGTTGTGGTGATCGGTGCCGACGACGCTGCCACGCAGGCAATGAAGGGTGTGCCCAATCTGGTGGCGGGCGCAGTCGGCGGTGGCACGGTTTGGACCGTTGGCGGACTGCCAAGCCGGGCGGTGCTGGTCGAAAACGACGTAGGTACACCCGTTTCAACAGGTATTGTGCCACCAGGGGACGCGAACCGATTGCTCCGTCTTGCCGAGATGCGCGCCTTGCCATGGCATGCCAGCATCGACGGTGTAGCGCTTGAATCGGTCGACAATGTGACCTTCCAAGTGCCGGCTGACGGCGGGCAACTGCGCTGGTGGCTGCCGCTCACATGGTGGGCGTTCTGGTGGTCGCTGGTGGCGGTGTTGGGCCTGCTGTGGGCCTTCTGGCCGGCATCCAGCAGTGCTGAACAGGCGTCACAAGCGGGACCGAGGAGGGCGGTGCGATGAGTCAAGACGAGTGGCCGACCGGCAAGCAGCCAAAGGTAAGCGACGGTGCCGAAGAAACTCCCACCGACAATGGGCAAAGGGCGCGCCGAGGCTCGATCGCCGCTGACGACACTGAAGAAGCACCAGTTGCCACTGGTGCCAGGAAAGTTAGCCGACATGCTGAGCGATCTGAGGCACCGCGTAAGAACCACCAAAGAACCTTTTCTTGGCTGGGTCGGCTGGGCGAAGCCTTGGGTGTGATGGTCGTCCTGGCAGCGGTGGTGTTTGTCTCAGGCTTGGCCGCCGATGTTACCCCGACGCCGCCATCGCGTCTCAACATCACTTCAAGTCTTTTTTGCCAAAACATTGACGGGTTAGCCGGATCTATCAGCGGGGTGGCGGACAGCGACCTGAAGTGGCAGCCGGACGGCGGCGCAGCAACTCCTGGTAGCACATTCTTCCAGCATGCCGTCGATACCGAGTCCACGTTGCAGGGGACTGGTTCCGTGGCCGGTGTGGTGCAGTTCGGGTCGGGGGCCCAGGTGGCGGCGGCGGGCTGTACCACGCCGGCGGCTTCCGGCTATCTGCAATCCGGTGCGGCAAATGGAACGCTGATCATGCAGAATATCGACGATCAAGACGCAATCCTGAACGTCGCAATTCTAGGTTCGGGCGGCGAGATCGACCCATCAGATTTCATCGACTTGAAAATACCGGCCGGCACTGTCAAGCAGATAAACATCGGTGACTATGCCACTGGGATTTCTCCGGTGGCCGTCCGCTGGCAGTCCACCGTGGGACGCGTGTTGGCCTGGCTGGTCACATCCGGCTCGTCCGGCCTCGATATGGTGACGCCAACGTCGGCTGCTAACCAGGTGGTGGTACCAGGTGTTCCAGGTGGGGCGACGGTTCAAGTGCTCATCACAAACCCGGCGACCGTGCGCATCAAGGCGCAAGTCGAGGCATTGACGGCTCAAGGGCGTGTTGTGGTGGCGGGCGCCGAGCAAGTGACGATTGAGGCCGGCTCTACCACCAGCGTCGACATCACCAGTGCACTGTCAACCGACCCGACAGCGCTTGTTGTTACCGCCGATCAGCCGGTGGCAGCGTCCGCTTGGTTGAGCCAGGCTTCAGACAAGGCGACCTCACCCGGTGTGTTGGCGAACCAAGCGGGCGGCGTGGATGCCTTCGGCGTGAACCCGGGTCACAGCCAGCTTGTGATATCGAATGTCAGTCAGAGCGCCACGGAGGCGACAGTGACATTTGGCAACACCGGCACGCCACAGAAAGTGCCGATCGCCGCAGGCGTGACAACTGCAATCGACGCGTCCCAGCCTGGTGCCGTGCGGGTGAGCGGAACTGGCATTGTGGCGGCCTTGGTAATTCGGGGTGGAACTGACGACACGAGCGGCATGAGCGTTGTCGCCTTGCCGCCGGACACGGCGCGGGCCGGTTTGACGCCGGCATGGATTGAGGCCCAGCCGGTCTAGCACACCACTAGGTCACCACTCGTCTTCGAAATGGGGGTCGATGTCGGCTGTGCTGCGCCCTGTTAGCGACGCCAGTTGTTCGACCATCGTGTGATGTACTAATGCGGCCAGGTCGTCTTGGTCGAGCGCCCGGCGTTCGATTGGGCGCTCGTACAGTACCAGTCTGGCGGGCTCTCCGGAGCCGGCGTTGACAGCGCCCGCTAGGGGGATCGAGTCGTGATCGACCATGCCCTGCCACATGGCGGCTGGCGATGGCACCGCCTCGACGCCGATATCGACGCCACGGATAGCATCTGGGCACGAGCGGGTAATTCGGTCAGCGGAATCTTCGACGCATTCCCGGAAATAGTCGCGACGTGAGGGCATCAGTTTGACGGGGGCGGGCCTAGCTGTCAGCTTGCTGCGCAGCGACAGTGGGCCGCGCACACCATGCCCGTGTCTGTCGCGTCGAGATACCATGTCCGTCACAATACCAGTGCGTGGGGGGCCTGGCTGTGGCGCGTCGCGGCTATGTATGCACAAGCGGGCGCTATCATCGACGTGTGAATCGTCGTTGCTATCGAGTGGGCTGCCAAGGAGCCCCTGCTGCGACGTTGACGTACAACTACGCTCGCTCGACGGCCACACTGAGCCCGTTGCGGTCTGAGCACGACCCGGGCGACTACGACCTATGCCTTGAACACGCCCGTCATCTACAGGTGCCAGCAGGTTGGAGCCTTGAGCGCGTCACCGAGCCAGAAGCTGGTGCGACGCAGGCTCCGGCTTGGATCAACAGTTTGGCTGACGAGGTCCGTCGCATCGGCTGGGGCGACGCGTCTGGTGACGACGCGCCGGCGCCTCGCCGCCGCGACCTAGCCGTCGACCCCGTAGACGCCGCCACGGGTGCCCGGCGCGGCCACCTGCGGGTGCTTGCCGACCTACCGTAGGCTTGGTGGCTATGACGATTCGTTTGGTGGCTTTCGACTTGGACGACACGCTGGCGCTATCAAAAACGGCGATCGAGCCCGCAATGGCCGCAGCCTTGACCCGGCTGCTGGCAGTTTGTGACGTCGGCATCATTTCAGGTGGGGCTTGGCCGCAATTCAACGAGCAGGTGCTGACCAAACTGCCAGCGGAGGCCGATTTGGGTCATCTGCACATCTTGCCTACCTGTGGCATGCGATATTGCCGCTACGAGGACGGGCAGTGGCGTGACATCTATCAGCACTTCCTGACCGATGAAGAAAAGGCCGCTGCCATCGCGTCGGTCACCAAGCATGCCAAGGAACTGGGTAGCTGGGAACCCGACGACAAGCTGGCGGGTGAGCGCATCGAAGACCGGGGCTCACAAATCACCTACTCGGCGCTCGGCCAGTTGGCCAGCCCGGCCGACAAGCGTGCCTGGGACCCAACCGGCGCCAAACGGCACGCCTTGCGCGATGCGGTGGCAGCCGATTTGCCCGGTCTGTCCGTGGGGGCCGGCGGGTCGACGTCGATCGACATCACGCGTTTGGGTGTCGACAAAGCGTTTGGCATGAAGTCCCTGGCCGATGCGACAGGCATCCCGTTGGACGACATGGTGTTTGTCGGCGACCGCACCGAGCCCGGTGGCAATGACTACCCGGTGGTTGAACTGGGCGTGGCGACGATTACCGTGACCGGCTGGCGCGACACGTTGGATGTAATTGATGATATTTGCAAGCAGTTGGAGGTGCGATGAGCCTGACGACAATGATTTCTCCCCGGTTCTTGGAAGTGGCGGCCTGCCCGGCCTGCCATGCGCCGTTGGCGATCGACTATGACGCGTCGGTGCTAGTGTGTACGAACTTGGTGTGCGGGCTGGCATACCCGGTGCGCGACGGCATCCCCATTCTGTTGATTGACCAGGCGCGCCGCCCTGGTGACGCGGACGACGATGCCTAGTTTTGACGATGCCCGTCTCGACGACCGGGTTGTGCTTGAGCGTCACGATGATGACCTGCGCGAGTTGGCTCTGACCGGCGCACACATCCGTGTGGAGTCAGGTGCCGCCGCCCAGGTGCGTTTCGATGATGTCCGCCCGCGTGGCATTGTCCTAGCTGGTCATGAATCGCGGTTGATCCGGTCGGTGGCCGAGACGACCTGCCCGTCGCCGCTCGTGGCTTGGCCACATGAGGGCCTGCCAGGGTGGGCTGGGCCGCTCGATTTGGTTGTCGTGCAGGCCAGCGGTGGGCCGCCAGGCGCGTTGGGGTCGACGGTGGCCGAGGCTTGCCGTCGGGGCTGCGCAGTCCTGCTGGCCGCGCCAGCCGACGGCCAAGTGGCTGCCAGTGCGTCACGCGGCGCGACGCTGGTCGGTACCGTCACCGACGACGCAGTGGCGGCGGCGATCGCGCTGGTGGGGCTGTTGTCGTCCGTTGGTTTGGCCCCGCTGGTACACACCGAATCGGTGGCCGAGGCAGCTGACATGGTTGCCGAGCAATGTTCGCCTCACAAGGATTTGTCGCTCAACCCGGGCAAGGGCGCAGCTATCGCCTTGGCCGACGGACTGCCGCTGGTGTGGGGCGGGTCGATGCTGGCGGCCCGGGCGGCTCGTCGCATCGCCGAGGAGTTGCGCCGGGTCACCGGGCGGGCGGCGTTGGCCACACCAGCCGAGGACATTGTGCCTATTTTGTCGGCGACCCAGCCGCGGGATCCTTTTGCTGACCCAACCGATGAGCCGGCCCGTCCCGTTCTTGTGGCGCTGGACGACGGCAACGACGATAGAGTCGCCGCGCATGCTCGCAGCGTCCTGTTTGATATTGCCGCCACGCAGCAAGTGCGCATCGTCGAGTTGGAGTGCCTGGACGACGCCGGCGCCGTGGGGCGTCACGTGTCGCTGCTACAGCAGGGGCTGTATGCGGCGGCTTACCTAGGGGTCGGTTACGACGAGTATTAGCGGTCGGGGCCCTTGTCGTTACCCGGCCTTAGGGTCTCCCAGATTTCCTTGCAGGTGGGGCACACCGGATACTTTTCAGGATTATGGGTAGGCACCCACACCTTGCCGCACAATGCCACGACTGGGGTGCCGTTGACCATCGCCTCCATCAGCTTGCCCTTCGGCACATAGTGGCTGAAGCGATCGTGGTCGCCGTCCTCTGGACGCAACTCTGTGCGCTCCAAGACGGCGGTTTGGGAACCAGGTGCCAACTGAACCATGGCTCAAGTTTAGTATGGATCCGTCGGTGCAGCGGCGCCCACTAAACTGGGGACGGTGAGCAACCAGGTCTATTGCCGATATCCGGATATCCACGACGGCGACGTTGTCTTTGTTGCCGACGACGACGTCTGGCGGGTCAGCGCCGAGGGGGGACGGGCCCAGCGCTTGACTGCCGATCATGCGTCCGTCGCCAACCCGCGGTTCAGCCCCGACGGTAGCAAGATCGCCTGGACGTCGTTCGTCAACGGCGAGCCCGACGCTTATGTGCTTGACGGCGGGGCGGTGCGCCGGCTGACGTGGTTCGGTTCGACGTGCCTGGTGGTCGGATGGGCCGACGACGATCACGTGGTGGTGGCAAGCGGGCATCAAGAAGTCTTCGCCGGGTTGCGTCGGCTGTATCGCGTGGGGCTGGACGGCAGCGTTTCAAGAATGGCGCTGGGGCCGGCTATGGGCGTGGCATGGGGGCCCAATGGCGAACTGGCCGTCAATACCCCGAATAACCGCGATTCAGCGTTCTGGAAGCATTACCGGGGCGGCACGGCCAGCGCGCTGTGGCTCAATCAAGACAACCAGGCGCGCGAAGGCTGGGTCGAGGTGTTGCCCGACGAGCCGGCTGGCAAATATTCGCCAGGCTGGCTGGGCGATCGGCTGATCTTCACGTGCGATCGGGACGGTGTCGGCCAGCTTTATTCTGTGGCCGCGGACGGCAGCGATATGTGTTGCCACACCGCCCACACAGCGGCGTCGGGTTATGTGCGCGACGCCCGCACGGACGGCACGCGCGTCGTCTTTCACGCGCATGGCGTCATCTACGTCATGGACGGTCTGGACGCGCAGCCACGCGCCCTGGGCGTCGACTTGGGCGTCAACGCGCCCGCACCTGAGGACGTCGAGCCCGTCAAGCTGGGTTCGGTCAGTGTGGACGCGGCGGGCGCCGGGTCGCTGGTCGAATGGCACGGCGGGGCGTATTTCGTCACGCACCGGGCCGGGCCGGCGCGTGGTTTGGCGGTGGATGACGCCGCACGGGTGCGACTGCCGGCCGTCCTCGGTGCGACGGGACAGGGTGTAGCGGTGACGGACTCGCAGGGCGCTGATGCGCTGGAGATCATGCCCCTGGACGGGGTCGGCGAACACCGCCTGCTGGCCGGCGGTGAACTGGGCCGCGTGCTGGAACTGGTAGCCTCGCCGGACGGCACCAAGGTGGCGTTGGCCAGCCACGACGGCCGGGTGATCGTCGTGGGCATGGGCGACGGCGCCGTAAATGTCGTCGGACGCAGCGAGCAAGGTGAGGCATCTGATCTTGCCTGGTCGCCGGATTCGCGATACCTGGTGTGGCGCCTGGAGGTTGGTTCGACGGGTAGCCCGCGGGCCCAGTTGCAATGCACCACCGTCGCGGACGGAATTACCCGCGCTTTGACATCGGGGACATTCGACGACTTCAGCCCGGCGTTCACGTTGGACGGCAAATATCTGGCGTGGTTGTCGCGACGCAACTACGACCCGTCCGAAAGTGCCCACAGCTTCGCGTTGACGTTCAATGCCGGTGACCGCGTGTTGGTGTCGCCGCTCAGCGCCAGCGACCCGCTGCCCTTTGGGCTGAGCCCCGATGGTTGGGCCCTTGCGGAAGCCGACGGCAAGGGCGACGAGAAACCCAGCAAAAAGAAGGGCGCTTCGGTTGCCAATGTCGCCATCGACGCGGACGGGTTGGAGGCTCGGGCAGTTGTGCTTCCCGTGCCGGCGGGGGATTACCGCAGTCTTTTGGCTGTCAAGGACGGTCTCACCTGGCTGAGTGCGCCCGACCGGGGTGGCGAACTAGGGTCGACGTGGCAGGGCGCTGGGACGTCGCCAGCCAGTGCGGTGCAGCGTTACTCGTTCAACTCACGCAAGTGCGAATGCCTGGATGACAAAGCCGATGGCATCGCCGTCAGCGGTGACGGATCCTTTATCGCCGTCACGCGCAAGGACGAGTTGACCGTCATACCGGCTGACCGCAAGCTCGATGATGACGACGACGCCCGCGTCCGCGTTGACTTGGGGCGGCTGCGCCGCCGCGTCGATCGGCGCGCCCAGTGGCGCCAGATGTTCGATGAAAACGGGCGCCTGATGGCCGATCATTTCTGGCGCGAGGACATGAATGGCGTCGATTGGTCTGGAGTGTTGGCAACTTATCGTCCGCTCATCGATACGGCTATGGTGCCTTCGGATGTCTACGACATTTTGTACGAATGCGTCGCCGAGCTGGGCACATCCCACGCCTACATCATCCCGGACGACGAGGATCCCGCCTTGCCGACTGGCTACCTGGGTGCCGAGTTCCAAAATGTCGAGGACGGGTTCGAGATCGTCAGCGTTCTGGCGGGGGACAGCAGTGACCCCAGGGCCTGGCCGCCGTTGCGGGCGGCCGGTGTGGCGGCGCAGGCGGGCGATGTCATCACCGCCGTCGACGGGCGATTAGCCGCCGGGGTAAGAGCCATCGGTGAACTACTTGAAGGCGCAGCCGACAAGCCGACGGAGTTGACGCTGCGTCGAGGCGACGTCACTCGGCGGGTGGTCGTCACGCCGTGTAAGTCGGAGGCGGCGCTGCGCTACCACGACTGGGTAGCAGCGCGGGCCGCACATGTCGAGCAGGCATCTAATGGTCGGCTGGGCTACATCCACGTGCCTGACATGGACGCCGTCGGCTGGGCCCAGTTGGAGCGTCGTCTGGGCGAGGCAAGTGCCCGCGAGGGCTTGCTGGCCGATATGCGTTACAACCGGGGCGGGTACACGTCGCAGCTTGTCATCAACAGGTTAACGCAGAGGGTGATCGGCTGGGAGATGGCCCGTCACTACGCCAATCCTGATACCTACCCGGCCCAGGGCATGCGCGGCCCGGTGGTCGTCCTGGCCAATCAGTGGTCAGGTTCGGACGGCGACATCATCGCGGCAGTGGCGAAGATTCACGGCCTGACGGTGGTGGGCATGCGCACCTGGGGCGGCGTCATCGGCATAGACGGCCGCTACGACCTGGTGGACGGCACAACGGTGACGCAGCCGCGCTACGCCTGCTGGTTCGACGGTTTCGGCTGGGGCATTGAGAACCACGGAATCGACCCCGACGTAGAGGTGAAGCTGACCCCCGGCGACTGGGAAAACGAGGACGACGCCCAGTTGGACGTTGCCATAAAGCTGGCGCTAGACCAGTTGGACGTCCACCCAGCAGCCACCCCGCCAAAGCAACCGTCCTGCTTAAGGCCTAGTAGAAGCCCTGCTATTTGCATACCGGGAAAATATACCGGATAGAATCCGCAAAATTTCCCGGATGTGCTAGGCTCGCAGCTATGACTGAGCCTTACCACGCCCGTGTGATTGATGCGCAGCTGAGACGTGCCTTAACGGGCGCAGGGGCTGTCGTTTTGGAGGGCAGCAAGGCCTGCGGAAAGACCACGACAGCCGAGCAGGTGTGCTCCAGTGCTGCCAGGTTGGACTCGGACCGACCCTTGAGGACGGCTGGATTGGGCGATCCTTCTTTGCTGTTGCCGGGTGCAGCGCCAAGGCTGATCGATGAGTGGCAACTGGTTCCGGAAGTTTGGAACGCTGTGCGCGCGGCCGTTGATGAGAGGGGGGTGCCGGGCCAGTTCGTGCTAACCGGATCGGCCACACCGGCGGACGATGCCACGAGGCATAGCGGGGCAATGCGTATCATGCGGGTGGTAATGCGTCCAATGTCGCTGTTCGAGTCGGGTATCAGCGACGGCACTGCATCGCTAGCTGACCTCTGGAATGGTGTTTTGACGCCGAATATGGTGACGAGTGACCTGCGGCAAATCGCCGAAGCTGCTTGTCGTGGCGGCTGGCCGGGGATACGTGACTTGGATCTGGATATCGCGCGAGACATGAATCGGTCATATTTGCGGTCGATGGCGTCTGCTGACATCGTGACGGTCGATGGCACTAGGCGTGATCCGCGTAAGGTTGAGGCATTAGTTTTGGCGTTGGGCCGAAACACCGCGACCTATGTTTCCAATCGCACATTGCAGACTGACTCGGCGAGGTTCGGCGAGTCTATTGATCCGAGCACGATTGCTGTTTATCTGGACGCGTTGGAGAGGCTTTGGGTGCTTTCGCCCCAATACGCGTGGGGTGGCCATCTGAGGTCAAGCGCCCCGGCGCGTCGGGCCGCCAACCGCC
>Ga0123357_10000612_pt1 | contig 35430 bp, 35 predicted proteins | sample TergutEmb28metaG_FD_89873 | JGI IMG/M metagenome (GOLD analysis project Ga0123357, IMG submission 89873) | Embiratermes neotenicus P4 segment gut microbial communities from Petit-Saut dam, French Guiana - Emb289 P4 | ecosystem: Host-associated > Arthropoda: Insects > Digestive system > Gut ... | reverse complement strand
GTAGCCAAATATTTATGCATGTTTCTCAATGACACAAACGCTATGTTTCCTATGACAAATTTGAAACTGATTTATGAATTGCTCGCACCCTAAATTGCGATAGTGCTGGAGGTCTGAATATTTTGATTTTTCCGGCAAGTTTTGTATTGTCTTCCGGCAGGATATTCAGATCACATGGGTACAACTTAATCAAAACGAAATAAAATTATCAAAAATACTTTCTTTTTGAAATATAAATGCATTATTCTTCTTGCTGTTTGTATTTTACTCTTCCTCTACTGTTCCCCTACTCCTCCTCTACTGTTCCTCTACTCCTCCTATATCTGACACTATGCTTTTTCTTCATTGATACCTTCGATGAGGGCGACGGGCGAATGCAATTCGCCCCTACTTTTATTTCTCGCCAATAAATTATATCTTTGCATCTGATTTTTAAATGAAACTTCGATGAGTCAAATACGAATCTGGGGTGACAAATAATAAATTATTATCTGTGCAAAATATAAAAATTTGAAATAATTTTTATATCTTTGCTTACTCTAAAAATAGTAATATGAAATATACATTAGTCATAAAACAAGGGCAAGACGGCTTTTTTATTGGGCAACTGAAAGAATTGCCCGAAGTATTTACACAAGGAGTAACGATACCTGAATTAAAGGAAAATATTGCAGAGGCTATTGAATTGTATTTCGAAGATGTACGCGAAAATTATAAACCTCAGGGAGTAATGTTGGAGGAAGAGGAAATAAATTTTGGCTGACACATAATGAATGAAAAGAGGGAAATTCATACAACATCTAAATACTCACGAATGTGGATTTGTAAAACATGCTGCAAAGCATGATAAATATGTAAATCATCTTAACGGTAAGCGTACATTAGTTCCCCGTCATTCAGATATTGATACTGATTTATGTATTCTTATCTGTAAGCAATTAGATATTCCCAAACCGGAAGGAGCATAAATCAATTAGAAAATTATTAACCTCGTTCGCCCCTACTTTTATTTCTCGTTGAGAAATTATATCTTTGCATCTGATTTTTAAATGAACATCGATGAGTCAAACTTCTCTGTTGGAAAAATTAGATGCTTTAGTCATTCGTTTTGAGGAAATAGGCGCCTTGATTGCCGACCCTGCTGTCATTTCCGATCAGAAACGGTACGTGAAGCTGAACAAAGAATACCGCGATCTGGGAAAGATTGTCGCCGCAAGAAACGAATACAAACAGGTTCTTACAGGCATGGATGAAGCCAAATCCATTCTTGAAAACGATTCGGATTCCGATATGCGGGAAATGGCGAAGGAAGAATTAGATACCTGCACACGCCGCCTGCCGGAAATAGAAGAAGAAATTAAGTTCTTACTGATTCCTGCCGATCCTCAGGACGGGAAAAATGCAATCATGGAAATTCGCGGCGGAACGGGAGGCGATGAGGCTGCTATTTTCGCCGGCGATTTGTTTAAGATGTATTCCAAATATTGTGAATTCAAGGGATGGCAAATCGAAGTGACCAATGTCAACGAAGGAACCATCGGCGGATACAAGGAAATTATTTTTACCGTTGCCGGAGATGACGTTTATGGCACCTTAAAATACGAATCGGGGGTACATCGGGTGCAACGGGTACCGCAGACCGAATCGCAAGGCAGGATACACACTTCGGCTGCGACCGTAGCCGTACTTCCGGAAGCCGAAGAGGTCGATGTGGAAATCAATCCCGCCGATCTGGAATTCCAGACGGCTCGCTCCAGCGGCGCCGGCGGACAGAACGTCAACAAAGTAGAAACAAAGGTACAGCTCACGCATAAACCTACCGGTATCATGGTGCAGTGTCAGGTCGAACGTTCGCAGCTGGCAAACAAGGAAATGGCTTTGCAGATGCTTCGTAATAAATTATACGATATGAAATTGCAGGAGCATCTGGCGGCGATTGCCTCTAAGCGGAAAACCATGGTTTCTACCGGCGACCGTTCGGCAAAAATCCGGACGTATAATTATCCCCAGGGAAGGGTCACCGACCACCGGATTAACTATACCATGTATAACCTTCCGGCATTTGTCGGCGGAGATATTCAGAAAGTAATCGACCAACTGATAGTAGCAGAGAATGCAGAGCGGTTGAAAGAAAATGAAATGTAAATTTGATATATAAGTTAAGAATCGTTACCTTTGTAACGTATAGAAATTAAAAATGATTGTTATGATATATGCTGTTTTGGATATTGCAAAAAAAATTCTTGCTAAAGCTTCTTACTCAGATTCGGGCGAATTAATTTCTAACATGAAATTACAAAAATTGCTGTACTATCAACAGGGATTTCATTTAGCTTATTTTGGGACGCCTTTGTTTAATGAAGAATTAGAAGCGTGGATGTATGGTCCTGTTGTTCCCGAAATTTACGAATATTATAAAACTAACGATAATAGAGGGATAGAATATTCCGGCGACACTATAACATTATCATCCGAAGAAGAAACATTGTTTAATGAAGTCCATAGAGTATATGGTAAATACTCTGCAAGTGGGTTAATGGAGATGACTCATAACGAAACACCCTGGAAAAGTACGCCTGTAAAAGCCGGGAGTGTAATATCACAAGACAAAATGAAAGTATTTTTCAAACGACGTCTAAAATGAATACTCGTAGCAAAAAAAAGAATCCCATTCACATTGCTGAACCTTTACAAATTAAGACAATTGATCAGGAAAGAATTAAATCAGATAATTATCCGGTTTTTTGTTTCAAATATCTTTCCGACATTTCTATAAAAAAATGTACCGATCCTAAATTTTTTTATGATTTTCTAATGCGGCTACAAAAATTATCTGCATTGGGTTGGATTGAGATTAAAAAATCACACAAATCCTATTTATTGAAACAAAATTTGGAGATATATATGAACATTAAAAAAGCGAAGCCCAAGCAGCAGTCCAATTCCACAGCGGTTGGGATTATCACGCAAAAGTAACGCAAATATTTTAACGACAATGACAAAGCATGAACTGTTTCATTCCATCCTCCGGAAACAATCGTTTCTTTGCGTAGGATTAGACACGGACATACAAAAAATTCCTTCGCATTTATTGCAGGAAGACGATCCTGTTTTCGCTTTTAACCGAGCGATTATCGAGGCAACACAGGCTTATTGCGTAGCCTATAAACTGAATCTGGCATTCTACGAAACGCTGGGCGTGAAAGGACATATCGCTCTGGAAAAAACAGCAACCTACATTCGCCGGAACTATCCCGGCCAGTTTATCATTGCCGACGCTAAACGGGGCGATATCGGTAATACTTCCGAAATGTACGCCCGCGCATTTTTTGAATCTGCTGCCGGTTACGATGCGATAACCGTAGCGCCTTACATGGGTGAAGATAGTGTAAAACCTTTCATTCGTTATCCGGACAAATGGGTGATATTATTGGCGCTAACTTCGAATAAAGGTTCTAATGATTTTCAACTGACAACAGATGCCAATGGTGAACGCCTGTTTGAGAAAGTCTTGAAAAAATCGCAGGAATGGGCGACCGATGAACAGATGATGTACGTGGTCGGCGCTACGCAAGGCAAGATGTTGGAAGATATCCGGAAGATTGTCCCCGACCATTTCCTGTTAGTGCCGGGAGTAGGAGCGCAGGGAGGCAGTCTGGAAGAAGTAGCGCGTTACGGCATGAATGCTCAATGCGGATTACTTGTCAACTCATCGCGCCAGATTATTTATGCCGACCCGACGGAGCGGTTTGCAGAAGCAGCTTGTCGGGAAGCGCGTAAATTACAGGAAGAAATGTCAACATACCTCCAATGGATACCAAGCGCAAAATAATCAACGACCCTGTTTTCGGGTTTATCAATATCCCGGACGAGTTTATTTTCCGGATTATCAACCACCCGTATGTCCAGCGGCTTAACCGGATCCGGCAATTGGGGCTGGCTTTTTATGTCTATCCGGGCGCCGTCCACACTCGCTTTCACCACTCGCTGGGCGCTATGCACTTAATGTCGGAAGCGATTAATCAGCTGCGATCGAACGGTCATCCGATTTCCGACGAAGAAAAGTCCGGCGCTATGGCTTGTATTCTGATGCACGACATCGGGCACGGCCCTTTTTCTCATGCCTTGGAAAATACGCTGGTTCATGGGATTCGTCACGAAGAAATATCCTTGCTATTGATGGACCGGATGAATCGGGAAATGAATGGACAATTGGATTTAGCGATTGCCATATTCAAGGATACCTATCCGAAACGGTTTTTGCATCAGTTAGTCAGCGGACAATTAGATGTAGACCGGCTGGACTATTTGCGCCGCGATAGTTTTTTTACCGGAGTTACCGAAGGCAATATCGGCTCGGCACGAATCCTTAAAATGCTTAATCTGAAAGACGATAAATTGGTGATTGAAGCCAAAGGCATCTATTCCATTGAAAACTTTCTGATGGCGCGACGATTAATGTACTGGCAGGTTTATCTGCACAAGACCGCTGTTGCAGCAGAGAATATGTTGATCAATACGTTGCGAAGAGCAAAACAGTTGGCTTCCGAAGGTGAAAAATTCGATGTCACACCGGCGCTCCGTTATTTCTTATACAATCATGTAGATCAAACCATTTTCGAAAATCGTTTCGAAGCATTATTGTATTTTATCGAATTAGACGACAACGATATCGAATGCGCGCTTAAAGTCTGGGCGGGTCGCCATCCCGATAAAGTCCTGTCGATGTTGAGCCGGGGCTTAATCAATCGAAACCTGTTCAAGATCGAACTGAGTTCAACGCCTGTTCCTCCGGAAATAGTAAGGGAAAAGACGGCCATCTATGCTCAACGATATGATTTGTCGCCGGAAGACGCTTCCTATCTGCTTTCTTCCAATTCAATTACAACAGACATGTATCGCGAAGAAGACGACAGTATTGCCATTTTATATAAAGACGGGACGATAAAAGATATCTCCGATGCATCGGATATGCTGAATATTCAACTGCTATCTAAAAAAATTGTGAAGTATTACCTCTGTTTTTTGCGAGATTCAAAATAATTTCCGTACTTTGTCGCAATTTTTTAACTTAGATATACATCAAATGGAGCTGAGCGCAAAACAAATTGCCGGTATTCTCAACGGGAAAGTAGACGGTGATGAACATGTTGTCGTCGATGATTTCTCTAAAATCGAAGAAGGAAAACCCGGAACGCTTACTTTTTTAGCTAACCCCAAATACACAAATTATATCTATGAAACCAGGGCGAGCATCGCTTTGGTTAACGACGATTTTACACCCGAAAAAGCGCTCCCCGAAACGCTGACGCTCATCCGGGTGCCGGATGCTTATCGCGCGTTGGCTGTTTTATTGAGTTTGGTCGAACAAGCGAAGCCAAAGAAAACCGGCATCGAATCGCCGGTCTTTATCAGCCCTTCCGCTTCTTTGCCGCAAGAAGCGATCTACATCGGCGCTTTTTCTTACATTGGCGAAAATGTCCGGATCGGGAAAAATGTCGCCATTTATCCGCAGTCGTATATCGGCGACCGGGTTGAAATCGGTGATGATACCATTATTTATGCCGGAGTAAAACTCTATGCCGGATGCAGGATCGGGCAACGTTGCATTATCCACTCCGGAGCAGTCATCGGTGCCGACGGATTCGGTTTTGCAAAAGAAGGCGAATCCTACAAGAAAATTCCCCAATTGGGAAACGTTGTCATCGAAGACGATGTGGAAGTCGGCGCCAATACGACCATCGACCGTGCGGTAATGGAATCGACAGTGATTCGGCGAGGCGTAAAATTAGACAATTTGATTCAAATTGCTCACAACGTTGAAATAGGCGATAATACGGGGATCGCGGCGCAAACGGGAATTTCAGGTTCTACCAAAGTAGGGAAGAACTGCATGATTGCCGGGCAGGTTGGTTTAGGCGGGCACATTACGATTGGCGACAACACCAATATTGGCGCTCAAGCGGGAGTAATCAGCAACATCGAATCGGGAAGAAACATAATCGGCGCTCCGGCAATCGATATGAAGAATTTCTTCCGGTCGAGCATCGTCTTTGCGAAGTTGCCTGATTTATACAGAGGCCATAACCAATTACAAAAAGAAGTAAATACGCTTAAAGAAGAAATAAATAAAGGGAAATCGGAAGCAATATGAAACAGCATACGCTTAATGAAAGTTTTTCGTTGAAAGGTAAGGGATTGCATACAGGTTTGGAAATCGAAATCAAATTCAATCCTGCACCGGAAGATTACGGCTATAAAATCAAACGAATTGATTTACAGGATCAGCCGATAATCGATGCTTTGGCCGAAAATGTAAAAAGCACCAGTCGAGGCACCGTCTTATCCAAGTATGAAGTACAGGTCTCAACGGTAGAACATGCTTTAGCCGCTTTATACGCTTATGAAATAGATAATTGTTTGATAGAAGTCAATGCCCCTGAATTTCCGATTTTAGATGGGAGCTCGATTGTTTATGCTGAGGAAATCGAACGGGTAGGCTTGAAAGAACAGGATGCTGAGCGGGATTACTACATCGTAAAAAATAAAATGGAAGTAGAAGACGAAGAATCCGATTCGCGCATCGTTATATATCCTGATGAAAGTTTCGGAGTCAATGTGCATATCGCTTTCAACGATTCACCCTTTCTTGATAATCAATATGCTATTTTGGATCACCTCAAAGACTTCAAAAAAGAGATAGCCGCCAGCCGCACCTTTGTCTTTGTCAGGGAAATCGCACCTCTGTTGCAGAACGGATTAATCAAAGGCGGCGATTTGGATAATGCCATCGTTATTTACGAACGCCCAATCAGCCAGGAATCGTTCGACCAGTTGGCCGATAAAATGGGAGTTCCGCGCAAAGACGCTTCAGAATTGGGATACATAATGAATAAACCATTGGTTTTTGCGAATGAACCGGCACGGCATAAACTGCTTGATATTATCGGAGACATTGCTTTGATAGGCAAGCCCATTTTAGGGCGGATTTTCGCTACCTGTCCGGGACATAAAATAAATAACAAATTTGCTCGCGTCATCCGTAAAGATATTAAACTGAATGAAGTGCAAGCTCCGGTATATAATCCGAACATTCCTCCTTTGTTAGACATCAGCCGGATCAAAGAGCTGCTTCCTCATCGCTACCCATTCCTTTTAGTAGAAAAGATTCTTGAAATAGGAACAAAGCATATTATAGGAGTAAAAAATGTGTCGGTCAATGAGCCTTTTTTCCAGGGACACTTCCCGCAAGAACCGGTAATGCCGGGCGTTCTGTTGTTGGAGGCTATGGCGCAGACTGCCGGAATTTTAGTCTTGAATTCACTGGAAGAACCCGAGCGGTATTCTACGTATTTTTTAAAGATCGACAACGTGAAATTCCGGCAAAAAGTTGTGCCGGGCGATACCTTAATTTTCCGGGTAGAATTTACAACCGGCCTTCGACGGGGTATTGCCGATGTCAAAGGCTATTGTTTTGTGGGAGAAAAAATTGTTTGCGAAGCGAATTTAATGGCTCAAGTCGTCAAAAATAAATAATAAATATGAATCAATTATTAACAAATGTACATCCGGAAGCTGTTATTGGGGAAAATGTCACCATCAGTCCGTTTGTTACGATAGAAAAAAATGTGGTCATCGGGGATAACACGTATATCTATCCGAATGTCGTAATTATGAATGGCGCTCGAATCGGGAAAAATTGCCGGATATTTCCGGGCGCTGTCATTGCCGCCATTCCTCAAGACCTGAAATTTCGAGGGGAAGAAACGACAGCCGAAATCGGTGACAATACAACGATTCGGGAATGTGCAACAGTGAATAGGGGAACTGCGGCCAAAGGCAAAACGGTGGTAGGAAACGATTGTCTGCTAATGGCTTATTCTCATGTAGCCCACGATTGCCTGTTAGGCGATTATGTCATTTTGGGAAATGCCACGCAATTAGCCGGCGAAGTGGAAGTAAATGATTATGCTATCGTGAGTGGAGGCTCGCTGGTGCATCAATTTTCCAAAATCGGGATGCACGCTATGACTCAAGGCGGCTCAAAAGTAAGCAAAGATGTCCCGCCGTATATCATTGTCGGGCGGGAACCGATTACATACTACGGTATCAATATCGTTGGCTTGCGGAGGAGAGGATTTGATAACGATCGAATTTCGGCCGTTCAGGAAATTTACCGTATCTTATATCAATCCGGTATGAATAACAAAGAAGCGGTGAAATGTATCGAAGAAAACGTCCCGGCATCAAAAGAAAAAGAAAATATTATTACCTTTATAGCCAATTCTCAACGGGGAATTGTAAGGGGATACTTGGAATAATTGAGAATTAAGAATTAAGGATTGAGAATTAAGAATTATAATTATGAATTATAAATTTGTCCTATTATCCGATGAAGTAGATGATTTCAGAAGAGATATTCTTATCGATTCCGACGCTACTTTTTTTGAATTGCATGAAGCTATCTTGGAATCGGTTGGATACACCAAAGATCAAATGACTTCTTTTTTTATCTGTGATGAAGATTGGAATAAAGAAAAAGAAATTACGCTGGTGGAGATGGATACCAGTTCGGAAGAAGATAACTATGTCATGGATTCCGTCCGGCTGAGCGATTTAGTAACGGAAGAGAAACAAAAATTGCTGTATATTTTTGAATTTCTTACCGAACGTTCGTTTTTCATGGAATTGCGGGAGATTATTACCGGCAAATCACAAGCGAAAGCGGAATGTGTTTTCCGGAAAGGAAATCCACCGGTTCAAACGACCGAATTTGAAGCGGTAGATAGTCGATTGACCAACCGGATAGCAGCAACCAACCATCATTTAGGCGACGATTTTTATGAAGAGGATGAGTTTGGCATGGATGATGATTACGACGACGAAGATTTCGATAATTTGAATGAAGGAAATCCCTTCGACGATTATTGAAATCAATACAGCACCTTCCGAATGAAAACCTTACTCGTTTTGCTGGGCCCGACGGGAGTTGGTAAAACCAATCTAAGCTTGCCATTAGCGGAATTTCTTGCATCGCCCGTTCTCTCTGCCGACTCGAGGCAATTATACAAAGAATTGGCAATCGGCACGGCAGCTCCTACGCAAGAGGAACAGGCTCAAGCGAAACATTATTTTGTAGGAACACTTCAATTAACCGATTATTATAGCGCCAGCCAATTCGAAGAAGAGGCGATCGCCCTTCTCAACGATTTGTTCCAATCCCACGAAACGATCCTGATGTGCGGAGGTTCGATGATGTATATAGATGCTGTTTGTAAAGGAATTGATGAAATTCCCACCATCGACGAAACGCTTCGAGCTGATTTGAGAGATCTGTATCACAAAGAAGGCATTGACCCGATTCGTCAGCAACTGAAGTTGTTGGATCCTGTATTTTACAAGCAGGTTGATTTACGAAATCACAAACGGGTGATTCATGCGTTGGAAATTTGCCTGATGGCCGGTAAGCCCTACTCTTCGCTTCGAACCGATAGCCCCAAGCCGCGTCCTTTCCGTATTCTCAAAATCGGCTTGCAAAGAGAAAGGGAAGAATTGTATGAACGAATCAATCAACGAGTAGATAAGATGATGGAACAGGGCTTTTTGGAAGAAGCGCGTTCGGTCTATCCTTTGCGGCATCTGAATTCATTGAATACCGTCGGGTATAAAGAGCTTTTCAATTATTTTTCCGGCGAATGGACGTTGGATTTTGCTATTGAAAAAATCAAACAGAATACCCGGATTTATTCCCGCAAACAAATGAGCTGGTTCAAGCGTGACAAAGAAATACTGTGGTTTCGTCCGGAGCAGTTGGAGGAAGTCGAGGGATGGATAGTAAAAATTGTCGAGCCTTCAGATTGAATATTTTTAAAGATAATTTTGCAGATTGAAGTTATTAATATTAACTTTGCAAATCTGATGAAATATTTCACATAATTCTTCAAATATTTCAAATTCATTAATAAATAACTCATCAATAATAGATTAAAATATGATAGTCAGTTTATTATTTTCGTTTATAGGGATAGGAGTTATACTTATTGTATTAGTGCTTGCGAACAAGATTTATAATAATATGCTTATTGCTGTTGAACTGGTTGATGCCGGTACAAATGATGATCATATTGCGTCAAGTGCGATAAATTCCTCATATAAAATTTCCCCATTTGAGTCTTTTTATCATGAAGGAAAGAGGATAGATCCTAAAAAATACATTATTAGAAAAGTAGATGGTGACTGTATGTCTTCTCGAAATATTTATGCCGGAGATTTATTGTTTATAGAAAAATTCAACAACCATTCAGATTCTTTATCCATAGGAGATGTTCTTCTTAATTAAATATGAAAAAGGAGCTCATTGTGGATTTAAAATTAGAGAATACAGGGGATTAGATGTAAGTGACAATCAAAAAATTCAAACTGTATACTACAAAAGGGAAGGTTCTCCCAAAAGAAGTTCACAATCCCATGAATTACGTAATGTCGAAGGCATTGTTAGAATGAAGTTTACTGCATAGGTATCGTAAGAGTAAAGGACTATTAAATGAAGTTTTTCACAGAAATACCTGCATCTCGCACTTAAAACAATCAAACTGCAATCGCAGCCGGTTATTACCGGAAACAAGATACAGGGGTTCTTTGAAATCCGGCAGTGTTGATACCGGGCGAATTCCGTCTCTGCGTATTTTATTCTTTTTGCAATAACCGTATTCGTAAAGGATGCAATGTTTGGTAAACATCAATGGCACATCTTCCTGCATTTGGTTTTCGAACGCCGGCTCCATCCGTTGCACTCCAGATCGCAAATAGAACGCTTCAGCATTCTTATTGGCAACATTATCTAAATAAGTTAAACTCGTTTTAGGATAAACAGGCGTAGCGGGTGAAACAGGAGAAGTCGGCGTTATGGTTCTTTTGGCTTGTACATAATTTATTTTTCTTGCCGAGAGCAACCGTTCAATCACACGCCGCTTCAGTTCGCTCAGTACCGACGAAGGAATAAACCAATTCTTATTGAAAGAAACCGTTAATAGAGTTAATTCAAAGGATGTATTGCCTAATTTGGATAGCTGCTCGCGGTAATTGGCTTGTTGATCCTTCAGAGCCGGTTCTTTGGCGAAAGGAAGATTAACCGTTGCCCGGCAAAAGTCTTCATCGGTTGCCGTCAGACTGAAGCCGAAAGCATTTTCCGCAAGCTCAAATTCAATCCCGATTTTCCTTTCCGCCGATTTTTTGGAAAGCGTTTTCTCAAATTCATGGTCATAGTTCCTGTAAAGAGTTATTCCGGGACGATGCGAAGGCATCTCGGCAGGAAATATTTTCCCTGCTTCTACGCTGTTGACTCGAAATCCCTGCAATTCTTTTTTATTGTCAAAAAAACAAAGGCCATCGCCGTTATGAATGGCTTTTTGTCCTGAAACGGTAAAATAATTCCGGTTCAAATCTTTGACATTTCCTACCGGTTCGCCGACGGATTTCGGCGTTTCGGGCGAAGCAACCGGTTGGTTTCTACCGTTTAGGAAGTACGTAGTAAAACCGCGGTTAAAGCTTTTCGCCGGGTCGGGAACGAAAAAAGGAGTTGTTTTTCCTGAGGATGCCCGGATATATTCCGGCCGTTTGGAAAAGATTTCATCCAACAGTTTCCGGTAATAGGCCGTGATATTCTTAACATAACCGGTTTCTTTCAAGCGCCCTTCGATTTTCAGGGACGTAACGCCTGCATCAAGCAGCTCTTCCAAATGTTCCGACCGATTCAGATCTTTCAACGAGAGCAAGTGCTTGTTTCGAGCAATCGTCTTTCCCGAAGCGTCTTGCAAGGTATAAGGCAACCGGCAGAATTGTGCGCATTCGCCGCGGTTGGCACTTCTTCCGGCGAGCGCCTGGCTGATGTAGCATTGCCCGCTGTAGGAAACACACAAAGCTCCATGCACAAATACTTCCAACTGAAGATGCGTTTGCCGGGCAATCGCTTTGATCTCCGGCAACGACAGCTCGCGCGCCAAGATTGCGCGGGCAAATCCGGCTTCTTCTAAAAAGCGGATTTTTTCAACCGTACGGTTATCGCATTGTGTACTTGCATGCAATGGGGTAGGGGGGAGCGACCGGTTCAAAATCCCCATGTCCTGAATAATCAGAGCATCCACTTTCATGGAATACAGTTCGTTGATGTATTTTTCCACTACCGGAAATTCGGAATCGTAGAGAATCGTATTCAGCGCCACATAGACTTTCGCCCAATAGGTATGAGCATATTCGATTAATTGCCCGATCGCTTCCAACGAATTTCCGGCGCTCGCCCGTGCACTGAACTGCGGAGCGCCGATATAAACGGCATCCGCGCCGTGATGGATGGCTTCTATTCCGGCGTCTAAATTTTTAGCGGGAGCTAACAACTCGATTCTTCGCGCCGCTATCATACCTCAGGCATGAATATCTTCCATAGATTCAATTTCCTCCGGATGGTAAGGGGTGGATTGATAAACATAATAGTTCAACCAGTTCTTAAACATCAAATGCGCATGGGCGCGCCAACGCACTTTGATTTCTTTCTGAGGATCATCGTCTGTATAATAATTAGCCGGAACGTTGATAGGCAATTTCTTTTCCAAGTCGCGAATATATTCCGTGTGCAGCGTATTTGGAGAATATTCGGAATGTCCGGTAATGAAAATCTCGCGGCCTCCTCGCGACATGACAATATATACTCCCGCATCGGCCGATTCGGAAAGGAGGTTCAATGCCGGCACTTTCAGAATATCGTCCCGAAGAACTTCGGTATGCCGGCTGTGAGGCGCATAAAACTCGTCGTCGAACCCGCGGAAAAGCGGTATATTCGGAGTATTAAGCGTATGTTTAAACACGCCGAACTTTTTCTTTTCCAACGGATATTTAGGAATTCCGTGAAAATGATACAATCCGGCTTGTGCCGCCCAGCAGATATACAGTGTGGAGGTAACATGCCGTGCCGCCCAATTCATAATATCGACCAGCTCGTTCCAATAATTCACCTTTTTAAAGTCAAGCAATTCCACCGGAGCGCCGGTAATAATCATGCCGTCGTAGTTCGTTGTACGAATCGCTTCGAAATTTTTATAGAAAGTCGCCAAATGCTCTTGCGAGGTGTTTTTACTATCGTGCGATTGCATTTTCAACAAATCGATTTCCACCTGAAGCGGGCTGTTGGACAGCAGGCGTACAAAATCTGTTTCGGTAGCGATTTTCAAAGGCATGAGGTTCAAAAGCGCCAGCTTTAACGGGCGAATATCTTGCATGGAAGCGCGTAAATCGTCCATCACGAAGATGTTTTCCTTTTTCAACGCTTCGACAGCCGGTAAATTACGTGGTATGTTTAGTGGCATAAATAGATAATTAAGAGTACAAAAGTACGGTTTTTATTTGGGGTTTCAAAATGAAATTATTTTTCGCATAATGTCATTGAATTTTAAAACAAAAATACTAATTTTGCAGATAGAATAAAAAAAATTATGGAACAGGCTTATTCCTATTTTAATCGCGATATCAGTTGGCTATCGTTTAACTACAGGGTTCTTCTCGAATCGGAAGATGAAAGTTTGCCTATTTATGAACGAATTAAGTTCCTCTCTATTCATGCTTCCAATCTCGAAGAATTTTACGAAATCAGGGTAGCCGATCATCGACATGTGATTCGGCGAAAAATCAGTTCGAAAGAAGATATTTCAGAAGCAGAGCATCTTCTCGAAGCCATCAATACGGAAGTTACCCGGCAGCAGCAGGAGTTTTTCCGAATTTTTCGCACCCAGATACTTCCCGAACTGGAGCGGCAAAACATCATTCTTTATATGAATGCCGAACCTATGCCGGTGCACCGGCGGTTTATCAAGACCTATTTTGCGGAAGAGATTTTTCCTTTCTTACAGCCGGTACTGTTACTAAAAAACGATATCCGTTTTTTTATCCGTGATAAGCGATTGTATCAATTTGTTCAATTAAGAGAGAATACAACGGGCGAACGATTTTATGCCATCATCAAAACCCCTTATGCTAAAATACCCCGTTTCATTGAACTTCCTCCCATAGGCGAGAAATACTATTATATGTTTGCAGAGGATGTTATATCCGCTAATTTGCCCGATATTTTCACCGGTTATACGGTGGAAGGATGCTATAATATCAAGGTATCCCGCGATGCGGATTTTTTACTTGATGACGAATCGCAAACCGATCTGATCGAAACGATCCGGAAAAAAATCAGGAAAAGGAAAATCGGCGATATCAGCCGCTTTGTTTATGACAAGCAAATGCCTAAAGAGTGTATCCAATTCATTCGGGAAATGTTTCATATACAAAAAAAAGATTTGATTTCCGATTATCGTTACCTGAACTCGGAAGATTTAATCAAACTGCCAAACCCTGCAGGAAAAGAATTGAATGCCCGGGCAATGCTTCCGATACGGATTCCCGAATTGGAACAGAGTCCCCGCTTATTTCCCGTGATTCGAAAGAAAGACCTCTTTTTGCATTACCCGTATCACACGTTCAATTATTTCATCCGTTTTTTGACGGAAGCATCCGCCAATCCAAACGTCGAAGAGATTATGCTTACCCAATACCGGGTCGCCGAAGGATCGGAAATCATCAATAACCTGATTAATGCAGCGAAAAACGGGAAGAAAGTCACTGTTTTTGTCGAATTGAAAGCGCGCTTCGACGAGGCAAACAATTTGATGACCTCTCAAATGATGAAAGATGCCGGAATAAATATTATTTACAGTCTGCCGGGGTTAAAAGTGCATGCCAAAGTGGCTTTAGTGGTTGAAAAGACGTGGACGAAAAATAAGATCCGGCAGTCGTATGCTTATTTGAGTACCGGTAATTTCAATGAAAAAACGGCGAAGATGTATTCCGATATAGGTATATTTACATCCAACCGGAAAATCACATCCGAAATACATAAACTGTTCGGGGTATTGGAAACGCAGAATACCGATGTGAAGTTTAACAGTATATGGGTAGCTCAATTTAATATGGTTCCCAACCTGAAGGAAAAAATTCAACAGGAAATCAAGAATGCGAAGAAAGGGAAAAAAGCGTATATTATATTAAAAATGAATGGCCTGCAAGACGAAGCCATGATCAATGAATTGTACAAAGCAAGCGAAGCCGGAGTAAAAATCGACTTGATTGTGCGAGGGATATCGTGCATTGTTCCCGGCCAGCCGTATAGCAAGCATATCCAAGTCACCCGCATCGTAGATATGTTTCTGGAACATTCGAGGGTGTGGTATTTCTACAACAATGGGAAAGAAGAGGTGTATATTACTTCAGCCGACTGGATGGTACGGAATTTATACCGTCGCATCGAAACCGCTTTTCCCGTCTTGGATGAAAAAATCAAACAAACGATCATTAAAATACTGAAAATTCAACTGAAAGATAATGTGAAAGCTTGTTTTGTCGACGACCGTATGCAAAATGTATATAAAGACAAGCTGAGCACTCGAAAGAAAAAGATTCATGCGCAACAGGATATATATAAGCTGCTGTCGGTATGAACGGGTTTTTCATTCTCTCCCTGATTCTGCTTTATTTCGGTCTTTTATATCTGATTTCTTACGTCATTGGGAAAAAACATTCGGGGAACGTCGCCTTTTTCACAGGCAACCGTAAATCGCCCTGGTACATCGTTGCCATCGGAATGGTTGGATCATCGATGTCGGGAATCACTTTCGTGTCGGTTCCCGGGATGGTGGGACGATTCGATATGACCTACATGCAGATGGTGTTGGGGTTTTTGCTGGGGTATGCCGTGATTGCTTTTGTTTTGCTTCCCATTTATTATCGCCGGCAAGTGGTCAGTATCTATTCTTACTTAGATGCGCGGATCGGAAAGAATGCCTACAAAACCGGAGCCGGATTTTTTATCCTTTCCCGTGTGACCGGAGCGGCGGTACGTCTTTATATCGCGGTAGTCATCCTCCAAGAATATGTTTTTGATGCGTGGAAAGTTCCTTTTGTGGCGACCAGCGCCGTTTTCCTTCTGATGATGTGGTTGTATACTCATAAAAGCGGCGTGCGAACGATTGTTTGGACCGATCTTTTGCAAACGGTACTTTTGCTGACCGTTTTGCTTCTGATTATTTGGCAGGTTGCCAAAGGGTTGAATTCGGGTTTTTCGGAGATCATCGCTTCGGTCGCATCGAGCGCTCATTCTAAAATCTTTGTCTTCGATGATTGGCATTCGCGGCAGAATTTCTTCAAACAGTTCGTCAGCGGAGCCTTTATTACCATTGCCATGACGGGCGTAGATCAGGAAATGATGCAGAAAAGTCTTTCTTGCAAGAATTTGCGAGATGCGCAAAAAAACGTATGTACGTCAGGATTATTTTTTATTCCGGTCAATTTTCTTTTTCTTTGCTTAGGTATATTGTTGTTGAATTACGCGTCGATTCATCAAATTACGTTGCCGGCTATGGGCGATGACCTATTGCCCTCAATGGTCTCACAAGGATATTTTGGTTTGCCGGTCATGCTCTTTTTTGTGATCGGGATCATTGCCGTCACCTTTGCCGGCGCCGATTCGGCATTGACCGGTTTAACTACTTCCATTTGTATCGATGTATTGGATATTTCCGGATACGATGAAAAGAAAGCGCGGAAAATGCGAAGATACGTTCATTTCCTGCTATCCCTTCTTTTTATCGGAATCATCTGGTTGTTCAGAGCGATAAACAATACGAGCGTCATCGATGCCTTATATATGATTGTATCTTACACGTATGGCCCTTTGTTAGGATTGTTTGCCTTTGGGGTTTTATTCAAGAGCCGCACGAACGACCGGGCGGTTCCGTACATTTGCATTTTGTCGCCGGCGCTTTGCTTTATAATCAGCCGATTATTGCAAAGCCAACTGAATTATCCATTGGGGTACGAGCTGCTGATAATCAATGCCGGGTTGGTGGTTGCAGGGCTGGTTGTTTTAAAAAAGTGACGGGGCAGTAACAAGCGGCATTGCAAATTCTCTACTAACCGTTGTAATTACCTGAGTTCAAGATAAGAAGTTTTTTAATGTATTGATATCCAATTTGCAATTTCGCCATAGGCGATTCATATCCATAGAAAATAGTGCAATACAATCTTCCATTGCCCGTAGGGCATTCACGGTGTATGTCCTGACGGACAAAAGCTGTTGGATTGGGAATCGTATTCTATTGATATGAAAGCCCTGACGGGCTATCTCTTATCCTGAACTCAAGTTATTACATAGCGTTCCTTGCGAAATTTTTTGCGGCTGTCTCAAAAGTCTTTACGACGATTATGTCATTGCGGGCTTAACCCGCAATCCCCTGATAATTAGCCTTCTTTTTTCAGAAGATCCCACGTCAAGCGCGGGATGACAGGCTTTTGAGATAGCCTCATGTTTTTCTCCGCATATAACGTCCCTAACTTACATTATCCGCTATTGAGGCCCTGAGAAAAATACCCTTGGAACAAATAAAAAAGCCCGCATTCCTGCGAACATTTTACATTTATTTTTGTTCCAAATATTTGAAATTTCTCAGGTTTCAATAGCAAAAATAAATAGCAAAACGCTATTTTATATCTTTAGTTAATCTTTAATATCAAAAAATTCTTTTCCTGTCTTGGTATGGGCAAAAATAAAAACTCCCCATGCAATAAGCATCAAAAAACCACACCAAAATAAAAAACCTGCCATAATAATAATTTATTTATTTTGTTTATCACTCTTTTTAATTAACCAAAAACCCACTATCAAAAAAGATGCAACAACCAAAAAGCCTGCTACGTACATTATCCATTTAGGATTTAATCCACCCAAAAACGATGATATAAGCACAGCAGTAGCCACATATTTGGCTACATCTAACAACCATTTTCCTAACTCTTTTTTCATTGAATACAGAATTATGATGCAAAGGTAAAAAATTAAAAACAAATAACAACATAATAAAAGCAAATAAAAAAAATCACTATTAACCGACTAAATTTCACTTTTATTTTTTGTCTTTGCAATTTTTTTATAATAATTTGTAAATTGTTGGCAATAGTATCAGAGAAGATAAAATCATCCTGCATGACAGCGCCGGTGTGATGACGCCAAAAGTTTTATTAGTAGATTCAGAAATAAAAACAGCAATAGGATGCTATGCGTAGATAAGAAAGCTAAATTAATAAGTGGCAAAAACTGGGATCGTCTCTCTATATAGTCATACGCTCCTTTTTCGATCCATTCTTTCTGTGTATTCAGATATTTATCTCCCAGTAAAGCGCTTCTTTTCAACAAAATATCCTGGTAATTATTTAATATAAACGGGTAATTATAACTACGTATCCATTGGCTTGGATGTTTACAATAAACCATGCCAACAAATAAATCATTGTAAGTAAGACTATTTAATTTATACAAATAAGGGAATAAATCACAATGGATATTTCCCAATGGACAATTTTTAAAATCAATAGACCAAATACTGTCCGGTATTTCAGCGGCTGCAGCATCCAAAGTGCCATTCATTGCCGGATAAAACAATTGTGTTGTCCCATTTATTAAAACAACTGCCGTTTTGTCGGGAAATTTTTTAAAAATATAGCTTGCTTCATTTTTTCCAAAATTCCATGCATGACGGGTATTGGTTATCAGCAAACATTTTTTATTTTTTAATGTGTTGTATTGATTGATGACATGATATGCCATGATGCTGTCGCGGTTAGTAACACGAACGATACTGTCGTATTGGACCGGATTCTTAATTTCATTCCATTTAAATTCGTCTGTAAAAAAAAGATTGATACGGTTCAGCCTGTCCCTTGTTTCATTGTATTGGTGTAAATGAAGAACAAAATCATAAATGTTTGTATTTGACCATAGAGGCCATAAATCACCTCCTTCCCTTACAATCTCGGCGGTCGCCTGCTGCAAATCTTCTTCGGTAGAAAAATGAGTATCCATATAGGAATTCAATTGTTCCTGCTTCTGAATATTTCCTATTTCCGTAAAAACATTCTGTACCTTGGTTGCAAAAGCCTCATTCAAGATAAGTTTTGAGAAAAAATCCCATTGAGTATATTCAGGATGCCATCGCTCACAAAGAATGACAATATCATATTTGTCAAACAGTTGCATAACATAATTGATCGGATCTTCTTTGTATTGCCTGATATTCTTAACATAATAAGCCTTTTCCGGCATTGAGATTGGGAAAGCTTCATTTTTATTATTTTGAAAAAATTCAGTAATATTAAAGCGAAAGTTTGAATAAAATAATGGGTAAAAGATTAATGCAATAATTACAGTCAATAGGATTATGATGTGTGATTTTTTTTTGTAAGGAACTTCTTGTAATTCAATTTGCGACCTTGAACACCATTGCCACAAAGATTTTTTCGTGAAAGGTAAAAGTAGTATTGATAATACCGACATTACTAATACAAACAAAACTAAGAATATATCATAATGTAAGACAGACAAAGCCAATGGAATGATAGCTATCCATAACAATTTAAATAGAAAATGATTCAAGTAACGCTTTTTTATTTCAATGCCGAATAGCTTTTGCATGAAACTTGCATGAAACAATCCATAAGTTACCCCAAAATATAAAATAACGGAACAGAAATAGTAAGCGCTTGTGGAAAATCCAATGGGGCGAACAAACAGAAGCAAATAAAAAAGCGCATATACCAACGCCAAATCACACAAAAAGCTGTTGACCCTTCTTAAAATAAATCGGAATGTTTTCATATCTTAAAAATTTTAGATTTTTATTCACGACAAAAATAGCAATTTTTTAAGTTAATACGCCAGATAAGACATACTTTTTTTATATGGTTATATGGTGCATAATAAAAGAGTGTGCAAATTCCAATTTGCAATTTCGCCATAGGCGAAATTACAGATTGAATATCAATGCATTAAAAAAATTCTTATCCCGAACTCAGGTTTATAAAAATATCGGATACGGTGCAAATCTGTAGATATGCAGTTAATTTATATTCATTTTTGCTCTTGCGTATTAAATATTTAATTATTTTTAGGATAATTTATGCTTTTTCTCGGTGCAAGCTACAAAAAATGCTCTATCTTTGCAGCCTGAACAATTAATTTTTTAATGAACACGATTTGTATGAAGAGATTTTTTATTGCCGTTTTATTTGCAGGGCTATTTGTTGCTGCAAATTCTGCTTGGGCTTCGGGTGACGATCAAAATAAAACCCAAGCAAAAGTAGAAACATCAGAAACGAAAGCATCTGCTTGTACGCAAACAACAAAAGCTTGTTGTGCCGAAAAGAAAGAATGTTGTACCGCGAAAGCGGGTGAAACAAAAGCTTGTTGCGCTGATAAGAATGCTACTGCAAAAGCAGGAGATGCCAAAGCTTGCTGCGCTGATAAGAACGCTACCGCGAAAATGGATGGAGCCAAAGCTTGCTGCGCTGATAAAAACGCTACAGCAAAGGCATGTTCTAAAGCCACCGTTTGTACAAACAAAGAAGCTACTGCCGACACGAAATCTTCCGGGAAAAAAGTAAATTAACGATTACACAATTCCCTGAATTCGCAGTAGGTACAATTGGAATCAAAAGCAGTCTGTTGAAACGGAATATCCGGATTAAACAGGTTGCTTATTTTTTGTATATACAGTTTCTCGAATTCGGAGTTGAGATCGCGAAAATCAGCGATGGGTTCTTTTTCGTATTCGATTGCAGGCAAAGACTTTTCCATGCCAATCTCTTGCATATAAAGTAATACGGGAACAACGGGCAGCCGGGATTCGTCCACCCGCAAGAATACCGATGCATAGACAAACGTTTGAAAAATGTGGGATGCCCGCTTGTCTTTCTCCGAAACCAAATCTTCAAGGGATTTAAATGTCTTTCCCGATCCTCCGGTTTTATAATCCAAAATGAGCCGCTTGCCGTCTTTTTCTTCCAAGCGGTCGATAATCCCACCGATTTTAAGTTTGACGGGATAATCGTCCAAATCAAAAAAAGTATAATCTTTCCATTCGAGGCCCATCACCGTGAAAGGCGCCTGTTGGCTGTCGAATTCGATTAAGCGCTTCAACATCTTGCAAATCACGTTGAAATTAATCAGTTGTTCCCCGTTGTATTGCGATGCATCAATCGCTCTTCCTTTGAAATAGACCGTCTCGAAAGCCTTCGACACCATCGTCTGGATTCGGTAATCTGCATTTGGTGGAAGATAAGCATCCAATTGTGATTTTTCCACGACAAAAGGAGGAAAATGTTTTTCTCCACCGGTTCGTCCGATTTCATGATACAGCGATTCGGCTGCCCGGTGAAAAATAGTTCCGAAGACGGACGAATCCAATTCGTCCGTTAAGAGATCGGGGCTTTCATATCCTTGAATCTTCTGCAAATAAAAGCGAAGCGAACAATCGATGAACGTATTCAGGTGCGAAGGGGTTAGCGGATGGGCTTCGGGGTTCGTATTGAAATCGTAGATTTCTTTGATTTTTTGAATAACCGCATCGGTTTTAGGAATGATAATCGCCTGTGATTTCCAGGGCTTAATCGAAGATTGCAGCGTCCGCCGCTGAATTTTCAGACGGGGATCGATCAACAACTGAAGGAGAAAACGGCTCATTTCGGCTTTGCCTGTTTGCGTTTTATCCGTATTATAAACAAAGGTAATCTTTTCGGCGCGTTGAATCAACCGGTAGAAATAATAGGCGTAAATAGAATCCTGGTGGTCGATGGTATTCAATTCGAAATTGCTGCGAAGAAATTCCGGAATGAAGGTATTCTCGTTACTGCTTCCAGGCATAAATCCTTCATTGACGCTAAGCAAGAGTACGTTTTTGAAATCGAGCGTGCGGGTTTCCAACACACCTATCACCTGCAAGCCTTTCACCGGTTCGCCATGGAACGGGACATGCGTTACCGACAGTAATTTTCTCAAGAGACGTAAAAATGTTGTTTTTTCCAGCGACCATTGTCCCGATTCCAGCAAACCGTACAGCCGGTTGACTACCTGGTAAGCCCTGAAAATGGATTCCTGATACAAGCCATCGTACACATCATCGAAATCTTGTATGTTTTTGTACGCCTTTCCCAATTCTTCCATCCGGTCTACCAAATAGCGGCCTAATCCGGTGGCATTGGTGGTAGATGAAAAAATCGTTTCGTTTTTCAATGTTTTACTATCCGGGAAAAAGAGATGACCCTCGTTCATAGCTTTTTCGATTTCGGGCGCCTCCGGAAAAAGAATCCGGGTATAGGGATGCCGCAACACAGGCAACACGTATTTGTAATGGAAGACGCCGGGCGAAACCAAGCCTTTGGTTTGCAAATCGCTCAGTAGCTGAATAAAGCCGGCGATGGGCGTTTGCGTCATTGGGAAGCCCATCGTTATATTCACGTTTTCGATGCCGGCCGGAGGGATGGTGTGCATTACCACCGGTAGAACCGCTTCGTTGCAGAGCACAATGGCCGAATCGGGATCGGTAAAATCCGTTGAGGATCGCAGCGAATCGATCCAGGAGGGAACCACGCCGGTTTGCCCGCTTTCGGTTGAGGCGGCTAAAAAAGTGATTTCTTTGGGGCGATTCAAAAAAATATCGAATTCGGAAGCGTCTAACGCAGAACCGAAAGCGCTACTGTTTTTCCGGATAAACCGTCCGGCTTCCGACTGGAGGTAATAAGCGTCGTAATCCCAATAAAATAACGACCGATGCTTCAACTTTCCGAACAAACGCTCTTCGCACTTGTTCAACACATTGAATCCGACGAAAACATAGTGTTTGCCTGGAAATTCAACCGATTCGTTTTCAATCGCTTCCCGCATTAACATGCCGGGGTAAGCAATGCCTTGCCGTCGCAATTGATCTTTCAAAGCAGAGTAAACGTCGCCCAATAAATTCCAAATCGAAGCAAAGGCGGTTTTCAATGGAGAGACGCTATGAATCGCATCTTCACTCTTTGTCGCATCGCTACCATCTTCCCAAAAGACAGTCCGGAATCGATTCAATGCTTCGCGTTGGTTTTCCGATAAATGTGAAAAATCGTCTTTCAACCGGTCTAAATCGCGGAGATTATCGAACAATAGGCTTGCATTTGCCAAATTTTTATCGATGTCGTCAAAATCGTGGAGTAGAATTTCGCCGAAAAAGAAAAACTCGTCGAGGGTTTCTGTCAAAAGTTTCCCCGAATGGGCATTATATACAGAAGTATAGGCTTGGTATAAATCGCCGGTCAACAGGATCGGGTCAGCAGTACGATAGGGCGAGACGCTTTCAAAAAGTTCGTCGATGGAAAGGTATTGCGGCGACCAAAGCGGATGATTCACTGCTTCGTACAGGTAGCGATTAAAAAACAAACGCGCTCTGCGGCTCGGAAAAACGACCGTCACTTCCGCTAAGTTCGTTCCGAATCGTTTAAGTAAATCGTTGGCTACTAAACGAAGAAAAGGGGTGGGGGATGGAGGGGTCATGTTCATGTTGCCGTTGGGTGCATTTTTTCTGAGTATTGAAAATACAAAGGTAGGGTTTTTTTATGATGAATTATGAATTATGAATTATGAATTTTTTAATTTGGATTTGCGACTGAAAACAATTACTTTTGTATAAAAAAATGAGTACAAAAGAAAAGTTAATAGAGAGGTTCAAAAAACAACCGACTGATTTTACTTTTGATGAACTTCTAAAGTTGTTGATTGGCTTTGGTTTTGAGATGAGTAACAAAGGTAAAACATCCGGGTCACGCGTGCGTTTTCAAAATAAAGAATTGAAAACGATCATAGATATTCATAAGCCTCATACATCAGGATCTCCTATTAAAGAATCTGTATTAAAAAATATTTTTAATAATTTAGTAAATGTCAATTTAATAAAATTGTAAAATGAATAATCTTGAATATAAAGGGTATTACGGGAGCGTTGAATACAGCAAAGAGGATAAATGTCTTAATGGTAAAGTTCTCGGAATGACAAAAGATTGTATTACATACGAAGGAAGCACGTTTGATGAACTGGAGGAAGACTTTAAAAATGCGATAGAAAGTTATTTGGAAGGTTGTGAAGAATTAGGAATTCAACCACGCAAAGGATATAAGGGTATCCTTAATAATATTGCATACACCATACCTTTAACTTAACAGTTATGCTTGAAATTAAAAATATCGCCTCCATCGGCGACGTAGCGAAGGAGTTCATACAAAAAACAAGTCCTAACTCCGTTTTTGCTTTCAGGGGAAAAATGGGAGCAGGAAAGACGACTTTTATCAAAGCGGTATGTGAAGAATTAGGCGTTTCGGAAACGGTTAACAGTCCCTCGTTTGCCATCATCAATGTATATGAATCGGATACAACCGGAGAAACAATTTATCATTTTGATTTTTACCGGATTAATTCTATTCAAGAAGCGGTGAATATAGGCGCTGAGGATTATTTCAACAGTGGTTCCTTGTGTTTTATCGAATGGCCGGAAAAAATAGAATCGTTGTTGCCCGACGATACCGTTTGGGTGGATATTGTCGAGGGGGAGAATGGTTCGCGGCTTGTCCGACTTTAAAGCATTGCAGCTACATTGCGAATATTTTCAAGGCGTTTATTCCACAATTTATTTTGCCTGATAGTTTGCAAGTCATAATCTGCTTGCATTCGGATAAGCATTTCCGGTTCAATATCCAATACTGCTTCAATCAGTAAAGCATATTCGGTTGTAACAGGCCGTTTTCCATTCAATACTTCATTCAGCACAGTATATGACACCCCCATTTGTGTGGCAAGTTTACGTTGCGATATGCCGCGGTATTCTATTTCTTCTTTCAACAATTCGCCCGGATGCGTTGGTTCATACGGGGTGAGGTTGTTTGCTATCATACGGGGGTCAACCCCTTCACTTTGGATCATAATTATTTTATTTATAATGATTTGATAACTCCATAATATTGCAAATGGAAGCAACGGGTTCGACTCCGTTGTCTGTTACTGTAAATTCAATCCGATACTTCAGATTAACGCGAATGGATGAAATACATTTATCTGCATATACTTCTTAGTGCGAGCAAAGATACGACAAGTTTCTTTCATTCGCAAAAAATCGAACATGTATTTTTAAAACCGTAACAGAACATTTCCCAACACATTGATTCCCGCCTGAGGAAAATAGCTCTTTTCGGTATAAGGCTCCAGGCTGCCGTCGGCTTGACGGTAATAACACGACCAAACCCATCCGTTCGTTTCGTAGTGTGCATTCAATAGATTATTGACGGATAAATGGATAGACAATCGCTTTCCAAAATCATAGCCCAATCGAAGCGTATGGACAAAATAGGCATCGATGCTTCGCTCTTTCTTTCGGGTATCCGTTTCATTGGCATCGGTACGGCCGCCGGTATTGTCGAGGTATTGCTTACTCACGTAATTTGACTGAAATCCTGCCGTAAACGAACGATACTTAAACGTGAACAAACTATTGGCAATTAAATCGGGTGAAAACGAAATATTCGTTGTTCCGTAATAATCGGCTTGCTGTACCGGTTCGGGATTCCCATCGCTGTCGTAAACCGGAACATATTCCGTATAATTTTTGATTTTATTCCGGCTTAAAGTCAAGTTTCCGTTCCATTCTAAACAAGGCATAAGATGCACGCCGGCAGTTAATTCGATTCCCATCCGGTAGCTGTCAGGCACATTGGAGGTTAAGGCTTCGCCGATGGCATTGATTTTCCCGTTCAAAACCAACTGATCCTTATACTCCATATAATATAGGTTAGCGCTGAAAGCCCAGTTGCCGGAATGGAATTGATACCCCCATTCGTAATCGGTCAATCGTTCGGGTCGAGGCATCTCGTTTGTTCCCGCATCGGTGTAATTGTTGCGGTTGGGCTCGCGATGAGCGACAGCAACCGAACCGTACAGAACGTTTTGTGGATTCAACTGATAATACAGTCCCGCTTTGGGATTAAAGAAGTTAAAAATTTCATGGATCGAAAGATCTTGCATTCCTCCGGCCAACCAATCCCAAACATCATTTTTTCCACGGATGCGGTAATCGATGCGCCGGAGTTGTAAATCACCGTAAATACTCAGACGCTTCGTCAAGGAATAATTTCCTTTTAAATAAAGGTTTCCATCCGATTTCTTCCCTGTGCTCCGGTAATATTCATGGGAAGGATCGAAAGTGGGGTCGCCCGCGTAATTTTTCACCCAAATCACTTTGCCGAAATGATTTCCGTCGTAATCATTGGCGCTTCCCCCCAGTGAAAGGTTCAGTTTATTCTTGCTGTAATCGAAAGAGAATATCATGCCTCCAAAGCCGTTATCCAAGTATTCCTGACGGACCAGATCGCTTGTTTCAGCGGAGGCACAAGCAAGGGGGCATGCCCCCCCCTTGTTAATGGAAGCTCCTTCGTTTAACCCATATTCATTTAAGCTCTGCTCCTGTTTATATTCTTCATAATACCCAAAACCTCGCGTATAATGCAAAGCCACATTGAGTTTCAAATTCGAATTCAGGACTTGCAAAAGACTGAGCTGGTAATGGGTTTGTTCGTAATTGTCCGTCTGATTAGGGTAATACATCGGATTTCCTTCGGCATCGTCGCCCATATATCCGGCAGGATTGTAGGTACGGTTCGCTTTGATAGAAGGATCCGACGGGAAAAGGATATTATCCGGTACGCCGTCCCAGGCATGATACGTTTTTTCTTTCCCGCCGGTAGTGATCAGTTTGATCAGGGTTCGATCGTTGAAATAGGCTCCTTGAACAAAGTAGGATTTCAAATCGACGCTTGCCCTGTCAATAAATCCGTCGGAACGGATCGACGACAGCCGGGCATCAAAAGCCCAATGGTTGTCGATAGTTCCCGATCCGGTTTTAAATGTCGCTTTGGATGTGTTGAACGATCCATAGCCTCCGCTCACCTCGCCGTACGACTTGAGCGGGATATTCTCCGTCTTCATGTTAATCGACGCTCCGAAAGCGCCGGCTCCGTTGGTGGATGTTCCCACGCCCCGTTGCACTTGCATATCTTCTAACGAGGAAGCAAAATCGGGCATATTCACCCAGAAAACCCCGTGCGACTCGGAATCGTTCAGAGGTATTCCGTTGACCGTGACATTGATGCGGTTGGCATCCGTACCACGAATCCGGAATCCGGTATATCCGATCCCGGTACCGGCGTCGGAAGTTGCAATAACCGATGGCGTCATCAAAAGCAGGAAAGGAATATCGACTCCGAAATTGGCAGATTCGATGGCTTTCTTAGTTAAATTGGAATAAGTCACCGGCGTCTTATCGGTAGCGCGAACCGATACGACTTCCACTTCTTGCAAAGGAATACGCTTCAAACTGTCTCCGGGAGTGCTTTCGGAAAACGCGGAAACGAATGGGAATAAAGCGACTGCTAATAAAAAATAATTCTCAATTCTCAATTCTCAATTCTCAATTGAATAGGGGTCTTTTTTCTGAAATAAGCCAGCCGGCATCTTCGTCCCTCCGCAGGTATTAACCTGTTCAGGTTCAAAGGGTATGATCTCAGCCTGTAAGGCACCCCTAAAGATATGGGGACAAAGGTAATGAAAAATTATGAATTATGAATTATGAATTATGAATCTTATTTGATATACGGACATAGTATTAATAATTTAATCCGAAAGCCCATAATGGAATGACATTTTGGTACCCGTACTCAATATCGTCTTTCACAATATATGCATTTTTGAGGTCTTTGATTTGCTCTTGGCTTTTGCTTTTTCCTCCGACTTCAAAAGTGATGTTATGGATATTGAAATCAGCTTTTTCGGAACGAAACACCTCGTTTTTGACACGCATTTGGTTGAAAAACAAGGTCTCGCGGATGTTACCGATTTCTTGCTGCTGTTCTGAAATGGCAAAAATCAAATTGGTGTTGTCTAAATACACTTTATCAACCTTACCCAATTGCCCGATTCCTTCGCTCGCATCTCGCAACTGCATAATTAAACCTGCCAATTCCATATAATAGCAGTAATCGTCAATATGGTTGCGACTGGCCTCCAACATTCCTGCTATTTTCGTAAAATTGGGTTTAAATGGAACATGCACTATAAAAAGTGCGTTTTTGCTTAAAATATGCACTTTGGTTTGTGCACCCTGCTGTGAATAGGCATACGAATTGCCACCACTTCTTATTTCCCCAACTCAAAGGTAAACGTAGCGCCAAACGATTCGTATTTCCCCCGGACAAACGAAACGAAGATGCCCGCATCGCCGATAAAGTTTCCGACACCATAGCCGAGTTCGGTATAGCAAGGGAGGATAGGTGTGTAGAGTTGGCTGAGATAGATGCGTTCGGATAACACATCCTTCGTCACATTCTTGAACAATCGTAAGAGCGTATAGGGAAATTGAAACATCAAATGCGTCTGAATATAGGAACGGGAAGCATTGTACCATTCACTTCTCAATAAATGGAATACACCGCCGATCGGATCATCCCACGATGTAGGGAAATTGCGTTTTTGAAACAAGTTGAAGTCGGCAAAATAAAGAGAGCGTGTTTTGAGAAATTCTCCGGCGCTCACATAATACTGAAAATTACTCATCAGTCCCACCGGAATCTTTTGTTGAATATCGGCTTCCAATTGTTCGTAATTGCTGTTACTTCCCAGAATACCCCGCAATCCCCAGGAATATTCCACAGATAAAGTCGGGAAACTCGATCCGGCGTATTCTTTTCGCTTTCCGCTCATACGATAATATTGACGGGGCGTCCAGGTTAAGCCTGCGGTTGGAAGAAATATTCGATACCGGTCGGTCATCAAATCCGTCACATCCTTAGGAATATCGCTATCATCCCGCAATTTGGTAACCGCTTGGGTTTTGTGTAAAACAGGCATATACCAGTTGTAGTTAATTCCTCCGTTAAGAAGCAATCCGTTCGCAATTTCGTATTGCACTTTTAGTCCGGATGTATAGTGGCGGTAATATTCTAAGTTAAAATCTTCGAAATGAATACTGTCGGGGGTCTCTTTTTCAATCATATCGATAAAGGAAGAATTATAGGCTTGATTTTTGTTTTGGAAAGTAAAATCGATCTCTCCCATTTTTAAGGGGCGAAACAGCCATTGTACCGGCAGGCTGAAATAGAGCTGTTTCCGTCGAAATACAAACCCGACATTCGGATTGATATAAAATGCCTGTCCTGCCTGATTGGCTCTTTTATACCTGAATTCTTGCCAATAAACTACGCCGTCCAATTGCGAATAGGCTAATTTTAACGGATTAATCAATCCCGAGTAACTCATTTGTGAATCATTGTACTTGAATCGTTTGGAAGAAACGATTCCTTGAGAAAAGAAATTCCATGAACCTTGCAACCAATGGGGGTTATCGGGAATGTTTTGTTTTTCGCGCCCATCCTCCCATAGCGATTTTTCGTAAGAGGTGAGCGGTACTGTCCGATTTTTTTCCCAGAATGCCTCATCTTTCACGATAGGAATGGTATCCACCGAAATGTTGAAATAATCGCTTAAATCGTAATTAATCTTTTTCTTGCCTGTGTTCGTCTGCTGTTTTATTACATCATTGTATTGAAAAGACGAGAAATAATGATTGATCACATCATTTCCCAAGAGATTCAAACGGAAAGTAATAGCCGTTTTTACCGGTAAAAGGAAATCTTTTTCGGGCAGCCCGAACTCCGTTTCAATCCTGAATTTGGAAAACTCCCATTTCCCCTCGACATCCATTTGATAAATAGTCCATAAACTATCCACTACATAAAAAATCCCGGATATGAGCTGTTGGCTGCGGATTTTAGGTATCACTCTGATTTGATGAATCCTGTGATTGAGTGTATCTACTCCCGAAAGATATTCAAACCGGTAATACTTGAAAATATCCTTAGCTCCCGGAATAAGAATCCGGTTATTGAAAATCGCCGGATTATATATGTTCACATTCAAGAATTGCATCGTGCGTTCCTTGATATCATTGATACTTATTTTAGAACCATTGACGGCAAGAATTTGTTGGGTAAAGTAATTGGGCGCATTGAACCGGATATCAATGATCGATTCAATGAAGGCATTTTTCCCTTTCTTATCCAAATACAAAAAATCGGGTGCATAGTGGTAAAGCACGTTTTTCTTTTTGATATACCGGTCGCCTTTGATATAAGCCGTAGCATCATATTTTTCAATATATTTCCCATAGAAATCTCTATTTTCAAGCATTTTCAATATAATGCTGTCGGCTCTGTTATAGACATCTTTTGCTAAAAGCATGGAAGGAAATAGAAAAAAGAAGGCAAGATGCAAAAGAAAATTTGTATACAAGTATTTATATGTAGCTTCCTTTATCACTGCGTTGCTCCCTGTTTTTCGGCATAAATATACATACTTTCAATCATATAACCGATAAAAAATCAGAAAAAAGCCGGATTATTTCGATGTTAGAAAAATATTAATTATTTTTGTGCTATAAAACAATGTTATATAACACATGCTCGAATCTGAATACAAAGTGATTGATTTCTCAACGAACGTGACTGACGTCTGGCGGTTATTGAATTCACAAGAGAGAGAATCGTTACGTAAAAATGCATCCATCCAGCATTTTAAAAAGAACCAAAAGATTTATTCCGAAGGCGACGCCCCCCAATATATGATGTGTTTACTCAAAGGAAAAGTAAAAATTTACAAATCGGGGATCGGAGGACGCAGTCAAATCATTCGATTTATACGCCCGATGCAATATTTTGCTTACCGCGCTTACTTTGCTCAAGAAGAATATCAAACCGATGCAATGGCTTTTGAAGCTTCTACCATCTGCTTAGTTCCTTTGCCTTTAGTAACCGATTTACTAAGAAATAATTTCAATCTTTGCCAATTTCTCATCAAACAATTATCTACCGATTTAGGCGTTGCCGACGAACGGACAATTAATTTAACTCAGAAGCATATACGTGGACGTTTAGCGGAAGCGTTAGTCTTCCTCACCGAAAGTTATGGATTGGAAGAGGACAATACCATCAATATTTACCTCGCAAGGGAAGATCTGGCAAACCTTTCCAATATGACTACTTCCAATGCCATCCGGACTCTATCCACTTTTGTAGCTGAAAAAGTAATTGTTATGGACGGCCGGAAAATCAAAATCCTCGACGAAGACAAATTGCGAAAAATCAGTTTGCTGGGTTAAACGGGGGGATTGTTCTTTACAATCGACCTTATTCGTTAATTGTCAAATCGGTAGCAATTACCCTGACTTTCAGGTTATCACTGTCTTTTTTCAATGTGACCCCCGATGGATATAGATAATGGGCAGTCATATAATCCACAGGTGCAGTCGAAGTATACGAAACCGTCTGCATATACCACGTGGTTAATACGGGAATTAGCCATAGTTTTAAATCCTTATCCGGAGCTTTTGCAATTGCATTCTGTACCACATTCGCAATATTATTGTAATCATACGTATAGGTAGAAGAATTGAATTGCGTTGTAAAAGAAGTTTGTCCGTCGGCCACTTTCTTCATTTCAAAGAAGTTCTTTACCGAATCGGGTTCAATCAATAACAATTTTGGGGAGTAACCGCTGGCAGCACCACTACTCTCTGAATTATTCGATATTCCCGGAAACGGTAACGGATAAGTAACAGTGTTATCCGTCGGATACGCTTTGAGAGACAGTTGTACACTGCTAAACTTCTTCGTTCCTATCCCGTTTAGAATTGTTTTCAGGGGAATTGTTAGTTCGGTAAATACGCCCGCCGGCGATTTTAGATAGGCTTTATCGGGACTGTCTTCAGTCAAAAAGGCCGGATTAAGATTGTTGAATTTATTCAATTGAATTACTTCTTTGGTTACCGAAAAGGCAGCGCTCGCAACCGTAGTAGCCAAACTGTCGTTTCCATTGATGTCCTGCAATGTCTTTTCAAGCGTATAATACAATGTAATATCAGTCATATCTACCGACAGCATGCTGCCTGTTCCATAAGTCGTGGTCAAGTACGTTCCCGGAAAATAAGCCAAAAACTCATCCACTGTTTGAAGCTCATTATTCAAAATCTTATTTAAATAGTCTTGCCCGAAGCTAACCGGTAATGGCACTGAAATATAGTGGTAATATCCGTTGACTTGCATCAGGGAATCTGAAATGTTCAAGTTTCTTGCCGTGTAGCCATATTTCGCTATGGGATGATTCAGATCGCAATAATCGGCAGGGTCGGCATTCGTGTAATAATTGCCATTTAAAGGCTTAACGACCGGATAAACTGAAACTTCCATCGGAGCTAACGAATCGCCGAGATAGGAAGTATAATAAATATTCAACCGGACGGAATCGATTTTGTTATCAACAATGCTATCCAAATAGGGAAATCCAACCGAAGGATAGTATTGGCAAAGATAACTGCTTTTAATGTTTCCATACGTTGGATCGTAGAAATCACCCAACAATCCGTTATTCGTTTTCGCATAGATCGAATCTACAACGATGGTTTTCGCACCAATGACAAGCGTTGTATCAAAAACGCTGACTTTATCCCCTTCCGGTTGTATGCTGAGGCCTACGCGTCCGGCCGAATCAGTACAGGCCGTATAAATAATGCCTAATAGTAAGCAAAAAACAATCCCCTTTGTTTTCATTTGTTTAATATCCGATCGTAAAATTTGTTAAATTCGTCCACATAATTTTCTTCACTCTGATAAGTTAGGTAATGCAATCCTTCTTTTTTCTGTGCATAATCGATTAAATCGGAGCGAATATCCGGGCTGCCGGCTATAACGCCGTCTGAAAAATCAATTGCCAATTTACTTAAATTAATGAAATTCGGTAGTTCTTTGAGAGTCTTGACGTCGTTTTGTGTTACGCCTTCTATTTTTAATTTCTTGGAAAAATTATCTCGAAAAGGTTTCTTAAACTCGTCATTATATATTGAATAAACCACTTTGGCATTTTTGAAACAGGGATCCCCTTTATAATGCTTTTTGATATAAAGCGGTGCCAATGCAGTCATCCATCCGTGGCAATGAATCAAATCGGGAACCCATCGCAGCTTTTTCACGGTCTCTATCACTCCGCGGACATAAAAAATACAACGATCATCATTGTCTTCAAATTCAACGCCATTGACATCTTTCAGCAAAAATTTTCTTTGAAAAAAATCTTCATTGTCAATAAAATAAATTTGCATGCGTGCCGCTTGAATCGACGCTACCTTGATGATTAACGGATGATCGGTCTCATCAATGATAAGATTCATTCCCGATAACCGTATCACTTCATGCAATTGATTCCTTCTTTCATTTATGCATCCGAATTTCGGCATGAATGTTCGAATCTCTTTTCCTCTTTCATGAATTCCCTGTGGAAGATTTCGAGCTACCAATGACATCTCTGTATCAGCAAGATATGGTGAAATTTCTGTAGTAATAAACAATATTTTCTTGGCAACCATTCTTTTTTATTAGAGTAAATCTTTGAATTTGAGTGCAAAGATAATAAAAAAAAATCACAAATTATCAAAATTTTTTGCGAATAAAAACAAAGCCATGAATTTCACAACCGTATCTCTTTCTTTTAGAGACCTGTTATGAAATTCACGGCTCAGCAGCTAATAAAACGGATTTACTTTTTCCCCAACAAGCCGCCAAGTGCACCCGTGACAAGGTCGCCCAGCGAATTGTCGCCTTTTTTACTGCTGCTTGAAGCGGTTTTTGTTGTTTTAGAAGGTGTAGTAGAAGTACTTGAACCTAAAAAAGAATCCAAAGTGTTTCCTACAACAGGAGGAAGTTTGCCTTTCAAAAAATTCAACACGGTATCTACCGCAACCTGAGCTATCGGCTCGGAAATGTTGGCTTTTTTAGCCACCATTTTTACAATTTCATTTGCCATAATAAAAAAAATTAAATAATGTTATTCTTTTCCTGTTTCTTTTTCCGGGTTTTGATTCGTCGTATCCGGCGCCGTTGTTAAGGGTTGAGCTTCGACCGCATTACCCGAAGCCTTTTCTTTTTCAGCCCGCTTTTCGCAAATCTTACACAATTCCGTAATGTTTTTCAATTCACGGGCTTTAGCCACACTGCCTTCGAAAATTTCTTCCGTGCGATTCGTATTAATACTCGGGCAATCTTCATAAATATGGTACTTCGTCCCCGATTTGGTCCAATAAACATGATTTCCTCCCGTCAGTTCTTCCACTCTGGATGTTTGCTGCGAATACTGTTCCACCGATGGCGGATTGAAATCTGCGCTCGAAATACCTGCTATAATCAATGCGATGGCTACAATGCCTCCTAAAATCCCCTTTTGTTTGCCATCCAAATCTTTATTGGTGAAAATAAGAATGATCAAAGGCAAAAAGGCAATAATGGAAATAATTACTCCTAATTGATTTTGCAAGAAAAATTTCACAGGCTCTTTCCTCGATGCAGGGTCTAAGCGATTCGATTTTTTCCAGAGTTGCGAGCCGATAATAACCAGAATCAAGTCGATCACAACCAATGCGATCATCCAAATCCAAGTGTTGGTCACAATGGGTTTTGCACTTTTCAGTAATACAAGGATTGCGCCGACTTCGGCTCCAATAGCCAATACCCATAAAAGACAGGCAAACAAGCGCAGTTGAGTGGCTTGCCCTTTGGCTTCCGCTGTGGGTACGAAGGTTGCTTTTTGCGGGGCATCGTCATCTCCCCCTACTTTTGTAATTTTTTTTGTAGACATAAAACTTTTGGTTTTTTTTATTAAATTTATATGATACTGTTTAATACTGCCGTATAATAACTTTCAAACTGTTTAAATTATGGCGTAAAAGTAGTAATTTTTTTCTTAAAAATTGCAATTTTATCTTGATGGTGAAATTTCTTTTTCCATTATTTTGTAAACTTCCTGCCATGAGCATTTATACAGTCCGGTGCTTTCGTTAGAAAGTTGTTTGTCTTGCATTATCGTTGCCCTCCGTTTTCATAACACACATCATACAGATACCTGACCGTCCAAAAGGGATTGTCGGTATGCAAAGCCCACCAATTTTCATTCAAATAGTCCCAAGCGCCGTATCTTTTCAAATATTGATACGAATGTGGAATGGACATCTTGAATGATTTAGCAAATTCAGGCACAATAAAACTCAAAAATGCTATTTTATCTTTTGTTGCTTTCTGCAAGTCTGTTGTCATAACTTTATGTTATTATTACAATTGCAAATTTACAACTTTTTTCTGATTTTCCACAAAAAAATACGTACCTTTGCAAAATTTTTTTTATAAGGTCTATATAATAATCAGATGCTTCATTTTCAACCGGTAACCATTGACGATAGAGAGACTTTCCAATTTTACTTCAGTAAGGTCGCTTTTGGAAATTGCGATTTCTCTTTTTCCAACATTTTCAGTTGGAAACATTTTTACGATACAACTTTCGCTGTAGAAGATAATTTCTTGTATATTCGTTTTCAACCGAGAAACGAGTTGCCCGGATACCT
>Ga0123357_10000611_pt1 | contig 35432 bp, 20 predicted proteins | sample TergutEmb28metaG_FD_89873 | JGI IMG/M metagenome (GOLD analysis project Ga0123357, IMG submission 89873) | Embiratermes neotenicus P4 segment gut microbial communities from Petit-Saut dam, French Guiana - Emb289 P4 | ecosystem: Host-associated > Arthropoda: Insects > Digestive system > Gut ... | reverse complement strand
GCCGGGAAGGTGACGAACACCGCGACGGTGGCCGGGAATCCCCCGGGCGACCAGCCGCCGGCCTCCGGCGGGGACACCGTGGTCACGCCAACCGCTGACAAGCCGGGCGTCACGCTGACCAAGACAGCCGACGTGTCCACGATTACGGCGGCTGGCCAGACGATCACCTACACGTTCACGGCGAAGAACACCGGCAACGTGGCGTTGACGGGTGTCACCGTCACCGATCCGATGCCGGGCGTGACCCTGAACGGCTGCGACGCGCTGTCCGATCTCGCGCCCGGCCAGACGGCGACTTGCACCGGCACGTACACGGTGACCCAGGCCGACATCGACGCGGGCGGCGTGAAGAACGCGGCCAGTGTGACGGCGAAGACGCCGACGGGCGGGGACACCGGCGGCACCGACACCGTGACGGTCCCGAGTTCCGACAATTCGGGGCTCACCGTGTCGAAGAAGCCGACGCCGGCGACGGTGACGAAAGCGGGGCAGAGCGTGTCGTACGCCTTCCAGGTCACCAATTCCGGCAACACAACGTTGACGGATGTGGCGGTGGCCGACCCGATGCCCGGCGTCCAGTTGGGCGCTTCGTGCGCGAATCTGGGCACACTGGCACCGGGAGCTTCCGCGACCTGCACGGGCACGTACACGGTGACGCAAGCCGACATCGACGCGGGGAGCATTGTCAACACCGCGACGGCCACGGCCACGTCGCCAGCCGGAAACCCGGTGGGCGGCAGCGATCAGGCGACCGTCACGGCGGCGCAGCAGCCGTCGCTCAACATGCTCAAGACAGCGAGCGTGACCACGATGCCGGCCGTCGGCCAGCAAGTGTCATACCTTTTCACGGTCACCAACACCGGCAATGTCACGGTGTCGGATGCCAAGGTCACCGACCCGATGGCGGGCTTGACGCTGACCGGTTGCGACATCGGCACGGTGGCGCCCGGGGAATCGGCGGCCTGCACGGGCACGTACACGGTGACGCAGGCCGATGTGAATGCCGGGCAGATCGTCAATCTCGCGACGGTCATGGGCCAGACCCCGTCGGGCGGTCCGGTGAGTGACACGGCCACGGCGACTGTCACGTCGCAGGGCGGGCCGGGTATCCATCTGGTCAAGACCGCAGATGTGAGCGCGGCGACCAAGGCTGGTGGCGTGGCGGTTTACACGTTCGACGTCACCAACACCGGCGCTGTGACGCTGAGCGGTGTCACGGTGATCGACACCATGACTGGGCTGACGTTGAAGAATTGCGACATCGGCACGTTGGCGCCTGGTCAGTCCGCGACATGCACGGGCTCCTACACGGTGACGCAGTCGGATCTGGACGGCGCGCAATTGACCAACACCGCCACGGCGATCGGGCAGCCGCCGACGGGGGCACCGGTGAATGACACCAGCCAGGTGACTGCCAACCTGCCAGTTGTGCCGGCGATGTCGGTGGACAAGTCTGTCGACACCACCGAGCTGACGAAGGCGGGCCAGGTGTTGACCTACACCTTCAAGGCCGTCAACACGGGCAACGTGACGCTCGACGATGTCACCGTCACGGACACGTCGCTGCCCGGCATCGTCTTGCACGGGTGTGACGCGCTTGGCACGCTGGCGCCTGGCGCCTCGGCGACGTGTACCGGCACGTATACCGTGACCGCCGCCGACCTGGACGGTGGGCAGTTGACCAATGTGGCCACAGGGCAGGGGACGCCGCCGAAGACGCCTGAAAACCCGGCGCCGCAGCCGATCGAGCCCACCCCGTCGAACCCGGTTGTGGTGACCGATCAGGATGCCACGGTGAGCGGCTATGTGTGGGACGACTCCAACGGCAACGGCATCCAGGATCCTGGAGAGCCCGCGTTGCCCGGTGTCACGGTCACGCTGACGCGTCCGAACACGGACGGGACGACTCAGACGTATACGACCGTCACAGGTCCCGACGGGCGTTACACGCTGGACGTGCCGCCGTCGGGCGATCAGGGCTATACGCTGACGTTCACCTCGCCGTCGGACATGGTTCCCACGGTGATGGGCGCAGGGACGCCGGGGACGGGTTCGGTCATCGATTCCACAGGGACCGTGACCGGCGTCGTCGGTGTCGGCGGCCAGACGGTCGGCAGTGTGGACGCGGGTTTCTATGCCCCGCCGGTTATTAGTGGTGTGGTGTGGAACGACAACGCCCACACGGGTGTGTGGGCCCCAGGCGACACGGTCGCGCCGGGCGTGAGCCTGACGCTGGCCGGAATCGCCGGGGACGGCACGGTCGTGAGGCAGTCGGTGACCACGGACGACACGGGCGCCTATCAGTTCCAGGTTCCGCCGTCCGATGGCAACGGGTACACCGTGACGGTGACCCCGCCGGCCGGAACCACCTTCACGGTGCAGGGCACGAGCACGCGTGCTTTGATCGCGTCCGATGTGGACGCCTCTGGCGTGGTCGACCATGTCACCGTCACCTCGGGTGGCGTCCAGACGGTCAACGCCGGTGTGGTGGCGTCGAACTTGGTGGTGACGAAGACTGCCGACCCGGCGTCCGGGAGACCGGTCAAGCCGGGCGACACCGTCAGGTATCAGGTCACGTTCGCCAATCCGGCGCCTGCGGCGCCTGCTGCCGTGGACTATGTGGACGATCTGTCCGGGGTCGTCGACGACGCGGTGGTGACGATGGACGGGATCACTGTGACGCCGTCGTCGCCGTGCCAGGATGCGGCCATGTCGATCCCTGGGACTTGTCAGCTCAAGCAGGCGGGTCTGAGCCTTACCGTGGCGAACGGCGGCAGCAAACTCGAGATCACGGGCACGCTGCAGGCGGGCGCCCATGTGACGCTGGCGTATCACGCGGTCGTGTCCAAGTCGCTGACGTCGGGCGATCACAGCCTGGTCAACAGGCTGGCGCCGGTCACGCCGCCGGGCACAGGCCCCGGCACGGGCCCAGGCACAGGCCCTGGCCAGGAGCCGATCGTGACGACGAATCCTGTCTCGCAGCTCCTGCTCACCAAAGAGGGCAAGGTCCAAGGCGGGAAGACTGGCACCGAGGGAGACGTGATCGTGTACACGTTCACGATCAAGAATGTCGGCACAACCTCGGTGCATGACGTCGAATTGACGGATGGGCACGCCGGGTTGTCGACGGTGGTGTGGGGCAAGTGGCCGGGTGCGGCCGGTGTGTTGTTGCCCGGCCAGTCGGTGACGGCGAGCGCGACCTACCAGGTGACCGATGCCGATGTGTTGGTCGGGTCGATCTCCAACCAGGCGAACGCCTCCGCTGTCGACAGCGACGGCAACGACCTGACGTCCCAGGCGTCGTCGAACGTGCCGCTCGCGGCCAGCCCGGCGATGAGCTTTGTCAAGTCCGTGAGCGGGTCCCTCGGGCCTGTCCCGGTGGCGGGGGAGCAGCTCGTCTACACCTTCGTCGTGACGAACACCGGCGATATCACGCTCAATAACGTCCATGTGACCGATCCGATGACCGGTCTGAGCGACATCGTCTTCACCTGGCCCACGAAGCCGGGAGTGCTGAGCCCCGGACAGCGTGCCGTCGGCAAGGCGGTCTATACCGTGACCGCAGCCGACGCGTTAGCGGGCAACGTCCGCAACACGGCTACCGCGCAAGGCGTCATCCCCGGGTGGAAGCCGGGCGACGCGATACCGCCGTCGGTCCTGTCGCCCGAGGTGATGGCGCAGTCGAGTGCGACCTTTGGCCCGTATCCGGCCATCGGCGTGGCAACAGGCGGACGCGTTGTCGGCCTGGGCGGTTGGGGCCTGGCGCCCTTGGCCGCTGCGATGGCGGTGGCATCCATGGTGGCCCTGGCCAATTGGCGCAGGGCGCGCGGTGGCAGGCGGATCATGCGGTGACGGCTGCGGCGGCGGTAGAGGATCTCGATCCGGTCGCACCCGTCGGGCCGGCCTCGGCCGACGGATTGGCCCTCGAATCCGACCAGGAATTGGTGGCGAGAACCCGCTGCGGTTCCCGCGAGGCGTTCGCGCTGCTGTGGACGCGCCACTACTTGGCGGCGAAAGTGTGCGCCCAGCGGGTGGGGCCGAGTTGGGCCGACGCGGAAGACTTGGCCAGCGAGGCGTTCGCGCGGGTGCTCGACGCGATCAACAAGGGCAACGGCCCCACGGAGCGTTTCCGCCCCTACCTCTACCAGGTCATCCGGAATCTCGCCGCCGACCGCCGCCGCCGTGACGAAGTGATCGTGTACGACCTCGACACTCTCGAGGACGACCGGCTGGACACCGAACGCCAGGTGATCGGGGCGCTCGACCAAGATCTGATGGTCACGGCGTTTTACGCGATGAAGCCGCGCGAGCGCCAGATTCTGTGGCTGCGTGAGGTGGAGGATCTTCCGCCGCGCGAGATCGCGACACAGATGGGTTTGGGCGCCCGGCACGTCTCAACATTGTTGGGCCGCGCCCGGCAGTCGTTCGCGGCGAACTGGCTCCAGGCGAGTGTGAGGTCCACGGGGGAGACCGGGGGCGAGCACGGCTGGTGTTTGGACCGTGTCGGCCGGGTGATGGCCGGACAGGGTACCGATGGGACCAGGACTCGCATGCGCCAGCACTTGAAGGATTGTGAGTCGTGCAGCGATGCCGTGCGGGGAGTGCAGGACATCTCGGCGACGATGAACACGGGGCTGGCGTCAGCCGTGGTGGGCGTGACCGTGGCGGCTTTGGGGGTGTTGGCGCCGGTGGCCATGGCCGATGCGGCGACTCCGCCGCCATTGCCGAACACGATCGGCGGCAGCCCGAGCTTTTTCCACGTCCCGCCGCTTCGCGCCGTGGGCGTGAGCGCGGTGTCCCTCGTCGTGTTCTCCGCCGCCATCTGGCCATGGCAGCCTTCACAGCCGCCGCAGGCTGCGGCGGTGCCCGTCGCGTCGGCGCCGGCGGCGTCGCCCCCGTCGGCGCCGGCCTCGGGGCCGACGACGCGGCCGCGTCCGGTGGTGTCGGCGAGCGCGAAGCCGTCGCCGAGGCCGGCGCCGAACCGCGTCGTCCCCCCGGAGCCGACACCGACGCCCACGGCCGTTGCCCAGTCGCCCAAGCCGCCGGTGGTGCCGTCGCCCGCGCCGCTGCCCGCCATCCTCATCGGCGGCATCGATTTGGGCCCGGACAACGTGTGCTACCCGATCGTGTCGGGGACGGGCCTGGCTGGCTCACAGTTGGCGGTCTCGGGCGGCGGCGTGTCCGAGACGGTGCGCGCGGGCGCCGACGGGACATGGCGCACCGATCCCCTGGTGGGATTCGCGGCGGGCGGGCACATGATCTCGGTCCTGGATCCGACGAAGAAACAGAAACCGGCGGCTCAACGCGCGACGATCACCTCGCCGCCGACGCTGGGCGTGACCCGGACGGGGACAGACCTGATCGTGATCGTCAACGGCCTTCCGGGCCTCCCGATCGAGGTCGACGTCGACGGGGTTTCGCAATGGACCGCCACTCTCGACTCGACGGGGCGGTCGGTTTTCGAAGGGCAGGTGCCGACCGGCGTGGCTGGCCACGACATCTCGGTGCAGTATTCGATGGGCTGCGACGGGCCACATGACGCGATACACATCTCGTCCTGAAGGGGGTTTGCGCCCGGGGAAAGATCCCGTGGTCGCACGCAGGGCTGCACGATGTGTCAAGGACTCTGAAAATCTCAGAGAAGAAAACAAGAAAGGAAGAGGAAGAGGAGAATGAAAGTCAAGAGAGTGTTAGCGATGGTTGGCGTTGGGATCGTGCTGACCTTCGGTGTAGGAATGGCGTCGGCCCAGGCAGCCACCGGTAGCCTCTTAGGATTGGGGCAGACAACGGTGGCGGTTGCGCCAGTGGCTGGCGCCCCGGCCCCCGTTGCGATGTCCCCGCTGGGAACGTTCGAGACGGCGATGGCGTCGTGCCCGCTGTGTACGATGACCAAGCAGTTGTTGGTGGATCCGTGCTATACGGGGATGCCGGTGCCTCAGCCGATCACTGGGTCGGTGCCCTGGCTGGGCGTCGCAAATACGGTGACAGCCCCGAAGTGCCTGCCGTACTAAGCCGTATGTGAGCCCACCCGCAGGTCGTGCCTGCGGGAAATAAGGGTTGTCTCCGGAGAAAGTGTCTGGCTCCCGCTCGCCATAGCGCGGGCGCCGGGGCGTAGGCGCTTATCTCCTCCCGCCCGGGGCAACCCGTTGCGTCCGTGCTGCGACACCCGCCTTCTCTCTCCACATCGCGGCGGGTGTCGCAGCGCCCTGCGGGCCGCTGTCGTCTTGGTTGGGGGCGCGGAGGCAGGGCCCTAGAGGCAATAATACTCTTTCGGCCAGTTGTTTGTGGCCATGCTATCCGTAGGCGGTGGGCTTGGACGTGCCATGTGCCGACCCGCGCCTACTGGCCCTATGCCCCATGCCCCGCAAAATCGCGGGGCATCGCCATTAAATCTGAAAAAGTCTGCACACTGCTGTGATGTTTCGCTAATTTCAACATCTGGGGAGGGAAGTCCGCTAGTGGAGGCTAAGGGGTTGAAATGGCGACACGCCTATTTGCATCATGGAAACGTCCGGTCATGGTGGTCATGGCCTGCCTGCTCGTGGGAACGAGCGTGGCTTCGGGCGTCGGTTCGGCATCGCAGGCACGGGCCGCCGCACCCGTCAACTGCACGACGGTGTACGCGGTACAGCAGGCCGGGGACCACGCCGTCTATTCGGTCAACCTGACGACCGGCGCCCGCACGACGCTGTTCACGTTGGCCGGCAATAACGCCGGGCTGACGTCGACCACCTACCTCAACGGCCAGGCCATCGACCCCCGCACGGGCGACATGTACGTGGTCTCGCAGGCTGCCGACTCCCAGACGGGCGCGACGATCTACCAGATCGACCCGGTCGCCCAGTCGGTGAGCGTCGTCGGCACCGTCACCTGGCCGAGCCCCGTCCCGACCAACACCGGCGTCGTCATGGGCGCGATGTCGGACACGGGGATCCTCTACTACGGCTACGTCGACACCAATTTCCGCCTCCACGTCCTGGGCTTCAACGTCGACACCAAGCGGGCGCTGTCGGGTGAGATCGGCTGGGTCCAGTTGAACGACTCGAACGGCGACTTCACGCTGGACGCGGCGAACGCGTTGTGGATCGTCACCGGCAACCAGGTGTTGCGCACGCAGGCGCCTCTGTCGACCACGGGCGGCAGCGGCGGGCAGTTGGCGGCGACGACCTGGGCCACCAAGGACATGTCGGGGTCGTTCAACGGCGTCGCCGTGGGGCCTGACGGCTACATCTACGCCGGGTCGGGCAGCGCGACCAACGGCGACGGGCACATCTACCAGATCAACCCGTCGCAGCCGAACCTGATGACGATGCTGCCGTCCACCGCCGGCGGCGATTTCAGCGACCTGGCGTCGTGTTCGGCGATGAACGTGATCAAGGTCGAAAAGAACCTGCCCGACGGCCGCGCGGCCAGCGGCGACCAGTTCACGGTGGGCATCTCCTACAACGGCTCGTCGGAATCGTCTGCGACGACGACGGGCACCGACACCGGGTTGCAGAACGGCTCCGCCGAGGTCGCCGTGCTGGGCGCGCTGCCGACTGGCGCGTACACCGTCTCCGAGACGGCTGCCTCGGGGGCGTCGTTGGCCGACTATCACTCGACCTACGACTGCACGGCGATGGGCGACGACCAGACCGGGGCTCCCGGGACCCTGACGCCGATCAGCGGATGGGAGGTGAGCGGCACCGGCACCACGGCGGACGTCAAGTTCCCCTCCTATCCCTCCGGCGCCACCGACGCCCAATACGCCACCGGCATCCAGGTGACCTGCGTCTTCACGAACTCGCCCGCGCATCCCGGGATCACCCTCGCGAAGACGGTGGCCGAGAGCAGCTTCAGCGCGGTGGGCGACGTGTTGCACTACACGCTGACCGCGACCAACTCCGGGGACGTGGCGTTGACCGATGTCGCCATCACCGACACGCACCCCGGCGTCCAGCCGGACGCCTCGTGCGCGGATCTGGGCACGCTGGCCCCAGGCGCGTCGGCGTCGTGCGCGGCGACGTACACGGTGACGCAGGCCGACGTGGACGCGGGGAAGGTCACCAACGCCGCCCAGGTCACCGCCACGACGCCCAAGGGCGACGAGACCGGCGGGGACGACACGGTGACAGTGCCCGCCGACGACCATTCGGGGCTGACGTTGACCAAGAAGGCGTCGGTGGCGGCGGTGACACAGGCTGGACAGGTGATCACCTACACCTTGACGGCGACGAACTCGGGTAACACTACCGTGACCGATGTGGCCGTCAGCGATCCGATGGCCGGGTTGGTGCCGGATCCCTCGTGTGCGCACCTGGGCACGTTGGCGCCGGGGGCGTCGGCCTCCTGCACGGCGACGTACACCGTGACGCAGTCCGCGATGGATTCGGGGACGATCGCGAACACCGCGACGGTGACCGGCACCTCTCCGTCGGGCCCCGTGAGCGGGGAGGGCCATGCGACCGTCACGGCGACTCAGCAGCCGGCGTTGAGCCTGGTGAAGACCGTCGACGCGGACACGATGCCGGCGGTGGGCCAGCAGTTGACGTACACCTTCACCGTGACGAACACCGGCAACGTGAGTGCGAACGATGTCACGGTCACCGACCAGATGGCCGGCCTGACGTTGAACGGCTGCGGCTTGGGGACGTTGGCGCCGGGGGCGTCGGCGTCCTGCACGGGCACCTACACGGTGACGCAGGCTGACGTGGACGCGGGGAAGATCACCAACGTCGCCCAGGTCACCGGCACGACGCCCAAGGGCGACAAGCCCGGCGGCGACGACACCGTGACCGTCACGGGCGAGGACCATTCGGGGCTGACGTTGGCCAAGAAGGCGTCGGTGGCGGCGGTGACCCATGCCGGGCAGGTGATCACCTACACGTTCACGGCGACGAACTCGGGTAACACCACGCTGACCGATGTGGCCGTCAGCGACCCGATGGCCGGCGTGGTGCTGGAGCCGTCGTGCGCGGACCTGGGCACGTTGGCGCCGGGGGCCTCGGCGTCCTGCACGGGCACGTACACCGTGACGCCGGCCGCGATGGATTCCGGGACGATCGCGAACACCGCGACGGCGACCGGCACCTCTCCGTCCGGGCCGGTGGGCGGGGACGCCCATGCGACCGTCACCGTGTCCCAGCAGCCGGGGCTGACCCTGGTGAAGACGGCGGACGCAGACACGATGCCGGCGGTGGGCCAGCAGGTGACGTACACCTTCACGGTGACCAACACCGGCAACGTGAGCGCCAACGACGTGACGGTCACCGACCAGATGGCCGGCCTGACGTTGAACGGCTGCAACCTGGGCACCCTGGCTGCGGGAGCCCACGCGTCTTGCACGGGCACCTACACGGTGACGCAGGCTGACGTGGACGCCGGGCAGATCACCAACCTCGCCAAGGTCACCGGAGACACGCCCAACGGCGACACCCCCGGCGACGACGACACCGTGACCATCACGGGCGACGGGGTTCCGTCGGTGCACCTGGTCAAGACCGCGAACGTGGGCGCGGTGGCGAAGGCCGGCGACACGGCCACGTACACCTTCGACGTGACCAACACCGGCAACGTGACGTTGAGCGACATCAGCGTGGTCGACACGATGGCCGGCCTGACGCTGAACGGCTGCGATTTCGCCACGCTGGCGCCGGGCGCCCATGCGACCTGCACCGGCGCCTACACCGTGACGCAAGCCGACCTGGACGGCGGATGGCTCACGAACACGGCGACCGTGATCGCACAGCCGCCGTCTGGACCGCCGGTCAACGACGACAGCCAGGTGACGGTCGACCTGCCGAATTCCCCGTCGATGTCCTTGGTGAAGACCGTCGACACGACGCAGATGACCCATGTGGGCCAGATCCTGACCTACGCGTTCATCGCGACCAACACGGGCAACGTGACCCTGCACGACGCCAAGGTCACCGATGACGCGTTGCCGGGGATCGTCCTGCATGGCTGCGACACGCTCGGCACCCTGGCGCCGGGGGCCTCGGCGACCTGCACGGGCACCTACGCCGTGACCGCCGCCGACCTGGACGCCGGGACGTTGACCAACGTGGCCGCCGCGCAGGCGGTGCCGCCGTCGACGCCCGATAATCCGACCCCGCCGCCGATCGAGCCGACTCCGTCAAACCCGGTGCACGTCACCGACGAGAACGCTGTCATCGGCGACTTCGTCTGGGATGACTTGAACGGCAACGGCATCCAGGATCCGGGCGAGCCGGGCATCCCGGGCGTCGCCGTCACGCTGGTGCGCCCGAACGCGGACGGCACGTCGCAGACGTACAAGACCACCACCGACGACAGCGGCCACTACACGCTGAGCGTGCCGCCGTCGGGCGAGGAGGGCTACACGGTGGTGTTCACGCCGCCGTCGGGCATGGTGCCCACGGTCGAAGGCGCTGGAACGTCGGGGACGAATTCGGTCATCGATTCCACCGGCACGGTGACCGGGGTCACGGGCGTCGGCGGGCAGACCAACGGCACCGTGGACGCCGGGTTCTACACCCCGGCGACCGTGGGTGGCGTGGCCTGGAACGACAACGCCCACACAGGCGTGTGGGAACCGGGTGACACGCTGGCCCCAGGCGTCGACGTGACGCTGGTCGGCATCGCCGGGGACGGCACCATCGTGAGCCAGACCGTCACCACCGACGACAACGGCGCCTACCATTTCCTGGTCCCGCCCTCGGATGCCACCGGCTACACCGTCACCGTGACGGCGCCCGACGGCACCGTGTTCACCGACCAGGGCAAGGGCACCAACGACGCGGTGGGGTCCGACGTGGACGCCTCCGGCGTCGCCGAGGGCATCGTCACCACCTCGGGCAGCGACATGAGCGTCGACGCGGGCCTGGCCGGCTCGAACCTGACCGTGAGCAAGACCGCCGACCCGGCGTCCGGCACGCCGATCCAGGTGGGCGACACCGTGACCTACCAGCTCACGTTCGCCAACCCGGCCCCTGCGGCACCGGCTGCCGTCGACTACGTGGACGATCTGTCCGGGGTCGTCGACGACGCCGTGGTGATGATGACGGGGATCACCGTCACGCCGTCGTCGCCATGCCAAGACGACGCGGGTGCGATCCCCGGAACGTGCCAACTCCACGCGGCGGGCCTGAACATGGCCGTGACGGGTGACAACGCGACGATCGGGATCACGGGCACCCTGCGCGCGGGGACGACCGTGGTGCTGACCTACCGCGCCACCGTGTCCGACGAGCTGACCGCAGGCGACCACAGCCTGGTCAACAAGCTGACGTCGGCGCAGCCGGGCGGGCCCGAGATCGTCACGACGAACCCGGTCTCGCAGCTCTTGCTGACCAAAGAAGGCAAGGTCCAAGACGGCGAGTCGGGCACCGAGGGCGACACGATCGTCTACACGTTCACGCTCGCCAACGTCGGCACCACGCCGCTGCACGACGTCGAGTTGACGGACCCCCACGCGGGGCTGTCGCCGTTGGTCTTCGGAGCGTGGCCAGGCGACGCGGGCGTGCTGACGCCCGGCCAGTCGGTGACCGCGACCGCGAGCTACGTGGTCAGCGACGCGGACGTGTTGGCAGGCCAGGTCACCAACGACGCGCACGCCACCGCCGTCGACAACCACGGCGACAACGTGGGCTGCGACTCGTCGGCCAACGTGCCGCTGGCCGCCAACCCGGCGATCAGCCTCCACAAGGCCGTGAGCGGGCCCGTCGAACCGGTCGTGACCGCCGGCGACAAGCTGTCCTACACGTTCACCGTCACCAACACCGGCGACCTCACCCTGGACAACGTGACCGTGACCGACCCGATGACCGGCCTGAGCGATATCGCGTTCACCTGGCCGGGCGATCCGGGCGTCCTCAAGCCGGGCCAAAGCGCCGTCGGCAAGGCCTCTTACACGGTGACCGCCGCCGACGCGGCTGCTGGCAGCGTCCGCAACACCGCCGTGGCGACGGGCACGATCCCCGGCTGGGAGCCGGGCGACCCGGTGCCGCCGTCGGTTCCCACGGCTGAAGTGACGGCCAAGTCGACCGCGACCTACACCGGGACGGGGGCCATTGGCGCGGCCACCGATGAGCCGCCGATGCTCATCGGGGCGGCGACCGGTGGCCAGGTGGTCGGCGACTGGGGCCTGGCGTCCCTGGCAGTCGGCATGGTGTTGGCAGCCCTGGCCTTGGCCCGGCTGCGCCGGGCGCGTGAAGGACGGGTCATGCGGTGAGCGTTGCGGAAGCGTCGGACGCCCAACCGGCCAAACCCCATTCCTCATCCCCCCGTACCCGCGAGCACCGCGATGCCCGCCCCTCACCCAACGTGACGGGCACCACGGCGCCCGCGGGGATCCCCGGCGACCTGTCGGTGGAATCGGACGCCGACCTGGTGTCGATGACCCGCGACGGCTCCCGCGAGGCATTCGCGCTGCTGTGGACGCGTCATCACCTGGCGGCGAAGGTGTGCGCCGAGCGGGTGTGGGGCGACGTCCACGAGGCCGAAGACCTGGTCAGCGAGGCGTTCGTGCGGGTGCTGGACGCGATCAACAACGGCAACGGACCCACCGAGCAGTTCCGGCACTACCTGTACCAGGTGATCCGTAACTTGGCCAACCAACGCCGCCGCCACGGCGAGGCCGTCGTCTACGACCTCGAAACCTTCGTCGACGAGCGGCATCGCACCGAGGAAGATGTGGTCGCCGGATTCGACCGGGATCTGATGGTCGCGGCGTTCTACGCCATGAATCCGCGCGAACGCCAGGTGTTGTGGCTGCACGAGGTGGAGGAATTGCCGCCGAGGCAGATCGCGGCGCAGATGGATTTGGGCGCCCGGCACGTCTCGACGTTGTTGTGCCGAGCGCGGCAGTCGTTCGCGGTCAACTGGCTCCAGGCCAACGTCTACAGCGCGGGAGAGACCGGGGGCGAGCACGGGTGGTGTTTGAGGCATGTGGGACAAGTAATGGCAGGGCAGGGGACGGACGGCACGAAAGCCCGGATGCGCCGTCACCTGAATGGGTGTGAGTCATGTCGGGATGTCGCGGAAGGAGTGGGGGAAGTGGCGACGAAGTTGGGCCTGGGGCTGGCCTCAGCCGTCTTGGGTGTGTCAGTGGGGGCGCTGGGCGTGATCGCGCCCGTGTCCGCAGCCGAGGCGGCGGTGCCCCCGCCGTTGCCGGACGCGATGTTTGGCCCGCCCGTCCCCTTCCACATACCGCCGCTGCGCGCGGTGGGCGTCAGCGCGGCCTCTCTAGTGGTGTTCGCAGCCGCCGTGTGGCCCTGGCAGCCGTCCTCACCGCCGCCGGCCACCGCAGCCGCCCCGGCTGCCGTGGCGCCGGTGTTTTCGCCGTCGACGCCTGCGCCTGCGCCTACGCCCACACCGACGCCGACGCCCACGCCTGCGGCCTCGCCGAAGCCCGTGGCCTCGCCAGGAGGCAAGCCGTCCGCGAGCGCGAGCGCCGCGCCCAGTGCGACGGCAGTCACAGCGACGGTTCCGCCGGTGGTGAGGATCGTTCCGACCGCGCCGGTCCCGGCAGTCACGCCGCCCCCGGCGCCCCCGGTCGTGCTTCCCGCGATCGCCATCGGCGGTATCGACGCGGGCCCGCAGAACGTGTGCTACCCGGTGGTGTGGGGCAGCGGCGTGGCCGGGTCGGCGTTGGCGGTCAACGTTGCGGGCGGCACGTCTGCCAGCGTGCGCGTAGGGGCCGACGGGGCGTGGCACACCGATCCGTTGACCGGTTTCGTCCCGGGCAGCCGCTCGATTTCGGTCAGCGACCCGACCGGCGCGCAGGCCACGGCGACGCAACGGGCGTCGATGGCGGCGCCCCCGGCCATCGGCGTCACCCACAGCGGCACCGACCTGATCGTCATCGTCAACGGATTGCCGGCCATGCCGGTCAGCGTCAGCATCGACGGGCAGTCGGTGTGGGCGGGCAGCCTCGACGGCGCCGGACGGGCGGTTTTCTCCGGCGACGTCCCTCTCGCGGACGCCGGCCACGATATCGCGGCGCGCTACGCCGTGAATTGCGAAGGACCCCGGGACACGATGCACATCGCGTCCTGAAAAAAACTCCAATAACACAACGGAAGGACAAGGGAGAATGAAGGTAAGAACAGCAGTGGCGATGGTCGGCGTGGGGATTGCGCTGACCTTCGGCGTGGGGGTCAGCTCGGCTCAGGCGTGCTGCGACGGCGTCATGGGCAAGACGGTGTTTTCGGTGGCGCCGGTCGTCAAGATCGCCGATCCGGTCGTCAAGAAGGCCGACCCGTGCGACAAGACCGTCGTGAAGACGGTCGTGAAGAAGGCCGATCCCTGTGACAACATCGTGGTCAAGAAGGCGGATCCCTGTGACAACATCGTGGTCAAGAAGGCCGATCCATGTGACAAGACCGTCGTGAAGAAGGCTGATCCGTGTGACAAGACCGTCGTGAAGAAGGCTGATCCGTGTGACAAGACCGTGGTCAAGAAGGCCGATCCGTGCGACAAGACGGTCGTGAAGGCGCCGTGCGACAAGACCACACCCGCTCCCGCCCCGCAGCCGACGACGCCGTCCGTGCCGACGGCTTCCTAGGCCGCTGGGAGCAGCAACCTTGGGGTCGATGGCAAGGGGCATCGCTTGACGGCGGTGCCCTTCGCCACGGGCGGGGGCGGCGAAGGTCCCGCCCACACCCCGCGCAACGTGCTGCGGCGCTCGTCTTCCCTCCATCCTGACGGGCGCCGCGGCACCCCTTTCGCCGTCGTGGCGATGGGGAACAGACCCGATGCCCCCACGCGCCGCGCCATCCGCCTTGCCTCTCCCTTGGCGGGTAGCGCGACGCGCGGGGGCATCGCCCTGTCATAACACCGAGGTCCCCCACGCGGCGCGGGGCATACGGCGCGGGGCGCTTCGCTGCGGGGTATTGTGGAGGGCCCGAGTCGACCAGCGGGAGGGGGCACCATGCGCGTTCAGATTCTCAACACGGGCGGCACGATCGGCATGGTCGAGTCGCCGCGCGGCTTGGTCCCCGGCGCCGATCTGGCGGGCTGGCTCGCGACGCTCATGGCCGGAACCGACCTGGAAGGGTCGGTTCATGTCGCCGAACTCGTCCGCCTCATCGATTCCTCCAACAGCGTGCCCGACGACTGGCAGGCGATTGTCGACCATCTGCGTGCCCACCGGGACGACGCCGACGCGTTCGTCGTCCTGCATGGCACCGACACGATGGCCTACACCACGGCGGCATTGGCCTACGCCTTGACCGGCTTCGACCGGCCAACGGTCGTCACCGGCTCCCAGCTTCCGGCGGCGGTGGTCGGGTCGGACGCGGCCGCCAACGTCGTCGGTGCGATCCAGGCCGCCTCGGGCGGACGGGCCGACGGGGTGTCGCTGTTCTTCGGCGCCCGCCTGCTGGCCGGGGCGCGGTCGACGAAGGTCTCCTCTTGGTCGTTCGCCGGGTTCGCCAGCCCCAACGTCCCGCCGCTGGCGTACGTCGGCGTCCCCTGGCATTGGGATCGGGCGCCCGAGATCGGGTGCGGCTGGACGGCGCCGCGCCCCTACCGCCGCCACGACGTGATGATCATCGACATGTATCCCGGCATCACCGGGGCGCGCCTGGCCGCCATGCTCGACCCGCCGCCCAGGGCCATCATCATGCGCGCCTACGGGGTGGGCGACGCGCCGAGCGCCGAGCCGGGGCTGGTAGGCGTCGTCGCCGACATGGTGTCCGGCGGCGTGCCCGTCATCGTCTCGTCGCAGTGCCACCAGGCGGACGTGCGGCTGGGGCGCTACGAAACCGGGCAGGCGTTGGCCGACGTCGGCGCGGTCGGCAGCGGGGACATGACCCTGGAGGCCACCTACGCGAAGACGGTGTTCTTGCTGTCCCAGGGGTTGTCCGGGGCCGATCTGGCGGCCTGGATCGGCGTCAATATCGCCGGGGAGTTAACGGGATCGTCGTCTCAGTAAGAGCCCTATTCATAAGTCCTGGAAGTCGAGCGTCGCCCGGATCGGCGCCTGGACTGCGTTGTCGTCGTCATTCGTAGCGCCGCTACGAATTCCTCCTCCGCCTTGCCAGCCACCGCCCGGACACCGCTCGCCAAACCAGTACTCATGAATAGCGCTCTGACATGACGATGGGGGACGACCCCCATACCCGCGCGCGCTAGGCCGCCCTGCTTTCCACCCATCGTTGCAGTCAACGCAACGCCTCGGCGGGCTGGGTGGCGACGGGCCCCGCTAACCTCGCTAAATTCTGTGCATTTACTGAGTGCTATTCGCCCGTCGCGGTGCTACTGTGAAACGACCTGGTTCGAGTCGGGCGGCTCTCGGCGAATAGCGGCGACGGCGCCTTGGTGGAGGAATGGCGCCGATGCGGTGAGGCCCGCTGTCCGCGCGGCACGGCACAGTGCGCATATGGAGAAAGGGCACAAGCGATGGAGCGCAATCCGCAGTTCTTCAGGACTGACGACGACATGACGGGGGTTCCCGGTCCCGCTCGCAATCTGGTCGGTTATGGCGAGCATCCGCCTGTCGTCCGGTGGGAGCACGGGGCCAAGGTGGCGGTCAATATCGTCGTGAACAACGAGGAGGGGTCCGAAAAGACCTATCCGATGGGCGACGCCATGAACGACGAGATGTACGAGATGCCCTGGCATGTCGACGGGCAGCGCGACCTGGCCGTGGAATCGATGTACGAATACGGCGCGCGCGCCGGTATTTGGCGCCTGTTCCGCGTTTTCGGCGCGGCTGGCGTCCCGGCGACGATTTTCGGCTCGGCCGTGGCGCTGAAACGCAACCCGGCTGTGGCCGCGAAGATCGTCCAACGGGGGGACGACGTGGTGGGCCACGGGTTCCGTTGGTCGAACCATTACGAGATGAATCGCGACGAGGAACGCGAGGCCATCCGGCTGGCCGTCGAGTCGATCACCGCATCGACCGGAACGCGCCCCCTCGGCTGGTATTGCCGCGAAATGAGCGTCAACACCCGGGAATTGGTCGTCGAAGAAGGCGGATTCCTCTACGATTCCGACTATTACGGCGACGACCTGCCGTTCTGGACCCATATCGGGGGCAAAAACCACCTCGTGGTGCCCTATTCGCTGGTCGTCAACGACGCCCGCTACATCATGGGCATGGGGTACGGCAGCCCGCAGCATTTCTTCGAAACCGCCAAGGCGACGCTGGACCGCCTCCGCAATGACGGCGACGATTGCGGGCGCATGATGTCGATCGGCCTGCACCCGCGCATCACCGGAAACCCGGCGCGCTCCGACGGCCTGGCCCGCTTCATCGAGTATGCGCAGACGTTCGACGACGTGGCGTTCATGCGCCGAGGCGACATCGCGCGCAGTTTCATCGACCAGGTCCCAGCCGTCTGAGGCCGGGCTGGCCACCCCGGCGTCCACGCCACGGGCAGGCGCCAATCGGCCACGCGCCGAGCGTTATCCATACGAGAACAACACTCTATTAACCAACGGACTATTCACCAATTGGAGTTTCTTATGTCCAATGACATTCAAATATCCGACGAACCACTCAAACGGGATCTTAAAGGGCGACACCTGACGATGATTTCCATCGGCGGTGTCATCGGCGCGGGCTATTTCCTGGGCGCTGGCGGCGCCATCCAAATGGCCGGTCCAGCGGTGGTTATTTCCTATTTCGTCGGCGGGTTTATCACCATTCTCGTCATGGCGCTGCTGTCGGAAATGGCCGTGGCGATGCCGGTGGCCGGGTCGTTCCAGGTGTACGCGTCGAAAGCGCTGGGCTCGCGGGCCGGGTTCATGACGGGGTGGACCTACTGGTTCGCCTTCCTCATCGGGCCCGCGTCCGAGACGATCGCCGCCGGCACGTTCCTCCACCTGTGGTTCCCCGTCGTGCCGATCTGGGTGTTCAGCCTGGTCGTCGCCGCGTTGATGACGATCGTCAACGTGATCGGCGTCCTGATTTTCGGCGAGGTCGAGTTCTGGCTCAGCCTGATCAAGGTGGTGGCGCTCGTCGGCTTCATCGTCTGGGGCTGCGTCGCAATTTTCGGCCTGCATATCCAAAGCGCCGATTTCTCGAACCTGTGGGGCGCGAGCAGCAGCCCGTCCGGGTTCGCGCCGATGGGCGTGGCCGGGGTCGTGGGCGCGATGCTCATCGTCATGTTCTCCTACGGCGGCACGGAGGCCATCGGCACGGCTGCCGAGGAGAGCCGCAACCCGGCCAGGGATATCCCCCGGGCGCTGACCGGCACGGTCGTGCGGATCGTCGTGCTGTACGTCGTGTCGATCACGGTGTTGGTCATGGTGGTGCCGTGGCAGAAACTCGGCGTGAGTTCGAGCCCGTACGTGGACGCTGTCACGATGCTCGGCGGGCCTGTGCTGGGCAACATCATGAATTTCGTCGTGTTGACGGCGGCCCTGTCGTGTATCGACACTGGCGTGTACGCGACCTCGCGCATGTTGTATTCGCTGTCGCGCGACCACTATTTCCCGAAGGTTTTCTCCAAGGTCAACGAGAAGCGCAAGGTTCCGGTGGCTGCGGCGATCGCGTGCTGCGCGGTGTTGTTCATCGGCGCGTTGGTGGCGTACTTCTGGAACAACGCCTACGTCTGGCTCGCCCAGGTGTCCGGTTTCGGCTTCCTGTTCGCGTGGCTCATGATCGTGCTCAGCCAGCCCGGCATGCGCAAGATCATCCTGAAAGAAAACCCGACCGCGCTGAAGTGGAAGGCGCCGTTCACGCCGTATCTGCAATACGTGGCCGTCGTGTTGATCGCCGCGACCTTCATCGGGCAGTTCTTCATCCCGGGCGGCTGGCAGACAATTGTGGCCGGCGTGGTGTGGCTGGCGATCACGTTGATCTACTACCAGTTCGTCGCGAAGAAATCGCTGGCGAAAGCGGGCATGACCTCCGAAAAGTTCTGACCAGTCGGCGTTGCCCGCCGTCGGCGATGGCGGGCAACGCCGGAGTGTGGGGGCTCGCTTGCGCGATGGCGGTTGATGCCCGTCGGGCGGGGGAACATCCGGATGGCTATGCTTGTTGAGTCTAGTAGACTCAAGTTTCACCAAGCTGACAAAAGGAGACCTCATCCCGATGGATACAGACCGGCTCACCGCCAAATCGCGTGACGCCGTGACCGCCGCGTTGCGCCTCGCCCTGACACATGGCAACCCGAACGCCGAACCCGTACACCTGCTCAACGCGCTGTTGTCAGACCCCAGTTCGACGGTCGGGCCGTTGCTCGCGTCGGTGGGCGTCGACCCCGCCGTCGTCAACGCCGCCGCCCAGGGCGCCATCGGCAAACTGCCCTCGGCGCAGGGCAATTCGGTGACGCAGCCCAACCTCTCCGGGCCGTTCGCCCGCGTCCTGGCCGACGCCGAGACCCGCGCCCAGCAGTTGGGCGACCAATTCGTCGCCACCGAACACCTGTTGCTCGCACTGTCGTCCGTCCAGTCGCAGGCCCAGAAAATCTTGTCCGACCTGGGCGTCAAAACGGACGCGTTGGACAAGGCGTTCGCGGATTCGCGTGGTTCCAAACGGGTGACGTCGGCTGAGGCCGAGGGCGGAGAGTCGGCGCTGGACAAGTATTCCGTCGACCTGACCGCGCGCGCCCGCGAGGGCAAACTCGACCCGGTGATCGGTCGTGACGCGGAGATCCGCCGCGTCGTCCAGGTGCTCGCGCGGCGCACCAAAAACAACCCCGTCCTCATCGGGGAGCCTGGCGTCGGCAAGACCGCCGTCGTCGAAGGGCTGGCCCAACGCGTCGTCGCCGGCGACGTGCCCGATTCGCTCAAAGGCCGACGGGTGGTCTCGCTCGACCTGGCCTCGATGGTGGCCGGCGCGAAATACCGGGGCGAGTTCGAGGAACGCCTCAAGGCCGTCCTGGGCGAGATCCGGGACGCCGAGGGGCAGGTCATCACGTTCATCGACGAGCTGCACACCGTCGTCGGCGCGGGCGCTTCCGGCGACTCGTCTATGGACGCCGGCAACATGCTCAAGCCGATGCTGGCCCGGGGCGAGCTGCGCATGATCGGCGCGACGACGTTGGACGAATACCGTGAGCGCATCGAGAAAGACCCGGCGCTGGAGCGCCGGTTCCAGCAGGTGTTCGTGGGGGAGCCGTCGGTGGAAGACACGATCGCGATCCTGCGCGGATTGCGGCAGCGTTATGAGGCCCACCACAAAGTCCGCATCACCGACTCGGCGCTGGTGGCCGCCGCGACGTTGTCGCACCGCTACATCACCAACCGGCAACTGCCCGACAAGGCGATCGACCTGATCGACGAGGCCGCGTCCCGGCTGCGCATGGAGATCGACTCCTCTCCGGAGGAAATCGACCAGTTGCGCCGCGACATCGACAAGATGACGATGCAGTCGTTTGCGTTGGAAAGCGAGGACGACCCGGCGTCCAAGGACCGCCACCAGCGCTTGCAGACCGAACTGGCCGACGCGCAGGAGCAGTTGCGCGGGCTGGAGAGCCGTTGGGAGGCCGAGAAGTCCGGCCTCAACCGGGTCGGCGAGCTCAAGGAGCAGATCGACCGCCTCCATGCCGACGCCGAACGCGCCCAGCGCGAGGGCGACCTGACCACCGCGTCGAAGGTTCTCTACGCCCAGATCCCGGCGTTGGAGGCCGAACTGGAGGCGGCGTCGGTGGCCGAGCAGAACACGGAGCGGATGGTGCCCGAGGAGGTGTCGGCGTCCGACATCGCGGAGGTCGTCTCGGCGTGGACGGGTATCCCCGTCGGGAAGCTGATGCAGGGCGAGTCGGAAAAGCTGTTGCACATGGAGGACGAACTCGGCCAGCGCCTCATCGGGCAAAGGGCCGCCGTGACCGCCGTCTCGGACGCCGTGAGACGTGCCCGTGCGGGCATCTCCGACCCGAACCGGCCCACCGGCTCGTTCCTGTTCCTGGGGCCCACGGGCGTCGGCAAGACGGAGCTGGCCAAGTCGTTGGCCTGGTTCCTCTTCGACGACGAACGCGCCACCGTTCGCATCGACATGAGCGAGTATTCCGAGAAACACTCGGTCTCGCGGCTAGTGGGCGCGCCCCCCGGCTACGTCGGCTACGAGGAGGGCGGGCAGCTCACCGAGGCCGTGCGGCGCCGTCCATACTGCGTGGTGCTGCTGGACGAGGTAGAGAAGGCGCACCCCGAGGTCTTCAACATCTTGCTCCAGGTACTCGACGACGGACGCCTGACCGACGGCCAGGGCCGCACGGTCGACTTCCGCAACGTCATCCTCATCATGACCAGCAACCTCGGCTCGCAGTTCCTGGCCGACCAGGGCCTGGACGCGGACACGAAGAACAAGGCCGTCATGGGCGTGGTGCGCCAGGCGTTCAAGCCCGAATTCCTCAACCGCCTGGACGAGATCGTCATGTTCGACCCGCTGGGCGCGGCCGACCTGTCGAAGATCGTGGACATCCAGTTGCGGCAGTTGTCGGCGCGTCTGGCCGACCGCCGGATCGCCATTGAGGTCAGCCAGCCCGGCAAAGACTGGCTCGCGCTGACCGGTTTCGACCCGGTCTACGGCGCCCGCCCGTTGCGCCGCCTGGTGCAGACCACGGTGGAAGACGCGATGGCCCGCCGGATGTTAGCGGGGGAAATCCACGACGGCGACACCGTTCGCTTCGACATGAACGAGGACGGCACCGGCCTGGTGGTAGTCGGCCGCTAATCTAGGCTCGCAGGCCAGAAGGCTCACGGCTGTCGGCCTGCGAGCCAATGGACCTCACTCACGACCAGCAGCAGCACGTCATTCGGCTGCTTATAAACGCACCCAGTTGTTCGACTTCGGCGACCGCCTGGGTGCGGGCGGCGTTGACATATTTGCGGGAGTCGACGACCGCAAGGTTGGCGCCGAGGTAGGCGCGGATGGCGTCGGTGAAGACCCTCAGTCCCTGATGGGAAGCCTTGGCGTCGGTCGCCAGCGGTCGGATATCGGCGTGGCCCGTCTCATCACCAGGACGTGAATCCGCCGTCGACCACGACGTTGCTGCCGGTCATGAAGCTGGCCTTGTCAGACGCGAGGAAGACCACCACGTTGGCGATCTCCGACACGGTGGCCGCGCGGCCCATCGGCGTGTCATCGAACCAGAGCTTTGTCCACTCGGGCTGGATCTTCTCAACGCTATCGAGGATCGCGGTACGGGTGTAGCCGGGAGAGACGGCATTGACGCGTAGGCCCCTGGGTGCCCATTCGCCGGCCAGTGACTTGGTCAACATGATGACGCCGGCTTTGGATGCGTTGTAGGCGCACTGCGGCTGCGGATGGTTGGAAACGATGCCTGACATCGACGCAATGTTGACGATTGCTCCGCTTCCGCGCGGAATCATGACTTTTGCCACCTCGCGGCAGCACAGGAACGTCCCGGTCAGATTGACGCCGATCACAGTGTCCCACTGGTCGTCGGTCATCGCTTCGGCATCCGCGTTGATATCGACGCCGGCGTCGTTGACCCAGATGTCAATCGGCCCCCAAGCTGCGGTGACGTGGGCGATGGCGTGGGCAATGGACGCCGAATCGGTGACGTCGATCGTGACGAACTCGGCACCGATCTCGCTGGCGGTCTTCTTCCCGATGTCGGCGTTACGGTCGGCGATCACGACCCGTGTGCCCTGTGCTCGGAATTCCTCTGCGATCGCCCGGCCGATGCCTTGGGCAGCACCCGTGATCACGGCCAGTTTGTCAACCAGCCCAGTCTCATTCATGAGGTCCTCTTTTCTTTCTTGTGTCCTAATCCTTGATGGTCAACCGTCGCGGCCGACGCTCACATGTGGGGGCAGATATGCACCTTGATCGCCTCGGGCGAGCCTAGAGCAGACGCCGCTTCGCTGAATTGTTCCAAGCCGAATCGGTGCGTCACCAATGTCCGCATTTCCTCCGCGACGGACGGCATCAGGGCAGCGGCCTCAGGGTAGGAATCGGCCACCGACATTGAGCCGATGATCGTCCATTCTTTCTCGAACATGAGGTAAGGGGAGAATTCGACGCGGGTCGCTGTCGGGGCAACTCCCATTTGGAGGAAAACACCCCGGGTGCCCAGATGGGCCAATCCCATTTCGATCGCGGATTTGACGCCTGTGGCGTCCAACACGTAATCGAACGTGTCGGGGCCGCCCAGGTCGGCGACATTCGAGGCAGCCGCGTGTGCGCCCAGCTTCATGGCATAATCGCGCCGGAACTCGTGAGGCTCGACAAGGTACGAGTCGAGGCTGCGGGTCTTTCCGACAATGAGCGCCGAAAGCCCAAGCATGCCAGCGCCCACGATCAGCAGGCGATGCCCTGGTTCGAATCGTGCGTGTTTGAAAGCGTGAAGCACGCACGACAACGGCTCGATCAGCGCGCCAACCTCGGCGTCTGTCCCGGCTGGCAGCTTGACAGCGAAGCGGGCGCCGACCTTGACGTACTCGGCCATAGCCCCATCCGTCGTCAGGCCGACGGCGCCCCAGTGCGGACACAGGTTGTAGGCCCCTTGGCGACACCAGTCACACACGCCGCAGTAGGTATTGGGATCGGCGGCGACGACATCCCCGACTGCGAAGCCTTCCACGCCGTCGCCAACCTGCGTGACTTTCCCGGCAAACTCATGGCCGATAATCCGCGGCAGGGTAGCTGGCGGGTAGTCATCGGCCATGATGTGGATGTCGGTGCCACAGATGCCCGAACTGCCCACCTCGAGCACGAGTTCGCCCGGTCCGGCGACCGGAACGTCAACCTCGACCAGGGCACCACGCCCGTCTCCGTCACAGCGAATCGCGCGCATCACAGCTCCCCGGTGACTAGGATCTTGCCGGACGTATTGGCGGACGCGGTGGCGAAAGCCTGCGCCCCTTCGCTCAGCGGCAAGATGGACGTCACAATCTCGTCGGCCGGGATCTGATTACCCAAGGTCAGGGCCCTTTGGAAGTCGATTTCGTTGTAATTCGCGCACCCCTGGATCTTCAACTCCCAGTCTTGTACCCAGGGCATCGGCACCGGATAGCTCGCATTCGGCACGCCAACGACGCAGATGGTGCCTGAGTGGTGGACGATGCCAAGCCACTGCTTGGCTGAGACCTCCATCGCGACACAATCGAAGATGAAATCCGCCTTGCCGCCCAACGCACCCTCGATGTCATCGGCGAAGGTGGCCGAACCGGCGTCCACTGCCGCGTGGGCCCCCAGACGCAAGGCCCGTGCGCGCTTGGATTCTTCCAGATCGGTGACGACGACGCGACCGGCGCCGGCGTCGCGGACGGCCAATAGTTCCAACGCCCCAATCGTGCCTGAACCCAGGATCACGACATTGCGGCCGGTCAGGTCGCCGGCGATGCGCGCCGCGTGGACTGGCGTCGCGAAACACTCCACTAGCGCAGCTTGCTCGTCGGAGACATCGTCGGGCACTGGGTAGAGGTTGCCTGATGGGGCGACGAAGCGTTCCGCCATCGCGCCCTGGAGGCGGCCAGAGGAGTCACAGCCGATCCAGCGCAACGTCTCGCAGGCATTCGACCGCCCCGCGCGACAGGGCACGCATGTGCCGCAGGCGATGTTCGGCTTGAGCGCCACACGGCGTCCAGCCAGCGCAGGATCACCGTCGACCACAACGCCGACGGCCTCATGGCCAGGAGCGTAAGGCGGTGGCAACAGCGGATGGTGGCCGGCTACGGCGTGGGTATCCGAGCCGCAAATGCCCGCGTAGATCGTCCGCACCAGTGCCCAGCCAGGCTCTACTGACGGCTCAGGTGCGTCGACGACGGCGACGGATCCTATTTTTTCCACCATGACTCGTTTCATGGCAGGTCCTTTCTCCGAATAAGGAGCGTCGTCACTTGACGGCACCAAGCGAAAGACCCTGGACCAGCCGGTCCTGGGCGATACAACCGGCGAGGACGACCGGCAACGACACGACGATCGCCGTGGCCGACAGTTGGGCGAGGAACAGGCCCTCACTGGTAATCCAACTCACCAGGTACAGCGGCGCAGTCGCCGCCGTCGTCGCCGTCAGATTGAGCGCGAACAGGAATTCGTTCCACGCAAAGATGAAACAGATCAACGCTGTCGCCGCGACTCCCGGGGCCGAGAGCGGAAACACGATCCGGACGAGGATGGTTGGCAGCGACGCACCGTCGACTTCGGCGGCGGCCATGATGTCGGGAGGGAGGTCCGCCAAGAACGAGTGGCACATCCACACGGCGATCGGAAGATTGAGGCCCGTGTAGAAGATGATCAAGGCCCAGATGTTATCCAACATGCCCAATTGCTTGAACGTGATGAACACTGGCACCAAGGCGGCGATCAGGGGTAGGAACTTGGTAGACAAGATCCACTGCAAGACGCCACGGGGGTTCTCGATGGGTTTGATGGCCGTCGCGTAGGCCATAGGCAATGCCAGGACGACGACGAGGATAGTCGAGAACCCGGCCGCCATCAGCGAGTTCAACAAGTAAGGCCCCGCGTTGGCGAAGGCTTTTGCGTAGTTGCTTAGAATCAGCGGCGCGAAGAGCGCGGGCGGGTTGGAGGCTGCGTTTACCTCGGAATGGAAACCAGTCAGGATCATCCATAACACCGGTGCGATGAAAATGATGGCGACGATCCAGGCCACCACGCCCAGAGGGCCGCCTTCCCCGCGACGGCGCCGGGCTGCTTTGCTGATGCTACTCATCGCGCCGCTGCCCCGCTTGCCTCGGTTGGTGCGACCGCTGGGGCGTCAGCCGACGCTTTCGCTCGGCTGCGTTTCTTCTTCTTGGCGGGCGCCGGCGTGGTCGCGGAGAGCGACGTGAGCAGGCGCATGCCGAAGGTGGCGATGATCGTCGAAATGATGACGACGATAACGCCGGCTGCGGACGCTTCGCCGTAGTCGTACCCGCGGAAAGCGGTGATATAGATGGCGTAGGGCAGGTTGGTGGTTGCGGTGCCAGGCCCGCCTTGGGTGATCGTGTACACCTGGTCGTAGGTATTTAACAGGTAGATGACGCCTAGCACGATCGCAAGCTCGAGGTATTGCCGCAGCATGGGCAGCGTCACATAGCGGAAGCGTTGGAACCCGGTGGCCCCGTCGACTTCGGCGGCCTCGATGACTTCTGGGTCCTGTGACTGGAGGCCGGCGAGCGTGATGAGCATCATGAACGGTGTCCACGTCCAGACGAGGGCGATGATGACGGCGGCCATCGGCTCCATGCTGACCCAGTCAGGTTGGGGGGCCGTGACGCCGAACAGGTCGCCGATCGAGTTGAGGATGCCGTTGAACAGACCGTAAACCGGGTTCAGAAGCAGGTGTTTCCACATCAGCGCCGCAGCCATCGGCATGATGAGGAAGGGGATGATCAGCAGGGTTCGCACGACGCCACGTCCGTGGAACTTGCGGTTGAGTAGGAGGGCGAGGGCGGTGCCTAGCACCAGGGTGATCACCACGGTCGACACCACGATAACGATCGTGTTGATGATGGCCGCCGACATTTCTGGGTCGGTGGCCACGGCGAAGTAGTTATGGAGAGTACCGAATTTGATCTCGCTCGGGTACATCAGGTTCCAGTTCATGAAGGAGATGACAAGCGTCACGACAAACGGGATTTGCGTGACGATGACGAGAAATATCAGACCGGGGAGGAGTGGAAGTCGTCGTCGGGCATTGACCTTCTTGCGTCGACGAACCGCATCGGCTTGAGCTCGTGCAAAAGTATCGGCATCAAGACGCATGGGCACGGCAGTCATGCTCGCTCCCCTTATTTCTTATATGTACTTGAACTGGAGAACATGTGGGCGACATCGTCGTTGTGCCGCTCATTGATAGTCAACCACATGGCGGGGCCGGCGCCAAGAGCAGCACCGACCCCGCCACGGGTTCACTTGCGACTTACTTGTGTTTGGCGGCAACCGCTTGCTCGTAGGTCAACGCCTTCGAGGATGCCTGGGCCACCGTTTCCTTGCCGGCCACCATATTGGCCATCTCCTGCCCTATCTGAGTGCCCAAATTCTCGAATTCGGGTATCGCCAGATACTGGCATCCTGGAGCCGGCGACTTCTGCATCTGGCAGTTGTCGGGGTCCGAGGCGTTGATGGCGGCCATCATCGGTGCTTCATAGGCGGCGGACGCCGTCTGATACGCCGGAATACTCGCCGTCGACGTACGCTTGCCATCCGGGACACGCCCTAGCTGCGACATCGCCTCTTGCTCATAGTCCTTGCTCGAGGCCCACGAGATGAACGCCCATGCGGCATCGACGTGCTTGGTGGTCTTCGGAACGGTCCACGCCCATGACCACAGCCAGCCGGAACGCATCTTGTCGGTAGGAGCCGCAGCGTAGCCGACTTTGCCGACAACCTTCGAGGCGTTCGGAGATTCCAGGGTGGTTGCCGCCGAGGTGGCGTCGAACCACATGGCCGCCTTGCCCTGCGAGAACGTGTTCAGGCACTCGGTGAAACCGGACTGAGCGGCACCGGGCTCGCCGTAGTTGGTGATCAGGTTGTTGTAGAACGTCACCGCGTTGACGGTACCCGCCGACTCGGCCATAGGCTGCCAGTCTTGCGTGAAGAAACCGCCGCCAAAAGCGTTCTGCATGGAGCCGATGACGGCCATATTCTCGCCCCAGCCGGCAAGGCCGCGCAGGCAGATCGGGGAGACGCTGCTGGGAAGCTTGGTCTTGAGTTGCTTGGCCAGATTGAGGATGTCAGTCCACGTCGGGTTGGCCGGCATGGTCAAGCCGTACTGCTGGAATAGATCCTTGCGGTACATCATGAACGCCGACTCGCCGTAGAACGGAATGGCGTACATGTCGCTGCCTTTGCTCAGCAGGCTAGCCATCGGCGGCAGGATGTCCGACACGTCAAACGTAGTGTCTTGCGCGGCGTACGGCTGGAGATCGGTCAACCAGTCGTTATTCATCCACACCGACGCTTCGAAAGCGCCGATCGTGGCGACGTCGTACTGCCCGGCCTGGGTGGCGATGTCTTGAGCGACTTTGTCACGCAACTCGTTCTCGGGCAACACGGTGTAGTTGACATTGATACCCGTCTTGGCAGTGAAATCCTGAGCCGTTAGAGATTTCAGGTCGTTCATCTGCGGGTTGCCAACCATGAGCACATTGAGCGTGGTACCCGCCAGGCTGGCGGAACTGCTGGCGGCGCCGGGCGTGGAACCGCCCGTGCCCCCGGAACCGCCCGTATTGGCTCCCGCACACCCCGACGTTGCGAGGAGAGCGGCCAGCGCAACAGCGACAAGTGCGGCCTTTCTGGTGAACATCATTGTTACCTTCCTTATGTCTGGACTTCTGTGGGTCGCATCCCATTGTGGGATACGTCTGTTTTGTTATGCAATCGTTATCATTGACTCTCAGTGCGTCAGCTTTCTGGGAGCGACGCGTCACCGTGGCTTCAATGACAACGTTCGCATATATGCTAAGGCTATCCTCAGCGGATCGTCAAGGGCTCGACTTGACTCATCAAAGATGATCGTGAACGACTGTGCGTGCTTCAGATGTGATGTGATCGCGATATGAGGGACGGGTGGGTCCGCTTGAGGGTATGAGTCGGGAGTTGTCGATGGTCACCCGTAGGGCCATCACGAAGAAGCACGCTGGTCTGTGCGCGTCAGCGTCGAAGAAAGGCAAGGGCCGTATGCTGAAAGCGATTGCCCACACAGACTGCTATCTTTTTGCTGAGACCATCCCCTCACGTCAAGGAAAAACGATGATGGACGTCCATATCAGCAAGGGTGCCGTCGGCGCGACCGTACAGCTTTTCGGATGCATGGTCACCACCCAGTTTGAGCTCGGCGGCAAGGCCATACGCCCGCTGTACGAGGCGCCGTGGTCCGATTTTCCCGACGACCCGATGCTGGCCCATCTCAAGGGTGACTTTTTGTGCGTGCCTTTCGGCCATGCGCCGGAATCGCTGGCACATTTTCCCCACGGCTGGTCCGAATTGTCGCCGGGCGAGACCCCTCAGGGACATGGGTACGCCGCCAACCGTGCCTGGGACGTCGAATGGGCCCGTGACGAATCGGCTCGTTTCCGGCTCGATTATCCAGCCGATGATCCGGTGGAGTGGGTTGCCCGCGAAGTGACCTGCACAGGCGACGCCGTTGCCATCACCGACGAGATCGCCATGCGCGCGGACGCACGTCTCCCGCTCGGGCTGCACCCCATGATGCAGCTACCCGATCGCGTCGGAGCGGCCAGGTTAACGCCACCACCATGCCGCACCATCGCCAGCTATCCCGTGCCGTCGGAAGACACGTCGATTCTCAAACCGAGCTCGCGCTTCTTGGACCTGTCTGCCGCTCCTCTCAGCGAGGGCGGCACGATCGATCTGACCCGGTTGCCACTCGATGCTATGACCGAAGAACTCATCCTGCTGTGCGATGTCACCAAACCGGAAGCCTCCCTGGATAACCTCGCGGATGGCTACCGGCTGACGATGTCATGGGACTCGGCGCTGTTGAAACACTGCCTGCTGTGGGTGAGCAACCGGGGACGATCCTTCGCCCCGTGGAATAGCCGCAACCTGTGCCTGGGTATCGAGCCAGTCACCTCGGCTTTCGAACTCGGCCCGGCAGTCTCAGCGGCCTTGAACCCGCTGTCCCAGGAAGGGATATCCACCGCAGTCGACCTGCATGCCGGCGACGTGCGGTCAATCTCTCACCGGTTGTCGGCAAGCCTGTTATAGAAGACACCTGTCATGGGATACTCCCGATTTGCCACCTCAATGACCACGACCAAGCTGAACGAGACGGTGCTCGGGATCGATCTGGGCACCAGTTCTTGTAAGGCAGTCATCGTCGATGTGGGTTCCGGTGCCGTGGTGGCCCAGGGTTCGGCTGACTACCCGGTGTCGTCTAGGCATCTGGGGCAGGCGGAAACCGATCCGCTGGTGTGGTGGGAGGCGATCGGGTATTGCGTCCGTCAAGCCGTAGCTAGTTGCAGTACCACTGTGTCGGCTATCGGGTTGTCGGGGCAGATGCACGGCTTGGTGTTGTGCGACAACGATGCGGTGCCAGTGCGTTCAGCCATGTTGTGGGCGGATATGCGCGCGGTGGCTGAGATCGTCCGTTACGACGACCTATCCTGCGAGCAACGGACACGGCTGGCTAATCCGCTTACCCCAGGTATGGCAGGCCCCATGTTGGTGTGGGTTGCGTCCCACGAGCCGGACGTCTATGCGGCGGCTCGTTGGGCGCTGCAACCCAAAGACTGGGTGAGAGCCAAACTGACTGGTGTCATCGCCGCCGAGCCCAGCGACGCCTCCGCGACCCTGCTTTACGACCTGCCCGGGGACGATTGGGACTGGGAGCTGATGGACGAGCTCGGCCTGCGACGTGAGTTGTTGGCTCCGCTAGAAACCGATTCAGGGGCGCTCGCCGGCCGGTTGACGCCCGCTGCCGCCGAACATCTCGGCCTGGCCACCGATATTCCTGTCGCCGCAGGCGCCGGTGATTCCGCTGCCGCAGCCTTTGGAAGCGGCCTGACTACGCCGGCCCAGGTGCAACTGACCGTGGGAACCGGGGCACAAGTCGTCCGGCCACAGCTTTCTCCGGTGGATCGCTCCGCCGTTGGCGTCCATGTGTATCGCTCCGCTTTCCCCACAGGTTGGTACCAGATGGCGGCGTGCACGAACGCTGGGATCGCGCTCACGTGGGTGCGGCAGGCCCTCAATGCATCATGGCAGGAGCTCTACACCAGCCTCGACGACCCGATCCGCGAGGATGATCCGCTTTTTATCCCTCACCTGACCGGCGAACGCACCCCGTACGTCAACCCACAACTTCGCGCCTCGTGGACCGGGCTGGCTTTGGGACATGATCGTGTCTCGTTGCTACGTAGTGCTTTGGAAGGGGTTGCCTTCGCCGTGACTGATGCCTACCGGGCGTTGGTCGGTGGCGAATCCGAGGCTCGCGCTGCGCCACCCGCACTCCGCGTGGCTGGCGGCGGCACGATGTCCGTTGCCTGGCGCCAGATGCTTGCCGATCTGACCGGATGCGAGCTCTACGGTTTCGATTGCCCGGACGCCTCGGGACGCGGGGCGGCACTGCTTGGCGCACAAGCCGCCGGACTGGTTCGTGTGGTCGATATTGCCGGCCGATTGGCGCCCCGCATGAGCCTCATCGCAGCGCCACATGCCGACTGCCACGATCTGCTCGCTGCGCGGTACTGTCAATTCCAGGACCGAACGGCCCTGTTAGGGGGACGGACCGATTTCCGTCGCCGCTATCGAACCGGAGGAGTTTTCGCATGATGTCACGCCTTATGAGTTGATGAAGTTGAGGCTTCTCAACGCGTCTCATCAAGCGCTCGCTTGCCCCGGTTGCTTGGTCGGCTATCGGCTTGTGTGTCAGGCCGCTTCGGATCCGCTCATCGCCGGCTACCTTCTCGACTACATGACCCGCGAGGCCATGCCCACCCTCCAGCCGGTCCCCACCCTGTATGCCGCCTTGTCGCGGTCGGTTCTGGACCGCGGCGTCCGGGCAACCCTCGCCGACCTCAACACATTCGAATAGGAGAAAACCAATGAATGAATCCAAGAATGATTTCGCCGGCAAGACCATTCTCGTCACCGGCGCCAGCGGCGGCATCGGCGGCGCGACGGTACGAAAACTGGTGGCTCGCGGTGCAGACGTCATCGTCTCCGGCCGAAGCCACGCGACGCTGGAACCGATCGTGAACGAAACCGGAGCCCGGCCGCTTCCCTTCGATCTCACCAGTGAATCCCAGATTGCGGACGCTCTCGCCGACGTCGACCTGTGGGGGGTCGTCAATTGCGGCGGCTTCGGTGGCGAGATCGCCACCCCCCAGGACACGGACATTGATGTTTTCGACAAGGTCATCGCTATCAATGCCCGCGGGGCGCTGCTGGTGACGAAGTACGCTGCCCGCACCATGATCCGTCTGGGTAAAGGCGGGGCTATCGTCAACGTGTCCAGTCAGGCCAGTTTGGTCGCGCTCAAGGGCCACATCTCTTATGGCTCGTCTAAGGCCGCGTTGGATAACATCACCCGGGTATCGGCCCTGGAGCTCGGCGGTTACGGCATCCGCGTCAACAGCGTGAATCCAACGGTGGTGATGACGCCGATGTCGGCCTGGTATTGGGGTCGACCAGAAATCGAGGGGCCAGCCCTGGCACAGATGCCGTTGCACCGCTGGGCGACAGAAGACGACATCGCCGGGCCTATCGTCTTCCTCCTCAGCGACGAAGCCGCCATGATCACCGCCGTCACACTGCCCATCGACGGCGGTTACACCAACTGCTGAACCACGTTGTCGTCCAATCTGACGACAACAACACCCGGGACTGTCGTCATGTCAGGGTCGGTCATGCTGTGGCACCCGCCCTCGCTAGGGCCATGAGCGCGGCGCCCATCGCGCCGGGTTCGCTCGGTTCGTCGAGGTAGGCACGCTGGCCCAACTGATCTCGTAGGTGTGCGACAAGGGCATCTTTGATCCATCCGCCGAATGTCTTCACGCAGGTGGGCGGGCCGAGGATCGCCTCGACTTTGGCCGTAGCCGCTGCGGAGTCGGTGATCAACTGCTCCGCTGCGGCGCGCCACACACCGGCTCGTGTCACGCCGTCGCTGATCCCGGCGATCCCGAAATCGTCCAACGTGACATCATGCAGCCGGATCGGCGCGGGCTGGCTGGTGAGTGCCTGCGCGCTCAGGGCCTGACGCGACTCACGGTCGCATGCGCCGAGCATGGTGGCTAACCGTTCTAGTGTCATGCCAGTCGGCAGGGCACTCAGGACGGTGAAACGATCGCCGAATGGGTGGATGTCGACACTCGCCCCCGCGTTGACCAGCGCGCGTATCTGGTCGCCGGTCAATGGCGGCGCGACGATCCGCAGTTGGGCCTCGGCGGTGCCGAGTGACATGTCGAGCGTGCCGGGTTCTTGTCCTCCCACGCTCAGTGCTGCCATCGGGTGGTCGTGCCCACCCGTCGAGACTGGCACGCCGCGCAAGGCTGTCGGGATATCCCCTGACGCCGTTCCCAGCAAGGTGCCGGTCGGCAGCAATTCGTCGGGAACCAGCCATGGCCCTGCGCCCAGGAATTCTAGGGCGTCACTCCACCAGCGCTTGTTCAAGATGTCCACCAACCCGGTCCGGCTCGACGTGGAGCACTCGGCGGCGCGCACGCCGCACAAGCGCCATGCCATGTAGTCGGGGACGTTCAGCCAGGTTTGTCCGGGGGCGTAGCGATGGCCGTTGGCCCGCAGATGGTCGAGTTTGACGATGGATGGCGCGAGCGTGCAACTACGTCCGGCGATCATGTCGAAATCGCTGAGTGCTTCGCGTACTCGCGCCGCGTTCCCCAGTGTGTGGTGCCAGGCGAAACCGGGGGCGATGACGGTCCCGTCGGCGTCCAGCAGTGCGCCGGTTTCCGCCATACCCGTTGACGCGATCCCTGCGATCTCGTGGCCGGCATCCTGGCTCCATCTGGCCGCGTCACCAGCCAATCCCAAGGCCACATCACCCAACTCGGTCAGATCCACTTGGAGCTGCCCGTCAACCGATCGCCACGGCGTGATTGCCGAGAAACACCGTAATTCCTGGCGATCATCGGATACAACCGAAGCTTTCACGCGGGTGGTTCCCACGTCGATGCCGATGGCGACAATTGTCATGGTTTGTCCTTGTGGGGGTGATCGGGGCCGTTGTTCATCGGATACCGCCGTACCAGCGTGGCGAAGAGGACGGAATAATAACGGTGGACGCTGGGCGCTGTCCCGGTTCGGCCGCCAGAAGCTTGATCGCGCAACCTACTGCCTGGTGGCCGAGTTCGACGGCATCTTGCGTGACCGCGTATACCGGAATCCCCATCAGGTCGAACAGCGGGTGGGTGTCGAAGCAGGCGAAAACCGGCCGCGGATCCAGGTCTTTCGCCAGGGTGATTGCCTGGACCAAGGGCTCCACCGACAGGCCGACCACGGCGACGGGTGTGGGGCCGCTGCCGATAGAGGCGAGCAGGGCTTCGCGGTCCAGATGACCGCTCTCATCCAAGGCGATCGGCTCGGTGACATCGCCGTGCGCGTCTTGGACACGGGCACGCAAGGCGGCCAGGCGAATGGACTGGGTCCAAGTCCGCTGGTCAAGGCTGACTGGGACGAACGTCCGGATCCCCTGGTCCAGCAAGCCTGCCGCGAGCGTGCCGATTGCCTCTTCGTTGTTCGTGACGATCAAGTCGGCGTCTAGGTTGGTCGCTGGCCGGTCGAACAGCACCACTGGAGTGCCGTATTGCGCCTCGTCGATCACCGACGTGGGGACCTTGTCCCAGCAGGGTACGACGATCATTGCGGCCGGACGAAAGCCCACGGTCTGAGCGGCGATACGTTCGGCCTGGTCTTCCCGGTCCTGGTGGCATCCCAGCATTGTGACGTACCCGTGTTCGGACGCGGCGTCTTGGATGCCGGCCGCGAGGAAGGCGAAGAACGGATCGGCGACGTCCGGAATCAAGAGGGCGAACATGGCGCTGGAGGCGCCCGACTTGAGTGAACGCGCTAACTTGTTGGCCCGGAATCCGAGCGCCCGGGCGTTGTCGTTGACTTTGGCCTGTGTCTGAGGCGCGACGCGGGGATCGTGGCGCATCGCTCGGGACGCAGTCGTGAGGCTGACGCCGGAGGCGAGGGCAATCTCGCTCAGCGTTGCTCGCTTCGGTGGTTTCACCATCATTTGTCCCAACTCCTCGTAGTACCGCCGCATCGGCTCCGGTTTGGCGGCGCCTGGCACCCACTGGCCGATCGCGGACGTGGCTGTGGCCATGCCCCACCGGACGGCATCGGCAAACGGATGGGCCGCGTCGAGCGCTGACATCAAGCCACCTAGGAAAGCGTCCCCGGCGCCGATCGGGTTGACGATGGTCGCCTCAATCCCGTCGAGGCGACCCGATCCGGTGGCCTCGCACCACGCGAGCCCGGCCGCACCAGCCGTCACGACGACGTAGGGCACGCCAAGGGCGTGCAACCGCTCCGCCGCGCAGGTGGCACGCTTCAGCGCATCGGGCGGCGCATCGACGCTCTCTGGCGTCGCACGGCCGAACAGAACTGCTTCCGCTTCGGCCAGGTTCGGCGTGATCAGCGATGGATGCCCGACCAGTGCGGGGCCAAGCCATCGCGGCCCTGTGTCGAGTGCCAGGCGTCCGCCCCGCGCGGCGATGGCATCGGCGAGAGCTTGAACCCGGTCGTCATCGACGCCGGTGGGGAAACTGCCGCTACAGACCACCCATTCATCTGGGCTTACTTTCGCTGCCACGGCGGACACGAATCGGTCCCAGGCGGCGGGGTTCGCGGGTTCGCCTGCGCCATTGATGACCGTCACCCGACCGGAATCTTCGGCGAGCACAATCGTCTCGCGCACGCGCCCCGGCGTCGGGTAGAGCGTGGCAAACAAGTTCTCCTCGGCGAGTGCTTGCCGGTACCAGTCGGCGCCGTCGTCGGGCAGCAAGATATGGAGGTTGGCGTGGATGCCATGTGCCCGCATAGCCCGGGCCACATCAACCGGCTTGCCACCGGGATACGCGTGGTTCTCGCGGGTGCGCAACACGCTACCCAGCGCCACGTC
>Ga0123357_10000610_pt1 | contig 35456 bp, 28 predicted proteins | sample TergutEmb28metaG_FD_89873 | JGI IMG/M metagenome (GOLD analysis project Ga0123357, IMG submission 89873) | Embiratermes neotenicus P4 segment gut microbial communities from Petit-Saut dam, French Guiana - Emb289 P4 | ecosystem: Host-associated > Arthropoda: Insects > Digestive system > Gut ... | reverse complement strand
TTGCTTACAAAGCAACTGCAAGGCCATGAATTACATGCCGCAAAAGTATTACAATAATTGATAACTAATCTATTTGTTTAGTTAAAAAATGCTAAAAGAAATATATGACACGCAAACACATTCATTAAAATCAACACTGTTTACCCTTTTTTCATCATTTTTCGGTTGAAGAACCTGAAAAATCCCATGACTTTTTAAAGACGGCTAATGTTCCTGCCTGATATGATAAAGCCATGTTTTACAGATACTTCTATTCAGGAGTATAGGGTAATTCGTATCTTCCCTGCCGGTCTAATCAACAGGCAGGTAATAAAAATTGTCATTTTTGAACAGGTTTATTTTCCGTATCTCCTGTCAAAAGATTTATTATATGGTGAACTATCAGTTATTTCGATTAACAAACAGTAATACTTTTTTGTATTTCTTGCTACTGTTGTTTTCCGGCATTTTTAAGGCGTTTTTATCCGTTTTTTCCGGCATTTTTCTTCTCGTTTTTTTCTTTAATAATTTGATTACATGTTGAAAATCAATGTGGTACATGTAAAATGTTTTTGAAATGTTATACATAAAGTATGGAGTTTAACAGAGTAATTTTTCACAAAATTCCTTGATTATTAATACTCCATGAAACAAACTCTTTTTACTTCGCGTTAAAAATGTTATTCATTTTGGTGTACATATTCATTCTAAATCTTTTTTATGTCCCGGATACTTTTTTGATTACCAATAAAAAAAGGAAAACGCCGAAAAGAGAGACAGTTGCTTTGTAAGAAATAAAGGTGCTTTGTAAGCAACGGCAACTTTTTGGAATAGGCCATGCAAGCGGTATAAGGACACACATAATGTAGAAGAACAAAAGACACAAAGACACATGACACACGTGAATTATTTGTTATACAAAAAGAAGTATACATCTGTAAAGAAAATTGTAATAAAGAAATTATCCATAAAAAGGAAGAATATATTTTCTTCCGGCTTCTTGAATTCCCCTGCCTCTTTAATTGTTTACGTCGCCTTTTGTTTGAGAAAACGAGGGTCGATGGCTTTTTGTGAAAAAAGTTATATGGGAACGGATATTTCATCCTATCCTGCGTGTGTGTGTATAAAAAAGCGTGTTATGTATTGGGGGCAGGGAATTCAGAAGGGGAGTGAAAGAAATTAAAAATTAAAAATTAAAAATTAAAAATTAAAAATTAAAATAATTTTCACAACACTATTAATAACAAAAATTAAAAATTTACTAAAGATGAAACAGATTCTCAAAACCCTAAAAAGAAGGGTAGAAATCGGAAAGATTGGAAAAAACACTTATCTATTAGATCAAGGTAAGCGTTATCTCTCTTTGGCATGCCTTTTCTGCGCATTGTCATTTTGTATTGTAACTTCGGCTTTTGGTGCAAGGACTACTTATTCGGGAACAGCAATCTCAGGATTGGCAACCTTGATTAGTAATTCAAATCCCGGTGATACAATAGTCCTGTCGTCTTCCGGAGGTTCAGTACCTCCTTCTTCAGGTTCAGATGCTTCAAGCATTGCAATTTCCTCGGCTGGAACGTATAACTTGATAGCTAACCCCGGAGCGCCGGTGGTAATCTTGTCAAAAAGCGGTAGACGCCATATTGCTGTAACAGCTTCGGGGAATACCACTCTCAATTTTGAAAATGTGATTCTCGACGGCGGTGGAGTATCGGGTGGGATAGTTACATGGGTTACTGCCAATGATGTGACTATTAACGGCGCTATTATACAAAATTGCTACCATGGTTATTGGGGCGCTGGGATTTACGGCGATGAATTAGGCGCCCTAACCCTCAATAGCTGTATTATCAGGAATAATACCTGCAACGGCCCCGGTGGTGGAATCTGTTGCATAGCTTACAACAATTCCAATAGCGCCATACTTATCATTGAAAATTGCACTATTATTAACAATAAGTCGGTTACTTCCGGCGGCGGAATTTCTGCGGATGGACCCACTTTGTCTGGAAGACAGCCAAACAGAACTTGGCTGAGGATCAATAACAGCACTATTAGCAATAATGAGGCGACAAATAACGCTGGTGGCGGAGTACACTCCGGTGATGAAACTGTTATTACAAATAGTATCATAAACAACAACAAATGTGGTAGCGGATATGGCGGTGGCGGAATTTTCCACGGTGGCGTTGGCCTTTTGACCGTCGACAGCTGTACCATAAGCCACAATACAGCAGAAGGCACTTCAGCTAATTATTCTATGTGTGGTGGCGGTATTTATCATTATGGAGATATTTTGACTGTTACCAACAGTACTATTACTGACAATCAGGCTATCGTTACCGATGCTGCCGGCTATGGCGTAGGCGGCGGGATTGGGTGGAATTTATGTACACAAGCCGTCATTCAAAATTGTACTATAAAAGACAATATGGCAAGCAGATATGGCGGTGGGATTTATGATGGTCCGACTTATTCGAAGTCGTGGGGTAGCGGAGGTAGCAATGATATAAATATTGAGAATTGCATAATCAGTGACAATACAGCGGGAGACGCTGGTGGCGGATTCTATTCAAATTATACTAATAGTTGGGCAAGGTCTTTTACAATAACAAACAGCACAATCGGCGGTGACAATGTTAGCGATGGTAACATTGCCGAAACAGGTATCGGTGGTGGAATTTGTACGAATATACCGTTGACGGTAGCAAGCGGCATGGTAATCAAAAACAATAGCGCCGGTACAGATGGAGGCGGAATTTACGCTGCGCCCGGATGTACCGTAACCGCTGACGGCACCGCAAAATTCATTTCCAATAAAGCCGGCCATGAAGGTGGTGGCATTTATATTGAAAACAATGCTTCTAATTCTAATGCAGCATATTCCGGTCTCACAGTAGGCCCCGACGTTACTTTCTCAGGCAATACTGCCAATAACCCCTACTGGTTGGAAATAGAAAGTCCTACTTCAGCTAACTATCGAAAACCGTGGACGGTTGCAAATATAATGAGCTGGCACGGCGCAAGTCAAAATATCAAAACCACCTCGCGCTCGGCGCCTCCGGCAGGCAACGCGCCGTTCACCTATCTTTACAACAACTACGATGTGAATTTTGTGGGAACGAAAACGACAAATCCGGAGTGTTCTCCCGACTGGGCGCGCCTCAAAAGCTGGGTAGAAGACGCTTCCGGCCCTGCTACCATTACTTTGTACAAGAGTACTTCGGGACAGACTGAAAATAAGGCAAACGGTACGTTTGTGCTTTGCGAAAATGTCGATCTTATCAACAGCGACGGTACTACGATAAACGCCGGAAGAAATGTTACGATCCAGTCTGCAAACGCAAGCGACACCATCAGGCTTTATACGCCTTCACCTGTCACAACAAGACACTTCAATGTAACTGCAGGAAATTTCACACTTCAAAACGTAGTTATAGACGGTAGAGGCGTTGCTGGCGGTATTAGCGCCTCTTCCGGCACAACTTTGACCATCAATACCGGCGCTATCATTCGAAATTGTAACGCTCCCGGTTCTTCCGGTGAAGGCGGTGGAATTTACGCATCCGGCCAAGCGACAATAACTCTTAATTCCGGTTCTATAATCGAAAACAACATCTCCGGAAGAGAGGGCGGCGGGATTTACATATACGGCGGCTTTAATACCTGCGCGCTAAACATTAATACAGGAGCGATAATCAGAAACAACGTGGGATGCAACGAGTCTAACGAAACCACCGGTGGCGGCGGTATTTATATAGGGTACGGTACGCTTACCATGACCGGTGGAACGATCAGCGGCAACACAGGCAAGTCATATTATACCCGTGGTGGCGGGATTTATGTTCTTAACGCCACCCTCAACATATCCGGTGGCGCCATTCAGGGTAACTATACTCAAAGTCTCGGTGGCGGCATCTGCGGTAAAGGTACATTAAACATATCCGACTCGGCGGTAATCGGCGGAACGCAAAACTTTCCTGCAGGCAGAACGACTGGTATAGACGGGGCTTACGGCAACAGATCCGATGGAAATGGCGGAGGCGTTGGCGGCGGCGCTATTTACTGGGACGGTCAAATTACCATGTCCGGCGGTACAATCAGCTACAATTCTATTGCTATTCTCAGTGGTGGCGGTATTGCTCTTAGAGACGGAACAGGAAACAAGTTTACCATGACCGGCGGTACAATCAGCAATAACTCTGCTTCGGATGGGAATGGCGGGGGTATTGTCAGCATGGGTGATATTGATTTTAGCGGCGGAGAAATCAAAGACAACAGCGCTTTCATGAGTGGTGGAGGCATTTACGTTGATAATTATGTAAATACAGTTAAGATATACGGTACAGCGAAAATCACCGGTAATTCGGCAAACGGTTCTGCGACCATGCAATATGGCGGCGGCGGAATATGGATTGCATACGCAGATCTGCCTAAATTAACAGTTGCTTCGACCGTTACGTTTTCCGGGAATACTGCGAAAGAAGACTTCCTGCGTCTTCCGGAAGATGATGCGCTGTATAATTCAACAATATCAAAACCCAACGGAACCTGGTCGAATACAGGAGCGTCAGACTCCGACCTGCAAGGGTATAATAACTACGATATTTCCTATTTCAGGGTTGCCGTAATCTTTGATAAAAACCATAGTGATGCAAGTGGATGGACGGATGCTAACCCTACACGCAGGATTGTTAATTGCGGTAATTACATTGGCACGGCTCCGACAAACCCCACCAGAACCAATTACAGCTTTAAAAACTGGAGTTTGGATAGCAACGGTGTAGGAACCACAGTTGTATTTGGCTCCTTTTCGCCTGCATTGCAAATTCTAAACAGATCGGTAAAATGTTATGCGCAATGGACTAAAAACGGCCCTATCGCATGGGAAATTTGGAACTGGGAAGATTTGGCATACATCAATACTCTGATATTCAATGAATATAAAAGCGGAGGAACTCCGGCACAAGGGAACGGTGATAAACTAAGCGATTACGATGTGTTCAGGGTAATGCAAAACATTGGGAGACCCGACGAAGCAAGTGTGGGCGACGGAACAGGTATGAGCGCCGCGGTACAAGCTACCCATACCGGCGACAGGCGTTTTGGCTGGTTCGGTTATGAAGGCTTTGCAGGTACAACTCCTTCAGCTACTCCTTACAGTTCTGTTGTTGTTGTAACAGCGCAAGCAGCTGCGCAAGCGGCGTTTGCAGGTCGTACACCGACTACAGACTTTGGTTGGGACGCCACCAAAGGTTGGACACCGATTGGAGATTTTAGACGTGTTTCGAGCACATACAAGACGCCCACCCCATTTGCGGGGATATTCGATGGCAACAGCAAGACTATTTCCGGTTTATGGATTAATCGTAGCGCTGAAACGACAGTCGGACTGTTTGGTGCAATAGGATATTTTCCCAATTATGATTATACCGGTGAGCTGTCCATGTCCGATTTAAATATCGTTGTAGACAATCGTAAAATTATAAGCACATGGAACTATAACTCTTCTGATGTTAATCCCAATATTACTACCGATGGAGGTGGTACCGAATTTGGTGTTGGCGCTTTGGTAGGACATGTACACTACAGTCCTTACACCAAGGTAAAAATCTCAAACATTAAGACCAGCGGCGGCGAAATCGTAAGCGATGACAGCTACGCCGGCGGCGCCATAGGCAGTATGACTGAGGGTATCCTTTCGGGCACATTCAGCAATACCTGCCCTGTTAAGTCAACTTCGGTTTCAGGTTGGGGAGATTACGGTGGCATTGTCGGATTTTTTAAAGACAGTGAAATCGAACAGGGAACGAGCCTGACAAACGGAGGAATCATCACAGCTCACGGAGGCGCAGGCGGTATTATGGGAGCTTGCACTGTAGCAGAAGATGTAACTTTCGACGGAACCACAGCTTCTCCTGCTTTGGTATATGTTAAGAGTACGGCAGAAGTCCGTTATCCTACTGATGTTACATTTAATACGGCATATTCCTCCGGTACTAATGGCGGTGTATTCGGCATTTTAAATGGCTCAAATGGAGCGACTGTAGTGTTTCAGAACTACGATAACACAGTACCTGTTTCCGGATATGGTTCTGTGGGTGGTATTATAGGAGGTTCCTCTAACGGGATATTGAAAGGAAGATTAACCAATAACAGCAATGTTACGACGATATACAGCGCTGGAGGATCAGGAGTTCCCGGCACAGGTGGTATCGCCTCAGCTTGGGGTAACGGTTCTTCCGGCCCTAACGGATATGCAGACGACGGTACGTATCTCTACAACAGTGGAACTATTTCAGGTAATTCCGTTGGCGGTATTTTCGGTTTTTATAATGGCCGGGGATGTATATTTGATGGTTTTGCCGGCCAGACTACTCCTCCTGCGGGATCAACCAACAAGGTTTGGGTCAGAAACGACGGACTTATTAAAATGTATAGCCCGAATACTCAGAGAAGTCAAGGGGTTGGCTCCGTATTTGGCGTATTGTCTTATTCACAGTTTTCAAGTCCCGTAACTTACTCTACAATTCAAAATTACGAAAACAATATCCCTGTTGAAGGATACCAAAGAGTCGGCGGTATAGTTGGCTACATAGACGGTGTAACCTTAGCCGGCAACCTGACAAATAATGCTGCTGTTACCGCTTTCTACGATGACAACGCGTGGAGTATAACAAACAATTTTGCAGATGCCGGCGGTATTGTCGGTAGTACAGGGTCTTATACATTTATAAACAACGATTTCAAAATCAGTGATGGAACCATCCTCCGCAATACGGGAACAATTACCGGCGCAGGTAGAACCGGCGGTATTTTCGGTCATTACAATTCGGGAACATCCAAGATATTTGATGGTTCTGCAAGTGTTGGGACTAATGTGGTCAAGATAGAAAACACAGGGAATGTATTGTTCCCTAATGATGGAAGAACACGGGATAACGCTGATGCTTATGACTATACGGGCGGTTTTGTTGGTAATTTATACAGTGATGGTACGATAGTTCAAAACTTTATTAATACCGTAAACGTTTCTGCCAAGCGATTTGGCGCCGGTATTGCAGGATGTTTAAACCGCACATCGTCTATCTCCAATTGCGCCAATAAGGGAACGATTAGTTCGATCTCTTACGCAGGAGGTCTTGTGGGTCGCTTCCTGGGAACAGGCTCGGTTAGCAATTCCTACAATCGCGGACAAGTTATCGGTAACGGCTCCTCTGGAGGCGTTATTGCCTACATGGAAAATTATAACGGAAGCGGTACCCTTTCTAATGTTTACAATTTAGGGGATATTAGCGGCGTTAATGCTGCCGGTGTGATTGGTTACATTACCGATACAGATAATCATATCATCAGTAACGTGTATAATGCAGGAAGGATAAAAGGTACTTCAAATTCTTATGGAGTGATCGGCGTATATAATACAGGTGCAGGTACAACGACAGTATCAAATTCGTATTTCGACACCACCACCTCCCAAACGGCAGCAGGTTTTCCAGTGAATTTCGATAATACAGGTAACAAGATACAAGGTTTAACCACCGAGGGAATGACTAAGCTTGCCGGTGCATGGCGCACAGCTCCCTGGGGCGCTAACATTCCGGGATTCGACACTTATCCTTATTTGGATTGGCAACGCACAAACGCTACTGCGGTGCAAAACTATTTGACCTTTACTTCTATTACGCCCAAGGCAGATAGAACAGCATCAAGCACAACTGCGTCAGTAAACCTGACAGGGGCGGCCAATCCGGCAAAATACGCATTCAACCCGTTTGCTACGACCGCCGCAGGCTATTATCCGACGCTTACAGCAGGAAGCAATAACTCGCTTGCTATAAATGCAACAGCAGGAGTTACTCCGGTTTCGGTTGGGGCTATGAGCGAAAGCGATATCGTAGCGTTTGAAATAATGGTTACCTATACCATAACCTACAAACCCGGGCCTCGCGCCTCAGGCGCTGACAAATCAGAAGCTGGCGGCGAAGATTACGAAATAAAAGACAACAGTTTCACCGGCTTTACAGGGCCTGTTGGAGAAGCTATCCTCTATTGGGAGGGTAATGATGGCAAGAAATACTTCCCAGGCGATATAATCGACGTGGAAAACGACCTTGTGTTGACAGCTGTATGGAGCGATGCGTGGGAAATTTGGAACTGGGAAGATTTGTCGAAGGTAACGCAAAAACAAAACGAAGGCTTTACTAAGTTTAAAGTAATGCAAAACATCGGCGTGCCGGGCCAAAGCAATTACGGCGACGGCCAAGGCAGCTGCGGCGAGATCATGTCTACAGACAATCCGCGCTACGGTACCGATAAGCAGTTCGGATGGTACGGTTACGAGGGTTTCACCGGAAATGGCAACGGTATAGACGATGACGTGGCAATGTTTACTGCATACCAAGCTACGGCTTGGACTTCTATTCTTGCTTGGACTAAAGCGACCGGTTGGACACCGATAGGTAGCAGTACAACGCCGTTCGCAGGTGAATTTATCGGCGGTGGGCATGTCATCAGCGGCTTGTGGACGAATAGTACGGCGAATAACGTTGGCTTGTTCGGTTACACCACTGGCGCAAGCATTTCTCAATTGGGTATTAACACGGGGGGTACCGGCGTTAGCGGAGGCAACTATGTGGGAGGCCTTGTAGGTTACTTCCTCCAAAGCTCTATAACTGAGTGTTATGTGTCGGGCGATGTGTCGGCGACCGGAACGGTGGGCGGCATGGTTGGGTATATGGAGGACAGCTTCATTACCGATAGCTATACGGTTGGAATCGTATCTGGAGCAACAGTAGGCGGTATCGCAGGACAGGTACGCAGAGGTAGCGTCACTCCACTGATTACCAGATGCTATACCGCAGCAATGATAAATGCTTCAGACACTTCAGTCGAGGGTATCTATGGAGATGCGAATCAGGCTTCCGTGATGACGTTTACTCTGGAATACTGCTACTTCGACAACACCATGGCAAACGCTGCGAATACTGCATTGGATTACTATGTTATCACCGGCGGCAAATCAACTTCCGCTATGATACAGCGTTCCACTTACAACGCATCTTGGGATATCGATGGAGCGACCAGCGCATGGGCTATGGAAGACGGTAGGACATATCCGTATCTCACGTGGCAACTCAATACTTGCTACGCAAACACGTATGACTTCGAGAAAATTGAATACAGTTACGACAACAACAGTTGGAATAAGCTTACGCCGGATTATAAGGCGACACAGAACGGAACTCTGTATATCCGGATTCAGAATACCAATGGCGATCACACCTATAACGTATTCGGTACCAGTGTCAATCTCACGGCAAACACAAGTGCAACCTTCACAATCACGGTGGAAAAAGATCAGTTAATTTCTATCGGCGTGTCATCAGAAAGCGGTATTATCGCATTTGTGCCTTATGTATTGCCCAAAGCCATCGATGATGCAGTAAAAGTAAATCCGGGAACTGTCGCTGATATTCCTGTGTTGGATAACGACATACTGGATCCTATCAATCCTGTTATCGTTGTTGTTCCCGGCGGCGGCAAAGAAAAACCCGGAGATCTGCATCCGCTGGTACCGCCCCAACACGGAACAGTAACCGCGAATCCCGACGGAACGGTTAAATATACGCCGGATAATGATACATGGGAAGGAATCGACGAGTTTGATTATGAAATCTGGTATCCCGATCCTACTGCTCCTGACGATCTGTCAGCAGGCACCCGCAGTCGTGCCAGAGTATATGTGATGGTATTGAATGACGACCACATTACTTGTGATACTGAAGTGCTTCAATGGAGCATGCCGGGGGCAACCTATATCTGGTATGATGCCGCAACCGGAGGTACAGCTTTAGCAGCAGCCAATACAAGTATAATCGTAACGAGGGACGACGTAAATCATCCTAATTATGTTGACCGGCAGTGGCTTGAAGTAACTTATAAACCTGATGGCATCACCAACGTATTCCCTAACAGATTCCAGGTGCGTGTGCGCTTTGTTCCTAAAGCAATGAAATGGACAGGGAGCAGCGGATCACAAGACTATAACGACCCTGCCAACTGGACTAACTGGACAAGCCCGAACGATCCCACCCACCCCAGCGCTGCATTTTCGCCTGCTTTAGGCTTTGTTCCATGGGAGTGTACCGACGTGTTGATACCGGATGGAGCGAGCGCTTATCCCGATTTGACAACCAGAAAAACCAGCCGTACCATAGAGAACGGCAATTCAGGAGAACCTGTTTGTAATAATATTTGGTTTGAAAATGGCGGTGAAATAGCTCATCCTGATTCACTGAATTACGACTCGGCACACGTAGAATTGAAGATAGAGGCCAATCGCTGGTATATGTTCTCGGCGCCTTTGCAAAAATTCTACACGGGGGATATTTATCTGACAAGTCCATGTCCGCATGATGATGGAGTAGCGTTATATACTCAATTATTCAATACGCCTAATCCTCAAACCACACTGGGAGGCACCGAATGGACAGGTAACTTCAATGTGGCAAGTCATCTGATGGCAGCCGGCGATGGCGTATCCATCTGGGCTGACGACGGTAGCCCTTACAGCGCACATGCGAATGTTGTTGCGAATGGATCCGGATTCTGGTTCCCCAAAAAAGATACAGAGTATTCATATTACTACCCGGGAACAAATTCGCCGACAGGTGAAAAGACAGGGACTCTCAACCGGACGAATTCTCACAAGTTTATCTACGAATCTTGCGCTAAGAATGTTTCCAACGGGGATATTACTATACCGGTAACAGCTCCCGGAGAAGTGATTCTTGTGGGTAATCCGTTCATGGCACACTTGGATTTTGATAAGTTCTTCGAAGCCAACAGTGGAAAAATTGAATGGTTATATGAAGTAATTAAAGATGCTCATTCTGACTTAGAAGGCGACTTCCCCATGTACCGAATGTACAAGAAGGATGAAGGTAGCGGTGACGTAATACGCGACGATAGTTTGGGTAATTTAATTCCTCCGATGCAATCGATCATTCTGACAACCAAATCAGGCTTCAATGGCAACTTGACCTTCAATGGCAACATGACGGTTACTTCTCCGGGCAACAATTTGAGGGTAAGTAAGTATGTTCCTGAAATTGTAACCATCACCGCAAGTATGGGTGAACAGACGAATACGGCATCATTGATTTACAGACAGGGAGCAAGCAACAGCTTTATTCCGGGAGAAGACAGCTACAAACTGTATACCGAAAAGATGGACGACTATTTGAATGATAAACCCTTGGTGCTCTATACCTCTTCGAGTGATGGCTTCCCATTGGAAGTGAATACATTCGGCAATACGGATGAGAATATCAAATTAGGTATCCGCACTTCTTTTACAGGTGAAATCGAGTTGGATTTCTCAGGGGTGGAAAATTTTATTTCCGACAAGGATATTTTCCTTCGCGACCTGGAAAAAGGCGCTGTCATCAACCTGAGGGAAACGCCGGTTTATACTTTCACCAAAGAAACGGCAGATACGGAACTCAAAGACCGCTTCCTGCTGACATTTTCCAGTGTAACAGGCATGGACAATACCCAACAGGGAAATGCGATAGTCATCTTTGCCGAAGGCGACCGCTTGCAGGTTATTTCCAATAATGATTTGCTGAAATCGGTACAGGTGTTCGACCTACAAGGACGGCTTCTTGAGGGAACTTCACCTTTGTCACGGACTTTCACTACGACTATAAACTATCGTGGAGTATATGTCATCAAAGCTGAAAGCGACAACAGCAGTGAAGTAAAGAAAATAATTATCGGACAATAAAAAAGAGGGGATAAAACAATGAAAACAATAATGATAATGAAAAATATATTGAAAAGAGCAATAGTCTTGATAGGTTTTTACTGTCTGTCTATTTTGCCGGCATCGGCGAACGTTTCCAACCCTGAAGAAGGTTGGAACAGTCCACCTGCAGATGTGAATACAGTTTCTTCTACAAGCGAAAAGACGGTCTTGGAGCAAACTCATGCCGAACTCAAGCCTTTCGAAGACGCGGAAGTTCCCCAAACCCAGTTATTACGCGCAGGTCCTGGTGGAGGTGGTAATGCACAAAAAGAATCGGTTCCTGTATGCGAAGGGATATGGATAATTGTAGGATTGGCTATAGCTTATGGCGTTGTTTGCAGGAAGTCCACTAAAAAGGAAACACCGTAAAGTGTAGAAAAAAGTACGATATTTTTTGAAATCTGCAACATTGAACTAAAAAATATCTTCTAATATTTCTAAAAGTTGTTTTTTAACAGCTTTCAAGTCAATTTCTTTGCCTAATTCCATTTGCATGGAGGCAACTCCTTTGTCAGTAAATCCGCAGGGATTGATGAGGTGAAAATAATTCAAGTCGGTATTGATATTCAGCGCTAATCCGTGCATGGTAACATACCGGCTTGTTTTTACTCCGATAGCGCAAATTTTTCTTGTTTTTTGAGGAATGTCTGTGTCTAACCATACTCCGGTTGCGCCTTTCAGACGTTCTGCTTTGATGCTGTAAATAGCCAATAACCGGATGATGGCTTCTTCCAATAAATGGATATATGATTTTAAGCCTAAGTGAAAAGAGTCTAAGTCGAAGATGGGATATACAACCAATTGACCCGGCCCGTGATAAGTAATATCTCCGCCTCTGTCTATGTGAAACAGAGAAACACCTTTTTCATTCAAGATACTTTCGGAATATAAAAGATTGCTGAATTTCCCGTTTCTCCCAATCGTAATTACATGATTATGTTCGCAGAAAATCAATGTATTATTTATTTTTTGACCGGTTGATTTTGCTTTTAATGCTTGCTCGAACAGTTCCTTTTGTTTTTCGTAGGCGGTGGAGTAGGAGATAAATCCCCAATCCGTAAACTGAAAATTCATCTCTTATCTTTTTTAAGTTTGTCGTTGTTATTAAAATTGATGACGCCGATCTTTCCCATTAAGGATATTATCTGGGTTTGTCTTTGGAGTATATAAGCCGATGGCTTGGCCGAGTTAAATTTTCTTGGATTAGGAAGAGTTGCTGCAATCAAGGCGGCTTCCTGTTGGGATAATTGATAGGCATGTTTGTTGAAATGGGCTAATGAGACGGCTTCTACACCATATATACCGTCTCCCATTTCTATTGAATTGAGATAGACTTCCATGATTCGTTCTTTTCCCCAAACAAATTCAATTAGTAAGGTAAAATATGCTTCTAATCCTTTTCTGAAATAAGATCTGCCCGGCCAAAGGAATACGTTTTTAGCAGTTTGCTGGGTGATGGTGCTGGCGCCTCTCATTCGTTTCCCTTTTTGAGCATTTTTTTGGGCAATGTCGATTTGCTTGAAATCAAATCCGTTGTGTTCCATGAATAAATTATCTTCGGAAGCAATAACGGCTTGCGCCATGTTGGGAGAAATCTTTGAAATGGGAACCCATTGGTGTTTTATTTTTGTGGGCTTATCACCTTTTATTTGCTCACAAACACGTATAAACATTAGCGGAGTAAAATAGACCGGAACAAATCTGTATAGTACAACAAAAAATAGGCTGAGCGCAATAAGCGTCAGGATAATGTTTCTTGTCCAAATCAGTATTTTACGGATTACTTTTTTCATCGTTTTTTAACCCCTAAATCCCCTAAAGGGGACTTTTAGTTTCTGAAAAAACTGGAGAAACTACGGTTTATTACACTCTAAGTCCCCTTTAGGGGATTTAGGGGTGAGAATTGATAATATGTATCGTTTGGCAGGCTGTTAGCGCTGCTGTTTCTGTTCTTAGACGGCTTTCACCCAAAGAAACCGGTTGGAAACCGTGTTTGATTGCCAAAGCGACTTCTTCTTCGCTGAAATCTCCTTCGGGACCGATTAATATGATTGCGTTTTCTCCTTTTTTATACGCATGGCTTAATAACATTTTTTCTTTGTCGTAACAATGCGCAATAAATTTTTGTCCGGCGAAATCTTGGGAAACGAAATGTTTTAAATCAACCATGCTGTGCAATTCGGGTAAAGTTGCTTTTTGGGATTGTTTTATTGCTGCAATCAGGATTTTTTCAATCCTTTCGGATTTAATTTCTTTACGTTCCGAATAGCGGCAATTGAGAAAAGTGATTTGATTGACTCCGATTTCCGTGACTTTTTCGGCAAACCATTCGTTTCGATCCATATTTTTGGTTGGAGCCATTGCGATATGGATTTGATTTTTCCATGGAAGGTCTTGTTTAATTTTTTCAAGAAGTTGAACATGGCAATGTTTGGAAGAAATTGCAGTAATTTCTGCCTCGAAAAAATGTCCCTGTCCATCGGTCAGCCGTATTTTGTCGCTTTCTTTTAGTCGCAGGACACGCGTGCAATGTTGGGCTTCTTCCTGAGGAAGTTCGTTCGATTGTAGAATATCCGGTGTATAGAAAATATGCATATTACGAAAGTGGCAGGTCAGGATTTCTTTTTATTCAACAAATCCCTGATTTTGGAGGCATTTTCATAATTCTCCATTGAAATAGCATCGTTCAATGCTTTTTGTAATTCTTTTTCCGATAAATTTTCAATAGAGCGCTGTTGTGTTATGATGGGTTGATTTTCCCGGTCGTTATCAAAATCTTCCAAATCATCGTCATCTTCCATGATAATTCCGGTTTCTTGCATGATTTCTTCTGTAGTATAAATCGGAGAATGTGTTCTTATGGCCAAAGCAATTGCGTCTGAAGTCCTGGAATCAATTTTGATTATTTCATTTTCCTTTGTAAATACCAGTTCGGAATAGAAGACGCCTTCAACGAATTTATAAATATATATTTCTTTCAAGGAAACATCGACCTTTTCCATGAAAGTGATAAACAGGTCGTGAGTTAATGGACGAGGAGGATGTAATCCTTCCAGAAAAATGGCTATGGATTGAGCTTCGGGGGTTCCTATAATGATAGGAACCCTTCGAGCGCCGTTTTCTTCTGTTAAAACCAATGCGTAGGCTCCTGCCTGTACTTGACTGAATGTGATGCCTAATACATTTAGCTTGATTTTTGAATCTTCCATTTAGCTTCTTCTTCCTCCCAGAAAAATCATAATATAATACAATAAAGTAGCTAAGGAAGCTAAAGCTGCAACCACATAAGTGTAGGCTGCCGAACGCAAAGCGCTTTCTGCTTTATCGTGATTGTACGTATTGGTTATTCCTGAGCTGTTTAACCATTTTAGCGCTCTTGAACTTGCATTGATTTCAACCGGTAGTGTTATAAAACTAAATAATGTTGTTGTGGCAAAGAGGATGATTCCGATTAAAAGAAGGGTACTGCTTCCTCGACCGTGACTTCCTAACATAAGCATTCCTCCTATTAGTATCCAAGGTATCCATTGTGAAGCGAAACTTACAACAGGCACTAACGCCGATCGCATTTTCAACGGAGCGTATGCTTTTGCATGTTGAACGGCGTGACCACATTCGTGAGCAGCGACGGCGGCAGCGGCAACGCTACTACTTGCATATACGGGTTCGCTTAAGTTTACCGTTTTGTTTGCCGGATTATAGTGATCTGTCAAAGAACCTGGTGTTGAAATGATTTTTACGTCATATATTCCATTATCATGTAGCATTTTTTCTGCAACATCCTTACCTGTCATGCCATTTCCTAAAGGAATTTTGGAATATTCAGCAAATTTTCTTTTTAAATTCCAGGAAACCAACCAACTGACGACTGCTACGCCAATAAATAATATCCAATAACTTGTCATAATTAAAAAAATTAAATTTAACCCCTAAATCCCCTAAAGGGGACTTTATTGCAGCACAATGAACGATTTTACTGCCCTAACTCCCCTTTAGGAGTGGGGGGTAGAATAATCGTTTGTTCTCTATCTGATCCTACGGAAACAATTTTGATGCCAACGCCTAAATAGCCTTCTACAAATGTCAGGTAGGCATTGAATTCTTCGGGGAATTCGTTTTCGCTCTGCATTTTTGTCATATTTGTTTGCCAGCCCGGAAATTCAACATAGACAGGTTCTACATTACCTGTGATTTCAAATGGAAAATCTTCGGTTTCTTCTCCGTCGATTTTATAAGCCACGCAAGCTTTTATAGTTTCGAAAGCGTCCATCACATCGCTTTTCATCATGATTAATTGGGTCACGCCATTGATCATAACGGCATAGCGGAGGGCTACCAAATCTATCCAGCCACAGCGACGGGGACGACCTGTTACTGATCCGTATTCATGACCTAAATCCCTCATTTTTTGTCCTGTTTCGTCGAAAAGTTCGGTAGGGAAGGGGCCGCTTCCAACACGGGTACAATAGGCTTTGAATATCCCGTAGACTTCTCCAATCTTGCGGGGAGCGACTCCCAAACCTGTGCAGGCTCCGGCACAGACGGTATTGGATGAGGTTACAAATGGGTAAGAACCAAAATCGATGTCGAGCATAGTTCCTTGTGCGCCTTCGGCCAACACTTTTTTGTTTTTATCCAGACTTTTATTGATAAAATGGTCGCTGTCGATCAAACGGAATTTTTTCAGATATTCGATGCCTTCAAACCAATCTTTTTCCAATGATTTCAAGTCGCATTCGAAATTCATCTGACGTAATATTTCTTTGTGACGGACAACTACGTTAACATATTTCTCTTTAAAATTGTGAAGTATATCTCCTACACGTAAACCATTCCGGCTGACTTTGTCGGTATAAGCAGGGCCTATTCCCTTACCGGTTGTGCCGATTTTTTCTTCGCCTTTGACAGCTTCGTAAGCAGCATCCAATAAACGATGGGTAGGAAGAATGAGGTGTGCTTTTTTAGAAATCGATAAGCTCTTGGTCAAATCATGACCTGATGCTTTTAAGTCTTCAACTTCGGCTTTGAAAAGAGCAGGATCAAGGACAACTCCGTTCCCGATGATATTTTCTTTTCCTCCTTGGAATATGCCGGAAGGAACAGAACGTAAAACATATTTTTGTCCTTCGAATTCAAGTGTGTGGCCGGCATTGGGGCCGCCTTGAAAACGGGCGATTATGTCGTAATTCGGAGTTAATACGTCTACAACTTTTCCTTTTCCTTCATCTCCCCATTGTAAACCTAACAGAACATCAACTTTCATTGCTTGTATATTGTTTTTTATTTTCGTTGTTAGTTTATTTTTTCGTTTTTTCTTTGTCTTGCTTCTTTTTTGCCGATTTAAGTTCTTTCATACATTTACTGCAAACGCCAAAAATATAGAGACTGTAATGTGATGGCGTGAAGCGTTTGATTTTTTTATTTTGAATCAGGTTTTTTAATTCGGTATCTTTACATTCTTCGACGGAATGACAGTTTGTACAAATCAAATGATGATGAAAATCGTTGTTGTAGGCTCTTTCATAGTGTGAAATATTGGATCCGAATTGATGTTTGAGTACCAAGTTACATTCCAAAAGGAGCTCCATTGTGTTGTACAAAGTGGCGCGACTTACTCTGAAGTTACGGTCGTTCATCGCTTCATACAGGGAGTCCATATCGAAGTGCCCGGGTTCGGTGTAAATAAAATCTAAGATAGCATATCTTTCGGGGGTTTTTCTACAATTTTTCTCCGTAAGATATTCTGTAAATTTTTGTTTGACGGTTTCTCTTGTTTGATCGTTATCCATAGCAAATTAATACTCGCAAAGGTGAGCAAAGTTACGCTTTTTCTATAAAAAATGAAATAATTTAAGAATAATAATCAAATTCAAATTTCAGGTCGTCATAAATGGCTCGTTTTTCAATGTCACTTTTCGACCGGAAATTATAATATCCTAAAATGAATTTAGCATTTTCTGCAGATTGCCTTCCCAACTTTTTCAATGAAGTAAGCGCCGTATTTTTTAGTAGGAATGATTCGGAATCGAATGCATTGGAAACAGCATTGAAGTAAGTTTCTTTGTTTTCAAGCGTATGATTGTTTGAAAACAAGCGGGCATATATCAGGAATCCGCAAATTTGTTCATATAAATTTTTAGACTGAATGAGTATTGATGCATTATCGGAAGCATCTGATGTTCTGGAAAACAAATTCATGGCGGCTTGTTCTGCTAATTCCAAATTATTAATCTCTTTTGCCCAAGTTAATGTATTTGTAAATGTTGCAGGCGGCTGAATGAGTGTTGCTAATATCTTTAACTCCCGTGTGTTTTCGTTCCATAATTCTTCGGCCAATTCACTGTTTGGAGCGTAATCTTTTGCAATTTTTCGCAAAGTCGTTAAAGGAGCGCCGAAATTGAGTTTGTAGTCAATCCCTTTTTCGCGCATGGCGGATGAGATGATGCCATTCATGGCAAGGTATAGTTTTTTACGTATTTCTTGAAGCATAGACATGAATAGTGAGTGGGAAACTATAACTTTCTTAATTGATATATCTTTTTATTTTTTACATAAAATCAAAAATTAGTTGTATCTTTGCAACAGAAAAAATGAGCGGCTGTATAACTATTGCGTGTTTGTTGCGGGTTGTACAGTCGCTTTTTCTATTGCAGTAATGCAATATTGAAGTTTTTCACGGCTTCCGCGCAAAATGCCTACTGTCAGTTTAATTTGTCCAAAATTTATTTTGTCGTATTGCATAATAATAATGTCAGAAAAACGGCTTTGCTTTTTGTTTCCTACTTTGGGTTTTGTGTGATAAACTACTTTTGCAAGTTCCAAAATTTCAGTTAGATATGTAACCGCAAGAGTGGATTTGTAACTTCGAGCAGCTTTCTCGACAGTTTCCTGAATAGATAAAAACCGCACATAAATAAATACTTGCAAATGAGTATTATATATCCTTTTTTCAGGATTAACAGCATTCCAATTTGCGTAAAAATCCTTGATAAATTTTTCGCGTTGCTGAATTTCTTCTTTTGTCTTCCCTTGAGGAATTTCAGGTTGATTATTCATGAAGTTAAAATTTGATTAATGATGTAGCAAAGGTAATAAATTTTCCTTTATTTCTTGCGTGAAATCAAAAATTAGTAGTACCTTTGCAGCAGAAAAAGAATGAAACGGCTAAATAACTATTTCGTGACGGCGAGGGTTGTTTAGTCGTTTTCTATTGCGGTAATGCAATATTGTATTTTTTGCCCGCTGCCACGCAATTCTCCTACGGTCAGTTTTATTTTTCCAAAATTCACCTTTTTGTATTCCATTATAAATAGTTTTGAAAATCGCGATTGATTTTGCACATTTGGTTTTGGCATTTCGCTAATAAAATTCCCATTTTTGTCCTTTGGGGCAATAGCATTTTCCATTATTTCGGATAAAAAAGTAACTGCCATAGTTGATTTATAACTTGTAGAGGCATGCTGCGCGGTTTCTTCTAATGATAAAAAACGTACTTCAATAAACGTTTCCAAAGATTTATTGTAAAGACGTTTTGTCGGATTTGCAATAATCCATTCCTTATAAAAATTAATAATAAACTGTTTTCGCCGTTTTTTATCTTCTTTTGTTTGTCCTTGTGGAATCTCAGGTTGATTATTCATGAAGTTAAAATTTGGTTAATGATGTGGCAAAAATAATAAATTTTCTTGGTAGATATGCAAGTCAGAAACTTGCTTTTAGCTTCGACGTAATACACCGAGCGAAGGGGTCTTCGAATTCTATAATCCGTTGCAACAATTCAATTTCTTTTTCTCTACCAACTATTCCATTCACAATTTCAATTTTGCGGCAAATGTACAAAAAATGACTGATGCCACAAAATTGAAATTATTGAAATTTGCTGATAAAACAATTTATCCTAATCTATGTGCAACAGCGATGCACGTTAAGCGCTGGCATTTATTCTATTTTCTTTTTATTCATTTTTATCAATGCAAGTATTTCATTTTCACGACTTATTCGTTTTTCTATTTCGTATGGTTTGTACCCTAATTTCGAGTATAATAAAATGCCATTTGTATTTGTATTAAAACAGGAAAGACGAAATTCAGATACGTTATACCTTTCAATTCCAATATTTTCCATTGTTTCAATTAAAAATCCACCGATTCCTTTCTTGCGAAAATTCGATTTCACAATTACATTTCCGATTGAACAGTAATCATTTCTATTTACTTCGTAGAAATTCGCAAATCCGACGATCTCTTCATCGTATAAAATTACTGTAGAGTCAAATCGACTCTTAACTGCTGCTTCCAATTGATTAACTGTAAGAGGATATTCTGCTTTTGGAAACATAAAAAATAACTCCTCTAAGTTTTGAGGAAGAGCACAAACGGTCTCGAAATCAAAACTTTCAACAGTCCTGTATGATAATTTTTCAATCATTTTGATTTCATTTTTCCAATCACTTGTTGTAATCAAATTTTCTTTCCTTTTATTTCAACATTTTTCCGAATTTGTCAAAATACACATAACTTTCAACCTTATTCCATCGTTGTCCGTTCGTACTGTCTGCCTGCTTGTGTGCAATACTTAATTATACGTTGGCAATACTGAATATTCTTTTGAATACCGAAGCATTTGTTCCGCATATCCTTCCGTATAAGATATTTTTACGTCGATGATATTACCGTCTTTATCTTTTACGGCTTCGTAAACCGGATTGATAAATCCTTTGTATGGCGCTAAGTTTAGCTTTTTATAGCGGCTTAATACTTCCTGATGCAGCGCAGGGTCAATTTGTACCGCATAAGTTTCAACCAAATGCTGAGCGCCTTTGAAATCGCCTTCCGATTTGATGCGCTGGATTTCTGCTAACAATTGGCCGATTAAAGTTCTCAATTTATCGTAATCGTTGATGACAACGTATGTTTTATCCTCTTTTTTCACCAATTCAATCACTTTGTCGGGAGCGCCTTTTTCAAATACCCAACGGGCGATTAACGCTCGATTGCGCATGTGTGATTCTTCAATGGTTTTACCCGGTTCTATGCGTACTAATTGCGTCATCAAACCATTCATCATGTATTTATAATATTCGGCTTTGTAAGCATCTTTGTTGTCTAATAATCCTAAATCCAGTATTTTAGGATCGGCGAGAAAATAAAGTCCAAACAAGTCTGCGCGAGCTTCTTCTATTGTGGCTCCATAAATTTCAAGGGCATCGGGACTGACGCCGGGTAATAATTGTCCGGAACCGTGTCCCAGACATTCGTGTAAGTCGGTGTGCATATCGTCGGTAATGGAACCATATTTTTTTATCAGTTCGCGTTCTTTGTCGCTCCAGACAAACTCTTCGTTGAAACCGTTGCCTTCGGCCGCTCTATTGTAGGCGTGTGTAATGTTTCCAATTGTAACTGATTTGGAACCGTGTTCCTTTCTTATCCAGTTGGAATTCGGCAAATTAATACCGATAGCAGTTGAAGGAAAGTTGTCTCCGCCTAAAGTAGCGACGGTAATGACTTTAGCGCTTACTCCTTTTACTTTTTCTTTTTTGAAACGGGGATCAACAGGAGAATGGTTTTCAAACCATTGTGCATTGCTGCTTATGGTTTCAGTACGTTTAGTAGCTTCGAGATCTTTGAAATTTGAAATGGCTTCCCAGCTTGCCTTATATCCCAATGGATCGCCGTAAGTTTCGATAAAACCATTAACAAAGTCGGTTCTGGATAAAGTATCTTGTACCCAAATAATGTTATATTCGTCGAATTTTTTCAAATCGCCTGTTTGATAATATTCAATAAGCGTTTGTATGACTTGTTTTTGCTTGTCGTTTTCAGCGACGTTTTCGGCTAATTTCAACCAATTGATAATTTTTTCGATAGCTTGAGTATATAGTCCGCCGACTTTCCATACTTTTTCTACCAATTTGCCGTTTTCCTTGACTAAGCGACTGTTTAATCCGTATGAAACGGGAGTAGAATCATTGGGGTTGAGCATATCGCCATAGAATTTTTTCACTTCAGGAGCGGTGATTCCTTCACCGTAATAATTATTGGCAGAATATTTAATGGCGTCTACATTAGGATCCTGGTTTACTTTTTTGGAATAAAGATTAGGATCAAACATAATGGGAGTTAATTTTTTAATGAACGCATCAACTGTTTCTCCTTTTTCTAAAGGAAGCAGGCTTGCATCAATGGATTTCACAGCTTGGGCGAAAAAAACGGGAGAGCATCCGGGAAGAAATTTCTCTTGACCGTAGTGATGATGAATTCCGTTTGAGAACCATACTCTTTTCAAATAGATGACAAATTGATTGTAGTCTTCCGTAGTTTTATCGCCCTGATAATTTTCGTAAATGGCTTCTAACGTGCGGCGGATAGCTAAATTATATTTGAAATTCTGATCGAATAGAATATCCCTTCCTTCCAAAGCTGCTTGGGAAAGATAATAAATCAATTCTTTTTGTTTAAGACTTAAGTCTTCAAATCCGGGCACTTGATAACGCAGGATTTCTAAATCTGCAAATTGCTCTACTCTGTAATTAAAATTGTCTTTTTCTCCGGTAGTTTCCTTTTTTTCTCCTTTTGTGCAAGAGAAACACAATGCGACTGTTGTCATAGCGATTAAAATCTGTTTCATATATTTATTGAATTTATATTTTAGTATTTCATTACAAAGTTAGTATTAAATTATAAGATTACACACAAGCTTATAATTTAATACTAACTTTGTACATTGAAAATTGATAATATTTTGCTTATGGTGAAAAAATAAATAGGGCATTGAATACATATTGATAAAGCATTTGCTTTATTACTTGTGATTCCGGAAAATCGCCAATTTTTTAGAATAGTCACATTTGTAATAAGTAAATGTTCATGTTTAGGCATGGACTTTTCTTATTTGTGACTATAGGTATTTGGCGATACCCCCGGAATTAGATAAGGTGAGTTTCATGCCTTCTTATATTTTAAAATGTATCGTTATTTATTGGATATGAAATTTGTATGTAAAAACATTCACATAGGTTCTTTGATTAAAGAACAATTTGAGGAAAAAATGAAGAAAGACAAACATTTTAATAAAACAGTGTTTGCGGAGCAGATTCATGTTCACAGGTCTACTATTTATCCGATATTTGAGCAGAAGAGCATTGATATTGAATTGCTTATTAGAATAAGTGAGGCTTTAGATTACGATTTTATAAGAGAAGTATACCTTGAAACAAAACGTGATGAAAATGAATCTAAAACAATCATAGAGGTTGTAATAACCAAACAACAATTACAGCAATTGGAATTTTCTAATGATTTACGATTTTTATTAAAGGTGAACGAAGAATAGTGTCGTAAATATTATCAATTACTGTCGTGATTAATAACATGATTTTAACTTATATTTTAGTATTGCTTAATACTTTTGCCAAGACATATCTAATTTTTTACAACATTACAATGACTTTTATAAAAAAGCATACTAAATACATACTGATTTTTGCGATGCTACTCAATATTAGTTGTGTAGGAGAGAATCAATTTCGTTCTTCATATTCTGCTAAAAACGAATCCTCTAAGATACAAAAGGGAGAAAAGACGCACAATGAACAGGGTTGCGATTTGATTTGGAATATCCGGCATGAAAATCAACGAGAAATCTTTTTTCGAAATACTTGCACAAACCGATCTTGTATGGTTACATGGCAATCGGTAAATTTTTCAGGAATACGCTCTTCATTTCATTATGATTATATTCCTCCTCAAAGTGAAGTGTCGCATCCTGTTTCTTTGTATGATGTGAATTTTGAAGTAGATTATCATTTTCAATAAAATAAATAATCATGAAAAAAGGCATTTGTTTTATTTGGGTTTTATTATTTCCATTGTTTTTGCATGCACAACAGAATAGTTGGGACGCGGACATGGATTATTCCCCTTTTGGTACTATTGGGCCAGGTTTTGGGCAGTCATACGGACAAATGGGTGTAAGGGCTGCTCTATATATGTGCGCCGATGGTGGAATGATGATTACGGGAGGCGTAGGATATCCGACAAGTTATTTTGGTGGAAAATCAGCTCCTTTACTATGGTCTATAGGAGGTGGATTTTCTTATGGTACCTATAGGAAAAATGTTCAGTTAATAGCACAATATTACGGTAGAATTGAAACACAAAAAGATTATTATGAAAATGCTGTAGGTGCATTGATTGCGGCAAATTTTGATCTTTTTCACTCTAATTTCGGAATAAATTTTGATTTGGGATATTATTTAACCATTGAACGTGATAATATTGAAATTCACGACAATCGCTTAGCAGAAATACTTGGTCTTCCCGGAATTGGAATACCAGGGCTTGGATTTTCCGCAGGATTATATTATAAATTCTAATTATACAATAATATTATATGCAAACAAAAATAAACGACTTTACGGCATTTTTTGAAAAGGATTATCCCTTAATAAAACTTTTTGAATATGATTCGGATATATTAATCTATGATGCTAAGCCTCACTTTGCATTTATAGTTTCATATAATGAAATGGATGTCTTAATTGATTTTTTAAATGGAAAATCCAATGAAGAAATCATAAAAATCGATACAAATTTTGATAAAGCCGGTTTATCTGCTCTTCTAAATCGTTATCAAGAATTATTAGATTGCGGGGTATTTATCAAAGGACCTGTAGATGAAATATCTCCTGTAGATAAAGCAGCAATTGAAGACATAGTGAATTACTATAATGAAAATATTTTATTAAGAAAATTTTGTTTGGAAGTAACGGAAGATTGTAACTATAGGTGTAAATACTGTCCTAATACTTTAGCTAAAGATTACAGACAACACACTAAAACATATATGAGTTTTGAAGTTGCTAAAGAGAGTATTGATTATTATTTCCGGCAATATGTAAAAGTTTTTAATAAATTGAATGATCAAGCGAAAGCATTAATTTTAGATATAGCATCTCCAACTCTTTCATGGTATGGAGGAGAACCGTTGTTGAACTTTGATGTTATCGTAAATTCTGCCGAATATTTTAAGACTCTTCCATGGCATCTATACGGTATTCCTAATGATCAATTGAAATTTTCTATGAATACAAACCTTTCTATTATGAATGAAGATATTCTAAAATTCTTGGTAGAAAATGATGTCATTTTATTTGTTAGCTTAGATGGACCTAAAGAAGAGCATGATAAATGCAGGGTTTTTACAAACGGTAAAGGAACATTTGATGTAGCTTATGCCAACCTGATAAAGATGAGAGACTACAATCCAGAATATTATAAAAGAAAAATAATGATTTTTGGAGTTTATACCGACTCTCATGATTTTGAGAAATGTAAAAAATTCTTAGAAAATCAGAATGCATTAGGGTTTAGACAATTTCCTGCTGATTATAAAGGAATATTTGTGAAAAATGCAGAAGGAAGCTTGGAAGCTCTTCATCAAAACTACAAAAAAAGATTGGAAATTGAAAAAAGAAAAATTGACTCATTTTCAAATTTTGAAGAAGAGAAAACAAAATACAAAGATATTTTTGATTTTATTGATATTCATGTTGACAACCCTAATGGGAAAAATAAATTAAATTTATTGCTTACCTGTCCTATGGCTTATGATAATTTAATGGCAGGATCCGATGGGGTTTTTCATATTTGCCATAAAACAGATGGTTCAATGCCTGTTGGCAACTGCACGGAAGGCGTTAAATTTGATAAAGTGGTTGATTTATTTCGGGATTATAACGAAATCATCAATAATGATGTGTGCAAATCATGCTGGAGCGTACATTTTTGCAAAGTTTGCTCAGCACCTCGAAGAATTTCGAACAAATTTATAAATCCGACAATCATGGAATGTGAATTTATGAAAATGAATGCAGCGTTTAATTTTGAATTATTTATTTACCTATACTTGAATTATCCCCAATATTATCAAACGCTTGTTGAATTCAAAAACGACAAGAAGAGTAATATGGGTATAATTGATATTAATCATTTTATTTACTAACAAAAATTTTAGGAGGATTTATTTATGAAAAAAGTGATGGAATTGTCTGTGAAAATGGCAAAAAGCATTTTAGGAGGAAAAACAAACTGCACGTGTAAGTGTGGCTCTTGCCCCTCAGATGAATTGAAGGCTGCGAAAGAGCAAGGAAACTCTATCTACAGTCTAGGAAATTAAATTATCCATATAAATTATGGATACTAAATTTTGTTATTTCTAAATCAGGTTTAATTACGTATAAATTAAATCTGATTTAGAATGGAAAAGGAAAATTTACATTGGAAACAATGTATTTATTATCAAATTTTTAAAATTTATTTTCAATGAAAAAAAACAAAATGGAAGAAATCCAAGCGAGGCGCGGATTCTTCAAAAGCGCTTCAAAAGGCGCTATGCCGGTAATGACTATGCTGGATACAACAACCAGTGCAAAAGTATTTGGTGGAGGAAGTAATCTTGAATGTGGCGGCAGTAGTTGTACAATGGTATGTGGTAATAGTTGTTCTGATGTTTGTCGGAGCGATTGTGGCGGTGGTTGTCGTAATACTTGTGAAGGCTGTAAAGGCAGTTGCAAGAATGTGTCAAACTAAAAAAATCCCATTCTATGTGTATCCATATCGGGAAAAACTATTTTCCGATATGGATTTCGTCAATTTTTTTAATTTCATTTTCGTATGAAAAAAACAAAAATGGAAGAAATCCAAGCAAGGCGCGGATTCTTCAAGAGTGCTTCAAAAGGCGCAATGCCGGTGATGACATTGCTGGATGTAACAACTAGTGCTAATTTATTTGGTGGACAAACCAAGATCAATTGTGCCAGTTTTAATTGCCAAGACAAGTGTGAGGGGCATTGTAAAACTACCAATAAAGCAGGCTAAGTTATTTGTTCAAGAAAAGAATTTCAATGTGTGGAATAAAAACGTGTTTTCATTATATTGAGTTCTTTTCTTGATTTTTTATTAAACAATTGTGAGCTTATGGAAAACAACATAAAAGACATTGAAGGAAGTTGGCAAGAGGGTATTGCCAAAAATATTACATTTATTGTTACAAAAGATTGTCAATTGGCATGTAAATACTGCTATTTAGTAGGTAAAAACACATCTGAAAGGATGAGTTTCAATATTGCAAAAAAGGCTGTTGATTATTTATTGAACAATCGTGATTTATTTAATGAAAAAGCGGTCATTTTTGATTTTATCGGAGGGGAACCTTTTCTTGAAATTGAATTAATAGATCAAATTTGTGATTACATTAAATTACAGTTATTTGAGAAAAAACATCCGTGGTTTAATTCCTATCGCTTTGCATTTGCTACTAATGGAATTAATTATCATGAGAAAAAAATACAACAATTTATACAAAAAAATATAACTCACTTGAGTATCGGTATTAGCATTGATGGAACACGTGCTAAACACGACCTTAATAGAATATTTAAAAATGGGGCCGGCTCTTATGGTCACGTCATAAAAAATATTCCTCTTTGGCTTAATCAATTTCCTTTTGGTGCAACCAAAGTTACTATTAGCAATCAAGACATTCCTTACATTAGAGAAAGCGTCATACACCTTTATTCATTAGGAATTAAGGAAGTAAATATTAATTGCGTGTTTGAAGATGTTTGGTCTGATAACGATGATATAGTTTTTGAAGATCAATTAATACAACTTGCAGATGAGATTATTGACAATAATTATTATACACAATATACATGCTCCTTCTTTTCTGAAGTCATAGGAAAACCCTTAGATCTCAAATTCAACAATCAAAATTGGTGTGGTACCGGACGAATGTTGTCCATAGATGCAGCCGGTAATTTTTATCCCTGCACCCGATTTGCGCAATACTCACTTCGTGGAAAAAAAGCAATAATCATAGGAAATGTGGATGCCGGATTTGATAAAAATAAACTTCGTCCATTTCTTACGTTAGATCTTTCTACACAAAGCCCTCAGGAATGTATTGATTGCGAGGTTGCCAGTGGTTGTGCATGGTGCCAAGGCGAAAATTACGATGCTGCCGAAACCTCAACCATTTATCAACGGGCAACGGCTATTTGCAAAATGCACAAAGCCCGTGTGAGAGCCAATAATTACTATTGGAACAAACTTTTCCGCAAATTAGAGCAGGAAGGAGAGTTAGAGAATTTTGAAAGTAAAGAAACCCATATAACCTGTTAATATCTATGTTACAATATCTTATTATTTTATTGGACGATACTTCCGTTTCGTACTGTCATTATGAAAACAAGAAAACGGCGCGTAAATTAATATCCATACCGGATTTGGAAGCAGGTATTCTTTTCGCTATGAAAGAGAACCTGATGATTCAATTTGTCTACCCCCAATATGATTTGCCTAAAGAATACCTTTTTGTTATTGAAACAATTGACCATAATAAAATTATGCCGTATTCCGGCACAGATGAAAATGCAGATGTAATTGTATTGGATGGTTGGGATAATTTTCCGAAAAAAACGGATATTCCCATTATTTTACGCACAGAAAAAAACGATTTTTTCTCTAACTATAAGGAACTTATCCCTTTGCTGAAAGAAGTAAAACGTTTAAATATTGTGATTACAAATATTGAAACTTTCAAAGAAAATGATTTTACAAACTATGAAAGTGCATTATCGGAATTAAAAAATGCAGTAAACGAGCAATATGTTAATGGCGTTTTCCCTCAATTGAATATTTTATCTGACCGCATTATGTTGGATAAAATGAATAATTGTAATGCCGGTGTCGAAAATATTACATTAGCGCCCAACGGAAAATTCTATATATGCCCTGCTTTTTATTTGGAAGATGAAAACGATTCGATAGGTGATTTATGCGCGGGAATGGATATTAAAAACAAACAGTTGTATAAAATCTCGTATGCCCCAATTTGCAGGGTTTGTGATGCTTATCAATGTAAAAGGTGTGTTTGGCTGAGCCGAAAAACAACTTTGGAAGTTAATACACCATCGCACGAACAATGCGTTGTCTCTCATATAGAAAGAAATGTAAGCCGCGAGTTATTGACCAAACTGCAATCAGCAGAAATATTTAAGGATAAAAATGAAATCAAAGCAATTGATTATTTAGATCCATTTGATGTAGCAACAAAAAATCTTTGAGTTATAGTATGAAAAAAACAGTAGGAAAAGTTACCACAGAAGAAAAAGATATGATTTTATCTTTGTTTGAACGACGCAATAGCTTGACTGAATTGGCAAAAATTATAACAGCCGATGACGCTATTTACGAAAAAATGATTTCAGATATAACTTCTACAAATGCCAAGTTTCAACAATGGTGGAATGACATGGCTGAAAAATACCGATGGGAAGGTAGCGAAAACGGGCATTGGGAAATCAATTTTGAAACAAACGAAATATATTTGTGTTATCAAGATTAAACATGAATCAATAGGACTTCATGAAAATACCCATTTTCATACAATACGACACGATGGATTGCGGCCCATCGTGTTTGCTTATGATTTCAAGATACTATGGAAAAAAATATTCGTTATCAACCATTCGGGAATTATGTTACGTTTCAAGAAGCGGCGTTTCGTTGTTGGGACTCAACGAAGCCGCAAAAACATTAGGTTATTCCACTCGTTCTGTACAATTAAATTTTGAGTATTTATCCCAAAATATCAAATTCCCTTGCATTGTTCATTGGAATGAAAATCATTTTGTTGTCGTATATAAAATAACGCCGAAGTATGTTTATATAGTCGATCCGGCGTGCGGGAAAATGCGCTTAACGCATAAAGATTTTTTTCAATCGTGGGCAAGTGTAAATGAAGAAGAAGGATTTGCCTTACTATTGGAGCCAACCGAAAAATTTTATCAAAAACAAGATGACCGTGCCGATAAGTTTGATATAAAACTCATATTGAATTATGTCTCTCCTCATAAAAAAGCTATTGGTCTTCTTTTTATATTAATGCTGGCAGGAAGCGGGATTCAATTGTTTTTGCCTTTTTTAACCCAAGCGTTGGTAGATAAAGGTATTGACCAAAAAAATATTGGTATTTTGCAATTGATATTGTTTGGTCAATTAATATTAGTTTTTAGTCAATCTATTGTTGGATTTATCCGCAGTTGGATAATTATTCGGGTGGGAACAAGAATCAATATATCAATGATTCTCGATTTCTTGAAAAAATTGGTGAAATTACCCATCCGTTTTTTTGACTCGAGAATGTCCGGCGATATTTTGCAACGCATCGGAGACCAACATCGAATAGAAAAATTTATAACCGATTCATTTTTAAATATTTTATTGACAATCATTAATTTAATTGTATTTAGTATAGTATTAATCGGATACAATACAAATATCTTTTTTATTTTCATCGCAGGCAGCATTTTGTATTTGGCTTGGGTCAATCTGTTTTTACGGAAACGAAGAGAAATTGATTATGAACTGTTTAACTATGAATCCAAAAATCAAGACAGTATTATCCAGATTGTCAGGGGAATGCAGGAAATCAAGTTGAACAATTGTGGAGAAAAGAAAATAGATGCGTGGAAAAATATCCGAGAGAAAACGTTCAATATAAATCTGAGAAGTCTGAAAATAAGTCAATATCAGCAATCGGGTTCCGTTTTGATTAATGAAATCAAAAATATCATAGTAACGTATATTGCTGCAAAAGCAGTTATCGCTCACGGTTACGATCCAAAAGCAGGGATAACATTCGGAACGATGTTGGCGATTCAATATATTTTGGGACAATTGAACGGCCCCATAGAGCAAATGGTAGGATTTATTCATTCGCTTCAAGACGCTAAAATCGGCTTTGAAAGAGTAGATGAAATACATAAACGTTCCGACGAACAAAGCGATGATAGAAATTATAAACTTCCATCGTCTTCTCATCATTCTATTAAAATGGAAAATGTCTCTTTTCAATACGATGGACCTTTGTCTGAAACCGTATTGTCCGATATTTCTTTAGCAATTCCACCCCGGCAGACAACAGCCATTGTCGGCATGAGCGGATGCGGAAAAACAACTTTATTGAAATTATTGTTGGGGTTTTACAAGCCCGTGCAGGGTAAAATCCGGATAAATGATACGGATATATCGGATATTGACATCAATTTCTGGCGCGAAAAATGCGGAATTGTTATGCAAGACAGCTATATTTTTTCCGATTCAATTGAAGAAAATATTGTGTTGAAAAATAATACTATTGATTATGAGCGACTGGAATATGCCTGTCATATTGCCAATGTAAAAGAGTTTATTAATTCATTACCGCTGAAATATAAAACGAAAGTAGGCTCGGAAGGTATCGGATTAAGTCAGGGACAAAAACAGCGTTTGCTAATTGCAAGAGCCGTTTATAAAAATCCTGAAATAATCATTTTTGATGAAGCTACCAATTCCTTGGATTCAAATAATGAAAATGAAATTTTGAAACATTTGGAATTGTTTTTTAAAGGAAAAACGGTTATAATAGCCGCTCACAGATTGAGCACTATAAAAAATGCCGACCGGATTGTGGTAATGAATCAAGGAAAAATCATTGAATGTGGAAACCATAATGAACTCATGTTAAAATCGGGAGAGTATTTTAGATTAATAAAGAATCAGCTGGAGTAGTACACGTTTTCTTTTGAATACTTTTTGAAGGTAGGTTTACAAACATACGCAAAATTTATTAAAGACATAGTTATTATGAAAGATGATTGATTTCTTTTTTATCTTTGTGCCTTTATTGATTTTTTAATCTGAATATATGAAAATAGCGTTTCATGGAGCTGCACAAACTGTAACAGGCAGCAAACATTTATTATCCCTGAATAACGGCAAAAAAATATTATTTGATTGCGGCATGTTTCAAGGTGTGGGAAAAGATACTGATGTTTTGAACCGGAATTTTGGATTCAAGGCGAACGAAGTCGATTATGTTTTTCTTTCCCATGCACATGTGGACCATAGCGGTTTGTTACCACGCCTTGTTAAAGAGGGTTTTGAAGGTAAAATTTATGCTACTCCGGCTACTATAGATGTCATAGGCGCTCTGTTACTTGATTCGGCCAATATTCAGAAACAGGATATTTATTTGTTAAATAAAAAGCGCACGGAAGAAGGACGTCGCCTGCTCGAACCTCTTTATACGGAAGAGGATGTGAGGAAAGTTACCGAACATTTAGTTCCATTGGATTATAATATACCTTGTCGGGTGGATGAAGATATTGAACTTGAATTATTTGATGCGGGACATATCCTTGGTAGCGCCACAATATATGTGAAAATCAAGGAAAATGAAAAAATAACTAAGATTGCTTTTAGTGGAGATGTAGGTCGTTATAGCGATCCGATTTTGCGTTCTCCCCGTGCATTTCCACAAGCTGATTATATGATTATTGAATCGACTTATGGAAATAAACTTCACGACCCGATTGAAACTTATGCCGCTGATCTGAAAAGGAATATCTTGGAAACCTGCATACATAAAAAAGGTAAATTGATTATACCTGCTTTTAGCGTAGGACGAACGCAAGAGTTGCTGTTTGCCTTGAATCAATTGGAATTGGATAGAGAATTGCCTGATTTGGATTATTATGTCGATAGTCCTCTTTCTACGACTATTACGGAAATAGTTAAAAGACATCCTGAATGTTTTAATAAGGCTGTTCAAAAATTGATGAAAATAGATGCGGATACGTTTGCTTTTAAAGGATTAAAATATATAACGGATAAAAGAAAATCTCAGGAACTGAACGATAATCATAAGCCTTGCGTCATTATTTCTGCTTCGGGAATGGCGGAAGCCGGCCGGGTTAAACATCACATTGCCAATAGCATTGAAAATTGGAGAAATACAATCCTGATTATAGGTTATTGTGAACCGCAATCTTTAGGCGCTCGTTTGAAACTTCATCCGGAAGAAGTAGGCATATTTGGAGAAAAGCATGTTGTGAAAGCTGATATTCAGTCGATTGATTCAATGAGCGCTCATGCCGATTATAATGATTTATGCCAATATTTGTCGTGCCAGGATTTTAATGAAATCAAGCAACTTTTTGTTGTACACGGAGAACCGGAGGTACAGGCTGAGTTTAAGAAACGGTTGATGAAAAAAGGTTTGCGGGATATTATCATTCCTAAACTTCATGATGAGTTTGGCATAAGTTAACGGATATATTTCAGCTACGAATTTCACGAATTAACACTATTATTTGTGTTAATTCGTGAAATTCGTGGCTAATTTTATACCCTAAAAATTCAACAAAAAATCCTCTATTTGTTTTTTGAGTGTAGCGCGGCTGTCTGTAAAATTGTTAACCATGATGGCAAAGGCATATTTTTTACCATCTTTGTTGATATATCCGGCATAAGACTGGACGTTATTGATGCTGCCGCTTTTTATTCTGGCTGTGACATCAGACTTTTTTGTTTTCAGAAAATTCTGTACCGTTCCTTCTTTTCCTGCCTCCGGCAGAGAGTTATAGAAAGTTTCCGAATACATACTATTCTTATTCATATAAATAAGCAAATCTGTCAGTAATCCCGCTGAAATTGCGTTGGATGGAGATAATCCGGAACCATCATAAATAAAGGCGCCTGACATATTAATACCTTTACTTTCCCAAAATCCTTTCATGTATTCGGCGCTTTGTTTGGGAATATAAGAACAATCTGTGGCATTGGTTTTTTCTTTTCCTATGGTGAAAAAGAGGGATTCTGCATAGTGGTTATTACTTTTGAAATTAGTAACCTTAATGATTTCGGATAATGGTTTTGAATAGATTACTTTCAGAAGTTTATCACTACTTTCAATATTTCGTTGCATTCCTTCTGCTTTTCCTCCGACATAGATTCCGTTTTCAATCAGATAATTTTTGAAATATTCTGCTAAAAAGACAGGTGGTTGAGGTATAGAACCTTTTATTATAAAATCGGAATTTTTGGCAGGGATTGTTCCGTATATCGATCTTTCCGGGTTAAAAGGAATACCCCTGATATAAGCGCTATCCATGTTGTTTGATGCGGTTTTCAGATAGTTTTTGAAAATCAGATTTACTTGAGGTTCTACTTTTATTATTTCGGGAGTTATGCCTGCCTGACCCGATCTTAAATATAGCCGGTAGGTGTTATCAAAAACGCTGATGGAATATATTTCCGGCGCAAAATAATTTCCAATATCTTCCAGTATCCATTTATTAGAAACCGGTTCATAACAATCCGGATTATTACATGCTGATATACCATTGGTGATTCTCTTTATTCCGGCATTTTGCACTGCCATAAACCAATCTTTTAAGAAGCTTTTAGGTTCGTCGTTGAGGTATTCAGAACCCAAAGTGGGGTCTCCGGATCCACGAATGAGAAGAAAACCGTCTAACGTTCCGGTTTCATTTATATTTCCAACGGCATAAAGATCTGTTGTATATCTGTATCTCTCCCCAAATATCTCCAAAGCGCTTGCGGTTGTTAATAACTTTAAGGTGGAAGCCGGAATTAGGGCTAAATTTTCATTGTACTTGCAAACTGTGTTTCTTGTGTTCAAATCAACTATTTTGATACCGACTCCGGCATATTTCAAATTTGAAGATTTGACGAATGTGTTGAGCGCTGCATTTTGCGCAGATAGGGTGAAACTTAATCCGATTAGAAATAAGAATAAAAATAAAATTTTAATTTTTGTCATCTTAAAAAATCTTTTAAGATACAAAGCTATCTTTTTTTAGCGTCTAATCAAAATAAAAGAAAAATGATTAATAAATATTTGTAATTTCAATTTTTAAGCTTACCTTTGCAGTCGCTTTTAAAAAAGCAATAGGCAGATTCACTAGCTCAGCAGGTAGAGCACATCCCTTTTAAGGATGGGGTCCTGGGTTCGAGCCCCAGGTGGATCACAAAAAGGAAAAGACAACTTCCGGATAAATCAAGAAAAAGCCTTCTAATTCAAACGATTAGAAGGCTTTTTTCTTTTTAATTTTCTTCCATAAAAGACAAAAAAAGCCAATTCTAACATCAAAATCGGTACTAAATCGTTACTAAAAAAATGAGAAAAAAATAGTACTGAGTTAATAATCTAATTTTGTAACGTCAAAAATGAACGAAAATGAGAAGTACTTTTAACACCCTCTTTATTTTTCGCTGCAATGGTATGAAAAAACAATAATAAAGCGAAAAATAATTTTTATTTTTCGCTCAAAGTGGTATAAAAAATGGACATTAAGCGAAAAATATCGTTCAAACAAACAACACAAGCTAAAAAACTGCATGAAAAAACTTCTATTCTCCCGCTAAACTTGTTGTTTTTATAAGTTTTAGGGAAATGATATCAAAAAAAACCTGAAAAATAAAAATAATTTGTATTTTCTGGAAAAGACAGGATTTTTTAATACTCCGGCAGTCCTGTCTCTTGCAAAGTGGCAAATTTTCCCTGTATGTTTCCGTTTTCGTCGATTAAGTAAATGGTCGGAGTGGCGACAACTCCGTAGTTCTTGAAGTTATTACCTTCAAAGCCTTGATAATCGCATAGCTTGTCTGTCCATGGGAAATCTTTTGCGTGATATTCAAAAACGTTTTCGTCGTGGTCGGCGGCAATCGAAATTACCCGGATGCCTTTAGATTGCAACAGGTCGTAGCGCTTTTTGATTTCATCTAATTGTATGTCGCAACTGTTGCAACCCGATTCGTAG
>Ga0123357_10000609_pt1 | contig 35481 bp, 25 predicted proteins | sample TergutEmb28metaG_FD_89873 | JGI IMG/M metagenome (GOLD analysis project Ga0123357, IMG submission 89873) | Embiratermes neotenicus P4 segment gut microbial communities from Petit-Saut dam, French Guiana - Emb289 P4 | ecosystem: Host-associated > Arthropoda: Insects > Digestive system > Gut ... | reverse complement strand
TGGCTGGTCAGGAATGCAGAACTCATGGCTGCATTGAGGATCTGCCGGGTCAATGGCGACTGGTCAAGGTACTGGGAGACGAAAATGGCCGCCTGAGGTCCCCCACGCTTTTAATCGCACCCGGTGGTGCGCGGCGACCGGCATGCGGCGTCGGCAGCGGATGTGTGTGCAGGGAATTTCGTAATTGGGGCAAAATGACTCGCACCCTGTTGCACCAGCACCCTACCCCAAGGGCCCGCCCTGGGTGGGGTGGGGAACCTGTGTCGACAACCGCCAGGATCTCAGGGGTTCGATCTTGTTCGGCACGTCATGCATCCTGCACCCTTCTCCTTCAGACAGCGGCTGTGTGACCGCCAGTGAGACCAACCGGACAAAGCCTTGGGGGCCTTTCGGGTGTTGGGGGGTGAGTGTCGGACGGAAAGGGCGCTATTCTCCGCAGGCACCAGCGGATGGCAAGTCAGCCGGACTGGCATCGGTGAGTAAAAGGTCCGGCCAGGTGGAGAACATCGGGGGCACATGGAACCCTGAGGCGGTCACCGAGATAATGGTAGAACGAGATCCCGAGCTTTAAGCAGGTCTTCATGCTGGTGGATCGCCGTTCATTCGACATCCAGGGGCCGGGAAGGGGCCTGTGCACACGATCCTGCGGCTTGCATGGTTTGCCGTCTTTTCCGTCATCGCGCGCTTTCCTCCTTTCCGCTTCGAATTGGGAGCGCACACGCGCCCCCAAGCGTCCTTTGCCTGCTTGGAAAGCCACTTGCCGGGCCGGGGTCGGCCGGTCAACGCTGGAGCGAAGCGACACCCGAAGGGCTCGGCCTTGAGGGGACGACCCTGGTCTGGCTTCATCAGTTCAGGCGGGTAAAACGTTTTCGCTGGCGAGACAGCGAGCATGAACGCTAAAGGTCGAAACAGCATGTCATCCAGCACTCCCATCTTGATCCAGCGGTTTCCATAGAATATAAGACTTTTTACGTGGTTCTTGATTCGAAGCTCCATTCCTGTGTCGATTACTCCTTTTTGAGAGATTGCGAGAAAAGTACAAATGGCCCTGCTTTCACAATCCGCTCTTGAGCAGCTCAACAAGCCTCATCATATTTACTATTCCAAACTGAAGCTCATCTTCTTCACGGCACTTATTGGGGTGTTTGCCGCCATCTTTTTGCTTGGGGGATTGATGACTTCCCTCAAGAAAGGGGGAGGCGGTTCTGCGGTGATGTTCATGGGCCTTGGAGTGGTCCTTTTGGTGATGATGATCGTCAGAACGCTACCGTCTTGGCGTGGCCTTGGTGAGCCAGCCGTCACAATCTCCATAGAGGGGCTGCGTTTTCGCGGTGAGACTGTCATCCCCTGGTCTTCCATTGAGGAGAATGATTGGCATTCGCAGGGTATAATGGGCGTGACTTCGGCCGCAAATATTCTCCTTCGAGCAGGACGCCCCAAGCGCAAGATCCAAGCGCTGTTCTTCAAGTGCGACGGCGAAGAGTATTTGCATTACTGCAACCTCTATGAGGCTGCCAGCCGGCAAGGCTAAGCCTGACGAGATCATGTTCGCGAATCAGACTCTTGGCGTCGAACACGAGGTTGAAAACCCCTTGATCGATGGTGCGCGCGTGCCACGTTGCGTGCCTTGGGCTCCGCTAACATGGATCGCAGCTGGGATGTTGGTGCCGTTCGGCATTTACGGGTTGATTCGGTTCCATGCCATCAGCCTTCTGACTCTCGTTCAGATTTTGGTTCTTCCTTCATTGTTGTATGTTTTATACATTATTATCAATGTCGCAACGGTTTGGGCTTGGCTAGTCGGGGCTCGCATTTTTATGCTTTCACCGATGGGTTTCCGGCTTGGTGCGCGCGATATCAGCTATCAGATTATCGCCTATCTTCGGCATGACTATGGCAAACATTTCACTGACGTCGGGTTGGACGATGGTGGACGCATCCGGCTGCGCTGGTCAATTTGGGCGGCGCACGAGAGCTGGATTGCGGCACTATCAGACCAGACACTTAGCCGCTTACAGGCTGATGCATCGCATAGGCTCAAGCAGGGTGAAGACCTGATCTTCGGTAAGGAACTTCGCCTGAGTCAATGTACGGTGACGGCCAAGGGTCGATCCATACCGATTTGTAACATCGTCTTTGTGGACAGTCTCTCCGGCACCAACATGGGTGCAGATTACTGCACGCTGCGCATCGGTTCGAATCAGAAAACTACAGAAATCGACATGGGCGGCGTCCTGAATCCGCACGTATTCCTTGAGCTATTGCGCGGACTCATCGAACGTGGTGAAGGTCGTATATCGTATCCCGCGATGGAAAGGACAAGACAATCATGAGCGACGAAATTAAATATGACGATAGCGCCAGACGGGCGGGGCGCTGGGCAACCGCAATGAGCATTTTTGGACTCGTCGGAATTCTAATTTTTGCGGCTTTCGCCAATCAATTTTCACCCCGGCTTGGAATTCCGATTTGGTTCAGTTACAGCCTCGCTGGTTTGGGTGGGACTGCAGTTGTGCTGCTCAATTGGGGGGTCCAAAATCTATCGACGATCACCTATGGCTGGCTTGTTGTCGGATTCATCATGCTCGCGGCAATTCAGACGACCATCCTGTGTATCTTTTCCTACGTCGATGATGGATCGTCGGCACAGTCGCTCGGCTCCATAGGAAGCTTTGCCATCATATTCATCCTAACTACCATAGTAACATGGCGACTTAATCTAAGTATGTGGCGAGGCAGGGAGGCGCTCCCTAGCCTCGATCGTTGTGTTTCGTAACCTATGGAGATAACGACTACGGACTATGTCCTGCAACATGAAAGACGGAACTACAAAGATAGTAATAATTACAGCAGGTTATCGGCGCTTTTCACGAAAACTTGAGCTTAAGGTGCTGCAGTCCCGTATCTGATAACTTAGTTGCGAACGAACTCACCCGTTGATTGCTGAGAATTTGGGGAAATTCATCTCATCCCGAACTCCGCCCTGCCTGCGGTTGGTGTCGGCACGGCAGCTTGCGCGATGGCGTTTGCACTTGCCCGTCCGTTCGTGTGATGGTTGAGATCAGCTTGGCGCGGTCATGTGTCTCTGTGCGTGGCGACAAGAGCCTCCGGCCTCGGGCGTTTATTTGAAAAATCGTTGGCGATCGTGGCATCGCCGCTCTGCATGCCGCGGCCCGCAGTTCGGGGAGGATGGGCAGTGCTCTCGCCACGCCCCACCGTTTTCGGCTGAGGCGATGGTGGTGCGGGCCACCCCGATTGCGCGAAAAAATGTTCGGAGAAAGACCCGGACAAAAAGAAGAAGGGGGCGCGAAATTCGCGCCCCCTTCTTTCCATTTTGCAATTTTCTCGGGTGTCAGTGCCAGAACAGTTTCATCGCCGACAGGCCGGTCATATACACAGACCAGGCCAGCGGAATACCGACAAAGGCCCAGAACAGGAAGGCCGGGAGATCCAGGCCGCCCTTGCCGATGCCGAACGAGCCGTGCTTGATTGCAGCCTCGCTTGAGGCACGCTCGGCCTGGATTGCCGCCACATCTTCCGGACTCATATTCCGCGAATGAGCGACCGGCCGGATGAAGGCGTTGCAGATCAGGCCTGCAACCAGCATCAGGCAGAGAATATACATCGTGGAATAGTAAGAAGAATCCGTAGGCAGCCCGACCGTGGCCTGGAGAGCACGGACCGAGTCCACCAGAGCCGGGAAGTCACGGATCGCACTCACGACCATAGGACCGAAGATGCCGGCAACCGACCATGCGGTGAGCAGACGGCCGTGGATGGCACCGACGAAGAGGGTTCCGAACATGTCGGCGAGATAGGCCGGAATGGTGGCGAAACCGCCGCCATACATCGACAGGATGACACCGAACCCGAGCACAAAGAGGATCTTCGACTGGAAGGTCGAGGCGAAAGTCGGAGCCAGCGCGTAGAGAGCGATGCCGAGGATAAAGAAGATGTAGTAGGTGGGTTTGCGGCCGATATGGTCCGACAGCGAGGCCCAGAAGAAGCGGCCGACGATGTTGAACAGCGACAGCAGGGCACCGAAACCGGCAGCGATGGTTGCGATTTCCGTTTTCTGACCGGCGGTCAGTGCGGCGAATTTGACGCCCGGAAGGCCGATCAGGTCACCGGCGAAGATTTCCTGGAGGAGCGGCGAGGCCATGCCGAGCACGCCGATGCCGGCGGTGACGTTGAGGCACAGGACGAGCCAGATCAGCCAGAACTGCGGGGTCTTGTGGGCGTCCTTGAGATGGACGTGATGGGCCGAGATCTTCATTTTGAGAGTGCTCGGGGGCGGAACCCAGTCGTCCGGCTGCCAGCCCGCAGGGCTGACGCGATAGGCAAAGGCACCGATCATCATAAAGATGAAATAGATCACGCCGAGGGTGATGAGGGTTTCCCACACGCCGACGGAAGTCGGGGTCTTGAAGTAATTCATGAGGATGTTGGCGAGCGGCATGCCGATCATGGCACCGCCGCCGAAGCCCATAATGGCCATGCCGGTGGCCATGCCGCGGCGGTCCGGGAACCAGCGCACCAAGGTGGAGACTGGAGAGATATAGCCGAGACCGAGGCCGATGCCGCCGATGACACCGCCGCCCAGCCACATCAGCCAGAGCTGGTGCAGGTAGACGCCGAGAGCTGCAATGACAAGGCCGCCGCCCCAGCAGAAAGCGGCGACAACGCCGGTTTTACGAGGGCCGGAGCGCTCCACCCAGCCGCCCCAGATCGCGGCGGAGGAACCAAGGAGTACGAAAAAAAGTGTGTACATGAGAACCAGCGAGGTGCCGCGCCAGTCACAGGTGGTTGTGAACAGTTCGGCCAGCAGCGGCATTTCCTTGGAACAGGCCTTGTTCTCGGTAATGCCGATGGCGTGCGACAGCGGAATCCAGAACACCGAGAATCCGTAGGCCATGCCGATGCAGAGGTGGATGCAGAGCGCTGCAGGCGGCACCAGCCAGCGGTTGAAGCCGGGCTTGGCGATCGTGCGCGAACGGTCCAGTATACCAGCACCTGTATCCGTTAAGGTGCCGGCAGTTGTAATCGTCATATTAACTCTCCTTGAACAACGGTTTGACGATTCATATGGCTAGTTCGGTCGGGGCATGGTCGGCGCGATCTGGGGTGGTCGCGACAGACCTGGGCCCGGGGCAACGAATCCACGGCCCTCACGCGGTCATCGGGGATGAGCGCGTGAGGTCAATGAATAACGAAGCTCTGCCCCGACATGGCGCAGTACGGATCACGAAGGACTCGTGATCTATTCGAGATCCAGCGGCAGGAAATTGCCGTTGGCGTCGAGCATGGTGGCCCATACCCGATGGGAAGCCTGGTGCTCCGAACGGCTGAAGCCGAGCGGGGCACCGAGGCCGAGATCGAGATCGCGCATACTGTCAAGGGCATCCACCAGCTTCTCGGTGTCGGGTTGCGGGCCGGCCCGTTTCAGTCCTTCGATCAGGATATTGGCGGCGATGTAGCCTTCCAGGGAGACATAGGTGGGCGGTTCGCCCTGGAAATATTTGTTGAGCGCATTCTTGAATTCGAGGACGATGCTCGAATAGCCGCCGACCGCGGGCACCACCTGGGTGACGATGACCCCTTGCGTGTAGCGCGGTCCGAGCAGCTTGAGTTCCGACGCCAGCTCGCTGGAGCCGACGAAGGAGACGTTGGTGTAGACCAGGTTGGGCATCAGGTCGCGGGTTTTCTCGATGAATTTGGCCGCGGCCCGGTAGGTTGCCACCATGACAACGGCTCCGATGTTGTGCTTCTGGCCCCGGAGCGTCTTGATGGCGTCGTCGACGTCGATGGTGTTGCGCTTGTAATTGACGCGCAGGATGGCGCTGTCGTTCAAGCCCAGCTGACGGTAGGCTTTCTGGACCCCGGCAAATCCGGCGTCGCCATAGGCGTCCTGCTGGGCAAAGACCGCGATCTGAGAGGGTTGCAGGCGGCGCACCTTGAGCAGATAGCGCACCACGGCCCCTGTTTCCTCCTCATAGGAGGCCCGATAGTTGAAGACGTAACGGTCGGGGGGGCGGTTGCGCAGGAGCGGCGCCCCGGTGAAGGCACCGAACAGGATGGCGCGGTTTTCGATGGCGTAGGGCAGGGCCACCGCGGTGGTGGGGGTGCCGACATTGCCGATATTGGCGAACACCCGATCCTTTTCATAGAGCTGGCGCATCGCGGCCAGCGTTCGCGTGGGCTCGTAGCCGTCGTCGGCATGGATCAGATGCAGTTGCCGGCCCTCGACACCGCCGGCGTCATTGACCTTGTTGAACGCGGTGGTGATGCCGATCTCCATCTGGCGGCCGAGGTCGCGCGACACACCGGAGAAGGGGGCGACGATGCCGAAACGGATTTCGCGGTCGGTGATGCCGCGCGTTGCCGACGGCTGGGTGTCGGCGGGAGCCGGGGTCGCGGCGGCGCTGGGTGCGGCGGGCGCGCCTGGCGCCCCGGTGCTCGGAGTGGGGCTGTCGGGGGCAAAGACGCTCTGCTCAAGATCGGCAAGCTGACGTTCGGTGGTCTTGCAGGTGATCTGTCCGGCGGCGACGGCACTGCGTCCATCAAGCACATAGCGGTCGAACATCTGCGCCACGGTCTGGCGGTCGGCGTCGCTCGGAGACACGGATTTCAGCATGGCGCGGAATTGCGCCACCATGTTCTGGACCCGGGACTGGTCGATGCTCTGGCAGCTCGAAGCCGCCCCGATGATCGGTGCCACGCGCGAGGCGACATTGGTCAGGGCGTTGATGTCGTCGGCAGTCCCAGCCCAGCTCGCGGTGGGGAGCATGGCGGCGAGAAAGGCGACGACTTTGATCAAGGGGGGGACAGGCATGGAAGAGGTCATAGGTATTGGTGTCTCCGCTTGGTCATGGCCGGTTCCAGCGTTTTCAGATGTGGAGTTGAAGTTTGATGCGGCCAGAAATTTATGAGTCACTGAAAGAGGTGACCCGATGGTCGCGTTGTTCGGGATGGGGTTCCATTGAAGGGCCGGGACACGATTCCGTCAAGAGCGGATAAAATCATCAGGCATTACGATAATACCACCGTTGTGAGGGCTGAGTATTGACAATGGTGCAACTTACAGCGTGGCAGCGGCGTCAGGCGGCTGCCTGCCACCCTGGCCCCTGGCTCCATTGCACTGCACAACCCGATCTGCCCCGGACGCCCAAGGCGTTAGAGATACAACATAAATTCTGTCATGTTCATGATTGTTCCCCCTTCTTGCGGTTTCCTTGGTGTAAACTGCCCGGTGGTGGAACAGGATTGAGTTCAAATCACGGCAATGTGAGGCGGGGGCAGAAATATTTTGGTGCGAGTTCGAATCTGCTCATCGGCCGTTCATGGCGGCACGCGGACGGTTCTGCTTGTCGGACAATGGCCTCAGGTGATTTGGATCGGCGAAAAGACAGGCTGCGTAACCGCAATTGATTACTGATGGTTGTAGTGGCAACCATTAAGGGTTGTGAAGATCGGCGAAATTCAGTCCGCGTCAGGCTGTCCCCGGGTCTGTCGGTGTCGTGCGGTCACGTAATGGCCGTGTTGCGTTGTGGGGGGGGCGGCCGCATGGCACCATGGGTGGGGATCGGTCGCGGGCTCTGGACTGATTCTGCCGGGATGGGAGATTAGAGCGATGTCGAAGGCAACGGCCGCGACCCGGGTGCTGACCGCAGCGCACATCACCTACACGGTGCAGAAATTTGCCTATGACGCGGCGGCGGAGAGTATTGGTCTCCATGCGGCGCGCGAACTCGGCGAGGAGCCGGGACGGGTGGTCAAGACACTGATGGTCCTGGTCGATGGCAGGCCGGTCTGTGTGATGGCGCCCTCCGACAGGGAAGTGTCGATGAAGAAGCTTGCCGCAGCCCTTGGTGGGAGGTCAGCAGAGATGATGAAACCCGCCGAGGCGGAGCGCCTGAGCGGTTTCAGGGTCGGCGGTATCAGTCCTTTCGGCCAGCGCCGGACAGGGAAGACGGTGATTGAGCAGAGCCTCCTGATGTATGAGTATGTATTTGTGAACGGCGGCCAGCGTGGCCTGGTGGTCAGGCTGGCTCCGGAGGATGCGCGCTCCGTAGTCGAGGCTGTGGTCGCCGACGTGATGGTGTAACCGCAGCGGTGGCGAACGGGGGAACGGCAGGATCGCGGGCATGCCGGTGCCCCCGACGGGCATGTGGACGTTTGCACGTCAGGATTGAGGAGGTTCTTGTTCCTCAACTGTGGCGAGTTGAGGGCAGGCCCCTGCAATTTGACCCGAAACGGCCCTTTGACAGTCGGTGGACCGGGCAGGAGCCCGGGATAGAGAGGCCCTTTCGCCGCTGTGCAGGATTGTGGGCTCGCGGTGGGGCGGAACCGGGGAGGGCGCGAGGGCTGTTCTGTCCAAACCGAATTCTGGCTGCCGGGAGGACTGCTGCCGGTGACGGACAGGAGCGACACAGTCTGCGCCGAAATCCGGGCCAGTGAACCCGACAGGGGTCGATTGCGGTCGATTGCGCTCGTTTGCCTTGGGGTCGAGGTCTGTTCCTGGTTCTCAGATGGGGTGGGGCGGGGGCAGGCCGGGCAGCTTCTGCGACGGAGGTGGCACCGGCTGGAAGCGACCGGAGGTGAGGAAACAGATGGTGTGGGCAATGGCGTCGCGGTTATTGAGCAGTCCGCAATGGCTCGCGGCCACGGTGACGTGGTCGGACCCGCCCTGGCAGGCGGCGCTTTGTCGCGACACCCGGCCATCATTGGGCCGGGGCACGATGAAGAGCCCGGCGATGGGATCAAGGAAGCGGCTGCCGCTGATGCTGCCGATGGCATAGTCCGGAAGCGGCAGGAGGGTGTTACGGGCCTTTGCGGTGGTCAGTTCAAGACCGGCCGGACCGTAGAAGCGGCGGTAGAGCGGGCAGCGCTCGAGAAGATCGGCGACCTCGCTGCCGCCATGGGGTGTGGCGATGGTGACCAGGCGGCCAAGCTGTTCGGGGCGGTGGGCGGCGATATAGGCCCGCGCCACCAGGCCCCCCATCGAATGGCCGACGAAATGGAGCGGGGCGTCCGCTTCGTGCGCAATCCGGGCGATGACCGGATGAATCTGATCGGCGAGCGCAGCGATGGGCTGTGTGCGGCTTGGATAGTCGATGGCGACAGGGGCAAAACCGGCAGCGTGCAGCGCCCGGGCCAGGTTTGCCATGGAGCGGGAACTGCGGGCGATGCCGTGGAGCAGGATCACATGGCGGCGTGACGCTCCGCTGTGGTCTGTCACCAGGTCAGCCTGTCCTTTCCGCCGGGGTAGGGGTCGTGTTCGTCGTCATCGTCCTCGTCGTCGTCCGGTCGGGGCGAGCCAATGCTCAGATCACGGGCCAGGGTTGTGGTGGTGACATAGTCGGTTTTGCCGGAGCCCAGGGTCGGCACCTGGTCGACGATGAGGACCGTGGAAGGAATCGCGAGTTCAGAGGCGCCGGAGGCCTTGGCGTGGCGCTGCAGGGCACTGCGATCAGCTCCCCGCTCGGTGGTGAGCAGGATGATGCGCTCCCCCTTGCGCAGGTCCGGGATCGACACTGCGGCCGAGATCGCCTGAGGCCACAATGTGTTGGCTGTGGTTTCAACGGCCGCGAGGGAAACCATTTCGCCGCCGATCTTGGCGAAGCGTTTGGCGCGTCCCTTTATGGTGATGAAGCCGTCGGCGTCGATCGACACGATATCGCCGGTGTCGTGCCAGCCATCGGGGGGCGGCTCAAGCACGCCGGGTGCCTCGGTGCGGAGATAGCCGAGCATGACGTTGGGGCCGCGCACCCAGAGGCAGCCGCCATTGTCGATGCCGGGGACCGGATCCAGCCGGTATTCCATCAGCGGCGACAGCCGTCCGACCGTGCCGGGGCGGTTGGCCATCAGGGTGTTGATCGCCAGCACCGGTGCGGTTTCGGTGACACCATAGCCTTCAAGGATGCGGATGCCATAACGGTCCATGAACATCTGACGGGTGCGCTCCTTCACCGCCTCGGCACCGGCGACGACCAGGCGCAGGGAGCGCAGATCGTAAGGATGCGCGGCCCGGGCGTAGCCGGCGAGGAAGGTGTCGGTGCCGAACAGGACCGTGGCCCCGGTCTGGTAGATCAGCTCCGGCACGATGCGATAATGCAAAGGCGAGGGATACATGAAGACGGGCAGGCCACCCAGCAGAGGCATCATGGCGCCACCGGTCAGACCGAAGGAATGGAACACCGGAAGGACGTTGAAGACCTTGTCGAGGGCGTTGGCGTCGAAGCGGGCCAGCGCCTGGATGGCGTTGATCAGGATGTTGCGGTGGGACAGCACCACGCCCTTGGGCAGGCCCTCGGAGCCGGATGTGAACAGCACCACCGCGGGGTCGTCGGCGGCTCGGGCCACACGGGGTGTGGTACCCGCGGCCACAGCGGCGAGCTTGTCAAACAGGCTGAGGGACTTGCGCACGTCTTCGAGATAGACGATGCGGACGCGGTCCCGGATTGCCGTGATCAGCTTTTCAAGCCGGCCCTTGGCGATGAAGTCGCGCGATGTCAGCACCGTGGTGATCTGTGCGGCTTTCACAGCGGCCTGGATATTGAGCGGGCCGGAGGCAAAATTGAGCATCGCCGGGACGCGGCCGATGGTCTGCAGCGCCATGAAGGTGACGATCACAGCCGCGGAATTGGGCAGCAGAACGCCGACATTTTCGCCGACCATGGTGTCTTCGCTCAGCTTGCGGCTGAGCAGCTGGGCACCAAGAATCAGCTTGCGATAGGTCAGCCTGGTGCCGAGGGCATCCTCCAGAATCGGCCGGCCGGTGCCGTGATGGCGATAGGCCTGGACCAGGCCCTGGAACAGGGTCTGGTCGAGCATCGTGGTCCTGACCACCGTGTCGACCATGATGTCCTGCAGCATGGCGCCAGCGGCGTTGTGGCGCGCTTTGCCTTTCAGAGCTTTGTCCACCGACAGCCGGACCGGGGGCAGGATGGATATCGTGATCTTGGGAAACCAGGCGCGCTTGAGTTCGCCGTTGCGCAGGTAGCTGAGGATGGTACGCTGGGCACCGTCGATACGGACCGGGACGATGACGGCGTCGCTTTTCTCGGCGATCATCGCGGTGCCGTCATAGACCTTCATCAGCGAGCCCGACGTCGTGATCCGGCCTTCCGGGAAGATCACGATCTGCTCGCCTGAGGACAGAAGTTTGACCAGATGGCGTGCCGCCAGCGGCTTGGTCGGGTCCATGGTGACATGGCGGACCAGTTTGATCAGGGGCCGGACCCACCACGCCTGGGCAATCACGGTATCGATGGCGAAACTGGCGTCGATCGGCAGCGTGGCATAGAGCAGCGGGCCGTCGAGCAGGCTGACGTGGTTGGGCGCGATCAGGGTCGGGGTGCCCGGGGGCGGCAGATTCTCCAGGCCCCGGATCTCGGTGCGGAACAGGGTGCGGAAGGCAAAACCCGCCATCGAACGCAGCACCGCAGCCAGGAGCTTTTTGGCTCCCCGGATCTGCCTGTCCGTTGCCGGCGGGTCACGCTCGGCCTGGCGCATGACGCGTTTGTCTTCCCCGCCAGTCACACCCTGTGGTTGTGCCAGGACGGCGTCGATCTGGCTGGTGTCGAATTGCGTGGCGTCTTGGCAGGATGTGAGATCGTGCATGGCAATGGTCCATAAAGGTCCGCAGGCGGTCAGGAGCGTGAGCACGTGAGAGGCTGGCAGGCACTCGTGTCTTGGCTCGTGTCTTGGCGCCGACGCCAATTAAATAGAACGAACCAGACGACGGCGAAACTTGCGAAACCAAGGCCAAGGAATATCCAGCCGATATGAATCCCGCTCCGTTGCAGAACTGCAACCACGAGGAGGCCGGCGGTGATCAGGGCGGCCTGCAGGGCGTTGCCGGCGGCGATGATTCGGGCCCGGAGCTCCCGCGGCGACCAGGCCTGGACGGCGGCGAAGGAGGGGACGACGAGGAGGCCGCCACCGAAGGCGAACAGAGTGAAGTCGGCGAGCAGGCGCAGACTGGAAAACGAGGCCAGGAAGGCTTTTGGGGTGACGTCCTGGCCGATGGCAGCGGTGGCGACCAGACAAGCCAGATCAAGCCCGACCACGCCCATGATGGCGGCCCCGATCGGCACCAGGGTCAGATTGGGGCGAACATGGCTGAGATGGGCGGCCAGAAGCGAGCCTGCGGCAATGCCGATGGCGAAGATGGCGATGCACAGCGTGGTCACGCCCTCGGTGCCGCCGATGATGTCCCGGATCAGGGTTGGCAGAAGTGAAAGCACCACCGCGCCGGCGAGCCAGAACCACGACACGATCAGCATGCCGTCGAAGATCGCCTTGTCTTCATAAAGCGTTTTGAGCAGATGGACGGTGGAGGTCCAGGGATTGACGGTGATTTCAAGTTCGGGCGCCGATTCCGGGGTCGCCGGGATGCGGGCGGCGAAAGCCCAGGAGGCGAGCGCAAACAGGACGATCGCGGAGGCCACCCAGCCTGGGTGGTTGGACCCGGCAACGAACTGGCCGCCGGCGATGGTGCCGAGAAGGATGGCCAGGAAGGTGGCGCCTTCGACCAGGGCATTGCCGGTGGCAAGTTCCCCGAGCGCCAGCTGATCTGGCAAAAGTGCGTATTTCACGGGGCCGAACAGTGCGGCGATGACACCGAACAGGCCGAGGGCGGTGAACAGCAGGGGCACCGAGAGCGGATGGTGGTGGAGGAGAAAACCGATGGCAGCGAAGATGGCGGCGAAGATTTCGGCGAATTTGAGCCGTCTGGCCACCACCGACTTGACGTATTTGTCGGCCAGCTCGCCGCCGAGGCCGGAAAGGATGAAATAGGGGAAGATGAAGACGGCACCGGCCACCGTCACCAGGGTTTCGCGCTCGCTGACCATGCCGCCATAGAGCAGGATGATCACCAGCGCGTTTTTGAGCACGTTGTCGTTCAGGGCGGAAAAGAACTGGGCCCAGAATTGCGGCGCGAAACGCCGCGATGACAACAGATCCAGGATCATGACCGGCCCCGTGACGGAGTTCCAGGAACCAGGCGGCGGGAGGCGCGCCAGGGGCTGCGGTCGAAGGGAGTTCGATCAAAGGGACTGCGGTCAAAGGGACTTCGGCCAAAGGCGCTTCTGCCAGAAGTGGAGCGGCTGGCAGGGGGATCTTCCTGCCTCCCGGCGATGTCGGCCGGTCGGGGGTGAACAGGGTCAGGGAAGGCAACAGACATGACGCATCCGTATTTACTCAAAACAACGGAGACCGGATTGGCACAGAAATGAACAATGTTCAAGAAGAATCTTTCTGCACCTGATCGCGACCTGTAACGAGGCTGGGAGGCTGAAACGCCCGGGCCCGTTTTCGGGACCGTGATCTGCCTCCTTCCGGCCGATCCGGGACAACCCGCGCCCTGAAGCCAGAATCTTTAAGAAACATTGAATCTGGAAATTCAGGATCCGGCAACCAGGACCGGCCAACCCATGACAAAATCAGCCCCGGCTTGGCAAGTGCTGGTGCTGGAAAGGCTTAAGAGCGAAATCGGGGGCAACGACGGCCTCAGGGGGGGCAGCTGCCGCGACAGACACCGAATCGGCTGTTTTCCGCACCAGAAGACCCCCAAAAAACCCTCCCGTGAGATGGTACGCGGGAGGCGGTTTTCCGGGAGACGGTGCCCGGAGACCATACAAGTACGGGGTGAGGTGCCCGGGAGGCCGGTGCCGGTTGTGGCAGGAGACGATGTCCTGCCGGATCGTGCTTTGGCCTGACGCGGTCAGCTCGTATGCGGTCAGGTCTGGTTTTGTGGGGGCCGGTTCATGGCTGGAAAATCACGGCAATCACCGCCTCATGCTTGCCGATCCCGGCAAGTCCGGACCCCAATCCCCCCCCAATCCCCTCAATCCCCCCAATTCAATGGCATCCGGCAGTCGGGGGCGATAGAACGGCTCCCCATGGGCGGCTTGCGGCGCTCCCGTACGCTCGTCCGGGCCCCCCTTGAACAACGGATGGCTGGAAGCATGAACGACGAAATCAACAAGGATGACATCGGGACCGAGGTGCTGCCGGACCGCCTGTCGGTCGATCCCGAAAGTCCCTATTACAATGCCGATATTCTGGCGCGCGATGTCGGAGTCCGCTTCAAGGGCGTCGAAAAGACCAATGTCGAGGAATATTGCGTCAGCGAAGGATGGGTCCGGGTGATCGCCGGCAATGCCAAAGACCGCTACGGCAAGCCCCTGACCATCAAGGTGCATGGCCCGGTCGAGCCCTATTTCCGGGGGTGAGAACGGGGCGCTCTCTGCGGAAAAGTCACAGGAATGACCGCTGGGCGGGTGTCGATCACCGCGCCCGGGTGCCCGCTCACGGGTGGTGGCGGGCAGGGTTGCCGGGACACCGCTTCCTGAAACCCTGAAAAATGCGCATGCCCCGGTGACCGGGCTTTTCGCAGACCACACCCATCCGTGCTGCGTGACGCCACCCGGACATCCGCGAGGGGGCTGTTTCGCGCGTCAGGAAACCGATCCGACGAGATGATGATGGGGGGGCCATGGCCTGTGCGCTGCCGTGCTGCCGAGTGCGGTCAGTGCGGTCTTGCGATTCCTGATCTCCAGTCTCCAGGACGGCAGCGACATGTATTACTTCGCTGTTGTTCCCGTGGCGTTGTGCGAGAAATGGCGGCACCAGGATGAAGGATCGGTTCTTCCGCAGGCGACCCGAGCCGGCAATTCGAGAAGCAGCTGACGGACTTTCCCCACCAGCAGCTCTTTTGCGGAAATGACAGCGATTTCGAACCGCGCGCATCCATAAGAGGTCAGAGGCGTCCGCTGCACCCGAATTGATCGGGTGCACGGCCTTCGTGTCTTCACAGAGAGGAGACGGGCTCGGTTTGGAGAGCGGATTGATGTCTGTGCAGCGCCCCAGGCCGCAGTCTTTCTGTTTCACTCTTCTTCGTGTCGAGCGACTGCCGCATCAAAACACGGAGTGGTGCAGGTTGCTCAGGATTGAAACGGGAGAATAGGGATGCGCTGGTGCTTTGAGCTGATCGAGACCCGTGCTCCTCCCATAAGCTCTCGCTCGATCTGTGCGATCGTCAAGACTACGACACTGCCAATCGCAGTCGGAGTCAACAGATCGGCCCGAATCTGGACGACACCCGGCTTGCGGCAGCCAGTGGCCGCCAGGATCTTCGGGAAATCCAGATCGTTGTTCGACACAACATGATCGTGTGCAACTGCGACAATCGCATCCGGGTGGCGTCAGGGGCGTCGGCGGCGCCCACGGTTGACCCGTGCACAGCCTCGTGTCCTTCCTCCTGAAGGAAACGGACCCAGCCTGGCGACAGGTTCCTGTCGACCAAAACCGCATCAGGACGCCCGGTGAAGTTCGACCTCACGCTCATCACGTCTCCAGGCTGCATAGCGCAAAGCCTCAATCACGTCCTCCCTCTCGAGATAGGGATATTCCCCAAGCAGCGCCTCGATGCTCTGGCCAGCAGCGATCTGGCTGACGATCATGCGCACTGTGACCCGTTGGCCGTGAATAGGGCTTGCCGCCCATAACGGCCGGATCCTGGGTAATGCGGGAAAACTCGCTCATGGCTGCCTCTCAATGTGACGGCGATGTGGATCCTGTCCGCACATTAACGCGGCGGTGCTGGTCGGCATCAAATTTCCCTTCCGGGCAAGCAATCGCGGCACCCTGTCGTTGCGATTTTCTCGTGGTCGCGAACAGGAACTTTGATCCGGGTCGACCGACCCGGTCGCATGTCACCGGAAACCGCTATATCGAGCCAGGAATCCAGGGAAAGCGGCGGCGCAACCACGGTCACTTTCCGAAACTCGCTGATACCGCTTGGCGTGGGACCATGTTCTGTCGCCACTGGATCGCAGCCGTGGCCCTCTTCCGGCGCTCCAGAGGCAGGTCAAAACCGGTGCCCGAGCTCTCGCGACCAGAGATTGCACCGCCCTCGACTGCCGCTTTTGAGCCGTACCCCGGGGGGGCCCCTTTGGCACAACTGGTGCCAGCCCTGGTGATGGCGTGACCGGCGGATGCAAGAGGCTTCCAGCCTGGCCTATTGCAAAGAGGTAACTGCCCAGGTCGGACAAGAGGCCGCCTGCAGCTGGCTCGAAATCCGCGGAAAACGGTCTTCGTCCAACCGGGATGATCATCCATTGGCCACGAATCACTTCCATCATGAAAGGCGGCTGGGCAGTCGTTCCAGAAATGGAACGTGGGTAGAAACACAAAGAGAAGATCGGCAAAGAGAGAAAGACCAAGTGAAGGGGGCGCGCAATGCGCGCTCCCTTCAACTCGTCAGACTCTCGGACTTCCTCAGGCTTTCAGAAGCCCTCCAGCTCAGAATCCTTATGGCCTCAGATTTCTTCAGCTATCATGGCGATGGCCCCGCAGGGACATTCCTGAGCGCAGATGCCGCAACCTTTGCAGTAATCGAGATTGATCCGGAAGCCGAGGCCCGGGCCAAGCTTGACGATCGCATTGTCGGGGCACATGCCGTAGCAGTTGTCGCATTCGAAGCAGTTGCCGCAACTTAGGCAGCGACGGGCCTCAAACAGGGCGTTGCTCTCGTCGAGCCCCTTCACCACTTCCTCGAAGGTTGAGGTGCGGCGTACGGCATCCAGGATCGGCCGCAGCGTCTTCGAGGCCTCGCCATAATACCAGCTGTTGAGCTTGTCGAAGCTGGCGAGTTCGTGGCGGGGCCCGGGCTCGTGGGTGGTGCCGGAGAGCCAGGCATCGATATGGCGGGCGGCCTGTTTGCCGTGGCCGACCGCGATCGTGACCGTGCGTTCGGAGGGCACCATGTCGCCGCCAGCGAAGATCCCGGGAACCCCGGTCATCATATTGGGGCTGACCTGGACCACGCCGTCCCTGACCTCAAGACCGGGCACGCCCTCCAGGAGCGACAGATCGACGTCCTGGCCCAGCGCCAGCACGATGGAGTCGGCCTGCAGGGTCTCGAATTCGCCTGTGCCTTGCGGAAACCCCTTGTCATCGAGCTTCATTTTCTCGACCGTGATCTCGCCGCCCTCGACATTCTTGATGGTCGACAGCCATTTCATCATCACGCCTTCTTCGAGCGCCTCTTCGAGTTCGAAATCATGCGCCGGCATTTTCTCCCGGGTGCGGCGGTAGACGATGATGGCGTCTTCGGCTCCGAGCCGCTTGGCGGTGCGGGCGACATCAAGGGCGGTATTGCCGCCGCCGTAGACGATGACACGGCGGCCAAGGAGCGGCTTTTCCTCGCCCTCCATCGACCGCAGCACCTGCACCGCGTCGAGAATCTTCGCCGCTCCGGCGGCGGGAATCGCGGTGCGCCGCGCGATATGGGCACCGACGGCAAGGAACACGGCGTCGAAACCGCCTTCCTTCATCGCGGTGGCGATATTGGTGACCTTGCTGTTATAGGCGATGGCGACGCCGAGATCTGTGATGCGCTTGACTTCGGCATCGAGAATATCGCGCGGCAGGCGATATTTGGGAATGCCGAAGCGCATCATGCCGCCGGGCAGCGGGCCTGCTTCGTGAATCGTGACATTGTGGCCGAGTCGTGCCAGGTGGTAGGCCGCCGACAGGCCGGAGGGCCCGGCACCGACCACCAGCACCTTCTTGCCGGACCGGGTCGCCGGGGCCTCGAAGGCCCAGCCGTGTTTGATGGCAAGATCGCCTAGAAAGCGCTCGACCGAATTGATGCCGACCGAGGCATCCAGGCTGGCGCGATTGCAGGCTCCCTCGCAGGGGTGATAGCAGACCCGCCCCATCACCGCCGGCAGCGGATTGTTTTCGGTGAGCTTGCGCCAGGCGGCCTCGTAGTGGCCGCTTTCGGCAAAAGCCAGCCAGCCCTGGATATCCTCGCCTGCGGGACAGGCGTCGTTGCAGGGCGGCAGGCGGTGAACATATTGCGGCCGCAGCGTGCGCCACGATCCGGTGTGGTTGATGAGGGAAGTACCAACGTCGAGCGTGATGGCGAAGGGGTGATCCATGACCGTGTCCTCTCAGGCATCCTCACTGGTGTCGATGAGGCCGTATTCGGCGATGTTGGCGTCGCAGATGGCCTGCAGCTGCGCCACCCGGGCGTCCTCATGGCCATCCCGGAACAGATGGGCGAAGCGGCGCTGCGGCTTGAGATAGTCGATCACCGGAACCGCCTTGCGGATTTTGCGGACCGTGGTGACGCGGCCATGCTCGGCTTCAAAGATCGGATAGAGGCCGCTTTCCACGGCGAGCCGGGCCAGCCGGATGGTGTCGCGCGAGGGCGCGCCCCAGCCCAGCGGGCAGGGCACGTTGATCTGGATATAGCGCGCGCCGTGCAGCGCCATCGCCCGGGTCACCTTGTGCTCGAGGTCGTGAAGGTCGGCGACCGTTGCGGTGGCGACATAGGGAATATTGTGGGCCACCGCGATTCGCGGCAGCCATTTGCCGGTGCCGAAGACATTGCCGGGCTCCGGGCCGAGCGCCGGGGTGGTTGCGGTGCGCGCCGCCGGCGGAGTTGCCGAGGAGCGCTGGACGCCGGTGTTCATATAGCCTTCGTTGTCGTAGCAGATATAGAGCACGTCATCGTTGCGTTCGAACATGCCGGACAGGCACTGAAAGCCGATGTCGGTGGTGCCGCCGTCGCCGCCCTGGGCCAGCACCCGCACCTCTTTGCGCTTCTTGACCCGCATCGCCGCAGCGACTCCGGTGGCGGCTGCGGCGGCATTGCCGAACAGGGAATGCAGCCAGGGCAACTGCCAGGAGGTCTCGGGATAGGGTGTGGTGAAGACTTCAAGACAGCCCGTGGCGTTGACCGCGATCAGGTTGTTGTTGGTGGCCCGCATCGCGGCATCGACCGCGTAACGGGCTCCCAGCGCCTCGCCGCAGCCCTGGCAGGCGCGGTGGCCGCAGGTCAGGGCATTGGAACGCTCGGTGGATGCCTGCACCGCTCGTTCCGCCTCGGTCACCAGGCGGTTGCCCACGGTGAAGGTACCCTTCTGGTAGTATCTCAGTTTCTGCACCGCTTCGTCGGCGGGCACAGGGGATGTCGCGTCGGTCATGAAAATGGGCTCCTTGCGGAAAAAATCCTACTCGGCGGCGGGAAGACCCGACGCAAGGGCGAGTTGACGGAGGATGTTTTCGGCGGTCGGGCCGGAACGGCGCTTCTTGCCCTTGCGATGGATCTCGCGACCGACCACGCGTTCGTTGAGGTCGAGAAAATGGGTTCCTTCCCAGGGCTGGACCGTGGCCTGGCGGAACAGGCGGTGCAGGGATTCTCGGGTCACCGGCCGGCCGCCGAGGCCCGCCACCGCAGAGTGCAGTCGGGGTGCCCGGGGCAGGTTGCGCAGGGCGGCACCGACATTGTCGGCGAGCTGGCCGCCCATGCCCACCGCAATGCTCTTCTCGACCACCACGATGTCGGTGGCGCCGGCCAGTGCGTTCTGAAGCGCGGCGACCGGGAAGGGACGGAAGGACACGAGGGTGACGAGACCGATGCGGATGCCGTCGGCACGCATCTCGTCGATGGTGTCCTTGATGGTGCCGCAGATCGAGCCCATCGCCACCACCACCAGTTCGGCGTCCTCGGTGCGGTAGCTGCGCAGCAGGTTCCCCGACTCGCGGCCGAAGCGGCGGGCGAATTCCCGCGCGAATTCCGGCAGCAGGCGCAGCGCCTGGGTCTGCTTGTAATGGGCGAGGAAGCGCACTTCGGTGAAGGCGTCGGGGCCAACCATGGCGCCGATCGACATCGGTGCTGCGGGATCGAGCACCTGGACCGGGTCATAGGGCGGCAGATAGGCGTCGACGGTCTGCTGGTCGGGGATGTCGATGCGCTCCATGGCGTGGGTGAGGATGAATCCGTCGACGCAGACCATGACCGGCATCGACAGTTCCTCGGCGATCTTGAAGGCCTGGATGTGGAGATCGACAGCTTCCTGGTTGGTCTCGGCGAAGAGCTGCAACCAGCCGGAATCGCGCACCGACATGGCGTCGGAATGGTCGTTCCAGATGTTGATGGGAGCGCCGATGGCACGGTTGCCCAGCGTCATCACAATCGGCAGGCCGAGGCCGGAGGCGTTATAGACCGCCTCGGTCATGAACAGCAGACCCTGGCTGGCGGTGGCGGTATAGGCCCGGGCACCGGCGGCGGAGGCACCGATGGCGACCGAAAGGGCGGCGAATTCGCTTTCGACATTGATATATTCGCAGTCGACCAGCGAGCCCTGTTTCACCAGTTCTCCGAGCCCTTCGACGATATGGGTCTGCGGCGTGATCGGGTAGGCGCAGATCACTTCGGGGCGGCACAGCGCGATCGCTTCGGCCATCGCCCGTGACCCCTCGATTTGCTTGAGCATGGCAGGTTTTCTCCTGGTACTTAGCTTGCAGCGGGTTGGGACAGGACGAAGGCGTTGGCTTCCATCGCTGCCGCAATGTTGGCTGCGCCGATCTTTCCCGGGAACGCCTCCTCGATGGCGCGCTGCACACTGTCGAACTGTACGAACCGGGTCAGCGCGGCAAAGGCTCCCAGCAGCCCGGCGTTGGGCACCGGACGACCGACATGTTTCATGGCGAATTCGGTCGCGGGTACGATCACGGTGTGGCCCGGCGGCAGACGGTTGACCCCCTCGCTGATGTTAAGATCGGCCAGACGTTTGTTGCTGTTGATGAGCAGATAACCGTCAGGCTGGAGACCGGCAAACACATCGACCACCCGGAACAGGGTCGGGTCCTGCACGATCAGGCAGTTGGGGTTGAGGACCGGCTCGCGCAGGCGGATCTCGTGGTCGGCAATGCGGCAGAAGGCGATGACGGGAGCGCCGGTGCGCTCGGATCCGAAACTGGGGAAGGCCTGGGCGTGATGGCCTTCGAAGAAGGCTGCCACAGAGAGCATCTCGGCACCTGTGACCACTCCTTGACCGCCGCGCCCGTGGATTCTGACCTCGAACATGGAATTTCCTGCAAATAGCTGGCGCAGATGGGATGCCCGGGCTACTTGCTGCGTTGCACGCAGTCAGGTTCCCAGTGGCGATGGAAGATGCAGAATAGCGTTGCCGATGCGAATGTGCCAACGATCATTTCGGGCGGTTCCGCCGTCCTGCGAGGATCGCAGGTAAAGCGGAACTCTTAAAGATAAGCTTGATTTGGTGTGGTCCGACGGCGTCCTGGGCAAAGATGAACCACCGTTGCGGATCGGTTCCAGTACCCTCCCTGAAAGAAATGGAACAGGATGCCCCGGTCTTCGAAATTTTCGATTCAATACTTCCTGCGAAAGGAAACAAAAGAATCCGTACCACGCCAGGTCGGGTTCTCTCCGGGAGGGCGCGGCCCAGGGAGGCCCAGGGATCAGGGCCTGCGCGGCCCTGAAAGATGTGGAGGAAAATTAACCTGGCGGGGTGGATTTCGAGGACAGCTCGCTGGCGCCCGGTGCCAATATGGTAGGGCCGGGATTTCGGTCAACGAAATCTGGTCGTGAACAGATGTGGACATGGCGGGATCAGTGATTCGGGCATGATTCGTTCGGGGCGCGTTCCAGAAGTTAAGATGTGACGCGACAGATGTCGCATTTTGACACGAGAAGGGTTCGGATCGGTGTTCGCTTGAGATCGTGTTGCGCTCTTTGTGCCGCATCGGCCGGAGCGATGAGGGAGAGGTTTTCATGCGTGGTTGTGTCGGGAGTGTTGGTATTGCAGTTTTTCTTGCGATTATTCCGGTGAAAAATCTCTCCGGTCCGGCTTTTGCGCAGGATGTTCCCGGAATCGAGATCTGCACGGTCGAGAAAACCATGGAGCGGCGCACCAGTTGCCTGCAGAGTAACGTTGAATTCCTTCACAACGTGATTGCCAAACTCACAACCAGCCAGCAGCAGAAGCAGGATGCCGCCAATCGCCAGATCGAGGGCCTGAAGGCGGCTGTGATCGCCTTGCAGAAAACCGTCGCCGAACTTCAGGCCGCAAAAGCGCAGGCAGCGGCAGATCCCGGGCACAAGGCTGACGAGAAGGCGGAGAAGGACAAAAAGTAGCGGGAGGGATAAGGGAGGCGCGGAGAGGGAAGGGGGGACGGCCGGAGAAAAGCTTCAGGCAAGGGCAAGGTCGATGCGGGGGTGCCGCGCGCAGGCGGGCGGTCCTGTTTCGCTGGAAGACTGTGGACTGTGGTGGAGGAGACTTCAGATGGACGGCTGCGGTGCGGAGGTGTTGGCGTGAATCTGTGGCCTGAGACCGTGACGCTGCGCGGAGCACATGCCGAACTGGTGCCGTTATGCCCGGGGCATCACGATGATCTGGTGGAGGCGGTGAAGGATGGGGAGCTGTGGCAGCTCTGGTATACCGCGGTGCCGGAACCGGGTGCCATGGGGCAGGAAATAGCCCGTCGTCTCGGTCTGCGGGAGCGGGGCATGATGCTGCCGTTCACGGTGGTGGACGGCGAAGGGCGGATCCGCGGCATGACCAGCTATATGAATATCGACGAGGTCAACCGGCGGGTGGAAATCGGATCGACATGGCTGGCGCGGAGTGCGCAGCGCAGCGTCCTCAACAGCGCCTGCAAGCGGCTGCTGCTGGGTCATGCATTCGAGGTGCTTGATTGTATTGCGGTTGAGTTCCGTACCCATTTTTTCAATCATGACAGTCGCCGTGCCATCGAACGTCTTGGCGCAAAACAGGACGGCATCCTGCGCAGCCATCAGATCGGGGCCAACGGAGCGCTGCGCGACACCGTGGTCTTCAGCATCGTCGCGCAGGAGTGGCCGGCGGTGAAGACTCACCTTGATGCGCGAATCAGCGCGCTCTGCCCGGGCGGCCGGGAAGCGCCCGGGGAAAGCAGAAGGTGAGGCTGGAACTGGCGGTGAGGTGCCGTCCGGCGTGGCATGCCGCCGTGCCATCGAACGGATTTGAGTGTGCGGAGGGATTGGTCGCCCGGGTGTCGTGTGTGCACGAGAGCTGTTCGATTCGGCGTTTTGCGCCGGATGCGATCCGGCTCGTAAGGCTTCTGCCACATCCGGGTGGCGCGCGAAAGTGACGACCGGATGGCAGCGCAGCCATGTGGGAAATCGAGACAGCAGACGAAAAGAGCCAGGAACTCCCTTCACCGGGGGCGGCAATCGGACCTGTGGCAGCGGGCCAGCGGCATTGTCTGCGGGGATGGTTGAGAGGTTGAGAGGCCAGGCCTTTTTCCGCTGCCGTCCATCTGACATCTGCAATGCACCGGTCAGGTGGCCACCGGGAAGCTGAATCCTTTGAATCTGCGCAAGAGCGTGCCGTCCGGCGAAAAGAGCGAAGGCACAGAAACCCGGTTCAGGGTTCATGGACAGGGTGGCTGGCAAGCGGAACGCCTGGTCGCGGCACAACCTCTGGAGATTTTGGTCAGGATCCGGGCCGCTGAACACACGCAAGCTCCAGCTTCGGATCTGGCGCAACTCACAGCGGGCTCTGGACTTGTGAGGTATGCCGGGGAGGGCATCAAGCCTCCCGAATCACCCTCCAATACCGTTCCCGTCCCTGCAGAGAACCGACATCGCCCGGCCGCAGCGCATCATTCTACTGCCACCGGACTTTTTTCAGGATTCGGGTTCCCTTGACAGGGGACAGCGGGATGGCCGGTCTGTCGTGTTCAGGGCCCGGGGAGCACTGGCTAGTCGTTCGGTGCCCCCGAATCGGGGAACGCGGAGGCGGCTTTGGGGCCCTTGGCTCGGGCGTGAGGCCGCCGGGCCGGCTTGGGCGGGGTCATGGGCTGGAGGTCGGCGCGGACGGGGTTCGGGTCGGCGATTGCGGTTGCCGAGGTGAACAGGTCGCCGCCGTTCTTGGTCACGTTCACCTGCACGGTGGCAGGCTGATATTTATCCATGGTGTAGCTGACGGAGAAAGGCTCGCCGGTGGCGACAGTCACCGAACAGGGGGTCTTGCAGCTTGGGCCAAGCGAGGTCCGCGCATCCGCGCCGGGCGGGTTGGAATCAAGCTGAAGCTGGATATTGGGCGGCGACGACTTGAAAAAATCGAGCGACGAACAGCCAGCCAAGCCTGCTGCTGCCAAGACAATCATAAAGAGACGATACATCCCGCCCATCCCAAATTTCCCATGTCGTGCCGCCGACTGCTGTAAACCTCGAATTGAGGTACTACAAGTCGACAAAAAACCACGCAACTGGCCAGAAATCGAGCAGAAATGATTCAAAAACGGGCGTTCTGCACAACGAATATGCCCTATGGCCGCAGAGGCCACAGAATCTTGGGTTCACTATGGCCTGTCTCCGGGGGGCATTGCAAGTTTTCCCTGGAGCCCATGCGATTAAGACCATGTGCGCCTGGATGGATATTTCTGCCCTTCGGCCAAGGGTCGGGCCTGCCAGAAAAAGGGAAAACGCCAGTCGGAGGGCGGTTTTCGCGAGGCGCGCCAGGGGGGAGACTTCACCAGACTGTGATTGCCGGAAAAGCCTTCGGCCGGGGTTTTCGGCCCGCCGTCCGCGGGTTTTCGCAGCTCCCCGGTTCCCCTTTATGCGTTGCGGACGAAGGCGGCTTGATCCATTCTGGTGCAGAGGTCTGGTCCCCAACGGAGGCACCCTGAGATGAACACGCCTGGAACACTGGCCCGGGAACTTGACCGCTTTGTCACGCCCTTCTGCTTCGACGGCAGCACCCGGTTCCGTCTGGCCGATCAGCGGACGGACGCCAGAGGCGGGCTCGACAAGGAAGCGGCGCGTGCGATCATCCAGGCCAACCGGACGCGCCTGGCCGATTTCCAGGAGAAGCTTTATGCGCAGGACCGCTGGTCGCTGCTCCTGATTTTCCAGGGCATGGACGCCTCCGGCAAGGACGGCGCGATAAAGGCGATCTTCGAAGGGGTCAATCCGCAAGGCTGCGAGGTCGCCGCGTTCAAGCAGCCCTCCACGCTTGAACTCAATCATGACTTTCTCTGGCGTTGCATGATCGCGCTGCCGCAGCGTGGCCGCATCGGCATCTTCAACCGTTCCTATTATGAGGAATGCCTGGTCGCGCGGGTGCATCCTGGGATTCTCGCCAGACAGAGGCTGCCGCACGCGCTTGTGAGCAGGCATATCTGGCGCGAGCGCTTCGAGGACATCTCTGCCATGGAGCGCTACCTGGCGCGCAACGGTACGGTGATTCTGAAGTTCTTTCTCAATCTGTCCTGGGAGGAGCAGCGTCAGCGCCTGCTGAAACGCCTCGACGAACCCGCCAAACAGTGGAAGTTCTCAATGGATGACATCCGGGAGCGGGCGCTGTGGCCGCGCTATCAGGCCGTCTATCAGGATATTGTGCGCGATACCGCGACACCGCATGCGCCATGGATGGTCGTTCCCGCGGATCACAAATGGTTTGCCCGGGTGGTGATCGGCTCGGCGATTGTAACCGCGCTGGAGCGGCTTGATCTGCGCTTCCCCCGTGCTGACAAGGGGGCGCGGCGGGAGTTTGAGGATGTGCGCAAGGCGCTGGAGCAGGAAGGCGAGGATGGCGGCAAGCGTGCCAGGCAGAACCGGCGTGCGCGTTCAAAGAAGTCTTGAACCGTCCCGGGGTTGTTCTAGAGTGGCAGCATGGTACGTTTTGTGACAGGAGGTTTTTGTGCCCAGACGGCTTTTTTTAATTCTCTCGCTGCTCGTGCCTGCCGGGGTCGGTCTGTCCACTCCCGTGCAGGCACAGACCTATACTCCGGGGTACCCGGTCTGTATCCACATCTATGGCGGCCTGGTTGGTGACCGGATTGATTGCACGTACACGTCATTTGAACAATGCACGGCGACTGCGGCGGGTCTTTCCGCAACCTGTCTGGAAAACCCCTATTTTTCCGGCCCGGTGCGGGGCAGTGCGGCGCGGCAGCATTCCCGCCATCATCGCCATCACGACGAGCGCAATGTTCGTGTCAACGAGTTTCCCTTTGGCGAGATCGGCTTCTGACGGGAGCGCCGCAGCAGGAACGGTCGATCCCAACACGATGCAGAAAAATATCTTTGGCTTGACTTTCCCTGCCGACTGAGAGACAATACAGCCGTTCTCACGAACAAGAGGAGGTTCAATGACACTACCTCCACAGCAAGAACCGCGGTGAAGTGGCTTCTTCGTTCGAGTTGTCATTGAGCGGTCAAAACCCAGGACGGCACGCCGGGTAAAGGTTTTAGTGGGCTGCATCAGTAAGGCAGAGCCCCTTGCCTTCCCGGTGTCGCATTTTGTAAGAGCGGAGTGGCGCGTAAAGGCTGGCCGCTTTTTTGGCGTTTCGCCATCGTGTTGTCATCAATATAAGTCAGTTCATCAACTCCAGTTCATCAACTCCAGTTCATCAACGTCAGTTCATCAACGTCAGTCACTGACCTGTCAGAGCGGCTTCGCGGTCATTGTTGTTCCGCTTGAGCGTTTGCCGCCTTTGTTTCCTCCCTGTTCCGTCGTTCCTGGTTTCCTGCACTGCCTGCGCCTCGGCTTCGCCTCAGCTTGCGATCGAGGTGACTGGCAGGGCGTGCGGCGACAGGCGGAAACCGCAAAGCCTGGTGTCTTCGTTTTGCGCCACTTCGCCAGGGTTTTCGGTTCCGTCGAACCGACCTGCGCCCAGACCTGCAGATGTGGGTTGAACCGGCTGAGCGACGACAGGTCTCGCGATGTTGAGGGCGGCATTGATGCACGTGGAATTTTTCAAAAAGCGGGCGATGCAACAGCCTGCGGTCGGGAGCCGGACTTAAGGCTCATAGCAGAAGGGGCTCCTCATGTCGGAGGTCAGCAGGAACGGGACGGCGCCGCAGCCCGGCGGGGCGCCTGAAAATGGAACAGGGCATTCCAGGGGCCGGATGGTCGCGCGTGTGCTGTTGTCGACAGCTGCCGCGTTATCGCTTGCGGCCTGCGCCCATGGACCGGATGCCACGCAAAAATCGGTGTCGCTGAGGCCGCCTCACCGCCAGCTCGCGGCTCGAGGGGTGGCCAGAGCGCCGCTCCGGCTGGCGCAGCCACGTGCGCCCTTGCGCGCGCCGACATTGGCTGCACGCGGGCTCGCCAGCTATTACTGGGAAGGGACAAAAACCGCCAACGGGGAAAAATTCGATGGCACCGAACTGACGGCAGCGCATCGCAGCCTGCCCTTCGGCACAAGGCTGAAAGTCACCGATGAGGCGAGCGGTCGCTCGGTAACCGTGCGGGTCAATGACCGCGGGCCGTTCATTCCCGGCCGCGAGATCGATCTGTCCTGGTCGGCAGCGGAAGCCATCGGCATGCTCGACAAGGGCGTGACCACGGTCCGGCTTGACGTGGTCAAGTGAACCGCAGGGCGGCAGATTGTAGAGGTGTGGCCTCGGCTGCAGGTTCGAACAGATCGGCTCGTGGTATTATGGCGGGGTCGGGCGCGAAGGAGGGAACAGGCCCTGCAGTCTTGTCGCCAACACGCCGATAGCGAACCTGCGAATATGTGAACGCTTGCTCCGGTGGCGCCGAAAGGCGCTGGCGGCGGAGCAGAAAATGGGCGCAAGGCCTTGAGGCCGAAGGCTTAAGCGGCGGCGGCAGTGCGCTCTTCCGGGAGGTCGCGATCCGACCACAGAGCGCAAATCGCGCGCCCGCGCGGGCAAGATCAGGCGACGAAACGGGGGCGGAAATCGGGTGAAAATCAGGCGGCGGGGATGAAACCGAAGCCCGCCGGTCTTTGCGGGTGTCCCGGGACGATCGCGACCTGGGACAATCGCAACCTGGGACAATTGCGATCCGGGGACAATCGCAACCAATTTCGATGGATCGCGTGCCCTGGATCGCAAGGGGATCCGGGACGGGGCGGGAGGTGGCGCAAGGGCAGCGTCACTGCTGCCGTGCGGCAAGGATGTCGCGATAAAGCGCGGCATATTCCCCGGCACGCCGATCCCAGGACACATTGGTTGACATGCCGTTCAGCTGCAATCGGCGCCACTGCGACTTGTCCTGGAAGGCCTGATTGGTGCGGCGCAGCGCCGCGGCGAGATGGTCGGAGAAGCCGGGCGCGAATTTGACCCCGGTGCCGACGCCCTCGTCATCCCCAGCGTCATCGATGTCAACGACCGTGTCTTCGAGGCCGCCGACCCGCGCCACAATCGGGATCGAGCCATATCGCAGTGCGCAGAGCTGGGTCAGGCCGCAGGGTTCGAAACGGGATGGTACCACCAGCGCGTCCGAACCGGCCTGGATGAGATGGGCCAGGCCTTCGTCATAGCCTATGACTGCTGAAATCCGCCCGGGATGGGCGTGGGCGGCGGCGAGAAAGCGCTCCTGAAGATTGGCGTCGCCGGTCCCGAGCAGCGCCAGCTGGATACCCTGGTCGAGAATGGTGGGAATGCACTCGAGCAGAAGATCGAGTCCCTTCTGCCACGACAGCCGGCTGATGACCCCGAGCAGCATGGCATCGGGGTCGGGATCGAGATTGAAGCGGCGCTGCAGCGCCGGCTTGTTCACGGTGCGGAAGGTCAGGTTGGTGGCGTTGTAGCCGCAGGCGATATGGGGGTCGGTTTCCGGACTCCAGACTGTGGTGTCGATGCCGTTGATGATGCCGCTGAGGACGCCGGAGCGTTCGCGCAACAATCCGGCAAGCCCCATGCCGCCTTCATCGCTCTGAATCTCTTTGGCATAGGTCGATGACACCGTGGTGATGCGATCGGCGAATTGCACCCCGGCCTTGAGGAAACCGATGGCGCCGTAATATTCCACGCCGTGGATGGAGAAGGATTCCGGCGGCAGGTTGAAGGCGCTGAGCATCTCGGCGGCAAACTGGCCCTGATAGGCCATGTTGTGGATGGTCAGGACGGTGCCGGGCCGGGGCTGGTTGGTGTAGTGCAGATAGGCGGGTGTCAGGCCGGCCTGCCAGTCATGGGCGTGGATGATGTCGGGCACAAAGGAGGGAATCGCACCCTGACCAATGCGCGCCGCGATCAGGGACAGGGCGGCGAAGCGCATGCCGTTGTCGGGCCAGTCGCGGCCGTCAGGGGCGGTATAGGGATTGCCGTGGCGGTAGAACAGATGGGGTGCATCGACGGCCAGCACCTCGAGATCGCCGCAGGTTCCGGCCAGGATGCGCACCGATCCGCCGAAGAAATCCGGCAGGCGCAGGACCACGCTGGCCGAGGCCAGGGTCTTGATGACATCGGGATAGCCCGGCACCAGGCTGCGGGTATCCACGTCGTGGGCCTTGAGCGCGATGGGCATGGCACCGGCGACGTCGGCCAGTCCTCCGGTCTTGATGATGGGATAGATTTCTGAGGTGACGGCGAGGCAGCGGATGGGCGTCATCTATTTTTTTCGCGTGGGGACTTCGTCGTTTTCGACGGAGAGGAAACGCGCCCTTCTATGTTGGTGAAGTGAGATCGGATCAGGATCCATAGGTTGCGATCAGGTCATTCCTGCGGTGGCCGATATCCGGAAAAAGACGCGGCCGTGGACGCATGCCGTTGCTGGGGAAAGCCCGCGGTCAGGAGCGACCCTGGCCCCGGTTCTTCCCGACCCGTGGATCGGATTTCTCAAGCAGTCCACGGGTTGAGAGTGGTCATCCCGAGCGGGATGTTCTTTAAAAAAAGTGCCTTCAGGTATTGAGCCTGTCGATCATCGCCTGGGTGATCAGGCAGATGCCCTGCTCGGTGGTGCGGAACCGCTTGGCGTCGAGTTCGGGATATTCCCCGACTACGAGCCCCTCGGGGATATCGACGCCGCGGTCGATCACCACGTTTTTCAGGCGCGCGTTCCTGCCGACATTGACATAGGGCAGGATCACGGCGTTTTCGACGCTGGAATAGGAGTTGATGCGCACGCCGGTGAACAGCAGCGAATGGCGCAGCGAGGCACCGGAAATGATGCATCCTCCCGAGACCAGGGAACTCACCGCCTGGCCACGGCGGCCGTCCTCGTCATGGACGAATTTGGCCGGTGGCGTGATTTCCGCATAGGTCCAGATCGGCCAAAGCCGGTCGAACAGGTCGAGTTCCGGAACCACGTCGGTGAGATCGATATTCGCCGCCCAGTAGGCGTCGACGGTGCCCACATCGCGCCAGTAGGCGCGGGTGTCGTCGCCGCTGCGGACACAGGACTCCGAGAACTGATGGGCCACCGCTCGGCCGTTCTTGACGATATAGGGGATGATGTCGCGGCCGAAGTCGTGGTTCGAATTGGGGTCGTTGGCGTCACGCCGCAGTTCGTCGAACAGGAAGTCGGCGTCGAAGACGTAAATCCCCATGCTGGCGAGCGACTTGTCCGGTTTGCCCGGCATCGGCGGCGGATTGGCCGGCTTTTCCAGGAAGCTCTGGATGATGCCGTTGGCATCGATATGCATGATGCCGAACCCGCTCGATTCCGCGCGCGGCATTTCGAGACAGCCAACGGTGACGTCGGCGTGCTGCTCGACATGCTGCTTGAGCATCAGTTCGTAATCCATCTTGTAGATGTGATCACCGGCCAGCAGCACGATATACTTGGCGCCGTAGGCCTCGATAATGTCGAGATTCTGGAACACAGCGTCGGCTGTGCCGAGATACCAGTCGGTCTCGGAGATGCGCTGGCTGGCCGGCAGGATGTCGAAGCTCTCGTTGCGTTCGGGACGGAAGAAGTTCCAGCCCATCTGCAGATGCCGGATCAGGCTGTGGGCCTTGTACTGGGTGGCGACCGCGATGCGGCGGATGCCGGAATTCACGGCGTTCGACAGGGCAAAATCGATGATTCGCGACTTGCCGCCGAAATAGACTGCGGGCTTGGCGCGGCGGTCGGTCAATTCCAGCAATCTGCTGCCTCGTCCGCCGGCAAGAACGAAAGCCAGAGCCTGACGGGCGAGTGGTTCAGTTCCGATGGTGCTCATGTCATCTCCTTCACTCACTCACCTTAAGAGCGCGAGTCCCCAAAAAGGTTTCTTGGTCGTACGGCCTTGCGGTTGATCCGCGAAAGGCGGGCACGACGAAATACCAGGCGACGATACCAGAAATCGTGACATCCGGCCGTCTGAAACGCTCGGCCGGTGGCGAGACAGGCTCTCCAACCGAGGCGACGGTCGCAGCCGAGGCACAATTTAAGTGTTACGGATCAATATGTTCGGCTTCGGTGCGGAACTTTGAGGCGGGTCGGAGTCGCGACATGGTACGAGAATCAGCGCTCAGTTTTTGCCTATCGCAACGCAATGACGTTTGATGCATGTCAATATGTGTTTCAATCTTCGCGGAACTCGCCATTTTCCTTCAAGGAGGGATTGCTTGAGGGGCGGGTTCCGTCAGATGCAAGGGATGGGATCAAGGGTCAGGATGGGTCTGGAAAGCCGCATTTGACTGCAGCTTTCCAGACCGCATGTGGTCGATCGAGGCTCTCGACACAAGACACTCAAGGACGGGTGCAGGAGAATTTTTCGCCGACAGCACGGTGAAAATCAAGAAAATCCGGTGGAAAGACAGAACACCCGATCCGGACACAAGGTTGCCATCACGGTCATGGACCTATGCGCCAGGTCATGTTGCTGCATCGGCCGATTCGCGGATCCCGGCTCTGCTGCAGTTTCTGCCGGGGTCGCCGGTGAGATGCCGTTCCTTCCAGATGTGGCCTCCAGGCTCGTCCGTTGGCGTTCGCCGGTTTTGCCGTCCGGCCATGGGATGCCGCTGGATATGCTTTGAACTCTCAACAGGATCAAAGGCTTGGATGTCAGAAGGGGGCTCTGGCGGGGGCATTCCGCGCAAGCTTCGGGAGGTCCGCTTTGCCAACCGGACGGCCGCGGACGGGCTGCGACAATGACAAGGGAGGAGGCTTGGAAGGAGGCTTGCGGCGAAGGCACGGATCGGTCACAGGCCTGGGCGAAAGGCCGACCGCTGAGATCCCTTGGCCTGCCGATGCCATCGTCGGAGCGACGCGCAGGACCATCTGTGGAATCGATCCTGACATTGTGCTGGAGACGTCCCGATCTGCCCGCACCACCACGTCATCATTTTCTCCATCCCGTGGTGGGACCAGTGAATATTGCCGGCGCCGCATGTATCTGCCGATCCTTCAACAACGGCGGTTGGGTCGCTGGCGGCCTCGGGCAACGTCATCGACGGGATCCGGGCCGAATAAGTCAGCACGCCTTTTGCCGATGCCAGCCTCTCATCCACCAGCCGGGGTGGGATCGCAGTATCGCGATCCCACCGGCTAATGGACACCGCGACCACACGGCTGCCTGATACGGTGCAGGCGCACCGGATGGATGCCGACAGGCGGATCCGGCTTCGCTTCGGCTTCTGGCAGGATCATGGAGGCCTGTGACCCGCTGACGCCGGCAGAAAGCTGCGTGCGGAAGCTCCCTGTCGCCTTCCCGGCCGGAGGCTCTCCGCAAAAATGGCAACCCTCGCGCGACATGTGCCTTGCGATGTCGCGCGAGGGTGGTTCCCCCTGAAGAGCTGGATCGCGCCAGAGCCTGCGCAAAAGCCGTTGCAGATGCGGTTCCTCGTGAGGTTTGAAGAGGCTTCGCAGGGACGGTTGCCACTCCGGTTCCCCCATGTCTGAGGCCATGTCTGAGGCCATGTCTGAGGCCAGAGCTGGAGGCCGGTTGCGCGATTGGCCGGCGTCTGTTGTCGCGGCTTTCGTCACGCCAGCAGGCCGGTGTTTCAGGGCCGGTGTTTCAAGCTCCGCCATGCAGCATGCGGGCAGATTGGCGGTGCCGTCGGAACAGGAGGGAATCCGCGTCGCGAAGAAAAGGAATTTGCAGCAGGCAAAAAACAGCAGCCGGCAACAGCCCGCGACGCGGCACGCGCCTGCCGGCTTGATTTAAGCCCCAGCCTGAAAGGTGCTGTTTATCCTCAGGTTCTTTGACCGGATGGAACAGCCGGAGCTTCTCCTTAATCTTTTAAGGGCTCGCGTTCCCATGAGCGCGCGCGGACGGGGGATCGGGCTTTTATGACGAAAAGGAATCGTTTATCTGAGCCGACAGGCGGCAATGCCCGTAAATCCTGACCTGTCGTAAATCCTTGAGCGGCTGTTTTTATTAAAACGGCGTCATTGTCTGTCAAAGTTCTGTCAAACAGCGTCGGCCTGGTGCGGCTTTGGCGGACCCGGCTGTGGGGGCCGCGGCCCGTGAAACGGCTTTTCGTGCAGGCGGCGGACCCCCGCGCCTTAAAGACGGGTGAACAGAGCCTGTGCGTCGTCGCCTCAAATGATGGCGAAAGTTTCATCTGCGTACCGAACCCGCGCCGTGCTATCGCAGGGTTTCGCTCCGTGGCGGCGACGCCGGTGGAAATCATCCACCCTGGTATCATATGGCGTTTCTGCCCATATCTCGTTGGTAACATTGTCCCGGGTAACATCGCCTCGGGTCCCATCACCCCGGCATCTTCGCTTGTGGCGCTATCGTCCTGGCAGGATCGCATTGGTAACATCACATTGGGTCACATCCCCCGGGCATTGTCTTGGCCCTGGTACTATGGGAAATCATTTATGAAAGCTCGCGAGCTGATGAGTTCGCCGGTCATATCGGTGCCGCTGGAGGCCTCTGTGCGGGAGGTCGCCTCGATCCTGCTCAAACACGCGATCCGGGCGGTGCCGGTGGTCGACATGGGGGGATCGCTGGTGGGAATGATCAGCGACAGCGATCTGGTGGCACGTGATTCCGCCAAACGTCATGAGCGCGTGGCCTGGTGGCTGGAACTGATGGCCGGACAGGTGGAACCGGGGGTGGTGGCCGAAGCGGCCTCGCGCAGTGTGCGGGACGTCATGACGGCTCCGGTGATCACGGTCGGAGAAGACAGCACGGTTGCCGATGTCGCGCAACTGATGCGCAACTATGATCTCAAATGCATGCCTGTGCTGCGCGAGGAGCGGTTATGTGGCATCATCACGTCGGGGGATTTGCAGCGCGTGGTGGCGCAACAGGCATCCGACGGGGAGCCGGCTGCTCCGAAGGGATTTCTGGAGAGCGTGTTCTCCGCGCTCGACCATGGCTTTATCTCCCACGACAGCGTGAGCGAGGAGGCCGCTGCGGAGGCTGCAGCGCCGGTGCCGGAGCCGGCCAGTGCGGTCAGTGAGGAGGTTGGTTTCGATGCGGTCGGGTTCCGCAAACTGGTGTCGAATTTCGAGCGCCATGAGAGCGAGGGACGGGAACTCGCACAGCAGGCGGCGTCGGAACAGCGGCGGGCCCGGATCGCCGAACTGGTCTCGCACCATGTCAGCGCGGATCGCTGGGAAAGTCTGATACAGCACGCCCGCGCGGCCGCCGAGAACGGTGAGAAGGAGTTCCTGCTGCTGCGTTTTCCCAGCGAATTGTGCAGCGATGGCGGCCGCTCGATCAATGTCAGCGAGGCGGACTGGCCGGCGAGCCTGCGGGGAGAGGCGGCGGAGATGTATTTGCGCTGGGAGCGGGAACTCAAGCCGCGCGGCTTTCATCTCGCAGCCAGCATTCTCGATTTCCCCGATGGCATGCTGGGCGATGTCGGTCTGTTCCTGGTGTGGGCGTGATGGGATCCGGATTTCAGGTGCATCGCTGGTGGTGAAGAGCGCGCTCGCAACCTGGTCGCGGGCGGGGCGTCCGCGCCCAATGCAAAGCCCGAGTCAAGCGACGCTCCAGGCGGTTTCAGGCGGTTTCGTGAAGGCTTCCATTCACGACATGCCGCCGTCCTTTCCACCACCTTTGGCGCGGGCTTCTTTCCACGCCCGCGCCTGTCCGAAATGACCGCAGCCGATAAAGGGCAGCGGCGGGCGCTCGGCCGAGAGCGGCGAGGGGTGATTGGCGACCAGGACTTTGTGGCGGCTGGCGTCGATCAGGAGGCGCTTGCTCTGCGCGTGGGCGCCCCACAGCATGAACACTTTTGCCTCGCTCTCTGCCGCGACATGGCGGATCACGGCGTCGGTGAGGACTTCCCAGCCTTTGTTGGCGTGGCTGGCGGGTTTGCCTTCCTCCACGGTCAGGCAGGTGTTGAGAAGCAGGATGCCCTGCCTTGCCCAGCTGGCGAGGCTGCCACCGGGATGGGGGAAGGCCGGGCGGGGGGTGCCGAGGTCGCGCTCCAGTTCCTTGAAGATGTTGCGTAGCGACGGCGGCAGCGTCACCCCGGGGGCGACCGAGAAGGCCAGGCCCTCGGCCTGACCGCGGCCGTGATAGGGGTCCTGACCCAGGATGACGACGCGTGTCTTCTCCGGCGGGGTCAGTTCAAGCGCCCGCAGCGGCTGGGGCGGGAATATGGTGGCACCGTCGGCAAGGCGCTGACGCAGAAAATTGAGCAGGCTGAGACCGTTCGGGCTGGCGAAGAAAGCCGCGGTGAGCGCAGCCCAGCCGGGCGCGACAGGCCAGTCGGCGGGATCGGCGCTGGTCAATTGGGTCGGTGGGGTCATGGGTGCCTCGTCACGCTGTGCGCGTCATCTATAAGGGTCATGGAGCCAGGCGGAAAGAGTCGCGGGCCGCGGGCCAAGCGACGTTGCGAGAAAAATGATTTTCGGTGCGCCAGGCAAAGCTGGCGTGCTCCAGCCGGTGCAAGTCCGGCCTGGGTAGGGGGGTAGCGCCCGCCCAGTAGCGAGTGTTGCGTGGTGGACGGCGACGCCCCTCACGAAGCGTACACAGTGATCATGTGGGGTGTGGGATTGAGCCGCGATGTGCGAATCTCGCAGGGGTCGA
>Ga0123357_10000608_pt1 | contig 35490 bp, 29 predicted proteins | sample TergutEmb28metaG_FD_89873 | JGI IMG/M metagenome (GOLD analysis project Ga0123357, IMG submission 89873) | Embiratermes neotenicus P4 segment gut microbial communities from Petit-Saut dam, French Guiana - Emb289 P4 | ecosystem: Host-associated > Arthropoda: Insects > Digestive system > Gut ... | reverse complement strand
GATAAAAATTTATTTGTTCCGATGACAAGTCAGCAAATGGATTTACATAAAGAATTTCACGACGCGGTTGCAAGACTTGTGAATAAGTGGAAAAGGCAAGGTTTTCTAATAGAAAAAGACCGGAAAAGGCTTATAATCAATCTGAACCAAATGCGTATGTCGTGCGACAGTACTTATCTGTTTGACCAAACCACACGCTACGATACGAAGATCGGCGAACTGATGAGTATTTTAGATGAGTATTTTGACGGCAATCAGGAAAAAGCGGTTATTTTCAGCCAATGGGAACGGATGACAAGGATTATCGCACAGGAATTGGATGCCGCCGGAATCGAATATCAATACCTTCACGGCGGCATTCCAAGCAATGATAGGAAAGCCTTGTTCGATACGTTCAATCAATCGCCTGACTGCCGCGTGTTTCTCTCTACGGATGCCGGAAGTACAGGACTTAATCTTCAGGCGGCATCGCTGATCATCAATATGGATATTCCCTGGAATCCGGCGGTTTTGGAACAGCGCATTGCCCGAATTCACCGGTTGGGACAGAAAAACAGTGTTGCGGTGATTAATTTTGTTTCGCTCAACACCATTGAACACAAGATGCTTGGCGTACTGAAATTCAAGACTTCGCTTGCACAAGGCATTTTAGACAATGGCGAAAGTGCAATCTTCCTGAGCGACAGCAAATTCAATGCCTTTATGAAAGATGTTGAACAAATAACTGTTATTGATGCTGACCCAAGAGATGTCGTAGTTATTTCCGATGAAGAAGAAAATTTGGAAGTGAAGGCATTAGCTGAAAAAACGTCCTTTGAACCATTGATTCCGGGCGATGACGATTTCGAACCTTCAGACAGTCAAACTGTTTCAGCGACGGATGAACCGCAACCCGAAATTCCAAAAGAAACTTCTGCCGACGACCCTTCGGAATTGCTCGCCAAAGGATTTTCTTTCTTAAGCGGCTTGGCAAAAACCTTGTCCACCAAAGACGGAGCCGGACAATTGGCGCATTCGTTAGTGGAAAAAGATGAAAAAACGGGCAAAACGCATTTGAAGATTCCGGTCGAAAATGAAGAAACGGTAAGCAATGTACTGAATATGTTGGGAAATTTATTTAAAGGATTAGGAAAATAACGAGAGACTGAAATCATGCAACAGCAAATCATTCGTTCTTCCCATATAGAAAAGGACTTAGCTCAATTGTTGCAAACGTTGAACTACGACGGCTTGTTCCTCTTAACAGACGATAATACGCAAAACTATTGCCTCCCGCTCATTCAATCGTTGCCGGAAATACAGTCGGCAAAGAAATTATCAATTCCGGCGGGCGAAGAAAGTAAAAGTATCGAATCATTATCCAAAGTCTGGAAGTTTCTTTCCGACAACGGCGCTAACCGGAAATCGCTGCTGATTAATCTCGGCGGCGGAATGTTGACCGATTTGGGCGGATTTGCCGCCGCTACTTTCAAGCGGGGAATCCGGTTTGTGAATATCCCGACAACGCTTTTGGGCGCAGTGGATGCTGCGGTCGGCGGAAAGACAGGCATCAACTTCTCCGGTTTAAAAAACGAAATAGGCGCCTTTGCTCCTGCTGTCGCTGTGCTGATTGATTCCAATTTTTTCAAAACGCTGGATACAAAACAACTGCTTTCAGGATATGCCGAAATGTTGAAACATTCGTTGTTGAATGGCGATTCGGATGGAGGTTGCCTCAAAGGAACGCAGATGACGCAGATAACGCGGATTTTACATTTTGACTTTGATACTGTTGATTACGAATTATTGAATAATTTGCTTTTTGAATCGGTATTAATCAAAGAACGCATTGTCGAGGAAGACCCGACCGAACAGGGTATTCGCAAAGCCTTGAACCTCGGGCATACTTTCGGTCACGCCTTCGAAAGTCTGGCGCTTGAAACAAAACGTCCCATTCAACACGGCTACGCTGTGGCTTACGGATTGGTTTGCGAATTGTATCTTTCGTTTATCCAATTGGGATTCGACAAAAATGTTTTAATGAAAACCGCTTATTTCATTAAAGAGCATTACGGCGTTTTTACTTTCGATTGCAATGATTATCAGCATATTTACGAATTGATGCAACATGACAAGAAAAACGACGCCGGCGCTATTAATTTCACGCTGTTGAAAACCGCCGGCGATATTCAAATCAACCAAACAGCCGGTAGAAAGGAAATTGAGGAAGTTTTGGATTTTTACCGGGAATTTATGGGCTGCTGAAGCATAAAAATCTATTCTTCTATCAGTTCGAAGCTATATCCCTGTTCCATCAACCATTCGATGGATTTAGGTAACGATTCCTTCATCCGGTTCCCTGCTTTTAGCGAATCATGAAAGACAATGATCGAGCCGTTACGGGTATATTTTTTCACTACTTCAAACACCTGATCGGCAGTCATCAAACGACTATAATCGCGAGTCACCACATCCCACATAATTATTTTGTAGAGTTTTCGTAAAGCCCAAAATTGCGAAAAGCGCATGTGTCCGTGAGGAGGACGGAAAAGGATACTGTCAATTTTGAAGTATGCTTCATCCACATCTTCCAAATACGAATGCGTACCGGTTTTTAATCCTTGAATGTGGTGGAACGTATGATTTCCTACTTTATGGCCCCGTTCAAGTACCATTTCATAAATATCCGGATGTTTCCGGACATTATCACCTACGCAAAAAAAGGTAGCCTTGATGTTATATTTATCCAACACGTCCAATACCCAAGGTGTAATCTCGGGTATTGGACCATCGTCGAATGTGAGGTAAACTACTTTTTTATCGCTGTTAAATCTCCAATAGGAACCAGGGTAGAGACTACGATACAGTTTAGGCGCTCTTTCTATCAACATAATTATCGATTTAAGCCGCCTCGTTGACGAACCTGGCGAACTTTCATGTATTGTTCAATTTGTTGAACGTATTTGCTGAACTCTTTGCTATAGATATCAAATGCTTCCGGATTCACCTTTTGATAGTCTTGAAGTATATACCGCATGTAATACATTTCTCTCCGGAGTTCATCCAGCGAATTTGTATATTGTTGAGCATTAAGACCGGAAAGCCATTTGATGGTTTTCATAGAATTGCTTGCCAGTACGTCATAAATTTTCCGGGCACTTTCGATATCGCCTAATTGTAAATACGACCGGCCAATTTCAAAGGATGAATAAAAATCGAAAGGAACGTTGTACTCGGGAAGTACTTTTAATCCGTAATCCAATACTTCCTTTGCTTTTTCTGTTTTCCCTTCATCGATTAAATACCTGCCTAACTTTGCGAACATCATTCGGAATACTTTAGCCATCTTCGTTGCATTTTCATCCATGTACAAGCCGGGTTGTTCCAAATTACCCCAACGGTATTTATGCATTAAATTATCATACAATATCTCCGTGTCAACGTCTAACCGGCCGGGAGGTATGGAGTCGTCTATTTCAAAATCGCTATTCAATCCCGTATTATACGGAACTATCCGGTAAGCGATTCCATCTTGACGTAAAAAAGAATCCAAACGCACGTAATTCTCCGGTCCCACAGTGGTTGCAAAATAAAATGGCCGTTTCCAATCTTTATTATTGTTCAACATATCTAAAATCATCATTTCCTGTTTGGTTATCACTCTTTTTGCCGATTTTATCTCCTGCCCAAGTGAATCTGTTTTCGCACCAAAGTAAATATTTATGTTTTTTAGTATCCGTTTGTAATTTTCAGGTTTTACCACACCGGAACGAACCACAGCCTCCGAATCAACCGGAAGATAAAGCGTTTCGGTACGGACATTATCCAATTCTACACTATAGCCGGGTATTTGCTTGGTATGTAAATCATCGGATTTAACCCAGTCTAAAGCGCTTGCAACTTCTTCAGGCTTGTCGGTTCGCTTCAGGATATATGCCGCTTCATGGGTTCCTGTTACATAATCCGTTCTTTTCCATGAAATAGGCAACGGTTCGGATTCGTAAGCTTGACGTTTCATCTGATCGATATACCAATCGGTTTGCAGGTAGCTCAGGTTGCAAACACGAACATCGGTTCTATATCCTTCTACTTCCTGATTATACCAGAGCGGGAAAGTATCGTTATCGCCCATCGTAAAAATAACCGCATTGGGCTCGCAGGTTGTTAAATAATTGTACCCGAAATCGCGACAAATATATCGCTTGGAACGGTCGTGATCGTCCCACGTTTGACTCACCATTTGTATAGGAACCAACACGCAGAGAACGGATCCGGCAATAGCAGCCGGAATAGCCGGCAGTTTAGCATATTTAGTCAAACCGCGGATGACGGCGGCCACTCCCAATCCTATCCAAATAGCAAAAGCATAGAACGACCCGGCATACGCATAGTCCCGCTCTCGCGGTTCAAAAGGTTTTTGATTCAAATATATTATAATAGCCAATCCTGTCATGAAAAATAACAGGAAAGTAATCCAAAATCCTTGAACACCCTTTTTGCCTGCATAGATCTGATAGAATATTCCCAGAAGTCCTAATAGCAAGGGTAGCATATAGAAACGATTGTATCCTTTGTTTTTGACAATGCTATCCGGTAAATCGTCTTGAGGTCCAAGCCGGAGTGCATCCAAAAATTTGATACCGGTAATCCAGTTTCCATTCATAATTCCCCCGTTACCTTGAATATCGTTTTGGCGGCCCGAGAAATTCCACATAAAATAACGCCAGTACATAAAATTAACCTGATAGTTGAAAAAGTAACGAAGGTTTTCGGCAAAGGTAGGCTTCATAATTACTTTCGTCCCTTCGGGAGTTGCCACCCGCACACGTTCTCCTTTGTAATCCGACCAATATTTGTATCCTTGAATGTGATTGGGTTCCAGGCTGAACATACGGGGAAACAACGTATTCAATTCATCGATATACACCGGACTTTCCTTGCGTGAAGCTACAAAATAACGATCTTTTTCAGAAGGATCGTGTTTGGCTACTTGCACCCAGACAGGACCCTCATCATTCGAAGCAAAGGATCGTTCACCATCCTTGATTTCCGTTTTTCGTTCGGAAACAAACGTCTGCCCGTATATTAAGGGAGTGTCCCCGTATTGTTCCCTTGCCAAATAGCTTCTCATGGTAAAAATGTCTTCCGGCGAATTTTCGTCCATGGGAGGATTCGACGCCGAACGAATCATGATTAGTACAAACGATGAATATCCGATAAGAATTACAAATAAACTTAACAAGATGGTATTTAATGTAACCGAATTCACTTTTTTATAAACGAATAATGCAATCGCTAAAACACCTAACAAAAGGATTCCTAACAAAGGATTATTACCCAAAAATGGAATTCCCAACATTCCGACAGCTAAAATAAATGCGATTTTCATTCGCGTGGCATTGTCCTTTTCTCTCATGGTTTCCCAAATTGCCCAGATGATAACGGAAATAAGCACAACCATATAAAAGAGGACGCCACTATTGTACGGAAGTCCGAACTGATTGACAAACAGCAATTCAAACCATCCACCTACTTTCATCACTCCAGGCATCATTCCAAAAAGAATAGCGCCAACAAGCGCAAAAGAGATAAGTACTGCGATTAAAGAACCTATCAGGTTGGGGTTCTTATTTTTTTTGAAGTAATAAACCAGTACAATAGCAGGAATGCTAAGTAAATTCAATAGTTGCACACCAATGGAAACTCCTATCATATAAGCAATCAATATCAGCCATCGATCGGCGCTTGGCTCCTCGGCTACATCTTCCCATTTTAATACCATCCAAAAAACAAGGGCGGTCATAAAAGAAGAGAAGCCATATACTTCAGCTTCAACAGCCGAAAACCAGAAGGTATCGGAAAAAGTATAAGCCAAAGAGCCTACGACTCCGCAACCTAAGATACCGATTATTTGCGCCCATGAAACCGAATGGTTTTTTTCTTCGTCTTCTTTGACAAGAATTTTCTTTGCCAATCGAGTGATTGTCCAAAACAGGAATAAAATAGTAAGTCCGCTAAAAAGGGCAGACAATCTGTTTATCATTGCTGCTTTTAGAGAAACGTTCGACGTAAATTGAGTAACCAGATTGGCAAGCAGCATAAAAATCGGATTTCCGGGAGGGTGCCCTACTTCTAATTTGTAAGAGGAAGCAATAAATTCGGGGCAATCCCAAAAACTTGCAGTCGGTTCGATAGTCAGTAGATAAGTAGCTGCTGCAATAGCAAAAACAATCCAACCTAAAACATTGTTTAGCAACCTATAATTTTTCATACATTTATTTATTATTATCTAACAAAAGAGTAATTTTCGTGCAAAGATAGAAAAGATAATTAAATTAATTCTCGCTTTATGTAGAAACAAATGGTATATTAATTTTTTTTTACATATTTTATAAATAAATTAAAAAAAAACGTTACGGATTTGGCTTTCACCAAATAAAATATTACCTTTGCCAAAAAATCAGGAGGAGGGGGGCGTTTGTCCCTCTTTTTTTTCTTTTGCATGATTGATAAAGAGGTAGTAAAAGGCATCGTGGAAGATTTTTTAAAGTCTTCCGAAAATTATCCGGTAGCTATAAACGTAAAGCCGGATAATACGATCAGGATTGAAATTGATAACGATCGAGTGGTTTCTATTGACGATTGTGTAGCGCTGTCTTCCTATATCGAATCGAAATTAGATCGGGAAAAAGAAGACTATGCATTGGAGGTGGGTTCCGCAGGTATAGGTCAAGCATTTAAAATACAGCGCCAATACCGGAAGAATATCGGAAACGCAATAGAAGTCGTGACGGTGTCGGGTATTAAAACCATCGGCATTTTAAAAACGGTTGATGAGAATAAAATCGTATTGACCGTACGGAAGCAAATAAAGCCTGAAGGCGCTAAGCGGAAAGTGACTATTGAAGAAGACATCACTTTTCCATATAAAGAAATAAGACAAGCTAAATACAGTTTTAATTCGTAATTTTTAATTTTTAATTGTAAGAGTATGGCAAAGAGACAGGAAGTAAACATGATCGATACTTTTGCCGAATTTAAGGAGAACAAAAACATCGATCGAGCTACATTAATCAGCATTCTTGAAGAAGCTTTCCGTAGTGTGATCAGCAAGATGTTTGGTTCGGATGAAAATTACGACATCATCATCAATCCCGATAAAGGCGATTTTGAAATTTGGCGAAACCTCAAAGTTGTTCCTGATAAGGGAGTGGTCGATTCCAATTTGGAAATAGCGCTATCCGAAGCGCAAAAAATTGATCCTGATTACGAAGTAGGCGAAGAAATTACCAATGAAGTTAATTTTGCCGGATTTGGTCGTAGAGCTGTTTTGAATCTTCGCCAAGCCCTGGCTTCCAAAATCTTGGAATTACAGAAAGACAGTATATACACTAAATATAAAGACCGTGTAGGCCAGATTGTTGCAGCCGAAGTGTATCAGATATGGAAAAAGGAAATTCTTCTATTGGATGAAGATGAAAATGAATTAATTCTTCCCAAGAACGAACAGATTCCGGGCGATTTTTTCCGCAAGAATGAAACATGCCGGGCAGTGGTAGTCAAAGTGGAAAATCAGAACAACAATCCGAGAATTGTTTTGTCGCGAACATCCAATTTATTTATGCAACGCTTATTCGAACTGGAAGTGCCTGAAATCCACGATGGATTGATCACCATCAAACGAATTGCCCGCATTCCGGGCGAACGGGCCAAAGTAGCCGTAGAATCATACGACGACCGAATCGACCCTGTAGGCGCCTGCGTAGGAATGAAAGGAGCCCGTATTCATGGGATTGTGCGTGAATTGTGCAATGAAAATATTGATGTTGTTAACTATACGAACAACACGGCCTTATTTATACAGCGAGCGTTGAGTCCGGCTAAAATATCTTCGATCAAAATTCATGAAGCAGATAAAAAAGCGGAAGTCTACCTCCGCCCCGAAGAAGTTTCCTTAGCCATTGGAAAAAGTGGATTAAACATTAAATTAGCCGGCATGCTGACCGAATATGCGATCGACGTCTTCCGCGATGTCGATATTGATGGCGAAGATATTTATTTAGATGAATTTGCCGACGAAATTGAAATGTGGGTTATCGATGCTTTGAAAAATATCGGTTGTTATACAGCTAAAAACGTGCTGGCTATGAATCGGAATGTAGTAATTGAAAAGGCGGATCTGGAAGAAAATACGGTAGATGAAGTCTTTCGTATTTTGAGCGCCGAATTTGAAGAAGAATAAATGAAATATGCCTATCAGATTAAATAAAGTAACACGAGATTTGAATGTAGGATTATCCACCGTTGTGGAATTTTTACATAAGAAGGGTTTTGACATAAAGGAAGACCCGAATATGAAAATTAGTGATGAGGCGTATGAACACCTTGTAAAAGAATTTAAAAAAGATAAGAATATCAAAGAGGAGTCGGACAAAATGAGCCAGGAACGCCACCACAAGGAAAAGAAGGAAACCGTGGCGGTGGAAGGTTACGATCAGCCGAGAAAAATAGAAGAAATCAAAACCGAGGTTCCGGAAGATTTTCGGCCCAAATTTGTGACGGTGGGAAAAATCGATCTGGATGCTATCGGAAAGCATAAACCGGAAGCTAATAAAGAAAAACAAAAACCTGTTGAGAAAGAAGATATTATACTTCCTCCAACAGAAGAAATCATTATTGAAGAAACGAACGAAGAAAGGATAGAAGAAATGACGGAGCCTACTGTTCCGGAGATTGTTTTTGAAGAAGAAGAATCTTTGGAAGAAGAAACGGAAATTCAAGAGGAAGAGGAAGAATTAGACGAAGAACCGGAAATTCAGGAGGAAGCAGAAAAAGAACCGGAAGAGGAAATAGCCCAACCGGTAGCGCCCCTTACGAAGGAAGTCGCCAATGAGGAAGAAATATTCCGTTTAAGCAAGCCCGTCATAGAACCAACAATAAAAGTCACCGGAAAAATTGATTTAACGTCGATTAACCAATCCACCCGGCCTAAAAAGAAAACCAAAGAAGAAAAACGGAGAGAAAGGGCGGAAAAAGATAAAAAAGCAGCTTTAGTTGTTAAACCTAAAAAACCGGTAGTCGAAGAAGTGAAACCGGAAAAAAGAGACAAACCGGTTTTGGTAAAAAAAGCGGAATTGGAAGAAGCAAAGAAAAAGAAACGCAATCGAATCAAACGGGAAAAGATTGATATTGAAAAAGGCGCTTCGTCTTTCAACAAACAGGACAATCTGCGAATCAGGCTTCGAAAGCCGGTAAAAAGCGAAATCAGCGAAGAAGACGTTCAAAAACAAATCAAGGAAACGTTGGCAAGATTAACCAACAAAGGATTAAAAAAAGGCGCCAAATATCGTCGCGAAAAAAGGGATGCTCTTTCACAACGTCAAAATGAGCAATCGCAATTGGAAGCAAAAGAAAGCAAGACTATTAAAATCACCGAGTTTGTTACGGCAAATGATTTGGCAAACATGATGAACGTTCCGGTCGTGCAGATTATCTCTACTTGCATGAGCATCGGCATCATGGTTTCCATTAATCAGCGCCTGGACGCCGAAACCATCAATATTGTAGCGGACGAATTCGGATTCAAAACGGAATATGTAAGTGCGGAAGTGGTAGAAGCAATTACCGAAGAAAAAGACAGTGAAGAAGATTTAGTTCCTCGTCCTCCGATCATTACAGTCATGGGACACGTTGACCACGGTAAAACATCGTTGTTGGATAATATCCGGAAAACCAACGTCATTGCCGGTGAAGCCGGAGGCATTACCCAACACATCGGAGCCTATAATGTGGAACTACCCGATGGACGTAAAATCACTTTTTTGGATACTCCCGGCCACGAGGCTTTCACGGCAATGCGTGCTCGCGGTGCAAGTGTGACCGATATTGCTATCATTATTGTGGCAGCCGACGACAATGTGATGCCGCAAACCGTTGAAGCCATCAATCACGCTTCGGCGGCAAACGTTCCCATCGTTTTTGCCATTAACAAGATCGACAGACCCGGAGCAAATCCTGAAAAAATAAAAGAGACGCTTGCGAATATGAATTATTTGGTAGAAGATTGGGGTGGAAAATACCAGTCGCAAGACATTTCGGCCAAGCAAGGAATTGGCGTTCAAGAATTATTGGAAAAAGTTTTGTTGGAGGCCGAATTATTGGATTTGAGAGCCAATCCGAAACGGAAAGCCGTGGGTTCGGTGATCGAATCTTCGTTGGACAAAGGACGTGGATATGTTGTTACCATGTTGATACAAAACGGTACTCTTAGAATGGGCGATATGCTTTTAGCAGGAATACATCACGGTCGTGTCAAAGCTATGTTTAACGAACGAAATCAGCGGATAACGGAAGCCGGCCCTGCCGAGCCTGTGCTAATTCTCGGTTTGAATGGCGCTCCGCAAGCCGGCGATACCATCCATGTGATGGAAAGCGAACAGGACGCGCGCGAAATTGCCGTCAAACGGGAACAGTTGCAGCGTGAACAGGGGCTTCGTACCCAAAAACTGCTGACGCTGGACGACATCGGCCGGCGAATAGCCATCGGCAATTTCCAGCAATTGAATCTCATTGTCAAAGGCGATGTAGACGGTTCGGTCGAAGCTTTGTCCGATTCGTTCATCCGGCTTTCTACCGAACATATTCAAGTAAATGTTATCCATAAAGGCGTAGGGCAAATTTCCGAGTCGGATGTGATTTTAGCAGCCGCTTCGGATGCCATCATTGTCGGATTCCAGGTTCGCCCGTCCTTGTCCGCTCGTAAATCGGCAGAAAAAGAAGGCGTTGATATTCGCTTATATTCAATTATTTATGATGCAATTGAAGAAGTGAAGGCCGCAATGGAAGGAATGCTTTTACCGGAAATCAAGGAAGAGATTACCGCCAATGTAGAAATCAGGGAAGTATTCAAGATCACCAAAGTAGGTTCGGTTGCCGGTTGTATGGTGAGGGAAGGAAAAATCAAGCGAGGCAACAAAATTCGTTTGGTGAGAGACGGTATTGTTATCTTTACCGGCGAATTAGGTTCGCTGAAACGCTTCAAAGACGATGTGAAAGAAGTAGCCCAGGGATATGAATGCGGATTAAATATTCATAATTTCAACGACATCAAAGTAAGCGACATCGTCGAAGCTTTTGAAGAAATAGAAGTTAAACAAACATTATGAACTGGTTGGACATAATCATCATTGTTTGTGTGGGTATCGGTATTGTACACGGCATAACCACCGGAATTGTCAAACAGGTTATTTCACTTGTTGCATTGGTTGCAGCCGTTCTTTTATCGGGAATAGTAGCTAAAGGAATACAGCATTGGATACAAACGCATATTCAAAACGCCCCGCAGTGGTTCTCTCCCGGCATACAAAACGTTATTTATTATGTATTAGCGTTTATTTTAATTATTTCCATATTTTCCATTGCTGCTCATCTGATAGATAAAATTATTAATCACACTCCGGTAGGAATTTTGAACCGGCTATTCGGCGCTATTTTCGGCGCATTGATGTGGGCGCTTTGTTTGAGTATAGCGCTTAATATTTTAGCGGTATTTGACAATCAGTCTCAAGTAATTCCCAAGCAGGTCAAAGAAGAATCGGTGTGTTATGAAAGGGTGAAAATGATTTTTCCAACCATTTTCCCTTATATTATAGATTTTCTTAAACACGAAGCTAATGGCTGACGATTCGCAAGACATATTAAACGAATGGACGAACAAAGACTATGAATACGGATTTGTTACGAACATTAAAACCGATTTGATTCCCAGAGGATTGAATGAAGATATCGTCCGGCTCATCTCTTCTAAAAAAAACGAGCCCGGATGGCTGTTGGATTTTCGGTTGAAAGCCTATCACTACTGGTTAACAATGAAAATGCCGGAATGGGCGCATCTCGACATTCCACCGATTAACTATCAGGATATTATTTATTATGCCGCTCCGAAAACAAAATCCGATCAAAAAACACAGGAAGAAGTAGATCCGGAATTATTGAAAACATTCGATAAGTTGGGAATTCCTCTGCACGAGCGGAAAATACTTTCCGGAATGGCAATTGACGCCGTAATGGATAGCGTTTCCGTAAAAACAACTTATAAGGAAAATTTAGCGGAAAAAGGAATTATCTTCTGTTCTTTTAGCGAAGCGGTTCAATCGCATCCCGATTTGGTAAAAAAATACTTGGGCAGCGTAGTTCCCTACCGGGACAATTATTTTGCCGCCCTCAATTCGGCTGTCTTCAGCGACGGCTCTTTTGTGTTCATTCCCAAAGGCATTCGCTGTCCGATGGAATTGTCGACCTATTTCAGAATTAATGCCATGAATACAGGACAATTCGAACGTACGCTGATTGTTGCGGAAGAAGATGCATACGTCAGCTATCTTGAAGGCTGCACGGCTCCCATGCGCGACGAAAACCAACTGCATGCAGCCATTGTAGAAATTGTTGCCCTCGACCGGGCCGAAGTGAAATATTCGACGGTTCAGAATTGGTATCCGGGAGATAAAAACGGGAAAGGAGGCATTTACAATTTTGTAACCAAGCGGGGGATTTGTAAAGGCGAATTGTCCAAAATATCCTGGACGCAAGTAGAGACAGGTTCGGCCATTACCTGGAAATATCCAAGTTGCATTTTGTCGGGCGATCGTTCGGTAGGCGAGTTTTATTCGGTGGCGGTAACGAACAATTATCAACAAGCCGACACCGGCACCAAGATGATTCATCTCGGTAAAAACACCAAAAGCTTGATTGTTTCCAAAGGGATTTCCGCCGGGAAAAGTCAAAACAGCTATCGCGGACTGGTGCGGGTTGGTAAAAATGCAGAAAATGCCCGTAATCACTCCCAGTGCGACAGCCTGTTGTTGAGCGACACTTCCGGAGCGCATACCTTTCCGTACATGGATATCCAGAATGAATCGGCTATTGTAGAGCACGAAGCTACCACATCCAAAATCAGTGAAGACCAGCTGTTTTATTGCAATCAGCGCGGAATTCCCACCGAAGAAGCCATCGGATTAATTGTCAACGGATACGCCAAAGAAGTACTGAACAAACTGCCGATGGAATTTGCGGTCGAAGCCCAAAAATTACTGCAAGTCAGTTTGGAAGGGAGTGTTGGGTGAGAAAAGTAGGATTATAATAGCATTGAAGTCCGGTTATAATGGCTATGAAGTCCGACTTGATGAAGAGACAAAGGATTCTGTCCAAATAATCACCATTTCTATTTTTTTCTTTTGGTAAATAGCCGGATTTTCCAAAAAATCTTGTAAATTTGTGCTGAAATTTAAAATACAATAAACATTATCAAATAAAATATGGCAACTACAGCTGATTTCAAAAACGGTATGTGTCTGGATATCGACGGACAATATTACTATATTGCAGAATTTCTACATGTGAAACCAGGCAAAGGGCCGGCTTTTGTCCGGACAAAACTAAAAAACGTCACTACCGGCCGCGTCATCGATAAAACATTCAATGCGGGAGTTAAGGTCGATGAAGTTCGCATTGAGAGAAGACCGTATCAATACTTGTATCAGGATGATATGGGATACAATTTCATGAACAACGAAACTTTCGAGCAAATCTCCATTGCAAAAGATAATATCACCGGCGTCGATTTCCTGAAGGAAGGCGATATCGCAGAAGTTATCATTCATGCCGAATCGGAAACGATTTTGTTTGCCGAATTGCCGGCTCATGTGGTTTTGACCGTTACGTATACCGAGCCTGGAATTAAAGGAGATACGGCAACCAACGCTACGAAACCGGCGACCGTCGAAACCGGAGCAACGGTTCGCGTGCCGTTATTCATCAACGAAGGAGAAAAAATCCGTGTGGATACACGTGATGGATCCTACGTAGAACGGGCGAAATAAACCAAACCCCTAAATCCCTAAAGGGGACTATACTCCCCCCTTTAGGGGGCTGGGGATAATAAGTCAGCAATGACACATTTGCAACAAATTTAACACGATATAAACCTTAACGAGCAATGACAGATAGAGCTAAACTTAGCGTGAAAGACTGGTCTCCCGAAGACCGTCCACGTGAAAAATTACTTTCAAAAGGTGTGAATACTCTCAGTAATGCAGAGTTATTAGCTATTATCCTTCGTTCCGGAACGAAAGAAGAAACGGTGGTAGAGTTGTCGCAACGAATTCTCCAGTCGTTTGGAAACGACCTCAACCAGCTGGGAAAAGTTACCGCCAATCAGTTGATGTCGAATTTTAAGGGAATTGGTGAAGCTAAAGCCATCAGCATTATTGCTACGCTCGAATTGGGCAAGCGGCGAAAAGCGGAAGAGGTAACTGTCCGAAAGAAAATTATCACCAGCTTAGATATCTATCAATATTTTCATCCACTGCTTTGCGATTTGCTACACGAGGAGTTTTGGGCACTCTTCCTGAATCGTTCCAACTGGATTATCGACCGGTTTAAAGTAAGCCAGGGAGGAATATCCGAAACGGTGGTCGATGGAAAACTTATTTACAAAGAAGCGATTGCCCGTTTGGCAAATTTTGTGATTCTCTGCCATAACCATCCTTCGGGAAACCAATTACCAAGTCCTGCGGATAATAAAATCACCACTCGAATTAAGAGCGGGCTTGATTTGCTCGAAATGCGCTTATTAGACCACGTCATTCTTACCGATGGAAAATATTACAGTTATGCCGATGAAGGTAAGATCCATATTTGATTTTACCTGCGGCATAAATTTATCGGCAAAGATGCGTAATCGAAAAGAAAATCAAGATTTTGGCTCCAATGTAACAATAGGGATCAGCATCTCTTCCAGAGAAATGCCTCCATGTTGAAAGGTATTGTTATAGAATGAAACATAATAGTTGAAATTGTTGGGATATACAAAGAAATCTTCCATCAAAGCGAAAATATATCTTGTACTGATATTGGGCGTTGGAAGACCAACTTTCTCTGGATCTTTGATTTCAAAGACATCTTTTGGATTATACGATAACGACTTGCCCAATTTGTACCGTAAATTGGTATTGGTATTTTTGTCGCCGACTACTTTTACCGGATCGGAAACCCGAATCGTTCCATGGTCGGTAGTAAGGATCACTTTACAGCCTTTTTCCGATATTTTTCGAAAAAGATCCAGCGTAGTCGAATGTTTAAACCACGAGCGGGTCAGCGACCGGTAAGCAGCTTCCGTAGAAGCCAGTTCACGAATCATTTTTGATTCTGTTCGCGCATGTGAAAGCATATCAACAAAATTTAGTACAATCACATTGAGTTGATTATTGTCTAATTGATTGAAGTTCTGTAACAGTTTTTCACCCTGCACCGAATCGTTCAATTTATAATAGGCAAACGAATATTTTTTACGAAACCGTTCGATTTGCGTGCGAATCAAAGGTTCTTCATTCAGGTTTTTTCCCTCTTCCGATTCTTCATCCACCCATAAATCGGGGAACATCTTTTCGATTTGTGCGGGCATTAATCCTGAAAAAATGGCATTGCGTGCATATTGTGTTGCTGTAGGCAAGATGGAATAATACATGTCTTCATTGAAAGTAAAGCGTTCCGACAGCATATCTTTAACCGCCCGCCACTGGTCGAAACGGAAGTTATCAATCAAAACGAAAAAAATCTTTTCTCCCTGGTCAAGCAAAGGGAACAGCAACGTTTTGAAAATATCAGGACTCATCATCGGTCGCGTTTCGGGATGGATCATCCAGTTTTCATACTTATTTTTTATAAATTTTCCGAACAGCCGGTTGGCTTCGTTTTTCTGTACTTTAAGTAAATCGGACATTCCCGTTTGAGAGGCTTCCAATTCCAACTCCCAATAAATTAATTTTTTATATACTTCTTTCCAATCGTCGACCGTCAAAGATTCGTTGATTTGCATGCCGATTTTAGAAAAATCCTGCTGGTATCCGGTCGCTGTTCTTTGTGTAATAATCGCATCTTTGTGTAAGTTTTTTTTGATAGAAAGCAATATCTGATTTGGATTGACGGGTTTAATCAGATAGTCGGCAATTTTACTGCCAATCGCTTGATTCATGATTCCTTCGTCTTCACTTTTAGTGATCATTATCACGGGGGTGTCCGGTGTGTATTCTTTTATCAGGGCTAAAGTTTCCAATCCGCTCAGGCCGGGCATGTTTTCGTCCAAAAAGATCAGGTCGAATGTCTATTCACGGCAACAATCAATGGCATCCTGGCCACTGCATACGGTAGCTACTTCAAATCCTTTTTCTTCTAAGAAGAGGATATGAGGTTTCAAAAGATCAATCTCATCATCGGTCCATAAAAGTTTATCTTTTTTCATACGATCCTTGTTTATCTGTTAGGTTGCTTCGGGCTCTTGTTTCCGCAACAACGGTATTTCTTGTTTTTATTTCTTAGTACTCTGTTTTTTCTGTTGTTCCGAGCGTTCTTTTCGTTCTTTTTCCTTTTGTTTTCTCAAGTCTTCACGTTCTTTTGCTTTTCGTTTCGACTCTTCTTTCCGGGCTTTGTCCTTGGCTGCCTGATCTTCTTTTTTCTTTTTCTGCGCTTTGGCCTGAGCCTCCTTCTTTTCTTTGGCCTGTTTTTTAGCGTCAGCGTCCTTTTGTTTCTTTTCAATTGCTTTCTGCTTTTTCAGGTCTTTTTGCTGCTGTTGCTTGGTTGTCGCCGAATCTTTCGCCTCTTCCGCCTGCTTTTTCTGTGATTCCGCTTGCTCTTTTGCCTGTTGATCGGCAACGATTTTGGCCGCTTTATCTTTTTCGGCCTGCTCTTTCTTTAATTCTTTCTTCCGGTCTTTGTCTTCTTTCTCTTGCTGTTTAGCAAATTCATCGATGGCATTGTTCGGTTTGTTTCGTTTAAACAGGTTCAGGAAACCTCGAATGGGATCCGAAGCAAAGGAGTTGATTGCATTCGAAGTGTTATCAATTTCTTCGGTGGCTTTGTCATAAATCGTATTCACTTCGTCGACGACTTTTTCCGAAGTGATGCCTGTTTTTGTTGACAGCGAATCGGATAATGCAGCAGGAATACTATCCGCAGGTAACGTTGTTTGAATCGTATCGGCCGGCAAGGTTGTTTTCGGAGGCTGGGTTTCTTTGGTTGCTTTTTCTTCGCTTTCGGGCAACAAATTTTCTTCCTGCTCTTCTTTTACCACTTCCATTTCTTCCAATTGTTTGGTGTGCCATTGAGCGATCAGGCTTTCATTTCCTTGAGCAAAATGGTCTTCAAAGAAAGTCATATATTCGCCCAAGCTTTTCCCTTTCATCAAGATATCGTAATTCTCCGACGAGATAGGCACCATAATTACCCGTTGACCCCATTCTTGCGCATATCCATCCTCTCCACGGATTTTCCGAAGGTATTGAATCACTTGATCCTGATTGTTGAAACCTTTGATTCGTAACAGGCCGATTTCTCCAATGACTGTTTTCTCCAAGCCAAAATCGTTGACCATGAAATTGCCGAAATTGAATCCGGCTATGGTATATAACAGCAAATTATCGTTGATACTCCCTTTCGGATAGACTAACAATAATTCGTGAGGCTTATTTGTTTCTTCAGAAAATACAAGTGTTGAATCGGAAGCAGCGTCTTCGCCTTCCTTTCCGAAACGAATGTTGAACAAGCTTCCTCGCGCCAGCATGTTGTCGCCCGAAGCCGAGAGGACTAATCCCCGTTGGAATCCTTTCATTATTTCGGACGACAATACTCCAACGTCTTCGTTCGGATATTTGTCGATTAACGTTTTCAACAATACCTTAAATGTATCCGGTTCATTGGTAATGGCAAAAGTCAGTGCATTGAGAAACATAAACTTAGGCATAATTTTCGATTGATTGTACTTTGTGGATATCCATTCGTAATTTTGTCGGATATCCTTTATATTTCCGTCTAAATAGTCGGTATAGGTTTGTTGATAGATGGAGTCCTGAATCACATTCATCATTTTCTGATTGTATTCATAATCAGGGTCAGCCATAGCCTTCGCCAGTTCGCCATCCGGAAATTCGGATCGGATTTTCGATTTATAAAGATTGGCCATCTCCATGTTCCCCTCCTGCCAATAAATGAGATAAGTATAGTAATAGGCCATTTGTTTGTTTATATTATCGGGGAAACGGGTATTCAGCGATTCAAATGTTTCCAGCGCTAAATGATTATCATCCAGCATCTCTTTGTAAATAATCCCCATATTGAACAGTCCGTCGGAAATAATCAGATTGGAAGCTGCGATATCTTCATCCGTCACTGGAATTTGTTGCAAATAGAATTGGGGATCTTTCGGGTCGGAAGACGCTTTTTTCACATCTGTCGATTGAGACGAAGCGTCGGCATTGTTGCTGTTTCCAGAAGCGATACTGTCCGTTCCCGCCACGCTGGTAGTATCGGCAAGCGCCGCGTCGGGATTCGCATCGGGTGATGATGTCCCCGTTTTATTCCTTCTTCGCCAGTCATCTTCCAAATTTCTTCGTCCCCATTTTTGCTGGAAAGTAGTTTTACCAATGGCAACGATCTGAGGATTATAAAAGTAAAATGTACCCGCTTCGCCCGGAGGAGTAATGCCGGCAGCAGCGGGCGTAGCTGGACGGTTGGCTTGCTGCTGTCCCTGCAACGCCTCCTGTTTTGCTTGATACGCTTCCTGTTGGGCTTTCTTTTGTTCTTCTTTTTCTTTTTTTATCAGGTCTGCAATAATTTTCTTAACAACGGTCATCCGTTCTTCTTCCGTCATCCGGGACAGGCGTTGAAGGCTGTCTTGTAAATCCACCGCTTCGGCATGAACGACCAAAGCGTCTAAGGCTTCCGAGCGTTTCGATATACGCGGATACGCTTCATCGCCCTTTTTCAATTGCCCTAACGCTTCGGAATAATTGGGTTGCGCTTTCAGGTATTTCCGCTGATTGAAATAGATATCTCCCAATCTTACTTGAATAAGCGCTTTATCTATTCCGGCGCTTTTACTTTTTTCTACCCCTTTTTCGTAACTTTGAATAGCTTTAGTCGTATCGGGAACCGTCATATACACATTGCCCAAGGCATAGTATATTTGATCCGTATAATCGGTATTCTTGGGGCTTTTGGCCATCTGATTCAATCGCTTGCTCATTTTATTGATATCTCCTCCGGGAAAGACTTCCGTTTGACGGATTTTAGCGCTTAATTCAACGATATAAGGAGCATTGGAACTTGATACTTCCCCAAACGTCTTGTATGCCTGGCTTTTTTGGCCGGTGGAGGCATACAGTTGACCCAGCAGGTATTTTTGCCGGGTTCGTTGCCGTTTGTTGTTTTCCGTTTGATTAGCGATTTTCAGATAAGGAATGGCTTCGTCATACTGTTTTTGTTTGATCAAATAGTCGGCATATACTTTGGAAAACATTGCTCTCTGATCTTTAGTCAATGGAGCTTTAATGAGTTTCGATAGAATATCGTCGGCTTCGTAGTACCATCCCATTTCGGAGTAACAGCGCGCTTTCCATATTTTTGACAAGGTTGCGATTTCAGGTTGCGATTCATACAAGCGGGAAATATAAGAAAAGGAACTTGCCGCTTCCAGAAAATCTCCATTGTAGAATTGCGATTTTGCCATCAAAAACCAGGCGTTATAAAGAAAAGGATTGTATTCTTTTCTTTTTAAAAATTCCTTGTACTTAGGATCTTGTTGATTGCCACTTTTTCTTTCGGGTTTAGTTTGGATGGAATGCATTTTGATCGCTTTTACAGCTTTCTCGATGGCTTTATCGAAAGCGCCTCCCGAGGTGGATTTATCTTTGGGTAAAGCCGAAACCGGATACATCAGGATCATTTCGGAATAGTTTTCCTTATATCCTTCTATTTGTGTTTTCAATGCCTGATTATACGCTTCATTCCCATTGAAATAGATATTGTAGCGAGTATTAAATGAATGATACCAGCGCGTTCCTCCCGTATTCTTGATAGAAGAACAGGAATAGAGCAAAAGGATTCCCAAAAGGAAAAAGAAGCAACGAGTTTTCAATCGAATACAGTTTCTATGTAGTTTTTAAACAAATTTATGCGTGTTTTATTGTCTTTTGCCAAAGAAATAGAGCGGTTTTGCAAAGTAAAAAAGCAAGTATTTGGACAAAAATAATGGCCGCTCCCGAAGGGATATTGAAGTAATAGGACAAGAACAGACCGGTAATGCAGCCGGCAATTCCTGTCCCGATGGAATACAGGATGATTTTTTGCATCCGGGAAGTAAATAAATTGGCGGTCATCTGCGGAACCGTTAATAAAGACATTAGCAGCATTATCCCGATCAATCGAATGGATGAGACAATCGTCACCGCAATGGCCAGCATCATTAAATGCTCAATCAAAGCCACTTTTACGCCCTGCGTTTGGGCAAATTCCGAATCAAAAGCGGTGTAGAGAATCGGTTTGAAAAAAATCGTAAAGACAATGGATAATAATATAGCCAATACCCCGGCGAATACGATATCCGACAGCGTGATTGTCAGTATGTTCCCAAATAAATAGGCCGATACGTTCGGCGAATATCCGGGAGTCAGGAAAATACAAATAACACCCAGGGCCATTCCCAAAGCCCAAAAAGCGGCAATAGCAGAATCTTCCCTCACATCCTGTCGTTTGGATAGCCATTCTACGCCGAAAGCCGAAACGATCGAAAACACCAATGCCGACAGGATCGGAGATATTCCCAAGTAAAATCCCAAGCCTAATCCTCCAAATGAAGCATGCGTAATTCCTCCGCTGATAAAAACCAATCGGCGCGATACGATATAGGATCCCACTATTCCGCAGGATATACATATAAATACGCTGCCTGCCAGCGCATTGCGAAAAAAACCATAATACAGTAAATCCATAGAGTATATAAAACTAACTACTAAACGATACAAAGATAATAAAAAATACGCTGGAAAAAATTTCTTTTTTCTTCATTATTTTCCTAAATTTGCAGTGAAAGATCGATAACAATGAATGGATCGTTTGAAAAAAAGCGAATTCTCTATGCGTTCTTTTTTCCTGTATTGTTTATCATTGCATTGTGGTTGATACTGATAGTGGAAAAAGTAGGAGGCGCCGATTGGAGTCATTTGGGGATTTATCCTGGAAAAATCAATGGCTTAGTGGGAATCATTGCATCTCCGCTTATCCATGCCGATGCCAAGCATCTTTTTTCGAATAGCATCCCATTGCTGGTTTTAGCCTGGTGTTTGTTCTATTTTTATAAAGATTTGGGGTACATTGTTTTTCCTGTATTATGGATTTTGTCCGGCGTATTTACATGGGTTTTTGGCAGGGACTCCTGGCATATCGGAGCCAGCGGATTGGTTTATTCACTGGCTTTTTTTCTCTTTTTCAGCGGAATTTTCCGGCGGTATATTCCCTTGATGGCCGTCTCGTTGATGATTGTCTTCCTCTACGGAAGCACTGTTTGGAACATGTTCCCGATAGCGGAAATAGTAGACCCTTCCATCTCCTGGGAAGGTCATTTAGCAGGAGCAATCAGCGGTTTCTTCTGCGCCCTGATTTTCAGTAAACAAGGGCCGCAAAATCCTCCGGAACCGGAAGAAGAGGAGGAAGAAGAAGAGCAAATAAACGAAAGCCAGTAGACTTACTTAGGATACAAGTTTCCTCTCTTTCCAAATCGAATACCCCACTCCTGCAATAAGCAGCAGCAATATCAAAAAAGAGCTGAAAGAAGACACGTAGGCCGCCTTCACATAGCCGTCCGGTCGAAAATCGAATTCAATCCGGTGTTCACCGGCAGGAACCAACATCGCCCGTAAGGTCCAATCCGCCCTGAAATGAGGCGCCGGTTGGCCATCGATGGTGGCATTCCATCCGGGCTGATAATAAATTTCCGAAAAAACCGCTACTTGTTCGGAAGTGGTTTTGGAAGAATAAATCAAATGATTCGGACGGTAATTATCTAAAACGATGCTTGCCGTAGAATCGGGTGAAGTTGGCGTAAAGCCTTTCAAGCAGTCGGTAAAACGTTTATCTACCACAGCGGTTTGCAAAGGATTGATCGTGTCTAAAGAAGCGATTTCGGCATCGGCATTTTCCACTATATTCACTTCCGGAACAAACCAGGCATGACCGAAAGCCTGTGGATTAACGATAGGAGGTTGTTTAGGATCAAAAATAATATAGCGGGTATTCAGCATGTTCAATGAAGGTGTAGATACAAAGGACTGTTGAATATCTTCCATCGTAACATCCTTCTTTTGGAAGGATTGGAAGATCAGCCCCATTTCTTTTATTATCCGGTGATCGATTAACTCCTGATAACGTCGCAATTTAGCCGGATGATAACCTCCGATGGAGTGATGATAATACGATACCGTCGTTTCCTGAAAAGGATTGTTCAATGTCAGTACACGATAAGATAAAGATTTATCTTTCAGTATCTCTGTGTCGGCTACAGATTCCTTATAAGACGCCTCTAATTTTGCTCTTTTGAAATTATCATCGTTCAAATACCGCTTGTCTATGATCCATAAATCGATTAAAGTAAGGATTATAAATCCTATTCCTAAAAGTAAAGCGCCTTGTTTTTTGTTCTTTAGTTTCATAAATGCAAAAACCAGAGCTGCGCTTAACAAAATAAAAATCAACGACCGCAGTGCATCGGAAGAGGCTAAATGCGCCCGATCCTGCACTAAATCGTCGTACCAGGATTGCTGGCTGAATTGATCATCAAAGTTCGATTGAAAATTGAAGAACATAGTCGGAAACCACCAGATAATAAGGCAAATTCCGCCTGTAATAGCAAGCGACCAAATCAATCCCTTTTTCAACAGTTTCATATCTACCTTTTCTTCCATCATGTCTTTTAATCCCCAGAATGCGATGATGGGGAAAACCAAACCCGGTATCACCAATGCCGTTTCCGGCGTCCTGAATTTATTATAATAGGGCAAGTGATGAAATATAAATGTATTAAACCAATCCAAATTTCTCCCCAATGCTAAAAAAATGAGAAAGACAGCTCCTGCAAAAAACCACCATTTCATTTTGCTTTTGACAACAAACATACCCAGAAGAAACAAAAAGCAAACCACAGCCCCATAATAAACAGGACCGGCAGTGCTTGCCTTATCGCCCCAATAGGTAGGAGCTTGAATATTTTTACCACGGTGACCTCCTGCGAGCGCCACTTTATATAAATTGGAAGAACTGTCCAACGTTCCAACGGAAGAACCTCCATAAATATTGGGGATAAGAAGCGTCAGTAATTCTCCTTTTCCGTAGCTCCATTGAAAAGCATAATCTTTATCCAATCCGGAAGATATTTTTTCGCCATTCTGCGCAACCGTAGTTAATTCGGTCGCTCCGCGAAGCGATGTTTTTCCCAAATCCCACTGAGTGTAGAGCGATTGGGCGCTGGGTAACACGGCGAGGAGGGCGCATGCAGCCATCAGGGATGTCACTTTAATCAATTCTTTCCAATCCCGTTCTTTTATTTTTTTTACCAGATAGCCGGCATAAATAAACACGCAAAGTAACAATAGATAATAGGAAATCTGGATATGGTAATTAAGAATGGATAAAGCGGTTCCCAATAAAAACAGGATACTTCCCCAAAGGTATTTTCGTCGGAAGAGCAAAAGCATACCCGATATAGTAACCGGCATATAAGCAATAACGTATGCCTTTGTAATATGTCCGACTGCAATAATGACGATGTTGTACGAAGCAAAAGCAAAAGCAATGGATCCGGCAACGGCCGCCCATCGGTTCACGCCTAAGACGCACATCAGGAGGTAGAAACTGATCAATGAAGCAAATACCATTCCAGCATTCATGAAACCGATTTTCTTTATGGGCACTTCCACTAAATCAAAACCGGGTAGCTTGGGTGCCGGATTTCCGTAACCCGAATAATAGGGCATTCCTCCGAACATAGCGTCCGACCAGGCGCTGAATTCTCCTGGCTTCGCTGTTTTCTCAAACTGTGTTGCCTGACTGCTTCCCATCCCCACCGTATGAATCATATCGAGCTGTTGAATGGTTTTTCCGTCAAACACGGCCGGTGCAAAATAGATAACGGTTATTCCTAAAAAGAAAAGGATGGCGATGAGATGTCCCCCTGCGTGCTTAATGATGCTTTGCATAATAAATGTGTATTTAAATTTTTCGACAAAAGTACATTTTTTTTGAATAGGTTCAAACTCATTTTTTACGAAACGGTTTTCTTTGTCCATTTAGCCGTATAAAAACGAAGCGCAAACCAGAGATGGCGGATTTGCGTAGGTAATTTACCGTAATTTTCACACATGATCCGGTACCGTTCTTTTAGCGATTCTTTCCGGTTAGCGGCGCTCAAGCCTGCTTCCAAAAAGCGCGACACGATAAGATGCGTATTGAAAATAGCATCTGCTTTCTTCATGCAGCGAATACACCAATCATAATCGGCCGTAAACCGGTAATGTAAATCATACGGTTCTGCTATTGCTCGCTTAACGAGAAACGATTGGTGACAAACCATCATCCCCATACGAAAACTTTTCCACGACAATACTTCAGGAGCCTTTAATCGGCGCATAGCCAATGAATCGCCCAATGAATCAACGATTTGGGTTTCGCCATATACAATGTCCGGCAGGTTTTCGCTGCCCACCGTGTCAACGATTCTCTGAACCGTATTTTCGGAGAAAATGGTATCGCCGGCATTAAGAAACCAGACATAATCGCCCGTCGCTAATTTCAGTCCTTTATTCATCGCATCGTACAACCCATTATCCGGTTCGCTGACACAGTGTGCAATCCACGGCCGGTATTTTTTAATAATATCCAAAGTTCCATCGGTGGAATTTCCGTCGATGATAAGGTATTCTATATTGGAATACGATTGGGATATAACGCTTTGAATGGTTCGCTCGAGCCATTGCGACGCATTGTAAGTAACGGTGATAATAGAAAAAAGCATACGTATAAAATGAGTACATTAGAAGGTCATAAAGGTAAAAAAATTTTTTGACTTACAAATAACCCGTAAGAAATTTTTTTGTTAAAAGAAAAACCGTACCTTTGTCCTTCATCATTACAAGCAACATAACTTAACACTATGAACTTAGAATCAGTCGTTAGAAAAAACATTATGAATTTGAAGCCATACTCTTGTGCACGAGACGAATTCAATGGCAAGGCATCCGTCTATCTCGATGCTAATGAAAATCCGTATAATCGGGAGTATAATCGTTATCCCGATCCGTTGCATACACATCTTAAAAAACGAATCTCACAAGTAAAAAAAATAGATACTACAAGAATCATGCTCGGCAACGGCAGCGATGAAGCCATTGACCTGGTTTTTCGTATATTCTGCGAACCCGCCGAAGACAATGTGGTTACTATCGAACCAACCTACGGCATGTACAAAGTGTGCGCCGACATTAACAATGTGGAATATCGAGCCGTTATGCTGGACGAAAACTTTCAAATGAATGCGGAACAATTGCTGAACTCAGCCGACAAACATACCAAAGTGATTTTTCTATGTTCACCCAACAATCCGTCCGGAAACTTATTAAATCGCTTGGAAATGAGAAAAGTGGTAGAAAATTTTCCCGGAATGGTCGTTATCGATGAAGCATATATTGATTTTTCGAGTGAACCCTCGTGGTTGAATGACTTGGATCAATATCCCAACCTCATCATCTTACATACTTTCTCAAAAGCTTGGGGATTGGCTTCCTTGCGTTGCGGCATGGTTTTCGCTTCCGAAGAAATCATCCGTTTGTTCAATAAAGTGAAATATCCGTATAACCTCAGCGCATTGGTTCAATACACAATTTTCACTGAATTGTATGTAGGCAGTGACTATAAAGACCAGTGGGTGAGACTCATTTTGAGAGAACGCGAATATTTGGCTGAAGCCCTCAAAACTCTTAGTATAGTGGAAAAAATATACCCTTCCGATGCGAATTTCTTATTAGTTAAAGTAAATGATGCGAACGGAATCTATAAGAAATTAGTTAAAAAAGGCATCATTGTTCGTAACCGGAACTCCGTTTCACTTTGTGGTAATTGTTTGCGGATAACCGTAGGAACAGAAGAAGAAAATGAGGAGCTCATTGATTCTTTAAAAATGTTAAAATAGTTGCAATTGTATTGTACTGTTATTAAAATGATTACCTTTGTCCTTCCATAATGAGTCAATTTATTATCGAAGATGAAACGTGTACTGTTTATTGATCGCGACGGAACCCTGATTGTCGAACCCTCGGAAACTTATCAGATCGATAATCTGGAACAATTGGAATTCATGCCGGCCGTGATTCGTAACTTGTATTTTATCAGGAAAAAGTTGGACTTTGAATTAGTGATTGTCAGCAATCAAGACGGCTTAGGCACTCCCGATTATCCTTTGGAAGTATTTGAACCGATTCAGAATAAAATGCTCAATACATTTAAGAATGAAGGAGTGACTTTTGATAAAATTTTTATTGACCCTTCCCGTCCGGAAGATAACCGGCCGACTCGCAAACCGGGTACGGCCATGCTTACGGAATATATCGACGGCGATTATGATTTGGATAACTCGTTCGTTATCGGCGATCGGTTATCCGATGTGGAATTAGCTAAAAATTTAGGTTGTCGTGCCATTTTGTACAATAAAAAGGAACTCTTGAATAATAATCCCGGACTTAAATCCGTTTGTAGTTTAGTTGCAACTGATTGGGATGCGATTTCCGAATTTCTCTTTGCGAAAGAGCGGCGGGCGGTTGTCCGGCGTAAGACGCGCGAAACAGAAGTTTGTATCCAACTCAGCTTAGACGGAGCGGGAGAAATGAATATTTCGACCGGTTTGCATTTTTTCGATCACATGTTGCAGCAAATAGGAAAACATGCGGGTATGGATTTGGATATTCGGGTAGTCGGTGATTTGGCGGTGGATGAGCATCATACTATCGAAGACACCGGTATTGCTTTAGGCGAAGCATTGTTGCAGGCCGTAGGAGAAAAACGGGGAATGGAGCGCTATGGTTTTTATTTGCCGATGGACGATTGTTCCTGTGCAGTAGCGCTCGATTTCGGAGGACGCTCCTGGTTAGTGTGGAATGTGGAATTTCATCGCGAAAAAGTGGGAGATGTTCCGACGGAGATGTTCTTTCATTTTTTCAAGTCATTGAGCGATGCAGCTAAAATGAATTTGAACATTAGCGCAACCGGTCAAAACGAACACCACAAAATTGAAAGCGTCTTCAAAGGATTTGCCCGTGCAATGAAAATGGCCATCCGCAGGGATATTTTTAATTACGAACTCCCAAGCACCAAGGGAACAGTATAAAACAGGTATATACAAGAAGATGAAAAAAACGGTTTTTTTTGTAACTTGCAGCATTTTATTAAATGTAATCTTCATTTCCTGTGATGAAGTCTTTTTGCATATTTCAGGAAAAGAAGCCGATTTACAGGGAAAATGGCAAATGGACAATGCCGATACGGTGTATTACAATTTTCAGAACAGTCTGTTCATGTATCAAATATACATGAAGAAAGACAGTATGTCGCAGGTTCGGGGATATTACAGCTTATATGGAGATACAGCCCTTGACGTGAGATTATTGCAAAGAGATGCTTCGTTTCCGTTAGACTATCTGGGCTGGGATACCCTCTATTCTGCTACAACAGGACAGGATACCATTTTTATGGCATATAAAATAGAACGATTTACAAAAAAAGAATTAATTTTGAATTCAAATAGCGGAAAATTATCTTTCCATAAATTTTGATAATAGTAGTAATTTATAAAAAAACAACGTATGAAATCAAAAATTTACTTATTAGGAAGTTTAGCGCTTGCACTTTTACTGTCTTTCAACTCTTGCAAGTCTAATAAAGAAAGTGCATACCAGGCTGCTTACGAAGCGGCGAAAGCCAGAGAAGTGAATAATAATCAGGTGGAAGAAGTAACTCCGGTTACAAAACCGACTTATGACGTACCCTCCTCATCAACCAATGCGACCATCCAGAAAGAAAAAGTGACCGTTGTCGATGGTTCCGGAATTCAGCAATTCAGTGTGGTGATCGGAAGTTTTCAAAATAAGACTAACGCAGAATCCTTAAAAGAACGGATGGCCAATCAGGGATTCAAATCACTATTAGCTCAAAATGATAGAGGCATGTTCCGGGTCATTGTTGCCTCTTTTAGCGACAAAGCAAGTGCAGTTTCCGAAAGGGACCGCGTCAAGGCAAAATATTACCCCGACTTTCAAGACGCCTGGATACTGGATAATCAATAGAGGCTGTTTGATTCTATCTGACTGATTTAACTATAGTCTCCGGTAAAGAAACTCAATTTTATGTGTACTTCAGCCAATACGATAACAATGGACCGGGCGAGGGATGTTATGTCGAAAAACATAAACAGCCAGGATTTACCACGCGTTGAAATTTTCTGGTATGATGCCGGAAATGATGATCTATTCGGGGTCGTCTCAAGTATCGGAATCGAGTTTAATCTGAATGGACAAAACTGTGCGTTCGAAATTGATACGCATTGGGAAGTCGGTCACGGTTGGGAAGGCTGGTGACATAGCCAAAGCGCCGCTTCCGGCCCCATGTTAAACAGCAAATCGATGATGCTGAGGTTCGTTTGAAATCCTTGCTTTGCTTCAAACACCTGATAATACGGCTGGAAATACGGCATCACCGGTGCCTTTTTCGGGTGGATCGCTTCCCGCAAATCCCAAACCTCCGCCGGAGGAGAGAAAACATAATCGGTGGTGTAGGAAACCGCCGGCGAAATATCCAGCAACGAACAAACCAATTCCCTTAATGCTTCGTTGAAATCAAATAAAAACCCGGCGGGCTTTTCATAAAACGGACGAAAATCGTCCTCGTAATAATCGAAAAAAGGCGTGGAACGATAAGCCGAAACAATGGCATTCCAATGCAGATGCCGCCAATTTCCATGCTCGGCTATGCGAATATCTTTCGTAGGATATTTCAACGCGTCGGGTTTGACAACCGGAATACTCAGCGTCTGACAGCCATTAGCGGAAGCTATGACGCAACGGTTACGGTAGGTCTGCTTGACATAATGGCAGGCTGCCTCGATAAGCGCTTGCGGATGCCCGCACATCTGAACATAATATTCTACCGGAGCCAGATAAGCCGTTGATAAGAGAACGGTATTGACCATCGGCGCTTTCATCTTTATTCGTCGTCCATTGTAAGTATAGCAAAGCGATCCCGCTGTCTACTTATTGCCCGGCAGTCTGAAAATCCGGTTCCAGCGGATCCCTCCGTTAAATAAACTGCGGTCTTTGTCGGTCGACATCCAGATCAAAATGGGTTTTCCTACTATATGATCTTCGGGAACAAATCCCCACGAGCGCGAATCCTGCGAATTATGCCGGTTATCGCCCATCATAAAATAGTAATCGTACTTGAAAGTATAGGTAGTGGCCGGGCTTCCGTTAATCAGCAGCCGGCCGTCTTTTTTCTCCAGCGTATTTCCTTCATAAGCCACAATACAGCGGGAGTAAAGCGCCACATTCTTGTCGTTCAACTCAACGCTTGCACCTTTCCGGGGTATCCAGATAGGACCGTAATGATCGCGCGACCATCCTAACGAATCGACATACGGATATACTTCATTTCCAAATCCTTTAAAAACACTGTCGCTCTCGATGTGAACCGAGCGCGCCCAGCCGTTTTTTTCGATTATTTGTAAAGCGTCTTTGGTTAAAGGTATCCAGTATACGGGATTATACGATCCATCTTCATTTTTTGCTACCCCGCCTCGCTCTAAATATTCAGCGGGATATTTATTTAGTAAATTGATATCGTCCATACTCACGCCCAAGGTTCTAAACTGCCGCTCATTCCAAAAGCCTCCCTGGGTTTCCACAAAGTAATTGAATTGGACTTTTTCAGGCAAAGGCAAATGCGTCCCATTGATATAAACCTCGTTGTCGATCACTTGAAGCGAGTCGCCAGGCAACCCGATGCACCGCTTGACATAATTTTCTCTCCGGTCGACCGGGCGGTAAACAATATCGCCGAACATATTCTTATCCGACCACACCCGTTCGCGTCCGTATTCCCGTAAAGAAAAGTAATAGTCTTGATTCGACGGGCTCTTTAATGCAACCGTATCTCCTGCCGGATAATTAAATACAACAATGTCGTTGCGCTTTACATGCCCTAACCCTTTCAGCCGTTTATAACCCCATCGAGGCCAATCAATATAGGATTTGGTATTGATAACCGGAAACGTATTCTGAACCAGCGGAAACGACAGCGGAGTATTGGGGACGCGCGGGCCATAGCTTAGCTTGTTTACCATCAGATAATCGCCTACCAAAAGCGATTTCTCCAGCGACGGAGTGGGAATTTTATACATCTGAAAAATAAACAAATTGATAATATAGACGGCTACCAATGCAAATACAATCGCATCGACCCACTCGGCTATTTTCTTCAACGACTTGTTTTTGGGATTTTTCCAGGAACCCCACGGAATAAACTTAGAAATGTAAATATCAAACAGGACGGGTATTCCGAGTAAGAGCCAATAATTTCCATCCCAAACAGTGAAAGCGAGATAGAGAATAGTGACAATGGAAAAGAGTATCCATTGGTTTTTTGTTGCTTTTTTCATTCTTATTTTTTGTTAATAGCTTAACATGTCGTTCATACTTAAAAATCCTTTTTTTCCCTGCACAAATTCGGCAGCCAAAACAGCCCCTAAAGCCAAGCCTTTCCGGCTTTTCGCGCTGTGTTGAATGCGAATCACGTCAACATCCGATTCATAAATTATTTCGTGAATACCCGGAACTTCCCCCTCTCTTCGCGAATGAATCAATAAATCGTCGGCAGTCCCCTCCAAGCCTTCTTTCCACTGCTTTTTTCGATCAATAGTTTCAATGATATCTTCAGCTAACGTAATGGCTGTTCCGCTCGGCGAATCCAATTTATGAATATGATGTATTTCTTCCATTTGAACATCATACGAAGGAAATGCATTCATTAGTATAGCTAAATATTGATTAAGGGAAAAGAAAATATTCATTCCTATACTGTAATTCGATGCATAAAAAAAGGTTTGATTTTCTTTGATACAAAGAGCCTTTATTTCATCCAACCTCGATAACCACCCGGTGGTACCCGCAACGACAGGAATATGATGTTCAAAACATTTCCGGTAATTATCAAACGCGCTTTCCGGTTGGGAAAACTCAATGGCTACATCGGCCGTAACAAAGGGTGGAGAAATGAAATCATCCTGATTATTGATATCAATGACACAAGCGATGGTATGCCCTCGTTCTTTGGCGATTTCTTCAATCGCATGCCCCATCTTGCCGTAACCAATCAATGCTATCTTCATACAGATATTTATGAAATTAATTTGCAAAGATACGGATTATTTTGAGTGATAGCAAAAAAAAATTGATGGAAGGTATTTTTCATTCCTTAAAATTATTAGACAAAAGTGTCAAAAGATAAAGATTATTTCATACATTTGCATAATTATTAACACATAAATAATGAATCGAGTGAAAAAGATATTTTTTGGGGGACTGTTATTTTTACCTTTATTATTGTCAGCTCAGAATAAGGATATTAAAGCTAAGTTTGAGAAATATACCACCGATTCTATTTATAAAATAAAAAATGGTCAAATAGTAGTAACACGCATTATTGAGGGAATAGATGGAAATAAAGATGATATATACTTAAAAGTCTTGAACTTCTTCACTCAAAATTCAGATGCAAGTTTCATCATTCAAATTAATGATAAAGAAGACGGATTATTTATAATGAAAGGATTGTTTAAAGAATTTTGGACAAGTAAACTGTTTTTGGTAACTCTTGATTGGAATTGTTGGCATATATTTAGAACTGATATAAAAGACGGAAGAGCCAGGGTTACGTGTTCTTTTTCTAATATGCAAACAAAATATTATGAACCAAATCAATATCGGAATATATCAGATGAGTATAATATTGCGGATTACGCCCCTTTCACAGATAAAATTAAAGATAGAGTGAAATATGACAAAGGGAAACAAACTGAAGCTTTTGTCCATTTAATTGAAACAGTACAAAATACTTTCGATTCTTTGGAGAAAACACTGAAAGAAGAAGCAATTAAAGGAGTGAATGATAATTGGTAACAATTTTATAATAACATAATAACTTTCGAAACATAAAATTATCACAACATGAGAGCACAAGTATATATCTATTGTTTATCAGCTACTATATTATTAGCTTTTTCCTGCGGAAACCAAACAGAGAAATCTTCCCGTTTCCAATCGTTCGATACCGGATGGAAATTTTATTTCGGAGATTTGACGGGCGCTGCCGATGTCAAACTCGACGACAGCCAATGGAAATCATTGGACTTACCTCACGACTGGAGCGTTGAACTTCCGTTTTCCAAAGAAAACGGTAACATAGCTACCGCCCAAAAAGTCGGAGGAATCGGCTGGTACCGGAAAAATTTCACGCTGCAACCGGCTCAGGATAAAAAAATAATCCAACTTTACTTCGAAGGAGCGTATATGGAAACCGAAGTCTGGGTGAATGGCAAAAAAGTCGATTACCACCCCTACGGATACACATCCTTTTTCTGCGATATCACCCCTTATTGCCATCCGGCCGGAAAAGAAAATACCTTAGCCGTCAAAGTCAGCAGTCTTGGGAAAAACAGCCGGTGGTATGCCGGAGCCGGCATTTACCGTCATCTGTGGATGGTCACCACCGACCGCCTGCATTTCGACAATTGGGGCGTTGCTATTACAACACCTTCGATTTCTGAAGACAAGGCAATAATCAATGTTTTGTCGGAGGTAATCAATGACACGGAAGCATCGCAGGCATTTGATGTAACCATTCAACTGAAAGACAGCGCCGGAACGGTTGCCGGTGAAAAATCCGTACATTTTGACGAATTGAAAGCGGGTGCAAAGTCAACGGTCATAGAAAAGATAGAAATTGTAAAACCCGCTTTGTGGTCGATTGATTCCCCGGTACTGTATACAGCGGTCGTTTCCATTAAAACCGGAAGCGAGCTGAGGGACGAATTAACCGAAACATTTGGAATTCGCAGTATATCGTTCGAATCCGGAAAAGGATTTTTACTGAACGGCAATCCTTTGAAGCTGAAAGGCGGATGCATCCATCAGGATAACGGATTGTTAGGTGTCGCCGCCATCGACCGTGCCGAAGAACGAAAAGTGGAATTACTGAAAGCCAATGGATTCAATGCCGTGAGATGCGCTCACAATCCGCCTGCACCGAAATTCCTTGAAACCTGCGACCGCTTAGGATTATTAGTCATCGACGAAGCTTTCGACCAATGGCAAAAACAGAAAAATCCGGAAGATTACCACCGCTTTTTCGACCAATGGCATGAAAAAGACGTGACTTCGATGGTAAAGCGCGACCGCAACCACCCTTCCATCATTATGTGGAGCATCGGCAATGAAATCCCGGAAAGAGCCGATTCGTCGGGAGTAGCCATTGCAAAAGAATTGAAATCCATTATACATACATACGATACAACCCGCCCTGTCACAGCGGCGATCTGCAATTTTTGGGATAATCGTAATTTGAAATGGAAAGACGATTCGAAACGGGCGTTCTCTAATTTAGATGTCTGCGGATACAACTACATGTGGGGCGAATATGAAAATGACAGGAAAGCATTTCCCGACCGCATCATTTGGGGTTCCGAATCGTATCCGTTTGAACGGGCGATTAATTGGGATTTGGTCGAAAAATATCCCAATGTGATCGGCGATTTTGTTTGGACGGCCATTGATTATCTCGGCGAATCGGGACTCGGACATTCGTCGGAAATAAAAACCGGAGATAAAGATTCTACGCTTTGGTCAACTCGCGACTGGCCTTGGTTCAACGCCTGGTGTGGAGATATTGATATTTGCGGAAATAAAAAGCCCCAATCTTTGCTGCGCGACGTCTTATGGGGTGAAAGTAAAATAACAATGGCAGTACACAAGCCATTATCCCAAGACCACTATGAAAGTGTCGGTTATTGGGGCTGGGCAGAAGAATATCCGGAATGGAATTGGAGCGGAAGCGAAGACAAACCGTTAGATGTAAGAGTATTTACCCGCTATCCTGTTGTCCGGTTATATTTGAACAACAAACTATTGGGCGAAAAAGCCGTCTCAACGAAAGACAATGATAAAGCAAAATATACAGCGCAGTTCCAAATCAATTATCAACCCGGAGAATTAAAAGCGGTGGGTGTAGAATCGGGAGTTGAAAAAGAAAGCGCCATCCTCCGCACGGCCGGAGCGCCGGCTCAAATCAAGCTGACGGCCGATCGTACGCAAATGGGTATGTCGAGAAATGAATTAGTGTATATTCAAATCGAATGGACGGATAAAGACGGGCTGACGGTTCCCGATGCCGATGGTCGGGTGAAACTATCGGTATCCGGCCCGGGTGAAATAGCAGCGGCCGGCAACGCCTCGCCAACGGACATGGAAAGTTTCCGTTCATTGACGCCAAAAACATTCCACGGAAAAGCCTTAGCGATTGTTCGTCCCACAGGACAAGCCGGAACAATCGTCCTCAAAGCGGTTGCCGATGGCTTGCCGGAAGCTTCGGTTGCTACGGTGGTTGCCAATACAAATGCCTATTGACATCTTGCTATTTCCGTTATAGCAAAGAATCGGGCTTTTCCACTGTTTTTATAATAGATATGCTTTTTATCCATGAAAAAACATTTGAATAGCGTTTAAATAAAAAATAATTTGTATATTTGCATCAGATTTCGAAAGGGATTTAGCAGTTCTACGGATCGGCGTTAGCAGGGGGAGTATATCTCCCTACTGTTTTTTAAAGAGTAGTCTTACCTTTCCTTTCTCATATAGCCAAACTTCTTTTATATCATAAATAAAATACACATTATTAATTCTTTCATTAATTAAGCGTTTCACATAACGGTCTGATGCTCCTCTTGAGTTATTAATAATTATGCAAGAGGATTGCTTAAAACCACAGTTAAGCATGTGCGATATTTTTATTTTCCTGAAAGGTGGAGTATAATTTTCAAATTCATAAAAAATTCCCTCAATCTGTAAATCAGGACATTTTCGTTCGTATGCAGTACCGATAAGTACACCATATATTTCTTTATATTCATCGGATTTGAAATGAATACAAGGAGTTAATTTAACCATTTTGCCTTCTTTGGCAAAAGTGTTAGCTATTGAAATCAAGGCTTTAAAGTCTGATAATCTTCGGTTAACTTCCGAATGAATCAATACTTTTCCACCATTTTTATATTGTTTATAAATTACGAACATTTAGTTGGTTCTGATTAAATTTTCCAAAGGTAACAATTTATTTTGAATATTGGACGAAAACACCTCGATGCTCGATGTGTTTTTTTTGGAATATTAATAATAAAAACATACCTTTGCAATCATAATTAACATCTCTATCATGATTAAAAAAAGCATCCTCATCATTGTATGTATAGCGGGATTTATTCACTACGGTGCGGCTCAAACTGCCGGCATTAATCCCGAATTGTTATCGAAACCCTGGCAG
>Ga0123357_10000607_pt1 | contig 35491 bp, 29 predicted proteins | sample TergutEmb28metaG_FD_89873 | JGI IMG/M metagenome (GOLD analysis project Ga0123357, IMG submission 89873) | Embiratermes neotenicus P4 segment gut microbial communities from Petit-Saut dam, French Guiana - Emb289 P4 | ecosystem: Host-associated > Arthropoda: Insects > Digestive system > Gut ... | reverse complement strand
GCCGTAAACGCGGCGGTCCTGTCGGCTGGCTGCGAGCCTGGCGCGGCTGGCAGAGCTTCCAACTCATCATGCTCGGTGCTCAGTTGAACTCAGAATAAGGAGACAAAAAATGGGGGGAACAGCAAGCATTACCATGCGGGGCTCCGTTTGACGCCTATGCCACAAAAGATGGCTACACCCATTTGACATGGGGGAGGAGCGATGATCAGCCGGCTGTCGCCTCTGCCACCGGTTCCACCGAAACTTTGTAGTTGGCGTACTTCACTTTGCCGTCGGTCATCGCGAAGAGCGAATCGTTGCGTGCCACGGCGACGTTTTTGCCGGCCTTGAACTTGGTGCCGTTTTGGCGGACGAGGATCGAGCCGGTGGTTACGAGTTCACCGGCATACGCCTTGACGCCCAGATACTTGGGCTTGGAATCCCGTCCGTTGCGTGTGGAGCCTTGACCTTTTTTATGTGCCATGACAATGTTCCTTTGAAAAGCCTGCGTTTTGTCGAACCGGGTAGTATAACCGAACGGATTTCCCGCTACAATGGCAGAATGATGCCCGAAGAAACAAAACCTCCCCGCCGCGTTCGTCGTGAGAATGAGCGTCTTGCGCGTACCAGTCAGCTTGCGGAGATGGGCAAACTTGCCGCGGGGCTCGCGCACGAACTCAAGAATCCGCTTTCGACGCTCAAGCTTAACCTTGAGTTGATGGAAGAAGACCTCGCTGATCTTCCCGGTGCGCGGCGTTCGCTGACTCGCCTTGCGACGCTGAAGAAGGAAGCAGACCGTCTCAAGCAGACTCTGGACGATTTTCTGCGGTTCGCCGGTCGCATTGAGCTCCGGCCTGAAAACATCTCCGTGAATTCTCTTATTGAGGATCTCATCGACTTCATTCACCCGCAGGCTCAGGCCTCCAAGGTCCGCGTGCTGACCGCTCTGGCTCCGGAAGATCCGCACAGCCGCCTGGATTCCAACCTTTTCAAGCAAGCGCTGCTCAATCTTCTGCTCAACGCGGTGCAGGCGATGTCGCAAGGAGGCGATCTGCTCGTTCGGACCATCGCAGCCAAGGACAAGGTCATCCTGTACGTTTCCGACACGGGCATGGGCATCTCGCCCGAGAACCTCCCCCGCATTTTCGACGCCTACTTCACGACCAAAAAAGGCGGTACAGGTCTTGGCCTCCCCACCACCCGACGCATCATCGAAGAGCACAACGGTCTCATCACCGTCCAGTCCGAACCCGGACACGGCACCAGCTTCCGCATCGAATTACCCAGTGTGAAGAAGCTAGAAGCCAGAAGCCAGAAGCCAGAAATTTGAAGCCTTCCGGCTTCCGACTACTGGCTTCTGGCTTCCAGTTTTTCAGGATTTTTTATGCCTTCAGCTCGTGACATTGCTCTTTTTCATCTGCGTCGCTGGACGAATCTCAGCGATCCGCCGCTGCTGCCGGAACGGTCCAGCGAACTTGCTCTTTCTCCGCGAGATCGGGCGTTCTTCGTTGATTTGCTCAATGGCATTATTCGTTGGCGAGGAGCGCTGGATGCTGTGATTGCTTCGCGACTCAGGCAGCCGCTCGATTCGCTCCAGCAGAATGTTCGCGCCCTGCTTTGGTTGGGCGCTTATCAGCTTTTGTTTCAGCGTGGGACCACGGATTATGCTGCCGTTGATACGACTGTGAGCCTTGCCAAGAAACATCAGGAGACTGTGAAGTCTGCCGGTTTGGTGAACGCCGTTCTCCGCGGTATTACCCGACTCCAGCCTACTGTTACGCCACGAACGAACGCCACACTCTCCCGCCGCAGCTTCGCTCTCGATTTCACCAGCCAACTCACTTTCAATGAGAACATTTTCCTCGATCCGCAGTCCAACCCCATTGGCCACCTCGCCCAGGTCCGCTCCCATCCGATCCCCTACGTGGAGCACCTCCGCAACATCTACGGGCAATCGCAGGCAGGCGAATTACTCCTCCGCAATAATCTGCGTCCCGTGATCACGCTCCGCAGCGACAGCGCCGACCAATTCGAGCCGCGACCGTTAGGGAACGACAGGCCCCATTGCCAAGTTGCCGCACGGTCGCTCCCTGACGGTCGCGTCTCTGAGGGGTTGATCCCACACGAAATCCCCGGTTTTTTCGTCGCATCCAAAGGCTGGAATCCTGCCATCGAAGCACTCGTTCAAAGAGGGCCGCTTTCTCCGCAGGATCCCACGGCCGCGAAACCTGTGCGTACTTTCGCAGCGGGCCAATTTCCGGTGCCGTCGTCGATTCTGGATCTCTGCGCCGGCATGGGCACCAAGACCATCCAGCTAGCCGCGGCATTTCCAGAAGCTCGCATCACCGCGGCCGATACCAATCCGCTCGTCCTGGGCCTTCTCGAAATCCGAGCCAAGAACCTCGGCATGAAAAATATCACCACCCGGTCCGCCCAATCGCTCATCCCTCCTACCGACGAACGATACGATCTGATCCTCGCCGACGTTCCCTGCTCGAACACCGGCGTTTTTGCCAAGCGAGTCCAGTCACGCTGGCGTTGGCCGACTCTGGATCGCTCCGCCCTGGCTCAACTGCAAACCAAACTTCTCACGCAAAGCGTGCATCTCCTCGCCTCCGGCGGAACGCTTCTCTACTCCACCTGCTCCATCGACTCCGCGGAGAACAGCGACCTCATCAAAATGTTTTTGGCTTCATGCACAATCCCGCTGACTCTCATCCAGGAACTACTCACTCTTCCCTCGCTCACGTCCGCCGCAACCGCCATGCGCGACGGCGGATACTTTGCGATCCTTCGCCGATGAAACGGCAGGCAAGCCTGCCGGCTAAATCATGTTGCGGCCCATGTGCATAAAAAACTGGACTTTTCCTCGTTCCGGGCCACAGGTTCGGCACCAATATTTTGCTCCCCGCATCGGCCGCCGATGACGCCAATATTCCTTCCCGCACCCCGCACAATGGCCCCGCCACCGCCCCCGCGGCATCACCGCTCCCCCCCTCTCCTCTCCCTTATCACACCGTTCTGCCTTACATCCCACTTTCACGCACATCGCCTTCCACTTCGCTCCATGTCCCGCCTTTTCGCCTGCCAGCGCATGAGCAATTTCATGCAAAATTGTCTCACGCACCATTCCCTCCTCATTACCCCTGACAAAATATCGTGATAGCTCAATTCGGCGTTCCCGATACCGGCACAGCCCCAGCGCTCTCTTGCGCCAATTCCAGCCGAAGTGCCATTCGAGCAATCCGTGCCCCGCCATCAACTCCCGCCCCATCCGTTCAACTTCATAAAACTCCATCGCGGCGACCTCAACAACTATCTCTGATTATTTTACATTCTAACTAAATCCGAGGTCCTTCCCCAATCTGCTGTCGAGCGACACCGCCCCCGGCAAAATACAAACCGTCTCAGCAATACATTTCTGCATACGCGGCCAACCATCCCCCGGCACTTCCTTGCCCGCCATCCTGAGCGCCTTTTCCACCGTTCTCATCACATCTTCCGCCGTCAACTCACCAGGTTTTCGATTGACTTCCAGCATTTTCGCTTCCAACATCTCCCCTGTCAGCTTAACGCCAAACTCTTTCTCCACCCGATGCGAAAATTCCAGACAATCAATTCCCATTCGCACTCTCCAACACGACATCCATTTCGAGCAATGATACTCAACTCAATCCAGGATACCCAACCACCGCATTACCATGCGGTGCTCCGTTCTTTTGCTCCCTTCCACCACCCATCTCAATTTCGTACACTGCCCTCATGACCACAACCGTCCAACCTCCCGCCCCCCGTGCTTTTCACATCATGACCAAGCCCATCGGGCCTATCTGCAACCTCGACTGCAAATACTGTTTTTATCTTGAAAAGGAAAAACTCTATCCCGCCAACGGTGATCTCAACGCTTTCAAGATGCCGTTCGATGTTCTTGAAAACTACATCAGACAATATATCGAGCAGCAGGATATTCCCGAGATCAACTTCGCGTGGCAGGGCGGTGAACCTACGCTTCTTGGACTTGATTTTTTTAAGAAAGTCGTCGAACTCCAGCACAAATACTGTCCGCCGCACAAGAAAATTCATAACGCTTTTCAGACCAACGGTATTCTCGTCGACGCAGACTGGGCTAAGTTCTTTCACCAACATCAATTCCTCATCGGCCTCTCCATCGACGGACCACGCGAACTCCATGATCTCTACCGTGTGAATAAGGGCGGGAAACCTACCTTCGATCTGGTCATGCGCGGCTTGAATCTCCTCAAAGAACACAACGCTGAATTCAACACGCTCACCGTTGTTCACAAAGAGCTCGCTTACAAGCCGTTGGAGGTCTACCATTTCCTCAAGGAGATCGGCTCGGGCTATATTCAGTTTATTCCTCTTGTTGAACGCATCGGGAACGCCGGCGCCGGTGGCTCAGGTACTGGCGGAACAGATGCGCCACTTGCTGATCCGCCACGTCTGAAGGTTCTGACGCCTTACGCTCAGGTCACGCCGTGGTCCGTCGAGCCTATGCAGTTTGGTACATTTCTTTGCGCTATTTTTGATGAGTGGGTTCGCCACGATGTCGGGCGTTATTTTGTTCAGCTTTTTGACGTTCAGCTCGGCATTGAGATGGGGCTGCCCTCGTCGCTGTGTGTTTTCGCCGAGACCTGCGGCAAGGGTCTCGCGCTCGAACATAACGGCGACCTCTACGCCTGCGATCACTTCGTCTATCCTAATTTCCAGCTCGGCAACCTGATGAACCAAACGATCACCGAAATGGTCGCTTCCCCGCAGCAGACCCAGTTCGGACTCGACAAACACGATACTCTTCCCAAACACTGTCTACGCTGCGAAGTTCGCCGCCATTGTAATGGCGAATGTCCCAAGCATCGCTTCAATTTGACCCTTGACGGCGAACCGGGCCTGAACTACCTCTGTGCCGGTTACAAAAAATTCTTTTCACACATGAAGCCGTGTATGCGTATGATGGCTGATCTTCTTCGCCGGCGGCGGCCTGCCGCGGATATCATGCCTTACCTTGCCGAGCAGGACCGCCGACCTACCGCCCCTTCCAACCTTATCCGCCCCGTGACCACCATGCCCAACCGCAACGATCCCTGCCCCTGCGGATCCGGGAAAAAATTCAAAAAGTGCTGTGCCAGGTGAGGATGCGATGACAAGGTGAAGCCGGTTTTCTCACCTTGTCACCCCTTCACCTTGTCACCTTGTCATCCCTATCAGCCTGGCGGCGTGGATTCGAGTTCTTCCTGCGTCGGCTCGCGTCGCTCGTTTTCTGTCCTCGCTGGCGGCTTCGCGATCCTTTCACGCTTTGGACCGACTCCGCCCCCCCCCACTTCCTCTTCCGGGACGGAGACTGTTGAGCTGCCGCGGGGCATTGCGATGACGCCGGTTCGGGCGAGTTCCTTGATGCCGTAGGGGCGGACCAGTTCGATAAAGGCGTCGATTTTTTCTTCTTCGCCGGAGAGTTGGACCATGACGGTACTGGGGCCGACGTCGACGATATTGCCGCGGAAGAGTTGTGTCAGTTCGACGATTTCGCCGCGTTTGCCAAGCGTCGTCGAGACCTTAATCAACGCCATGTCGCGTTCCACGAACGGCAGGTCCTTGTAATCGCGGACCTTCACCACCGTCACGATCTTCGCTAACTGTTTTCGTACCTGTTCGAGGATGCGTTCGTCGGCATTGACGACGATGGTCATCCGCGAGAGGCTGGGGTCTTCCGTTCTGCCAACGACGAGGGAATCGATATTGAAACCGCGGGCGGAAAACATACCGGCCACATGGGCCAGCACGCCAGGCTCGTTCATCACTAACGCTGAAATCACGTGTCTCACCATTATCTCCTTGTAGAGGCACGTGACGTGAACAACGAGGGGGCACGTGCCTGTTATGGGTTTGTACTTGAGGGCTGCGTATCGGCCGCAGGGGGGGCAGGGAGGTCTTCGCCGATTCCCGGCGGCAGTTCCGTGGCGCTGGGGATGCCACGATTCACTCGACTGAGTTCCTGCTGCTCCACCATATCATTGGCAAATCCAACATCGGTCAATCCAACATCGCATCCGCCTAAAACCGCGGTCAACAGCACAGCCCAACAAAAATTTACAAAACTTACTATTTTCTTGTTCACAGGACCCGCCTTTCTAGCGAGCCATACGAACGCCATTTCGTTCAGGACGTATGAATCCTATTTATGCCAGGGTACCCAGTTCGCGTGCCGTATTGGGAGGGGGGGCTGCGTGGGCGGCTTCGCCGAAGTTCATTTCGTGGAGCGCCTTGCCGCTGGGGACCATCGGGAAGACGTTCTCGTTGGCTTCACAAAAGCAGTCGAGCAGGCAGGGGCCGGGGTGCTGAATCAGTTCCTCGACGGCTTTGTGCACATCCTCTTTTTTTGTGCAGCGGATGCCCTTGACGCCGTACGCCTCGGCCATTTTCGCGAAATCTGGATTGACCATCTCCGTGTGGCTGAAGCGGCTCTGGTAGAACAACTGTTGCCATTGCCGAACCATGCCTTGGAAATGGTTGTTGAGGATGGCGATTTTGACCGGCAGTTTGTACTGGGCCACGGTGGCGAGTTCCTGTGGGCACATGACGAAGGAGGAATCGCCGTCGATGTCGATGACGAGTTCGCCTGGTCGTCCGACCTGTGCGCCGATGGCGGAGGGGAGTCCGAAGCCCATGGTTCCCAGGCCGCCGGAGGAGATCATGCTCCGCGGCTGGCTCCAGCGGATGTACTGAGCGGCCCACATCTGATGCTGGCCTACGCCGGTGCTGAAGACGGCTTTGCCCTGCGTGACTTTGTTGATTGCTTCGATGATCGACTGCGGCTTGGCCAGCGGACCGTCGTTGCGATAGGTAAATGGATAGTGTTTTTTCCATTTGGCGACCTGGCCAAGCCACTCGGAGCGTTCCACGTACTGGATGTGCTGGATGATGTCCCGCAGGCAGAGCCGGGCGTCGCCGACCACGGGGATGTCGACTTTGACATTCTTCGAGATGCTCGATGGATCAATGTCGATGTGAATGACCTTCGCTTTTGGCGCGAACATTTTCAGGTTGCCGGTGACGCGATCGTCGAAGCGGGCGCCCACGGCGATGAGGCAATCGGCTTCCTGCACCGCATAGTTGGCGTAAGCGGATCCGTGCATGCCCAGCATATGCAAACTACGCGGATCGTTTTCGTCAAAGGCGCCCACACCCAGCAGCGTGGTGGTGCAGGGGATATTGCTCTTGTCCGCCAGTTCGCGAACTTCTTTCCATGCGTTGGCAAGCACCGCGCCGCCGCCGACGTAGAGCACGGGACGTTTGGATGCGTTGATCATGTCCGCGGCCGAGCGGGTCATCTTGGAATGCCCGAGCACCCGGGGCTTATAACCGGGCAGGCAGGGGGTATCGTCAACCGCTTCGTCAATTCTGGCAGTGGCCACATCCACGGGCAAATCGACCAGCACGGGGCCGGGACGACCGGTCGTGGCGATTACGAATGCTTCGTTAATCACCCGCGGCAAATCTCGCACGTTCTTGACAAGATAGGCGCGTTTGGTGACCGGGCGGACGATGCCGGTGACATCCGCTTCCTGGAAGGCATCGTTTCCGATCGCGTACGTCCGGACCTGTCCGGAGAAGACGATCATCGGGATCGAGTCCATGTAGGCGGTGCCAAGTGCGGTGACGGTATTGGTGGCGCCTGGTCCGGAGGTGACGATCACAATGCCGGGCTTACCGGTGGCGCGGGCGTAGCCGTCGGCCATGTGTCCGGCGCCCTGCTCGTGACGAACCAGATAAAAATTGACATCCGCGTCGTAGAGTGCGTCGAAGATTGGCAGAACGACGCCGCCGGGATAACCGAAGATATCGGTCACGCCGTGCTCGGCGAGCATCTGGATGAGGACCTGGGCTCCGGTTTTGCCGACGAGTCGGGTGGAGAGGCCCGGCGGATGGCCGAGGATCGGCAAGCCGTTGGCGTCCAGGCGTTTCTCGATCACCTGCAGGTCCGCGACCTGATCGGTGCGAAACGCGGTGTACGCCGGCGTCTTAGTTACGGGGGAATTGCCTTGGCCCGTGTCATCACGAGCCCCGATGGAAGGGGTGGGGGAAACCGTCATATAAACCTCACTTCTCGACTACGTTGGATGGGGTAGCAGAACGTCCGAAGCACTTCGGATAACATTTGCGTCCATTCACGCCGCCGTGAATACGCGAGTTTGTGGCACGGTCGAGGGGAACTCGACTGTGAATCCTCATAGGATACCTATTCATCGGTCTAAAACAAGCTTTCGCCCACCAAAAAAAGCCCAGGGGACTGCAGTCCCTGGGCTTGGCTCGGGTTTTTTCATTTGAAATGGCCGGCAATTTTTCGCTTTATTTCCGGCGGCGTGCGATCATCGCCGCGGCGCCTAATCCCAGCAGCGAGAGCGATGCCGGTTCTGGAGTAGCTGTAATCGGCGTCCAATTCAAGGAACCGACGTCGAAAGTGACGTACTGATTGCCGAAGGGGTTGCCGTCTGGTTTGCCGCCGTCGGTGAGGTCGATCGGCTGGCCCGGATTGAACCCCCACGTCACAACGGCATATTGCGTGGCGGTGTCGACAGAGTCCGTATTGAAAACCAGCAGATAATACGGCACATAATCGATATCGTGTCCCTCCACGCCTTCGCCGGAACTTTGGGTGTCTCCAGTCCTGCCGGCGGCGGCCCAATAGTCCGGGTTCAGAACATCGAGCCCGTTTGGAGCACCCCATGTGTGAACATCAATCGAGACTGGACTTTCCAACTCGCCCAAAAAGCTGATGCCGTCAATTTGTCCGCCGCCGCCCAACAGTGTGTTGCCGTTGTCCCAATAAACGAACGGAATGGGCGAGTTGGGCAGGTCGAGATTGCCTTGGACCAACACTGCCATGCAGGTGTCGAGTCCGCTGGCGACGTTTTGAACTTTCCATTCAATGCTTCTGTCCGGGACGTCGCTTTTGGCTGGTGCCGCACAAACGGTCATCCCCAACAACAGGCAAGCCGAAACGCACAGGGAGTTCTTCATAACCGGGTTCCTTCCTTTAATGATTGCGTACGCCATTTTTGTTCACCGAATACCAAACACTGTTACCCAGTCGCCCATGGCCAAGGCGCTCGACTCTCCCTGAAATGGACTTGTACTTTTATTCTCCTTTCTTCAAGCGTATGAGCTTTCCCGAGTTCGCCGCCTCAAGCGGAACCAAACCGCTCGGCACGAACACGTGATTGCTCAAACAAAACGTCAACACGTCAACGGGAAAACGCGGACTCAACCGCCGACCTTCTCACTTTCCTGACATTCTCCTAGAAACCCACTCCTGGAAACCACAACATACATCATGGGTAAGCGGCGTCAAGAAAAATATACATTTTTTTATTCATAATCTTCGACTTATAGAAGGGACGACAGGGTGACAAGGTGAAGGGGTGACAAGGTGACAGGGAGCATCGCGTGGTAACGCGATGGTTTGTTCCGGTATTCCCAATCACCACCGCGTTACCACGCGGTGCTCCTTGTCTCGGGTGTGGCCATTTTTTATGGCAAATCAGGGCGATCAGAGCCGCGACCGTCAGGGAGCGATCCGTGCGACAATGCGGAGATAAAGCCTGTCGCTCCCTGACGGTCGCGGCTCTGATTTTCCGGGGCAATCGTCTGATTGGCCATAAAAAATGGCCACACCCCTTGTCTCCTTCAGCTATCCTCGCCAGCACCGTTCGGTATACAATACCGTCATGAGCGAAAAACTACATGGTCGATCCGTTCTCGTGTGCGTCTGCGGTGGCATTGCCGCCTATAAGGTCTGCGAAGTGGTCTCGAAACTGTCACAGGCTGGTGCGAGCGTCAGCGTCGCTATGACCACTGCGGCCCAGCACTTTGTCGGTACCGCTACCTTCCAAGCCCTGACTGCTAATCCTGTCTATACCGACCTTTTCGCCACCGATATCAAAGACCCACAGCACATCCGTCTTGCGCGTGAAGCTGATCTCATCCTCGTCGCGCCCTGCACCGCCAACATGCTTGCCAAGATGGCTAACGGCATTGCTGACGATCTCGTCTCCACGCTCCTGCTCGCCGCTGAGCCGAAAAAAATCCTGCTCGCTCCAGCCATGAACGAAGGCATGTGGAATCACCCTGCCACGCAACGGAATGTCAAACGCGCGCTCGAGGACGGTGTTGAGATGATCGGTCCTGCTACCGGCTGGCAAGCCTGCCGCGCCGTCGGCGTCGGACGTATGAGTGAACCCGCTGACATCCTCACCGCCATCGAAACCAAACTCGCCGCCCCCTCCAGGGGCAATCGCATTTGACTATCGAGCCTCGGCTGTAGCCAGGATTGGTCTCGATTCACAATTGGAACTTCGGATGAACGGCGCCACGATGTAAAAACAGAGTAAATCCCGGCTAAAGCCGGGGCTATATGGATGACGGAGCGATTGCACATGGCTAAATTTGTAGTAGACAGCATGGAAAACGGAATGGTGACGCTGCGAACGCCGAGCATGAATTACCGTAACAGTTTTGCCATGAAGGGGGATGGCGTCGGTTTGAAAGTGGGTGAACGCGTGCAGGGGAAGATTTTAGCGATCGCGTGGAAGGTGGATCGTGTGGAGTTGGGGGGCAATTATGTCGAGCCGCTGTTCGGCCGTCCGCGGCGAATGCAGGGGACGATCTTAGCGGTGGATGCACAGAAGAACGAACTGACCGTTCAGGTGGGTTACGAGGTAACGGTGAAGCTGCCCGCGAAATACAAGGCCGCCGATTATCACATGGGTGATCGCGTCGGCTGGGACAATGAGGAGGTCCCGCTACTGAAACTTACTGAGGACTGACCGGCCGCGTCGTGGCATCGGCGGCAGGCGGTGAGGCATGTTGGACAACTGCTGTTGGTACTGTCGCCGCATGCAGGTACCAGCCGGAAATGCCGCCACTGAAGAAACAGGGCAAGCTGACCGCCAGACCCATGAGGAAATGACGGGACTTCCGCGATATCATTTGCCGACTTAACAATTTGCCGTCCGGGGTGTGGAGCGCCTGATAGCACGGATAGCACACAACGTGACTCTGCCATACAAATGCTTTTCCAATGCTCCATATTTTACGGGAACAATTTTCGCACCAATACGCAACTTCCAACGGCATAATGTCCTTCCTTCTCCAAAACTAAAACCTTCTCCAAAACCAACAGACCGCCACCTGTGACGGGCAGCCACCTGTGCAACGCGCTCGGAGGGACTCGAACCCCCAACAACCAGATTCGAAGTCTGGGACTCTATCCAATTGAGCTACGAGCGCTGCTCTAATGGGCCATCTTAGCATCGGATGGATTCCAGACAAGTATCCGCAGCAGGTTACCAGAGGACGACGCCGGCGAGCATGGTGAGAAAGCCGAGCATGGTGAGGGACCAACCTCCAGCCGAACGTCGCTTTGTGCTGAGCTGTCGAGCGCGGCGTACATGATGCCGCCCAATAGCAATCAGGAGCACGCCCACGAGAATCAGAATGACGGCAACGATGCGCATAGCTGAAGATTATGGCAAAATCGAATCAATAGCTACTCGCCGCCAAGGTAATTGCGTTTAGAAATCCGAGCCGCGACCGTAAGGAAGCGACAGGCACCATTCTCGCATTGCCGCACGGTCGCTCCCTTACGGTCGCGGCTCGGACCGTCAAATGCGATTGCTCTGCCCCCCACAATTTTTTATTGCGTTGGCGCAGGTGGGGGAATCCGTGATACTTGCCACTGCAACTGTAGAGGATATTTTGACCGAGCCTTTTTCCACATCCTCCGCCGATCTGCCACGCAGTTCCTCCACTCTGCGCGTTGAGGAGGAATCCCTCAAACGCCTTTCCTGGAAGCATCGCGGCATTGTCGGCAAGATTCGCCAGCTTGAGGCCCATCTGAGCACTTTTACCGATACGGCACTCATTGAGTATTTTGCTGAGATTCGCGCTGCCATTCGTGAAGGCCGCGAGTTCGATATGCTGGATAAGCATCTGCCTGCCGTTTTCGCTACCGTTTGCGTCGTCGCGCAACGCACGATTCAGCTTCGCCCTTACAACGTTCAACTCGTCGGGGGCATTGAGCTTCATCGCGGCCGCATTGCCGAGATGGCTACGGGCGAAGGGAAAACGCTCGTCGCCACGATGCCTGCGACGCTCAACGCCCTCACCGGCCGCGGCGTGCACATCGTCACCGTCAACGACTACCTCGCTCAGCGAGACGCCGACCTCATGGGCCCTATCTACCGCACACTCGGACTCTCCGTTGGCACCATCATCTCCGGCATGACCGACGACGCCCGCCGCAACGCCTACCGCTGCGACATCGTCTACGGCACCAACAAAGAGCTCGGCTTCGATTACCTCCGCGACCAGATCAAACTCCACGAACGCACCCATCAGCGGAAGATCGACGCCATCGCTCTTTTCAACCGCCGCGATCACGCCGAGCCCGTGATGCGTCAACTGAATTTTGCTCTTGTCGATGAAGCGGATTCCATTTTGATCGACGAGTCGCGTACGCCGTTGATTATTGCCGGGCCTTCGGGGCCGAGTTCGCTTGCGTGGGCTTACCAGTGGGCCGACAAGCTTGCCGCACGTTTCCGAGCACGACATGACTTCGACTTCGAGCCTGAGAAACGCAAGCTCGACTGGAAAGAGCAAGGCCTCGCCAAACTCCAAAAAATCCTCGCAGAATCCGACACCCCCAGCATCACCGGCGAATCGTGGCAGAACCTCATCCGCAACGCCCTGCGTGCCCGGCTCCTGTTCCTCAAGGAACGCAACTACGTCATCGTCGGTGACGAAGTCGTCATCGTTGATGAATTTACAGGTAGACGCATGCCAGGGCGTACATGGGCGGAAGGCATTCATCAGGCCGTGCAGGCCAAAGAAAAAATGCCGATCCACGCTCCCGCCAAAACGCTTGCTCGCACCACCTATCAGCACTTTTTTTCTCTCTACCGGAAGCTTGCCGGCATGACCGGCACCGCCGCCACGGAACGTGTCGAATTTAAGAAGATATACAAACTTGTCGTTATCACCATTCCGACGCACCGTCCGGTCCGCCGCAAATTGCTTACCGATCGTATCTACCGCACTGCCCGCGAAAAATGGCTCGCTGCCGCGGAACTCATTGAGCAAACCATCAAGGACGGCAACCCCGTCCTCGTCGGCACCGCTTCTATCCAGGATTCCGAAACGCTCTCTGCCGTCCTTCACGACAGGAAGATTCCCCACCAGATTCTCAACGCCAAGCCAGAGCATGCCGCCCGTGAAGCCGAGATCGTTGCCGCCGCGGGCCAGATGCGGACGGTGACCATCGCCACGAACATGGCCGGTCGTGGCACCGATATCCAGCTCGGTCCCGGCGTCTCCGCTCTCGGCAAGGGGGGGCTCCACATCATCGGCACCCAACGCCACGAATCACGACGCGTCGACAACCAGCTCATCGGCCGTTGCGCCCGACAAGGCGACCCCGGACAAGCCGTCTTCCTCCTCTCGCTCGACGACCCGATTCTCCAGCACTTGTTTTCCCGCAAACAACTGATCCACCTCCGCCGCCGCACCGCCCCCCGCAACACCTGGGGCACTCCGCTCCGCAGTCCCCACCCCCACCGCATCCGCCAATTCTTTACCCGCGCCCAACGAAAAGTCGAACACCTCCACTACCGCCAACGCCAGCAGCTCATGGAATACGAAGACTGGCTCAATAAAGTCTACTACCAAATGAATAGCTGACGAAATTCGAAATTCGAAACTCGAATAACGTTGTCATAGCCTGATTAAAGCATTCCGGCGTTTGGCTCTTCAACGTTACATCCGGAATGCTCTGCGGATTTTGCCGGTTTTGGCGGAGGGGACATTTCCTTGCGTGGCTCGGCCGAGGATTCGTGCGGCGTGCGACATTCGCCGCTTCGCCGCGGGGCCGTATTTTTCCACGACTTCCGCGGCGGTGAGCCAGTCGATATTCTTGCTTTCGATTTGACGCAGAGCCATGTCGCCTTCATAAGGGTCCCACATGCCGATGCAGTCGGAGACGACGGCTACTTTATGGCGCCTTGCCAGAAGGCCCAGCACTGCCGTACGGACGGTCCATTCCAGCGGCGCTCCGACGATCAGGAAAATTTCGGCGGTTGTTTCGCTGAGCAGTCGATCCAGCCGCGGACATTCGAATAAATTGAGATTTGACAGATCGAAGATAAATTGCCGGACTGTGCGGAAGCCATCGACCGGCAAATCCGTTCCGCAATCCAACGGCCATTCCGTCCGCTGCCGCAACAGCGTATACGAAACCTTCTGATACCCCACCGTCCCAGGACCACACAACACACGATTACCTCCCCCCCCATGCTGTCCCGGCGCAACCAAATGATTCAAACGCGTCGATATCACTGGGATGCAATGCCGATACGCGAAAGTGAACAGCCTTTTGAGCGGATCTACCAGTCTATCCGCCTGGAACAGCGGATAGGCTCCATCTGCCGTCAGCAGATCACGCTGCGTATTGAGATCCAGAATCACCGGGCCCGGCATCGTCAGCATATCACCGCCTCCTTTCACGCGGTTCACCCCAACTCTTCATGCACTTCCATACAGACTTCCTATAGACTCCATCGGCATATCGCTTATCTGACTATATGCCATCTCCATCTATCGCGTTGCAAAATCCGAGGCCATCTCGACCGGGGGAATGGTTCGCGACGCAACAAGCTACTTTCCGCAATAGGGGAGGAAATGAGCCCGTCGCTGCTGAGAGGCTTCAACCGTGCCACCCTAAAAGGCGATATTGATCCAATAAACCGCAAACATAAATTTCCGTTACTTAGAATTTTTAGCCTTATTGGCTTGACAATTACAGCCCTGCCGCTTCAATAGCCGATTCGCTTTCTGGGCGTAGGCATAAAATAGCCTTGCGTGGAAACGCAAGGCTTCGAACGCCAGAGCCCCTCATGAAACGCATGGGTGAAACGCACAGGATACGTTAAGCCTTGCGTTTCCACGCAAGGCTATTCAAATAATAAGGATCCCCACTCGTGGCAAAAATCTCCGCAAAATCCTCCTCCTCCCCCTCCACCACCAAAGGCCCAGCTCTGGTCATCGTCGAATCACCCGCCAAGGCCAAGACCATCAACAAATATCTCGGCTCCGGCTATCTGGTGAAAGCCTCCATCGGGCATGTCCGCGACATCCCCAGCAAAGGCCTCAACGTCGACATCGAAAACAATTTCAAACCTACTTACGAGATCACCGACCGGGGGCGTAAGATCGTGGCTGATCTACGCAAAGCCGCAGACGCCGCCGACCAGGTCTTCCTGGCAACCGACTTGGACCGCGAAGGGGAAGCTATTGCCTGGCATCTCGCTCAGGCCCTCAAACTCAACGCCTCCACCGCCAAGCGTGTCGTTTTCAACGAAATCACCAAGACTGCCATTCTCAACGCCTTTAAGAATCCACGCACCATCAATCAGAACATGGTCGACGCCCAGCAGGCTCGGCGTATTGTGGATCGTCTTGTCGGGTACAAAATTTCGCCGCTGCTTTGGAAAAAGGTCGGCTCGGGTCTCTCCGCCGGACGCGTGCAGTCCGTCGCCGTCAAACTCGTCGTCGAGCGAGAACTCGAAATCCAAAAGTTCATCCCCGAGGAATACTGGAAGCTCACTGGCATTTTCTCCGCGGATATGGCCAATGCCTCCGACCTCGCCGAGATGTGGCGAGCTTTCATCGGGGGGGGGGAGGGCGAAGCGGTCGAAATGGGGGAACTTGCAGATGATACTTCGGATTCTGTTGAAGCACTTGCCGCGGAGGCTACGCCTCGCACTGTTGCGGAGAAATCTGCGTTCCTCGCGGAGCATGCTGCTTTCCGCGCCGATTTGATCGAATTGAATGGCAAGAAGTTTGATCCTAAAGATGCGGCCACCGCGAAACTTGCAGCGGAAATTGTCGGGCTGCTCGATATCCACGTCACCGTGATTGACAACGACGGCACTAACGGCCCGCGTGGCATTCCCAATAAAGGGCCCGCCACCCGTCTCACCCGCGTTACCGGCATCGCTGATCCCGCGCGCAGCGACATCCACTTCAAAATCCGCGAACTGACCCAAAAACTCTCCACCAGCCGCCCGCCCGGACCGTTCGAAACCAGCACACTCCAGCAGGCCGCCAGCAATCAGCTCGGCTTCGGAGCACAACGCACCATGCGCGTCGCGCAGCAACTTTACGAAGGCGTCGAAATCGCCGACATGGGCGCCGTCGGCCTGATCACCTACATGCGTACCGACTCCCAAAACATTAGCCAGGACGCTCTCGGTGCCGTCCGTTCCTACATCGACGAAACCTTCGGCCCCCGATACCTCCCCGAGAATCCTAACTTCTACGCCAGTAAAGCCGGCGCTCAGGAAGCACACGAAGCTATCCGTCCCACCGACGTTACACTCACTCCCGCCAGTCTCAAAAACCGCGGCCTGACCGACGAACAGCTCAGACTCTACGAATTGATCTGGAAACGTTTCGTCGCATGTCAGATGACCCCCGCCCAATGGAGCATTACCGAAGCCTTCATCGACGCTCACAACTCAGGATCCGTCGCCGCTACCTTCAAAGCCACCGGCCGTTCGCTCGTCTTCGATGGCTTCACCAAAGTCGCTGGTATCTATGTACGCTTCGATGACCAAATGCTTCCCAAGCTCGCAGAGAATCAGACCGTCGCTCCACTCGACCTCACACCCACGCAGCGTTTCACCAGCCCGCCGTCCCGCTACTCCGAAGCCTCGCTCGTCAAGGCCCTGAAAACCGAAGGTATCGGCCGCCCGTCTACCTATGCCTCCATCATCACAACCATTCAAGATCGTCAATACGTCGAAAGCCAGGGCCGCACGCTCTTCGCCACGGATCTAGGCATCAAAGTCACCGAAAAACTCATCGAAGGTTTCCCCGACATCATGGATACCTCGTTCACACGCACGATCGAAGCGGAGCTCGATCAGGTTGAGGACTCCAACAAAAACTGGGTTGATGTTGTGCAGGGGTTTTATACGCCGTTCAATCGCGACCTGGCCACGGCGGAGGAACGAATGACTCACGCCCGTGCCGAGTCGCAGCCGTCCAATTACATGTGCCCCGAGTGCGGTGCGCCGATGGTCTACAAGCTCTCCAAACGCGGTAAACGGTTCCTCTCCTGCTCCCGCTACCCCGATTGCAAAGGCATCCAAAACGTCGACCGCGAAGGCAAACCGGTCCAACTCGAAATGACCGAGTTCATGTGTCCCACCTGCGGCAAACCGATGATCAAACGCGTCGGCCGCTTCGGCCCCTTCCTCGGCTGCTCCGGCTATCCCGAGTGCAAAATCATCCAAAACATCGACAAAAAAACCGGCCAACCGCTTCCGCCCAAACCCCCACCCGTCGACACCGGCCTGCTCTGCCCCAAGTGCGGCAAAAAAAACATTGTCATCCGCCAAGGCAAACGTGGCCCCTTCATGAGTTGCTCCGGCTTCCCCAAATGCCGCACCACCCTCCCCGCCGAGCGGCTCGAAGAATTCAAAACCGCCCTCGCCAGCGGCAAAAGCTGGCCCGACGACGTCAAAGCCAAATTCGGCACCAAAAAACCCACCGAAGGCGAAGCCGTAGCGGAAGCCCCACCCCCCTCACTCCCTAAAGGAAAGACCAAGGCACCCGCTAAGCCACGCAAACCGCGAGCAACCAAAAAAGTAACACCACCTATTTATTGACTCCAACAGATTCTGAAATTTACAATTCAAAACCTGTCTGTGTTTTTCTGTGTCTGTCTGCGGCTAATTTCGTCACAGCACCGCCAAGTTATTTCAGCCGCTGCTCCAGGGCGTTGAGCTCTTCGGTGAGCTTCGCCGGCAGGCGATCGCCGAACTTGGCGAAGTGGTCGCGTATCAACGGAACCTCGGCGAGCCAGCCTTCACGGTCCATCCGTTCCAGTTCCGCCATGTCGCCGTCCGAGACGCTCAGGCCGGCGCGATCGATTGCGCCTTTGCTCGGCAGATAGCCGATGGGGGTCTTTGCGGCAAGCTTGTCGTTTGTTTTTGGGGCGTCGCAGCGTTCGAAGACCCATTTGAGGACGCGGGAATTTTCGCCGTAGCCGGGCCAGAGGTATTTGCCTTCGGCGCTGCGACGGAACCAATTGACGTAGAAAATTCTTGGGAGGCAATCCTGATCTTTAGCGCTCTGGCCGACTTTGAGCCAGTGGGCGAAGTAATCGCCCATGTGGTAACCGCAGAAGGGGAGCATGGCCATGGGGTCGCGGCGGAGGGCACCAACGGCGCCCGCGGCGGCGGCGGTGGTCTCCGAGGCCATGATCGAGCCGAGGAAGACGCCGTGCTGCCAGCTCAACGATTCGACCACCAGCGGGACGATGCCGGCACGACGACCACCGAATAAGATCGCGGAGATCGGAACGCCTTTGGGATCTTCCCACTCCGGAGCGATCACCGGGCACTGCCTTGCCGGGACGGTGAAGCGGGCGTTGGGATGGGCGGCCTTGCGGCGGACCTTCGGATCCCACAGACGACGCGTCCAGTCGACGAGCTGCGCGGGGGCCGTCTTGGTCATCTCTTCCCACCAGACGTCTTCGTCGAGCGTGATGGCGCAGTTGGTGAAGATCGCGTTGCGTGTGACAGTTTTCATGGCGTTGGGATTCGAGGCGTAACTGGTGCCGGGTGCGACGCCGAAGAAGCCAGCTTCGGGATTGATGGCGTAGAGTCGGCCGTCGGCGCCGTATTTCATCCAGGCGATGTCGTCGCCGATGGTTTCGACTTTCCAGCCGGCGAGTGTGGGATCGAGCATGGCGAGGTTGGTTTTGCCGCAGGCGGAGGGAAATGCACCGGCAATGTACTTGACCTGGCCAGCGGGCGAGGTGAGCTTCAGGATCAGCATGTGCTCGGCGAGCCAGCCTTCATCGCGGGCCTGGACGGATGCGATACGGAGGGCGTGGCACTTTTTGCCGAGCAGCGCGTTGCCGCCGTAGCCGGAGCCGTAGGACCAGATTTCGCGTGTCTCGGGGAAATGACAGATGTACTTTTCCTTGGCGTTGCACGGCCAGGGAGAGTCGGCCTGGGCTTCTTCCAACGGTGCGCCAACAGAGTGTATTCCGCGGACGAAATCGCTGCTGTCGCCCAGGACGTCGAGCACCTTCGTGCCGACACGTGTCATGATGTGCATGTTAACCACGACATAGGCGGAGTCCGAGATTTCCACGCCGATCTTGGCGATCGGAGAGCCGACGGGGCCCATCGAGTAGGGAATCACGTACATGACGCGACCGCGCATCGAGCCGGTGTAGAGCTTGGTGAGCTTCGCTTTCATCTCCACGGGATCGGTCCAGTTGTTGGTCGGGCCCGCGTCGGCGGATGACTTGGCACAAATATAGGTGCACTGCTCCACACGTGCCACGTCCGCGGGATCGCTGCGGCAGAAAAAAGAGTTCGGACGCTTCTCATCATTCAGCCTGATAAACGTGCCCGCCTGCACCATCTCATGGCAGAGCGCGTTGTACTCTTCCGTCGACCCGTCGCACCAATGGATGGCATCTGGCTGCATCAGCGCGGCGACCTCCTCGACCCATTTCAGCAGACGTGTATTGGTCGTCGCCGGTCCTAACCGGAGGCGTCCTTTCCCGCCGAGCTGAGTTTCATGACTGACCTTTGCCGAGGATGGAGTAATGTGTGTCAAGTGCGTGCCCTTTGTAAGGTGTGTAAAAATGAACGCCGTAATATCCCCTCCTGCATAGGTTTCCGTCAATCCTGCCCGAATCAGGTTAGGCACACCTTTTTAGGGCATCCGCATCCGTCAGCCCCCGGCTCCTCCCAAATAAAACCAGAGCCGCAATCGTAAGATTGCGGCTCGTAGGACTGCTCTACCGTCTCTGCAACCTGTCGATTGCAGCTCCGAGTTTTCATCAAACGCCGGAGGTGTGACTCACCCACGGCGTTTTCCGCGGAAGAGCAAGAGTCCATAGCCTAGACCCAGGAAGCCCAGGGAAGCGGGTTCGGGAACGTGGTTGAGTTCAAAGACAAGGGCGATGTAGGAGCCTTGTTGCATTCCGTAGCTGCCGTATTCACCGGGGAGAATTTCGAAGTGGTAAGTTAAGTTTAAGTTGCTGGAGAAATCGACGGTGATATTGTTTAAATCGTCCGGGTTGAAGATAACTTTGGTACCGTCATTGTATCCACCCCGTACGAGTTCAATAATTTTGTACTCATAGTCAGGAACGACATCGCCGTTGATGCAAATCGTGGCGCCCTTTTCGAACGCGAGAGACCCTCCAGAGTTGTCTCCGATAACCATTTTGAAGACGTCGTAATGATCATTATCGTCGGGATCAATATCGATACACAAGGCAGAACCTGCGTGGAAAGTGACGTTGGGCAGGTTCAGATACGCAGCCCAAGCAGACGTGAGGGCGAAGGTACCAATGTCACCGTCACCGGGCGCCAGATTGCCATAGACGTCAAAGCTGCCGCCACTACTACACTGGATGGAGGCATTCCCGCCGAGAGTGGCGCCTGACGCGATATTGACACAGGTACCGCCCGGGTAAACAGATATGCCTTGACTGATATGGGAGAGCGTATTGTTGGATCCGGAAGAGAGAATGAGAGTACCCGCTTCGACCGCAAGACCGGTATTCGTACTACCGCCCAGCGAACTATTAACCCTCAGGACGCCATCGCCGGTTTTGATCAGCATGCCATAGACGAAGGAGATCGTATTGATGGTCAGAGTTCCGTCGTCGACCTTGAGCGTCGCGGCGCCGCCGTTGCCCATGCTGGGAATCTCGATATCCGAGGTGATCGTGTTGTTGCCAGAGCTCGTGATGGCATATGTTTGTTGATTGATCGTGATCGCTTCGCCTTGGATCGTGTAGTGACTACCCGCATTGAATGTGAGGCTGTTGACGGTGGTGGGATCGTTGACGTTGACAGTGCCTGTGCCATTAAAGAAAACGTCATCACTGGAGCCGGCGTTGAGGTCACCGTCCCCGGTCCAATCGATGGTGGCGGCGTGGGAGACGGCGGCGAGGCCGACGGAGGCGGCGACCGCGGCGATCATGATGACGCTACGACGAGCGTGTTGCTTGAACAGAAACATGAACTCTACTCCCGTAAAAAAATGTTCCGTGGCACGAGCGTCTCGCCCGTGACGCACGGGGAGGGGGCGGAACGTTCGTGCCATAAAAAAAGCAGAGAATTCGAGATCACCCCTCACATGGGCGGAACGCCTATGCCACGAGGAGCTCTCTCTCACTCTCTGCTTATGATCTGCCGGATGAAACGACTCCGGCAAATGCTATCGATAAAAAACGTCTTTGCGTAGCTGCTGCGAAGCAACACGTATGCATATTGTCAATATATGCCACAAATTTCAAAAAAAGCAAACGAATTTTCCCATTTTTCGGCAGGGTCACAGGGCGAACGCATTTGACCATCAGAGCCGCGAGCGTACCCGACCCGTCCGCAGCTAAGAAAGCACACGAACGGCATAAGTATAAGTCATTTATTTTCCGCCTCCAATCCCCCCGCCGCCTCGCAAAGCGGGGTCGCTACCTGCATTTCGTGAACACACCTCCCCCTCAAAATCAAAAATTGAAAATCAAAAATCCCCTCACGTCCCCAGCTTTTTGATCGTCTCTCGCACGGAGCTGATACTCGTCACTTTGATTCCGAAATTCTCTCCCACTTTGACCGCGTGTCCTTTGCCGATGGCTTTATTGTTGGCCAGAAGGTCGAGTTCCTCTTCCGCGGACTTACCGAACTCGATAATCGCGCCGACAGCCAGCCGCATCACTTCGCCAACGGTCAACCGACGCATGCCAAGTTGCACGATGACCGGCACCTCGATGGCGAGCAGGCGTGTCACTTCGCTGCTGAGTGGCAATGCGGGCTCCGTGGTCGAGGCGGCGGCACTGGGCGCAGGCCGGGCAACGGCGCGCTTGGCCGGAGGAGGAGGTGGCGCCATTTCACCGGCAATTTCCGCAATGCTGGCCGCCGCCTGATCAATCGCGCTCAACGCTTCGGCAGGCGCAACCGCAGCATTCGCCCGAACCTCATCGGCGCCGCTTCGCACCTTCGTCAACATCGCATCAAGCGCATTTGGATCCACGGATGACATACCCCTGATTATCGGTCAAGCTGTCAACTTACCATAAGCCCGCAATCTTGCGGGGACAGGGGAACGGGGTGATAGGTAGACAAGGAGACAGGGAGACAAGGGGACGGGGAGACGGGGAGATTGCTATGATGATCTCCCTGTCTCCTTGTCTCTCTGTCCCCCGACCCTTCGAAAATTACCTAGATTCACAAAAAAAACATGCTCCGCGAGCCTGATTCTAGAAAGATTTCGCATGACAGCCTCGTCAGTATGCACACGCTTGTTTTTACGGGGCTTGCGTTTTGGATGCCAGCTTATGATGATGATGCCGCATCCGAGGATCGGTCGATAGAAAATCTGGTTATCCGAGACGCAACCACCAGGGAGCGTTTCACATGGCTGTACGCCATGATGTCCTGGCTGAAACCAGGGCAAGTCCTATTTTCCGGAGTGGCTTTGGCTGCATCGCACTCTCGACTCACCGTGGATCCGTCGTCGCTCGAACAGGCGATGGAGCTGCTGCAGGGCCGCATTGATCAATTGCAGCGGGACCTGGCGGATCAGGGCAAACTCGCAACGCTCGGCATGATGGCGGCCGTGCTGGCACACGAATTCAACAACATCCTGACTCCGATGATCGCGTACACCACCGTAGCAGTTTCGGACAAATCGGACGATGCCCTGCGTCGCAAGGCGCTGGAAAAAGCACTCTCCGGAGCCCTTCGTCTCTCGAACATTTCGCAAAGCCTGCTGGGATTCGCGCGTAATGGGGGGGACAACTCGCCGTGTGTCGCCAATGTCAAGCAGGTGGTGGAGGAAACGCTTTCGTGTTTGGGACGCGATTTCGCCAAGGATGCCATTACGCTGACGCTCGAGATTCCCGAGTCGCTGCAAGTCGGCATGAATCCCGGCCAACTCCAGCAGGTGCTGCTGAACCTGATCGTCAACGCCCGTGCCGCGATGCTTTCGCCGGAGCAGGTCGGCCCCCGGCGTCTCACCATCGTCGCCCGACCTCAGGACAACCATCTCGTACACATCAGCGTCGCGGACACAGGCCCGGGCTTTGCCGCGGACATCGCCGACAAAATCTTCGAACCCTTCTTTTCAACCAAAAAAGAACTTCCTCCTTCTCCGCAAGAGGCGAGCGACTCGCTCCCCCGCGGCGGCACAGGTCTGGGACTGACAATCTGTCACCAACTCATCACCGCAGCCGGCGGCACCATCCACGCGGCAAGTTCCCCAGGACGCGGAGCAACCTTCACCCTCGAACTGCCAGCATCATTGGCACCGCAACCGTAAGAGCGGTATCACTTTCACTGCCACCACCGGCGGATTTCGTCGCCCGCGTCCGAAAGACTGTCGCTGAGCGTCTCTTTCACCCCCGTGAGCCCTTTACCCGTCAGCTCAACACCAGTCTTGATCGGCTCAAAAATCAGTGTGTTAATCTGTCCATACATATTATCCAACACGAATTGCAATGCATGCCGGCGGGACCGCCCGCCCACATCGATCACCCGCGGCAGCACAGCAAAGTCCGCCGTCATCTTCATCACCATGCCTATCGCGATAATCAGCGGATAATGATTAAAGGTATGTTCCCATGAAGTGCCCGCGAAGATGGTGTAGCACGAATTGTGCTCCTCCAGGCTGTGCGCAAGACACCCCGCAACCACGGCACTCACGGTGCCTGCAAAATTCACGATCGCCCCGCAGACCGCCTGATACCCCGCGCCGCCGCGGCGGTTGAACTGAAGCTGCATGTTGAAAAACGCAATATCGTAACCACCCGAGCAGAAGCCCGAGCAAAACTGCGTCAAAAACAAAAACGGAATCACCGACGGCGAAAGAAAGATCCACAAAACCCACCCGAAGGTATGAAACGCGGAGCTGATGAAGAAGATCGGCTTGCGTCCGAAGCGATCGACCGCACGGCCCCAGATCGGATAGCTGCTGATCTGTCCGAGTTGGAACGACGCGCCGAGGATCAGCGTCGCCGTCAGGTACATATGCCGCGCGAACCAGGACGGATTCGCTGCGGCTTTCATCTGTTCCAGTTCCTTCAGCAGGTACGGCCACCAGAGCCAGCCGGGAAACGAGATCGCCGCGAACCACAACGCCCAGTACGCCAAAAACCTCGCAAACGGCCGATCTGTCAGCGGCTTGGTCAAACGAACCCACAACGGCTCATCCGGCGGCGGCCTCATCGGCGGCTCGTCCGCGTTCAACAGGTACAGCGGATCGAACATCCCCACGAACCCCGCCACCATAAAAATGCCCGAAATAATCACGATCAACGCCGGCATCCCCGCGAAATCCGACACCGGCTTGAGCACTTCCTCAAACCCCAACGTCCTCGACCAGTCCATCAGCAACGCAACCGCCACCATCGTGCAAGCAATCACCATCAGCCCCACCCGCCCACGCTTCGCAAAATGCTTGCCGCGAACGCGGGCCGGAACAAGATCCGCCATCCAGTTCACCCACGCCTGGGCGCCGATCTGGCTCAGGCTATTCGACACCAGCACGATCAGCACCATCAGCAACGCCGACGATCGCGCCTGCGACGGCACGATCCACGGCAGCAATCCGATCACGCAATACAACAACCGATGCGAACTGACCATCCATAAAAAAAATGTCTTGCGCGCCCCCAGATGCTCCGTCACAACCATCCCGACGACCTGGAACAGTGCCGCAAACGCCGGAGCGGCCGTCAACAGCAACGCAAAAGAAAGATCATTCGCCCCGAGATACTTGCCCAACTCGGTGGTCGTCAGGGCAGCGGTGGCCCCCATCCAGAACGCACCGGGAATCCAGCAGAGAAAATTCGCACGGAGACTCCTGCGAAGAGCATCCCCACGAATGCGATTGGGATCGTGCGGAATGTACACTTGCTCCCGCCGATCCGGCTCGCTCGACGAATCCACGCTTACATCTCTCGCTGGGCGCGGTGACTCAGCGAAAGCGGCACGGTTAGCAGTGGAGGGTTTCATGGGCTCTATCGTCGCCGCGCCTCGGTTCGCCGAAGCGACTGGTCACGGTTCCTGTCCAAGACTTGTTCCGACAAGCAGTATATCCCAATTATCGGATCATTTCTGAAAGACCTCTACCAGATTTGCGCCAGACCATTCGAAACGCGGCACAAGCCCAGGAATTGCAATCCTTGGGCTTTCCGCGTTTGGCGATCTTGGTGCAACCTTTGCATCAGCCACTTCGTCACAGACAGTTTGTTCACGACTCTGGGAGGAGCATGAAACGGCGTCTCCTGATACTGATGCTGATCCTGCTGGCGATAGCGGCGGGCATCTATTACGCAACGACCCGGCCGAAGAAGCAGATCGTAATCACTGGGATCGTGACGACCGACAGCGTGATTGCCAACGCGCAAATCCAAGGGCGTCTGGACCGCTTGTACGTGCGTCAGGGCGACATCGTGAAAGCGGGACAATTGCTGGCAACGATTCAGCCGGAGCAGTGGCAGGCGGACATGTCGTTTTACGAAAATGCACAGCGCCAGGCGGCAACGCAGGTCTCGCAGGCCGAAGCAGATTTGCGATTCCAGGAACTCCAGTCCAAGGACCAGATTGCCCAGGCTGAGGCAAACCTCGCGGCAGCACAGGCTCAGGTCAAGGAAGTCGAGTCCGACCTCGAACGCGATCGTCTGACGTTTGAGCGGGAGGCCGCCGCATTCAAGATCCAGGTGGAATCGCCACAGGCATACGACGAGGCGCGAACCGCCTATGACAGCCAGAAGGCGCACGTCGAGTCACTCCGAAAGCAGGAGGCCGCCGCGAAAGCAACGCTGGCTCTGGCCAAGTCAAGCTCAGAAACGGTAGCCGCAAGACGCGCAGCGGAAGAAGCCAGCGAACATCAACTGGCCGCGGCACAGGCACAAAAAGACAAAGCAAAAGTGCAACTGGCCTACACCGAAATTCATTCACCGATAGACGGGATCGTGGACGTGAGAGCGTCGCTGGAAGGAGAAGTGGTGAATCCGGGGCAGGCGATCGTTACGCTGATCAATCCGGACGATCTGTGGGTACGAGTGGATGTCGAGGAAACATATATCGATCGGATTCGGCTTGGGGACAAACTGCAGGTGAAGCTGCCGTCGGGAGCCGTGCGGGAAGGAACCGTCTTTTATCGCGCAGTGGACGCGGATTTTGCGACGCAGCGTGATGTGAGCCGAACGAAGCGGGACATCAAAACGTTCGAAGTCCGCTTACGCTGCGACAATCGGGACCGGGCATTGGCAGTAGGGATGACCGCTTATGTAACGTTACCATTGCGCGAGTAGCGACCCCGCTTCGCGGGGTGGTGGGTGGATGGGTGGGGGCGGCGAAGATAACGGGAGGGTAATGATGTTAGCCGTCGACGTACAGCATCTCTCGAAGAACTTCGGCGCCTTCACGGCCGTCGACGACCTCTCATTCTCCGTCAAAAAAGGCGAAGTCTTCGGCCTGCTCGGCCCCAACGGCGCAGGAAAGTCGACATTGATCCGCATGCTCACAACGCTGCTGCCGCCCTCTGGCGGAAAAGCAACGATCAACGGCTTTGACATCGTGAAGCAAGCCACACAAGTCCGCAAAAGCATCGGCGTCATTCCGCAAGCGATGACATCCGATCTCGATCTGTCGGCATACGAAAATATGTCGATCTTCGCAAAACTCTACGGAATGACGCGAGAAAAACGCAAACGGCTGATTCACGAACTGCTCAATGCTGTGGATCTGCTGCACTGGGCAGACAAGCCCGTCAAGATGTTTTCCGGCGGGATGCGGCGGCGGTTGGAAATCGCACGAGGACTGGTGCATGAACCAACACTTTTCTTCCTCGACGAACCAACCACCGGCCTGGACCCCGTCTCAAGGGTCACCGTCTGGAAAATGCTCTCCAAACTCAAGGAGCAGCAGCACCTGACGATCCTCGTCACGACGCACTACATGGACGAAGCCGACAAGCTCTGCGAACGCGTGGCGATCGTCGACCACGGCAAACTGGTGGCATTGGATTCACCCCTGAAATTGAAAGCTTCCATCCCAGGCAAAAACATCTTGGAAGTAAGTTTTTCGAGCGTGTCGGCGGACTGGAAGGACCGTGTTGCGGCATTGGCGGAAGTAGCGAACGTCACATCGCAGGAAAACGTATTTCGAATCTCCTCAGAAAACGGCCCACGAACGACGGTCGCGCTTTTCGACGCAACGCGTGAGGCCGGCATCACCATCACGTCGCTCTCGGTGCAAAGCACAACGCTCGACGATGTCTTTGTGCATTACACCGGTCATCAGTTGCGGGACGAACTCAAGACAGCCGTCTACGACGTGAGCGCGATGTACGACAGAAAGTAGCGACCCCGCTTTGCGGGGTGGAACATGAAAGGGGATCGTTGTGCATCGCATCTGGGCCATAATGGAGCGCGACCTCCGGCGATTTCGGCGAAGTCCAACGCTGGTTATCATTTCCATGGTCATGCCGCTGACGCAGTTAATCATCTTGGGATATGCATTTGGCGGAAACATCCAGAACCTGAACATCGGCGTCGTGGACCACGATCACGGCATGCAGGCCGTCAAACTCCAGGAAATGTTCTCAGCAGTCCAGGCAAACGCCAAAACCTTCCACGCCATTTCCTACGCCGACGAAGCCACCGCCATACGGGACCTGCGCCAGGGCCGGCTTCAAGGCGCCGTCAACATCCCACCGGAGTATTCCCGAAAAGTCCTGGCAGGAGCCGCACCCAACTTCGCGCTGATCGTCGACAATACCGACCAGTTTTCCTCCTCAGCATTGGAGGCATCATTCACGCAAATGCTCGTCCCGCTGAACACCGCCCCCACCATGCACGGCCTCCCCCCGCAAATCACACTCTCAATCGTCGAAGTATATCCCTACGTGCCCTACATCCAATTCCTGCTGCCCGGCTCGATCGTGCTGGCCATTTTCGTCTCCGCCATGATCGGCGGTGGCATCATCTACATCGACGACAAAGCTCGTGGCTTGCACGAGGGGTACCTCGTGACGCCCATCAGTAAATTCGAGTTAATCATGGGCTTCAACCTGGCCGGCGCGATGAAGGCCGTCATCGCCGGGTTCGTGCTGGTAACGGCAGGATCGGTCATCGCTGGAATACCGGATCCACTCAACGCCGTCCGACTGGCCAAAATGCTGCTCTTAGTCATTGTGACCGCATTGGCTCTCATCAGCATGATGTTTCTGCTGATGGTGCGGGTGAGCGACCCGCTGGTACCGCGGGCCATTTTCGGAGTGCTCAACACCGTATTATTTTTCCCATCCGGAGCGGTCTATCCGACGGCCGCGTTTCCGACCTGGATGCGATGGATCTCACTGGTGGACCCTTTCACCTACGCCGTCCACGGCTTCAAGGAACTGATCCTGAAAAACACAGCAATGGGAGCCGTTTCATTCGACCTGCTCTATCTGATCACGTTCACAGCGATCGTAATGGCAGCCGCCACGCTGCTCTTCAAACGAACATTGTGACAAGGGAATTAGCCGACCTGACGGACCCACGACGCCTGGACCAACTGTTCCACCAAGCCGTCGCGACCGGAGCGGCCACAGACACCCCAAGCGAACGCCTACGATGGTTCGCCGCCGCCCAGCGTGCCCTGACCCTGAGCACCCAAAACCCGTGCGGCTTCTTCATGCGACTGTTCCGCCAAAACCTCTGGCACCACATCACCAACGCCCAGGAAGACGCCGCCCGCGTCAAACTCCGGCAGCTCGATAACGAACAAGGCTTTGACGGCCTGAGCCAGAACGAACTGCAGATCACGATGCACCGGAAAAGACGGCGTTGTGGTTCGGTAATAGCTGGTGATCGCCGCCTCGTTCTCACCTTGCTCGACTCGGAGGAAATGAAGGTTGGACGGGGCGAGGCGATGTATGGCGATCATTCGCTTCAACCCCTCATCGCTGTTCGCACAGCCTACCATGCCGAACTGCACCAACACCACCTTGCCTCGCAGGCCATGCTCGCCGAGGACTTGATCCAAGGCTGTCTCGCCTTTGGCCTCCCCGGACTGCTGACCGCATCCTCCGAGCAGGCATCCCGCTACGATCACGAATGCCGCAATGCAGATACACGGACAAAGCAAGGCGTTTGCCAAGTTGAATTTCATTCGATTCCTCCCGGTCGAGTTCCAGCCCGCGACCGCCACGAGCTGTTGAAGTTAGTCGATGACATTGTATCGTATCATTTGATTTCGATGCAGTCGCCGCAACAACATGCTCTAAAATCCCATGCTTGGCCGCAATGGGTAAAATAATTACTTTAGTGATGACTTAAGTAAATAAGCGATAACTTAAATAGTAGGCATTATGCAATCTGCTGCTTTTTTGTTGTTCAAGGTGCTGGCGGATGGCCGATGTGGAGGCCGCCAAATCCCGATGCGCGACGGCGTTGACGATGATCTCTGCGATGGCGTCCTTGGGTATCTCGAACTTTACAGGGGCGGCAGCACTGACCGCTCTCGTGCCGACGGAACGGTCAAGTTTGGACATGACGAAATCAACTGCATTGTCCACTTGATCGTACAGCGTTCCTTCGAAGACTTGGTAGAAAGGAATGGGCTTGGCGACTTGCGTTCCGTGGAAATGGGTACATTTGATAATTGTTGATATGTGGAATTGTTGTGGATCGTTGCCGAAGAGCAGGATGGCCGCGTTGGACATTTTGCCGCCGTGCCGAAGTTTCAAATGCGTGAGCGTTTCCACGGGAGATGCTTTCGCGGACAGATTCAGTTTTCGCTCTCGCCGTGCGGTTTTGAGGAACCACTTGATTTTCTTCGGTGAGATGTCGTCCATCGTGGCACCAAGGCACGCGGCTGCGTCAAATGGCTTGTTCTGAATGATCCCGTGCTCTTCCAGGTAATCAATGAGGCTGTCGTACACGAGTGATAAGAGGTCCGATGTGTTGCTGAACCTGCGGTAGACCAGTTGCGACTTGGCTTTGCCGGTGAGTGCTGCCATCTTGGGGTGCGGCTTCTCGTTTTCAATATCTTTCAGGAACACAAGGCGATGCTTGGCCTTTGTCGTTGCCAAGTCGAATTCTCGCTCGGTTGGCGAGATGCCGTCCTTCGGATCTTCCCAGCCGTACTCTTTGGCGAAAAGGGCGAGGAAGATCGAGCAGCCCGCAACCTTGTCCAGGTAGAGATCATCCGGTCGTCGATCTTTGGCCGACAGATCCTCGAACAGAAATACATCGAAATGCCGGGATAGCAGCCGGTTCCCGCAGATGAAATCACGCAGGGCCCGGCGCTCTGCCGCCAGTTCCTTTTGTACGCTGCTGATGAATATTAGTTGCTTCACGACTTCCTGCCTTGTGGACGACACTCGGCCTGTGCCCGACCTATGCGTTGATAACCTCACGGCGAAACCGCCAGTGACGACCGATTCGGTGAAGAAGCATTATCTCAGAAAAGCTGCTCGAAGCATACCGAGGCGAATCCCGTGTGTGGCGAATCCGACTTGACGTGATTTCATTTTTGATCAGACATAATGGACCTCGGCAACGCCAAAAGCATAACTGTTGGTTATGTGGAGCATTCGTTGAGGATGGCGACACTCGCGGATGCCTGCACACTTGTACGTTTGATGATCTGCCGCTTCTTGCTCATACCAAGGGTTCCTCTGCGAACGTTTTCATTCGTTTATCATCCGCTTTGGCATCCTTTGCGCCAACCCTTTCAATATTCGTCGCTCGTAATGAGCTTGGCATGAAAAAAAACGAAAAAATTTCTGGCGGGGACATTTTTACATTCACGGCAAAATGTCCCCGCCAGAAATTTCAATGTCCCCGCGCCGATTTGCGAACAATTACATTACGAAATATCTACAATCGGCAAAACAAATCGTATGAAAAGAACATAAAAAGCGTCACCAGCGGACGGAAAAATCTCTCGCCCGCTCGCCTTCAAACGCTGCCGAATAGCACCGGCCGATTTCGATCCGGCTGGAAGGTGTTTTGGGATCAAGAGTCGTTCGTTGACATGCGACAAGAACACAGATCACCGCACGAATCCAGCATGTCGCCCAGCCGTTCCGCCGGCGAAGACACTATCGTTTTGAACGCCGACGGCCAGCCGACCGAGGTGACACTTAAATGCGGCGGCATCTTCAAGGCGGACATTTACAGCCAGAATGAGGTGGAGGGCATTGCGGATCGCGCGTTGTCTCAGTTGGTGCTGATCGACAATTTTGAGGCTGATGCCATTGCCGAAATCGTCGTCGGTATTCGAGCCGTCGAAGCCAAACTTCAGGCCAGCGCGGGAATCATCCGGCCACTGCAAGAGCAACTCGCCGCACTGGACTTACTGCGGAGCACTCGCGGTCACAAGGTCACCGACCATGATCGGTTTGCTCAGATTCATAGCGTCCGTTGTCGCCGCCACGCTGGCATCTGACGTTACTTTTTCAACCACTGCATTCGCAAGCAACTTTCCGTCCCGTGTGATCGTATAACGAATTCCTTCCTTCACGCCGTCACGGATACCAAGATCGACTTCCACCAGCGTTCTGCCTGCCGACACGACAGAAGATTTCACCTTGCCGTTGAGAGGAGCTGTCGTTTGCGTTGAAGATACTGCCACCGTTTTATTATTCACACGGGTCAGTTCCGCGTTCTGCTGGATCAGGCGGGTGATTTCAGAAGTCTTCTGCCTGAGTTCATCGCTCACTCGAGTGTTTTCTTTCACCAACGATTCGCGTGCCGTCGTCAACTGCTTAACCTTGTCCTCTTCAGCAGTGACCTTGGCCTTGAGTTCATCGCGTTCAATCTCCACTTCGCCCTTTTGCTTGGTCAGCGTGTTGATCTTCTCATTCGAAAGTTTCCTGAACTCCTCCAGCTCCCGGCTCAGCCGGCTGATCTCCGCCTCCTTTGCCGCAATCGCTCCGATCCGAGCCTGCAGCCCCGTCTCGCTCAATTGCACTTTGGCGTTGAGCGTCTCAATCTCTTTCCGTGCCTCTTGGGTCTCTTTTCGTGCATCTATCGTCGTGGTATCCGCCGCGACGGCGCGTTTGGCTTCGAATTCAGCCTTTTTGAATATTATATTTACATCTTGATTTGTAATTGTAAGCATTGATCCTGATATTTTATAATCCCATGGCCCACGTCCATAGTTATAATAACGACGAGATATGCTCTGTCCATTATGTGTTTCAACGCTATAATCTACGTGTTTAAACTCAAGACGACCACTTTCCACCTTCCAACTGATCCTGTCGCCTCCAATGGTTCCGGCACCATCTTTTAAAAGTTCCAAGACAGTTTCTTTGAGTATATACTGATTATCATATTCATACCCGCCATGAAGTGGTTTCACTTCTTCTAGCGACCATTTGCCTATCAGCGCGGAGGGGTGTGGGCCTTGGTTTCCACTTTGGTCTCCGCAGCCGCTCAAAAGCGTCGGTGCGAGGCAGAAGAGGCACAACATGAAGATGTTGGGAACGTTGACGATTTGTGAAGAAGGTTTGAATGTTGTTTGCATGATGATATCCTTTTATGGTTTAATGAAAAATGCCGGGCGCAACAGGCTCCCAGCTCAGATTGCCTCGGTAACTGGTTATTTCGTACCGCCATTAGCGAGCAGGCGGGTGGGCCGGGTGTTGGGGGCCACGGGTCTGGGACAATCTCGGTCCCAGACCCGTGTTCCGCGCGGCACGGGCCTGCGAACTGCGCAACCTGTGGCACCCGGCACCCGGCCCAACCACCCGTCTATGCAAGTTTTTTATAGCATGCCGCACAAACAATGTGGTCATTCCACACGTTCGGCGTTTCAAGTTTGCCAATTGTTTGCCCACAATTCTCGCACACCTTCAGCACAACTGCCGCAACTGGCTTAGTCACCAGCACGGCTTCCTCTTCCGGAAACCCCAGTGTCTGTGCCAGATCGCAATCTTCTTCGACTTCCTCGATTTCCTCTTCCGTAAGTCCCAATGCTCCCAGCGTTCGTTTCTCACTATCGTCCAAATACTTCTGATGCGTTGGGTAGATATTCTCTATCGGCTTCGACCGGGATGTTTTCTCCACACACAAATCATCTAAAAAAGATGTGATAACGACGCCAATGCCGGAAAGAATGGTTAAATACCATCCAGATCCAACAAATTGAAACGGATTAATGCATCTGTCAAAATGTATATATCTGTTTATTTCATTATATATCATAAGTATCGTGAGAAGACCAAGTGCAACACAACCAATTCCCGCGACCACATTCCAACTGAGCACATATCCTGGCAACGGTTTCGACCCTTCCCCCACTGTACGCAGTGTAAGAATAAGAGGAACTAGAAAAAGTATAAATGAAAGCAATCCGATTGGCCATCCCAGAATCTTGTGCATGCCAACTCCACTTATTGTTCCTAGAGGCGAGACGTCAATCCATGGAAGGAATGCGGACAACATACCCACCACCGATGCGATTAAAATGATTATTTTTTGCGTATTCATGCAACACCTCTTTGACCATAGGCGGCACACCGCACATCACGTGTCACTGACATGATTGAGTTTCTCCTTAAGATTAAAAAAAGCCCGAATCCGTGGTGGATTCGGGCTGATCCGTTTCGTTGTTGACGGGCGGGCTTAAAAAAAGGGACGCTGTCCGCCGCGTCTGATCGAGGCTCCGACAAGAGGCCCGTGTGAAAACGCAACAGCACAGCGCCCGAAGGCGCGGCTGTGAATTCACACGGGGGGGGAATTCAGAATCTTGTCGGATTTCGATCATTCCCAAATTATGACGCCAACCTACGCGGCGGCGTTTTTGTTTCGTCTACTACGGCGGCAATATCCTCCATCAGGTCAACCGAAATCGGCCGGGGCATTCTCGCTCCACGGCGGCGAACATTTTTATTCTACATCCACCCCGCAGCCAATGCCAAGTGATTGAGATCGCCGTGTCGGTGGGCTTTGCTCGCCTGGCCAACGGCGAACACCTGCTGGCGGAAATCCGCAGCACCCCCAAGCTGCGGCACATCCCGGTCATCGTCATGACCGGCTACGGCAGCGACGGTCCCAGCCTCGCCGTGCGCCTGATGAAAAAAGGCGCAGTGGACTTCGTGAACAAACCGTTCAACAACGACGCCCTGGACCGCGCCATTCTCGACGCCCTTGGCCGAAAGCATGAACAAAGCTCACCACTTCCTCCCACCGTCCCAAAGCAATTCGACGGCGGCATCATGACGTTCTTCTCTAACGCCGTTGAACTCTGCGGCGTTCGCATCGTCAGCGGCAATCGCATCAACCTGATCTTGCGAATCCTCAACGCCCTACGGCAAAAACGAGAGAGCGGCAAATACCTCGCCTTCGAAGGCAGCGAACTCGCAAAGCTCGTCAAATGCAGAGGCGGCCAGAACGGTGTCGCTGGTGCCATTCGGAATTTTCGCGCAAACATCACAAAGATCATGCAGGATGAACTGGCGATCACAGTTGGCCAGCAGGACGTGATCCGAAGCGGCGGACAAGGTTATCGGCTCGCCGACTGGATCGAAACCAAAACCGCCGACGAAAACGCCGTGACACTGCAAAAAGATTTCCAGTGTCAAGCCGAACATGACACTGGAAACGCCAACCGTGACACTGGAAATGGCACTACAAATGACACTGCAAACGACGACGATGGCACTGCAAATCGACGCGAGCAGATCATCGAACAAATCCGCCTGGGCACGAACACGCAAGCCCCTGCCATCGCCCTCGCCATCGGCTACTCCCTCAGTACCGTCAAACGCGATCTTGAAGTTTTGAAAGCCAACGGCACGATCACCTTCAACGGCCCGACAAAAACAGGCGGTTATCGCCTGCAAACTCAGCCACAACAGACTCAACCGCAACGAAGCAATCTCGCCGCCGAAACTTCAAACGCTGCTGATTGACCGAATCGAGGCCGACGTTGCCGCCAGAAACGCCTTGGCACTACAAAAAATTTCCAGTGTCATAAAAAAAATCCAGTGTCATTTCCAGTGTCACGCCGACCGTGACACTGGAAAATTTGACCGTGACACTGGAAATGACACTGGAAACGATGAAGATGACACTACAAATTCGACGGCCAACAAAAACGGACGCTATCACCTGCAATCTCAGCCACAACGGAGCAACCTCGCCGCAGAAGTCTCAAATACCGCAGGTTGATCCGCCAGCACCGAGGCGATACGCTCCACAAAGCTGAATGGTTCAAACGAACGGCAGTCGCCCTGGAGGTGCATGTCACTTTAGGCGTGGGTGCCACGGATCTGTGGTCCCATACCCGTGTTCGCTTGCGGCACGGGTCTGCGAACTGCGCAGCCCCGTGAAGATATAGGAAGCAGAGGGCTTCTCCGAATCGCAGCGATTAAACTGTGTTTGTACGACGCAGCTATC
>Ga0123357_10000606_pt1 | contig 35529 bp, 20 predicted proteins | sample TergutEmb28metaG_FD_89873 | JGI IMG/M metagenome (GOLD analysis project Ga0123357, IMG submission 89873) | Embiratermes neotenicus P4 segment gut microbial communities from Petit-Saut dam, French Guiana - Emb289 P4 | ecosystem: Host-associated > Arthropoda: Insects > Digestive system > Gut ... | reverse complement strand
GAAGTTAGCGACTGCCTGTCTTCTAGGTTTGTTTTTGTTATGTTCCCATGTAGATTTAATGTTGTGCCACTGTGCCTCTCTAGATGAGGCTGTGGCTTCCTGAAAAAATTTTTCTTATGTTTTTCTTTTTATAAGTCTCTTAATTGTTTCGTAGTTAGGTGAATTTTGTTTGTTGTAAAGTGAGGTCCTTTTTTTTTTGCTAAGAGGTCTGCTATTTCGTTTCCATGTATTCCTACATGTGAGGGGACCCAATGAAAGACAACTGTTTTGCCCTGTCTGTTAAGATGTTTTATTGTTTTTCTTGCTTCATTTACTATTTGGGATGTGGCCTGTTTGTTCGAAGCTATTGTCTGGATGGTGTCTTTAGAGTCCACGAGGAGAACGGCCTTTTTGAAAGCCGTTGGTCTGAGGAGTAGTTGATGCAGTGCCTTGGTTATTGCAGTTGTTTCTCCATCGAAGCTGGTTCTGTTGCTTCCAGCTGAGATGTGGTTGGAAAACAGTTCGGAGTAGATTCCTGCTCCTGCTTTTCCGTCTGTTTTTGGTAGTGATCTGTCGGTGTATATCCTCATGTATTCTTCCGGGAGGTATCTTTCATTGATGGTTGCTAGTGCCAGTTGTTGTAGTGCTGTGGTGGGGGTATCATTTTTCTTAACTTCTGATAATAGGGAGAGGTTGGTATGAAATGATTGGTATTCCATGGGAGCAATTGTTGGGCATATGTGTTCTATGTTGGTAGGTATTTCTAATTGTTGGAGATGAATGTGGACTGCGTTGAGGGGTGGTAGCTGGGTCTTGAGGTGCTGCTGGTCTGATGTCTTGGTTGTCCAAGTGGTCTGTGTTAGAGCTTTCATTTTTGTCATGGAAACCGCGGCTTGTTGTTTTATTTCCCACGTGATTGGTAGGTGTCCTGTGTACAGCTGTAGTGCAAGGATTGGTGTGGTTTTCACTCCTCCTGGTATTAACCCCAGGACATTGTTTTGTGTTGTTTCCAGAGCTTTCAGGGTAGAGCTGCTAGCCGTAATCAGTACTTCACTTCCGTACTTCATGACTGGTTTGATGTATGTTTTGTATGTGGTGTTCATTGTTTCCTGTGTACTTCCCCATGCGGCTCCGGCGAGCTGTTTTATGACTCTCAATCTTTGGTTTGCTTTGTTTACTGTATGTTCTACATGATTCTTCCAGGATAGTTTGTTATCCATGTATACACCTAAGTATTTTGTGCTCTTGCTTTTTGGTTGCTTCTGGTTATTGATTTTAAGGTCAAAGTTAATGTTTTCGTGACACATGGAGAAAAATTGGTAAACTATCTTAGAGGCATTTATTTCCATGTTGTTCTCTGTCACCCACTTGCTTAGGGAGTTCAGGGCATTGTTAATTGTTTGTTCTAGGGTTTTGTGTTGTTTAGCATTGTTCTTGGTGGAGGTCCATATAACTACATCGTCGGCATACATTCCTATGTTGGTTTTGTTGTTTTTACAGTGTTTGGCAGGTCATTAATATATGCGTTGAAAAGTGTAGTGCTTGTCACTGCTTCCTGGGGCAGTCCTACTCTTGTTTGTTTGTATTTTGAGGAAGTTTCTCCATATGTAACATTAGTCCATCTCTGATCTAAAAATCTCGAAATCCATGTCAACATATTTCCGTCAAGATTCATATTTCTTAGTTTCTCGATAAGTTTAGCTCTCCGTATGGAGTCATAGGCCCCACTGAAGTCTACAAAAACTAAGACACTTTCATGTTGGTTCAAGGCCTTTTTTATCCCCGGTGTGAGTTTTGTCAGTTGTTACGTTGTTGATCTGTTTCGTCAGAATCCTGCTTGTTCCTCGGTAAGTAAGTTTTGGTTTTCAAGGTACCAGTTGAGTCGGGCTAGTATCATTCTTTCTTGCATTTTAACTAGTACAGAGGTCAGTGCTATAGGTCTGTAAGAGCTTATAAGATTTGCAGGTTTTCCTGGTTTCAGTATGGGTACAATAATGGCTTTTTTCCATTCATCTGGAAGATTATCTTTAGAGTTCCAGAGTTTCTTATAAATCGTTATAAGTATCTTCGTTGCTTTTGGGCCTAGATTGTGAATAAATTCTGGAAAAATGTTGTCTGGTCCAGGTTGCAAATTGCTTTTTTCGGTTAATTTGTAATTTTTCAATAGCCATTTTCCTAGTACTACCCTTGGACTAGATCTGCTCACAGGTAAATATCATAGCAAGTTACTGTTTATGTGTTGCCCAGTGATTGAGAGTAATTCATCCTAAGGGGTCAACCAGGTTAGGTAATTCTTTGCCTGGAAATAGAAACAGAGCTAGCTTCTGAAATGTCATGCTTCTTTTAAAAAATTAGCTGTGGACAAAATCCCAAAAAACAAGATTGTGTCAGTTAACCTACGTCCTGTTTTGATCTCTCTTTTGGATTTCTTGACCTGTGAAGCTGGGACCGATTGGTTGTCCCGCAACATTGGTGAAGAATTACTGCTGTGTACTGTGTAATATCTCAGAAGAGCGCAGAGCTGACATGACAATTTGGTAACGCAGACCTTGGTTTGGCTCCGAATGGTCTAGTTCAGTGTTTCATATACAAATTTAAGATGAGCTCACATATTTATGCACCAAATTGAAGGAAAGCACCTCGTTTTGCATTCGAGTAAATACAGTAACTTCTGGCACATTAACCAGACATTATTGCCATTTGTTCTTTTTTGTGTAGATTAACTGGTTCAGAAGATGCCATGATGGACTTGTGAGTGGCTGCAGTGGAGTTTGATGTGTTGAACAAAAGAGAGAGTGTGTTAATTTATATGTTTTGGAGAAAATGTGATATTACATAGTCATAGTGTGTGTATGTTGCTGTGATGGTTGTGACTGTACAAGCAGCAAAGAACTTTTGTATTCAAGCAGAAACAGTGTGTGAATATTTAGGATATCATATTGCCAGTTCTTTCATTTCCCTAAGGTATTTCTACTACTACAAAACTCGTAAAATTTATGTAAACACTTTTATTATGCAATTAAATATTAATTGCACATCTGTTCTTCATTTTAATCCCTATAATGTGAATGATATATCTGTGCTTTACACAGTTCAGATTCAAGTGCTTCATTCTGAATAGAGCTGGTATCTATATAACTTGTCTTCTAAATTTTGAAGAAAGTCAAAATGTGCAGCATTGAAAATTAGAGGCCTCTATTGCAGGTGGAGTTATTAAAATAAAATAAGCAGTAAATTAAGTGGCTGTAATCCATATACAGCTGAGAATTTTGTGGTTTTGTGGAGTGAATCAGTTCAGTAGCTTAAAATACTGTATTAGTAGATGATAAACTGCGGTTTCATTAGTATATGAAGCTTGTTCAGAAGAAGTCAATTCAGGGATTGTTCTGGGCAAAGGAAGGCATAGAGGCAATTAAAAATAGGGCCCACAAGCAGTGATGCAGGCATCTCTTTGACACACCAGTTGATGGATCCCCTTTGCAAATAACTCCCTGGGCTGCTGCTGGAACCACTGCACCACTGTTGCCTTGATGTCTCTTTCCTGTTTCTGCAGCTCTTTAGTGCCTTTTTGAAGGGCTAAACAAATGGAAATGAAATGTTTGGGTTGTATGGGGGGAGGTCTAACACCTTCTGCCACACCATGCACAGTGTTCAGGGGGTGCTGGCCAAATGCAGTCAGATTTGGATGGGTTCTGCACCTGTAAAACTGGCACCGAACCATGTCATACTGCTCCTGTGTACTGTAATTCTTACACAGGTAATTTTTGATGGTGTATCATGCACACAGCCACATGATCGAATGCAACCTTCTGTATTTGTCAGTAGTGTCACAGATGAGATACATTTGAACAGCACATATTGAAGACTCCAGTCTCCTGGGATTTCAGACTTTGTACACTGGTGTCTGTATACCAGTACATGTCGTATCTCACATGACTGGGATCTTCATCAGCACTGTTGTAAGAATCTCATATACATACATCTTCGAGTTTTAACAAACTAGCTGGGTCATAATAAATCTTCAGTTACTTTAGAGTCAGTAAGTATTATAATTCAGTGCGATATTGTGTGAAACATTTTCAGAAGTTGCCATGTCTTTGTTATTTTTGTTTTCAAATTGACTCTTAACAAATATATTTAGAATTTACATATCCACCCTCATGACCTACAGTGGCACATCATCCAGTCATGGGATATGATGCAAGTTTCACACCTAAACTAAAAATGTTTGAAGTTGTGAAACCGCCTGTGCATTTCCTAACCCTGCCTTCTACATCTGCCCATGGTAGATATGGAAGGCAGTCAGGATACAAGATGTGTGTAGTTCCATATGGGAGTCAGTTTAACATTTAACAAATGTAACAATATTTAATGAGGACGTAGAGCAAATTAATGACCAAGGAACTCACTGTACCCCACTTGTTTCTCAAAATTTTGTATTTTATGCCTCGTTGCCATTGTTAAGAATATCATGATAGAATGATGGACAGAGAAAACTGTCATAAGCTACTTCAAACCAACATCTGCAAGTTCATTATAACTAATTACGGATGTGAAAGACAATACATAAGTATGGCTGGGATTTCAACTGGTAACCTTCTGTACATGAGATTATGAATTGCATTCTACACCACACCATGGCCCAGTTTCCATGCCACAGGTGGCACAACAACCATGCAAAACACCGTCTGCAGCACCCCATAGTTTGTTCACTGCTGGGCCTCAGCTGGAGTAAGATGGAAAATGTACTTACTCTTCAGTTCAGATAGGTCAGGGCTCATGGTCTGCTGCCCATAACAGGAACAGAACCCCATCATAAAAACAAGTTGAAATTATTAACCCTTTATGGCCGAACGGGAAAACACCGTCTCTAATTAAATGCCCACAATGAACAAATGGGGAAAAAATTCACAAAACGCCATGTTGTGTTTTAAATTTTTCTGCATTTATAATTGCACATCTCTTTTTCACAGTATTTGTCTAAAAGATTTTGTGAAAGTTAATTCTTGTTAAACTTATAACTAATAAAGTTTAATTTTTCTTACTAACAACCTTACAATTTTTCCAGAATTTGCCAATTATTTACAGTTGTCTCCAGGCAGTGTATCTTATTTTTTCCTTGTACTGGCTAAGTGAAGCAAATACACACACACACACACACACACACATAAAAGCCCTCCAACAAGTCTCTATTCCTTCATAAAGCTCCTATAAAATCCACACCCTTTCACCCCCATTATTTCATCAAGAAAATGCTACTGAAAATAGCAGTTCAGTAATTACAGTGGTAATATTTGCTGACATTTGTGTGTTCCAATTTTCCATTTTAGTGTCAGTTGATCCTCAGCAATGCAGTTGGGTGTGATTGACCTCAAAACATGGGGTAGCACACAACCCTATGTTGCATTTTTGATTCTTGAATTATGTTCTTCTTTGTTTGTGTTTGGCTGAAACAGCATGGCACCAAATTCTCTTAAATTGTATAAGCCAGTGTCTGTTGTCTCTTGTGTCAAGTCTTTTTAGTTGGCTTGTGGATGAAGCTAGTGGTCAAATGCTAAGTGGGGAAGGGTCTTTATTGACATGGGTTGGCTCTGTTTTTTGTAACCAACTGGGACCCCCTGTAAACCTGTGGACTACTGGTACAACAGGCCAACAGTTTGCACTGACAGTATCACTGTCACCAAGCAGCAATGTCATCTTCCAATGAATGTGCGTCAGAGTCTGATTCTCTACCAGTTCTGTCATGTCTTGGTCTGTAAGACTTCTCCTTGTAGCCATACTCCTAAATGTACTTCTTCACAATTCGGCACGCAACAAACCCAACACCTGACCCTGAGCGTGATGCAAGCATACGCAATGCCTGGCCTGTTGGAATTGACTGAGCTGTTGAGTTGAAGTTCCAAAGTCATGAGAAATCCTTAGAGCAGAATGAAGGACAGTTGCCTCTTGTCCCATTTTGCACTAAACATATATATACATAACTTGGCTTCGGTGGTCTAGGGGTAGCGTGCTGGCCTTTAGTACCCAAGTTTGTGGGTTCAAACCCGGCCGAAGCCGTCGGATTTTTAGGGCGAAAAAATCCTCAGCATGCCTTCCTTTGGAGGGGAAGTAAAGCCGTCGGTCCCATATCGTAGATTTACGGCATATATAAGAACCCTAAATTTACGTGGAAGTCAGAATTTACGCAAAATTACTACCGGACATCTTTCTCGCCCACAGTTCCACCTTTCGCTGCTAGGATCTCTTGCGTCATTGCGTACGGAGGCACCTGGCGGCTAAAGTGGGAACGTCTAAAGGCGGGGGAAAGCAATGGCAAACTACCCCTAAGTACTTCCCCAGGATGCAGTGTGCCAGAGCCATACTGGTCACATGAATGAATATATATGTATTCATTTCCTCTCCCATTGATTGCACATGAACTCATTCACCCCAGCAATACCATGAAACCTAAACAAGACTTGAACCTAAACATCTGAGGAAATAAGACATGTAGAGTCAGTTCCAAATTTTATAGCATGGGGTCTCCAGTTTACAGCAGAAGCTGTTTGAAAAGAATAAATCTAGAAAATTAAAATTAGAGTGACAAATAAACAAAATAAAAATGGCCTTCAACTCAGCTGCATAAAAATAGGTGGATTTTGTTTAGATTTACAGAATGGGTAGATGGATTTATCTTAAGCATTTACTTGTTATTGAAAATTATTAAAATTGAAAATGTGTAAAATACAACAGCTAATATCAGCAGGTGCAAAAACGGGCATTGAAAGTGAGAAGTACCCCAGCCATACATGGCTACTTTGGGATTTGAATCTCTCATACTCTAAAATTTAACAATAATTCAAATACTCTACAAGTATGGTATGAACATCTGTGGCCCATTCAACATAAATTTTTTTGACCATCCTATTTACTGTCATTGCCCCATAATTTCACTTTATCTACTGCCAACACTAGATAAGCTTAGCAACTGAAAATGTTAAATACAACAATTTTCCCTAATTTTTAACTGCTCATGCCTAGTTCTGTTTCTGGGAGTAATCAGGCTCATTATTATGATCATAATTACCATTATTACCTGGTTAGGAGATGGTGTCAGTATGTGGTAGCTCCAGAACTAACTGATATGTATCAAACTGGGTAATAAATGCTATCATTTTAATCGCTCAGTTCTAGTGGTTTGCCTCCTAGAATCCCTGTGTAACTTAAAGGTAACAGGATGTTACCTTGCATTGCATTAGACACTACACAAGTTAAGCATGTGTTTACTGAATAAAATTTATCAAAGCCTGACAAACTCATTTATGGTCTAGGCAAATGAGTATCAAATAAAATACATCTTATATGAATATACTTTGTTAATATATTATTTTTTATTTAACATCACAGTGGGCATATTTACACTATATACATAATCAGTTAAATACAATGTAAAAAGATAGTTTGGAATCACATATTCTATATTTCAAGATTTCATAAGACCTGAATTTCTGTTCTGATATCATGATCAACTTGGAATGCACAAACACAATGTACAAACTACTTACATCACTTTTCCTGTAGCCTCTACACAAATTGAAAGAAGACATTTAAGCTAATTATACCAGTTGTGGGGGGCTCTCAAGGGCAGAACCCACAGTTCATTTTTCTGTAGTCCCTTCTGACAGATCACACTTAAACATTACAAACAGTTATTTTTCATACTTATTCTCAGCCAAGTCTCCCTTGGCCCTGGATACATAACTGTATGGACTGTAACTTAATTTTTATAGGAGATACGAATTTGTCATCAAGGCTAAGTGGAACAAAATCCTTCAGAAGATCAACCACAACAATACTGAATGCAACTGACTGTAAAGAGTTTTATTCTGTACTGATCCAATCACTTGACACAACTTCCATATAACTTCATTTCTCACAACATAATGATACTATTTAGGCAATGGAATTACATGCTGCATGGACTGTATTTGCAGATTTCTGTCCACATTAGCCAGTGTTCATTTTTGTCAGAAGACTAAGAGAAGAAATTTAAAATGTTTTCATATTTATCAGCAAATACTTCCTGCTAACAAGACAGTTACTTCCTAATTCTGATTTTTGGTCTGAAAGAGAAACATGAGAAAATTTTGATGTGATTCAGTACAACACCTCTTTACAAATGTATCAGTTACTTGCAGTATATTGTAATAATCTTAATCTTAATCATCCATATTCATATGACAGCATTTTATATTCAAAGAATTAGCACAACACCATCAAAGTAAACCAAGATGCACTTAAACCTCACAGTGTTTTAATCTTACAAAACGTCTCTGAAAATGAACACTTCACACTTTGATAAGACAAAGTCAGCAATGTAAAGAGCAATCCTTTCAGTATATGACATAACAGTGGCTTTCCACCTGGTGGTCTGTGCATCACTGCTGGTCCACATTACAATTTGTAACAGTTCTCAAATTATATTTTATTTTACTACTGCTTAAAAAAATGACTGTTTACAACTAGTCTACTTTTTTAAAATTTCACTTTGCTCTGAGCTCAAATTAATCTCGTTGTTAATTACATATGTTCAACACGTGTGATCACATCCGTTCAAGTATAGTACTATATAAAACAATGTGACTTTTTGTAGTTATATGCTTGTGGGTAATAATTTTTATGTTTACTTGAAATAAAGTTAACTTAACTATTATTTGTACTGTACACCATGAGATATAGAATCTAAAAAAAACCCTGCTGCCATTTTAGTGGTCTGTGAATCAGAAAGGGTTAGGAACCACTGACAGATGGCATATGCATAAAGTATTGTTCCTAGAACAGGTACTAGATAGAGTAAATCCTGTACAGCATCTGAGTACATTCTCAGACTGGCACTAAAGGAATTAAGAGCATTACTGAGCAATATCAAGAATGAAGCATATTTTCTATGATGTATAATATAAACATACTGATGTGAAAGAGTAATTTACAATAAAAATATGTACTTATGTATATAATTTAATGACTGATTATTTGCTTTTGTAAGACACTTATATCACCTTTCATACATGGTGAAAAATATGTATAATAAACTTGTGGGTGGACAGTGCACAATATACGATAAAACTTCACGCTGGCAATTACAAAATTCAGGTCACTGATGCACTCAATTATATTTTAAAATGTATACTATAACAGCAAGGAAAGACAAGTGGTTTTTTTCTTGGCATTGCATGGGAAAGAAAAACAGAACAGGACTAAATGTTAACAAAAACATTACAAGTTTGTGACAGTTATTGGCAACTGAAATCTCTGTTTTTACAGGCACTACAGTAGGCACTAGCCACTTGTGGACAAAGATATGTCTTAAGATAACAATGAGGTTTAAAGGATTTTTTTTGTTCCCTTTTGTTTTCGCAGGAACATGATGTGCGTTACATTCTTGACAGTTTTACATTTTGCACACAAATTGCTGGAACAGATATTGCATACAATTTAAAGATCACGTACACAGCACTTGAGGGTCCTGCATTATATGGTAGTAGTGCCACTCTCACTTCATCAGTACACAGGGCTACCATGTTGGTACTTATGATGAATAATAAGGTGACAGTCTCAAAATGCATGATGCCAGTACCAACTGAAAATCAGTCAATTAACATCACTATTATTTTAACCATTTTTCATCATCTGAATTTTGCAAACTCAAAAGCTGGACACTGTCCAAAATAAAAGGTTATAAAGCCATGTTAACTGCAATACAGCACTGTGAGAATCAGACAGTTCTAGATCAGACACTATGTAGTAAGTTATGTTAAGGGCACACCCTCACCCATTTATGCACATACATAAGCCTAGTGTTCTCTGAAAAGGAAAATTGTTTGGGGGGGGGGGACTGGCACTCCAGTGTATTATTTCCTGCTTTATTTAATACTGCTGAATCAACTAGATATATCAGGAAGTTGAATGAGAAATAGTAGAAAGATTATGCATAATGAGTTGGCAGACTTGTGCAAGAAAGCTTTTGTAGGCAGCTACCAGATACCAGGCTAGCCTTCACTGACTGAGAGTGCAATTCAAATTCAGTAAGAAACCCGCAAGTTGCTAGCATGATAAAAGTCATGCACCAAACTCCTCAAAAGCTTTCCCAGTGCTACCAGTTAATGTCCCTTTTGGTACGAAATTTATGTATTTACTTTCAGTGTTACAATCTGACAAAACCACTATACACATTGGATATGGGAGAAATAAAATTACACATCAATATTCCAGTTTTCACTACTGTTATAAAAGGCAGGAATGGAAATAACTCTCTCTGGTTACAACATATGGTATATAGCACATGTGTATAGTATTTTCCCATAGAAAAACAGACATTAAAATAAAAAGTACAGATTTCTCAGGTTGACAATGGACGTCAAGTAAATGGCCATGACAACTGTTTTCTATGGCTGCTTCCCTGCACTGAGTTAACATATATCTATTTTCAGGCATGCCTTTGAGGCCATTCAGCATTCCAACCAAGTTGAGGTATGAATGGTCTCACACCCCCACTCTCCGCAGATAAACATCGCTCCACCACACCTTAAATTATATCCTGGCCCACAATTGGCAGACAGAATTCAAAGAAGGCAACTTTATAAAAATACCACACTATGCCAAGTAAATGCATAAAATCATAGAAAAATTATAATGCAAACTCTCACTACAATACACGATGACCTAAATATAAGTCTTCATTTACACATTTTTAAAAATTATCTCAGCTTCAGTACTTTTAGATCTTATTATATCTTCCTCTGCAAGATTTCTGTATTGATATGCCTGAGGATTGCGTAAGTACAGGCTGAAACATGTAACACACATGTAAAGGCACAATCTGAATCAAAACAAACCTGTGTTATGTTTGATTCAATCAGTTATTAATTTAGTAATGAACACAATAGGATGGCTTCCTTAAAGATTCAAATGTTGTTATGTGGATTTAAATTGCTACAGATAACAAGCACAATGCGATGATGGTACCTAAATATGATTCATGAAACATCCAGCCCATAACTTAGATACTATACACACTACAGGATGATTGCTCTACACACACATTTTTTGAAAGTATTTTTTGCTTAGCTTACTCTTGGGGGGTCAGCACCACTACTCTGCCCACCCCCTTCTTGCATCTAGGTTGCCAATGGGTTAGAGCTATACCTCAGCCTCCCCTATATGCCTGCACAGGCGTGTGATGTGGTGATTTTTACCTTTTTCTTTACCACTACTGTCAGTGGTTACACATTTACATATTAAAGCAGACAAGTATGCATTATGTTAAACAGATGACAGAACCATATGATTTCTAAACTCTTAACTCTTTGTGCTTCTTATCTTGTCTCTTGTTTATTTTTTAAGGAAGAGTGAGGCAGTTCTTACCTTGCTTGTAATACTGTGCAAGGCAATAAAAAACTACCTTTCTCAGCTTGCTTCATCTGTATAATTCAATCGCTGTTTGATAAAAATAACTTGCAGCTCTTCTGAGCCCTATGCCATCACCTGTATTACATTACAGTGACCTTCTGTAACTTCTGGTCCAAATTTTATCATTGTTATGTGTGATATTACGCAAAAAAACAAAACACACAAGTTACAAAGTGTTCAAAATATGATTTTATATTTGCCACTGGCACTAGCAGTCATTTACTTTTGTACCATCAATAAAGCAGGCATTATAATGTTCTGATGTGGAACGAACTGAAGACTGTTTAACACCTGCAGATCCCTCCATCTGTTACAAATTACATCAAAATCCATTGAATGCTCTGGGAGAGGAAATGTACAGCCTCAAAAACAGTCAACAAACATAACTCTTCCACCGAATATTCATTTCAGGCACTTGTGACAAAATGCATAAAAATTCTCTTACAAACACAGATACAGCTGATTAAACAGAAAAATGGACATGTAAAATTGGTGTTGAAGAATTCACTCAACCACTAAAAAATTTTCTAGCAGCCACAATGTGGATAAATGAGTGTCTGCTTCTATATCTACCATTCATTCCTTCTCCTACCTCTAGTAGCCACACTGCATGTAAGTTCATTTACAGAATGAGCACTGTCCAAAATCCACAAAATTCACAAGTGAAATATATTTCTCACCTATCTCTCCCCCAAAATATATTAAATTCACATGTGTTATTAATACTCATACATTCACAGCTTGCACTTGCACATATCACCATGCACAAATGTCGTTCCTTGTAACATGACTGCAGTTATCACAACTTTGACACTCATTACAATACAGGACATTTCACATATTAATAAACGTAACTTCCCAAAGCATAAAATTCTAACACCTATGAAGCACAATTCTAATTGAAAATCAGGAAACAAGATATTTGTTATATGAACAAATTATTATTATTCTTCATTCTACAAGTGGGCAATGTTTTATCATCTTGGCCGGATTTCCAGCATGACTCACACACCAACGGTTCAGATGTTTCATATAAAACCCTGCTTTAACTCTCTATTACATTATACATGGGAAATGTTTAAGAAACATTAATGAGAGAGATAAAAAAAAAAAAAATTAAATTAAATGGCACACCAAATGGTGAAGTTAAGTTTCTTATTTAAGAGCTTTGTCAATGACTGCAGAATGTAATACAGATGACTTTCTTTCTGCTAACTGGAAAACAAGGAGTAGCAAGGGTAAATGAAGCAACCAAAGAGTACCAAGTTAAACAAATGCAGCAAGCAAAGAAAGACACCTGATTGTGAGTATACCCATATGTGTGTCTCATTAGTGTTCAGTAATGACTTCTAACTCATGTATCAGTTTTCGATGTTGTACCAAAGTTGCAAAAGTACAAAGGAGATGGATGACTATATGATATTTCACAATACTGACATTTCATGTGTTGTTTCAGCACTGGAACTGAAAAGACTGACAATTCACATCTGTGGTGCAGTACAATGTGCACTGCTATCTTCCATCAGATTTTTGTCATCACCCAACTGAAGAAAAATTAAAACTATGAACCATAACTTCACTAGATTTTTAAAGCAATCTGTCCTATTACATAAACCAGAGAGAAGGCCTCTATACAGTATATTTATATCTTAACTTTTATACAAGCATATTCAGCATAAAATGTTTGGAAAGAGAGAAAGAGACACGAATAAAATGTTCTGTAATCAAAAACTATTTTCACATCATGCATAAATGTTACTGACTGGAGGGTGGGGGGCTTGGGCACAAAGAACAGGTCTAAAAGTATGAAATAATAGTTGCTTACTAGTACTACTGCATTATGTTTCAACAACATGGCTTTAATAAATTGATATCACATTTCCCAATATACTGCATACAGACAAAAAGGAGAATCACAAAGTGCAGCTTAGTACACAGAACTACTCCGATTAATACAATAATTTACTTTACAATTAAACAATATTATGCAACTCTACCTGTGTCACTGTTAAACTTGTTTTCGTTGTACATGTAATTTTATGCTAATCAGTTGGTACGTTGAGGCAAGTTGGGCGGAATGCGATCCACAAATGAGGCTGGAAACTGCCCAACCTTCCCATTACTTTCTCCATATAACCAATCACTATCTATTCTGCTTATGACATACACAGATGATCCTGCCTGTGGAAATGAGCAATACCGATTATATTGGCTACACATTCTCACACCACCAAGCAAACAAAATTATCAGAACTTGCCAGTTAAGACAGAGTGTAAAGTGACTATAAAGTGACAGAACTTACTGTGAGAAATACAGCTCTCTCTATTCAATGGAGGGAAAAAAATACTCTCTTACAGAAATGAATATTGGCAGTAAAGTTACACATTCTCCACCTGCATACACAACTTATTTACTCCTTTTTTTTTCAGAGGGCTTTCATTTAAACAATTTAGTTTGTGGATGATGTACAGTTCTTTGCAGTTTTCAGTCAATTGTATTATGCTGCTGTAAACATAACTATATTTACTGGATTTTATACAACAGCTACACACCAACTGCATTATGCTCATTAATTCATTAACAAAACTGACATGTAGAATTCCATACATCATTACTTCTTAAGTACTACAATTCATTGTGTATGCATGCAAAGAGATACAGACAAACAGATACGACAGGCATGTGCATAGACTAACTGATTATCCCAGCCAGAAAGTACTGATATCAAAACATTTCTGTTGTAATATGAGTACCAATGATGAAATTCTTTACTCAGTTTTAAGACACACCATATTTCCAATTCATCTTCAATTAATTTGAATTAAATTTGCACACAACACATAACATGACTGCATCTGTGTTTTATGTGAGGACATACATTACTAAACTGAAAATAAATACATCTGGTGTTGGTCTGGCAGATATTCTACATAAATAAAACATACTGTTCAGTGGGCAGGAATGGGCCAATGAGCACAAAGTTCTACACTAGTTGATAACAATTTTGATAAGAATTATATTTTCAGCTACTACTTACTGAAAGTATGTGATGCTAGTATTCTTACAAAAGTCATGCAATCCTTTTCCTATCATGTGCTTAGTACATGAAGTGCTCAAACACATTCACGTGGTCCTGGCTATGTTACCAAATGATTTTGATGAAATCTGTTATCAGAAGTCTACAGCAAAGTAAGTCAGAGAAATTTTATTTCATATCAAGCCAATATAACCCATACTGAACTTTGATTTCCCAAAGAACAGCTCATCACAATTTAATTGCCAAATACATTTTTCAACACTTTTTAATATTTAATGAAATGTGAAGAAAAATGCACAATTGAAAGGCAAATGTAAACAAAAAAAACAGCAATACTGTAGTTATTATTGTCACTGTCTTTTTCCTCAATGTCACTGGACTTTTATAATATAGTTGGTTTTAAAATCAAGGGATATGAGACTATTGTAGTATCTCTACTTAAATACATCTTTGATGCCAGCATGTCTCAGCAGCAATTCCCAAACCAAGAAAGAAAGTGGTAGTCATGCATACTTATAAGAAAGATGACAACAACTCTATTAAAAATTTAAAATCTGTATCTTTTCTCAATAATTGCTCAAAAAGTCTTTGAATTTGATATGCATAACCATTTGTCTCATTATTTTAAGTTTAAATTGAATCAATGTCACTATGGTTTTGTTAAATCTAAATCTACTATTAGAAATTTGCTACCACATTTAGACTTATTTCTCCACTAGTTTGTTTACAGCAACAAATTAATTACATTCATTTTTGTTTTCATTATTTTGATCTCATTCCTCATACAAAATCTTTTGCATAAGCTCAATGGTTATTGACTCTGATGATTATATCAGTTAGCTGCACAGTTACATAGGAAACTGTTATTCTTGTGTTCAAATTTATAACATCCATTCAACACATTTTTATGTGCCCTGCAGTGTTCCTCAAAGATCTGTCCTTGGGCCTCTGTTCTTCAATGTACTTATTAATGACCTCTGTAGTTCTCTTACGTATTCAAGTTATATGTTATTCGCTGATGACATCAAAACTTTTCATGCAATAAGCTCTGTACACATCTAATACTGATAAAACTATAGGCACTACCTTTTGCAGGAAAATGTACAAAATTACATTTAAAAAAATGTGATAAATGTATAACTCACAACCATTCCATCAGAGACATGGGAATATTTTTGGATTCTGAAGGGTTTTTTTAATCAGCACGTGGACTACATATTTTCTCAGTCACTTAACTGTTACGGCTCACATGCGCTTTAAATGATTCCCTCTCTACTAATGACTGTTTATTAGTGTCACACTACACTCAGTTACACTAAGCCATAATATTCCTCTCCTGTCTGAAATGCTATTATGACTATGATACCAAATGCTGGAAGGCATCTAACTGAAGTTGGCATTTCAATAATTTATTTTCCTAATATCCCATATAGTTATACTTATGCTCTTGAGCTTCTAATCTTACATACTTTGCAAGACTGAAGAAACCTTCATATCCCCCCCAAAATTTTTGTGAAACTGAAATTTTGTCCTTTATTGTTTGATAGTATTAGTCTCAAGAGTTCCATCCGGTAATGCCTGAAACTTCTCTAAGTTTTGTACACCATGCAAAACCTGCCTTTCTGCTAGATGTGTAACAGCTGCAAATTAGCTACATAGTGACTGAGCTATTTTTAGTAACCACATCAGAAACCTTCAACAGATGTTATGCTAATGGTTTGCAGAATGGCATTCCAAGTAAATAATGGTTTTGTTGTTACATAATTTGGGGTGTATTGTTAATATTTTGGACTCTTTATGTTGCAATTGTAAGTAATTAATTTTTCGGCAATACTATTTAGCAGCACATATTAACGTGAAATGCATCATTTAATTCAGACGTTCGGTTAGGTACCAACCTAACATTTTTTGTTTTATTATGTTGTGTATGTGTGTGTGTTTATGTAACTGGTAGTATATGAATTTTGTGCCAGTGTTATAATTGGCAAATTTGCTATTACACTAGCATATGATGATATGATGAGGAGAATGAGATCATCATCATCAGTTTTTGACCCTATATAGTTTATTGATTATGGCTTTCCATTACCTGTACTGACACTAAGAAAACACAAACACATTCTGCAAAGTTTGTAGCTCTGTGCTCTGTTTAATTCCATTCCTCAGACATTAATGTCTATAATTATGCTAATGCTCTTCAGAGTCTTAATATATTCACCCTGAACGACAGAAGCATCAACTTAACACAGTTTTTATTATTTTTGTTAGCAATGTTTCCTGGGTTCTAAATCTTGTACATCTTCTGTAGATACGTGGCGTGGCTATAAAATAACCGGACTTAATTTTTTTCCGCTTCCCTGTAAAATTGGCAACAGCGAGCAGTGTGTGTTATTGGCTTGTGCTCTCCCCTCCATTCACGGTCACAATTTCAAGGTCGTGCGGCAAAGAGTTTGGCAGTAGCCTTTGCTTGAAGTGGATCAAGGTCTTGTTCTCCATCAGAATCATGTTAAGTGTTAACATGGGGCAAAGCATCAATGTGAAATTCTGTGTGAAACTTGGAAAATCCGCTACAGAAACGTATGATTTGTTGATGAAAGTTTATGGTGATAAGTGTCTATCTCATACTCAAGTTTTCGAGGGGTTTGAAAGGTTTAAAGAGGGTGGGAACAGATCGGAGATGATCAACGCCCCGGTCATCCCAGCACATCAGAAACAGACGCTAACATCGAAAAAGCCAGTGAAGTTGTTCAACAAAATTGTCGCCTGAGCATTCGAGCAGTTGCCGAGTTAATTAACACTGACAAGGAAACTGTTCGACAGATTTTACATAACAATTTCAACACGAAAAGAGTGTGTTTGAAGATGGTGCCAAGACTCCTCATTCCTGAACAAAAGGAAATTTGAATGAACATTTGTGCTGACATTCCTTAAAACATTGAAAACGACCCAAACTTTTTAGAGAATGTAATAACTTGTGATAACCATGGTTTTTTCAATACAACCCAGAAAGTAAGTGCCAATCCATGCACTGGAAGAGCCACAAGCCACACTCACCTTCAATTCCAAGTCATCCCAAGTTTCAGCAGCAAATGGGTACAAGGCTGTTACAGTTTGTGCTCCAGCTTGTTGCCTCTGTTGACTGATGCTGCTTTTACTTAGAGGAACTACCACTCTAATAAAGTTGGCTGGGAACATTCCCTGGTTATGCCCAAACCGACCATATAACCAATTATCATTTACCCGACGGAGGAGGAAAATTACATCATTGACCTGAAACAAGATGTATTCATAAACACAAATTTTTGTATGGAGATACAAGAATTTCCAACATGGCATTTTAACTGATATGCTGAAATTACATAAGGGAAGATCATTTTATTTAGCCCTTACACATGGATATTTTTACAGTACTCTTTTATCTGGTGCAAGATGAACTATGTTTGTGTGTAAATCACCCAGTGCACTGTGTCATACTGCAACAATGCTTGTATGATCACATATACCTTTTGGCCCCACCTCATACACATCCCACTGTGTCATACATTGTCAATATATTAATTTATATACATCATTAAATTTTTGGTACTTTAAATATTCTACCCATGGAAGTATGATAACGCATGTCCAGTTTTTGTTGCACACACACACACACACACACACAAGGTACCTGCAATCTTGGTACAGAGCTCACAATCCCATAAGGCATGTACAACCGAGGTATGGAATTCTTGTGCACACATGCTTGTGTCGTGTATCATTCTGCCAATACATATGTGGGGTATTTCATAATGTCTTAATGTCACTGTACTGGCAACAGCCCAACAAGATGGAAAAAATACATTCCGTACAGTTATTACAGATAGCCTAGTAATAGGGTAAGTAAATGTCTCCTGGGGAGTAAAGGCAGCCAGTGCATAGAGCTGACAACCTTATCATTTTCATGTGCTAACTGTCTGGAGATTCTGGGAGCCCCAGCCTCCTGGAACCCTAAGGGCCTGTCCAGGCCTGCATAGGAATAGCTATATAGCAGTATATAAATGGACTAGCAGTAAATGGGTTATATATTGACATCCAACTGAAAAACACTGAATCTGCAATTCACATTATTTCAAATGCTTCTTGCCACCTTGCAAATTACAAGAGACTCTTTTTAACATATCCTCTTCTGGTAGTCCCTGAACAAGCAGCCACAGCCTGCCATATATGACTTCAAGCAGATTAATTTAATAATCCTTGATTCCAGCAATTCATATGTACTGTACCTGAAATGACAGATCATCAGGATGAGTGGAAGAATAATCATATAAGGCAATTCCATAAGGCTTCTGAAGATCTTCTGCCTGTAAAACCAAATGACAGAATGAGCTTGTAACACTTACAGTGAAAGTAATGTTGTCCAGAGTAAACGAATTACAGCATCACCTGAAAATGGAATGGTTGTGCAGAGAGTTGTGGTGATGGCCCATTAGAATCAGACTCCTGTAGTATATCAGCTGGCAGGGGTGGTGGTGGAATGGACGGCATTGGTGGTGACCATTTACCTGTGTCATCATCAGAATCTCCACCAGGCACCAAATAAGAAGAGCCTCGACTTTTGGTTGCAAATGGAAATGAGGCGCCTGTAGTATGGTCACCAACAGTCTCACTCATTCTTGGTAATGTGGGTGGCCTTCCAGGCTTTGGACGGATTATTGTTGGCCTTGATCTAATAGAGGAGGATCCAACTGAACCTGATGAACTAGGATTGCTCTGTATGTAAAATGAAGAGTTGCCAGTAACTTTCTGAACTGAGGCACTATTCACAGAGAAGCTTTGTTGTCTTGTAGGTGAAAATGGATCCGGTGGCTTAACAACACTCCATGGATCATTTCGTTCACCTAATGGAGTACCAAAACTAGATGAGCTGGAAAGTCCTCCAAAAAAAACAAAATCATCCTCAAATCCACTTTCAAAGAGCGAGGAGCCTCCTCCGCATGAAGTCTGCCCATTGTTTGATACAGAGCCATCACTTCCAAAACTGTTCACACTGAGTCCATCACTGCTAGAACGAGTTGTTGGAGTTGGAGAGGTGGATGGTGATTGAAAATCTATCAGTGATGTAACAGTTGCTGGACTTTCCTTATTCAAACCCTTTTGTTGCGTTGAAATGGTATGTTGTGGCATACGTGATGACACGTTTCGAGTAAACATCCCAGAGATAAGGTTGGCGGGTCGAGTAGGTACCTACAAGCATTTAAATCAACAGCTTCACATTCCATGTACTTCTATCTACTCCTTCATACTTAATTCAAAGACCAAGAAAAATTAAACTATGAATGGAGGGGGGGAAAAAAAACTCACGTCATATTCTTGAGGCAAATAGATACACAGTATATGCAGGGTATGGAAAAACTCCATGCCCAACTTCTTGGGGTGACAGGAGGGACCAAAACAAAGATTTATTGTCAAGGAACTATACATCAGAGATGAGTCCTTGCAGCGCTACGGACCATCAAATTGGGTCTGAATAAGATTGGAAATCAAGCAAAACCCCTGAAATATTCTGGGAGAAAAAAAAAAAAGGTGTTTTTCATTACAACTTAGAGCAGATGTTCAAACGTACAGCCTCGTTACACAGCTGACAGTGACACGGTAGAGACTGACAAGTGCCCGGTGCACATGTCACCTCTTTTTCATGCCTCTTGTGGCACACTTGGAGAGTCATTTGTCTCGAAGGACAAACTCAGAACCTCACAACTGTGTGTAATGTGGTCAAATTGATGTCAACATGGAGCACTTCACCTGCACTGAATTCATCCACATTCATGAGGCATACGGTGTAGTGTATGGCAATGGTAGGGAAGCGCAGAGGATTTATCACGAGCATTTCCCGAAAAGAGTATGTCAAGATAATCGTACATTTGCTTCTGTCGACCATCGCCTAGGGCAAACTGGTACATTCGCAGTGAGCAGGCACAGCACAGGGTGAGGATGGTCAGTTCATATGCTGCAATTTGACGAGAACGTTTTACAGTGTTTTGAGAAGAATCCCTCCACAAGCACCCGCACAGTTGGTCATGCAGTCGGTGTGGATTGTCATCTTGTGTGGAACGCTGCACATGGGTAGGAGCTCCATCCTTTAAATCGGCAGAAGGTGCAGGCTCTACTAGGCCTCGATTTTCAACAGCCACAACAGCCATGTTTGGGCAGAAGCAACCCCTCATGTTGCAACTGTTCACTGTCACAAACAATACCTTGTGGTCAACAATTGGGCAGGAATTGTTATTGATTTTCTGATTGGGCCTTACTTATTACCCTGATGGCTCAAAGCACAGATTTATCATGTGCTGTTGGAGGAAAAGCTACCAGAAATGTTGGAGGAAATCCCACTGTCAGTCAAGAGAAACATGTGGTTCCAGCACAATGGGGCTGCAGCTCACCTTGCATGTCAGGTCCAAAAACATCTCACCTCCACTTACAACGTTCACTGGATTGGACGGGGCGGGACAATGGCTTGGCCTCCCAGGTCACTGGACCTCACACCACATTAAAGCCCTGATTTACACATCACCAGTTGATTCTGAAGAAGATGGTATTGCCCTACTGTTGAGGCAGTAGCAGCCATCAGGCAGCAACCCGGCATTTTTAAGCATGCACGTCAGTCGCTGTTGTGTCGTTGTTGGCTGTGTATCGCGCTCAATGGCCATATGTTTTAACATCCGCTCTTTTTGGAAAGAAAAACATCTTTTTTTTTTGGGGAGGATATTTCAGTGGTTTGCTTCATTTCCAACCTTAATTTGATGGTCCATAGCACTGCAAGGACGCATCTCCGACATGTAGTTCCTTGACACTAAATCACTATTTTGGTCCCTCCTACCACCTCAAGAAGTTTGGGCATGGAGTTTTTACACACCCTGTATAGTGTGTCTATAAAGTCATGGTGGGGTTTGGAAGGGTTGTACTCTCACAACCACATGCTAAATGCCTAATGAAACAAAAATCCAAGGAGGACTTTATATTATTCGTTCCATGCACTGATAAATAAACAATATTTTTAACAACCAACTAAATACACAATGCACTTATTACTATAATTTATATTAAAATAAAACTATTATTTTTCTGTTTTAATATAATACTAATAAGGATATTAAGCAGTTAGTAAGTTGTTAAAAATAATTGTTATTTATCAATGCACAGAATGAATAATATAATTAATAGTATTAAGTATATTGTTTTTAAAAATATCATTTATCAATGCACAGAATTAGTATAAATATGCATTGCTTAACGACGGGGATGCATTCTGAGAAATGCGTTGTTAGGCGATTTTGTCATTGTGCGAACACGTACTTACACAAACCTATATAGTACAGTATAGCTTACTACACATCTAGGCTATATTGTATAGTCTATTGTTCCTAGGCTACAAACCTGTACAGCATGTTACTGTACTGAATACTGTAGGCAACAGTAGCATAATATAAGTATTACAATACTATAATATTATTATATTATGGGACCACCATCATATATATGGTCTGTCATTGACCAAAAAGTCGTTATGCGGCGCAAACCCGTAATATAAAAATGATCATTGTCCAACATGCAAGAGACATCCAACAATGTTTGGAGACCATTATTTTAACATAAACAAAAGTAATAAGTATATTGTGCATTTAGTTGGTTGTTAAAAATATTTTAGTTAATCTATGGAGAAACTCTGAAAGTTTCACCTCTAAAACTCAGTGAAGTTCAATGAATCATTTACTGCTCTGCACACATCTAACCAACATTACAAATACTTTAGCTTATGGGTGGCAAGAAATACATATTCCTTAGAAGTTTCCACAGCAACAAACGGCACTTACATCCACCTTCAATAAGCATGACATTGAAACCTTCACAGTTTCTCCTACAACACCCATTTCATTCACATTTGTAGTTATACAAACATATTATTTCAAAAACCTGCCACGATTTTACAGATAAAACATACATTTTTTAAAACTTAATTTGTACCAAAATTAACAATTATACATATCTATAACATTTTGCCAAACTGTTGTTCCTCAGTTTTACAGGTTGTTTTATTCATCTTACACTATGGCCACAATGCTACTTATACAGAATACCACATTTAACATAATTATGGGTATCTGTTCTTTAGGTTGTCATTTTCTTTATGTTGGCAAGTCTGACAATCATCTGATAACTTTAACAGTACAAACTGCAGGTCTGTTACAGACAAACTATGTCTGAACCTGCGACTTATTCCAGTCACACCACCATGCTTTTGTATGGACCTCAGAAATAATGCTGTAATTGATTAACCATGTGGTAACAAAACCAGAAGATGAACACTGCCTGAAAACCAGTAACTGGCTACAACCAGAGGAGCGTCAATCCAGTGCACACTCCCAAACTCTGCTTCACTAAAACCCATTTTAACACAATCAACCCACCTCCTCCCCAAGTCCTTCACATAACCACTTGTCCTGATCTACAAGCATCACCCATCAGAGAAACTGTCCAGTTCTTCATGATCTCATTCATTTTTCTAACCTCCCAGCTCTATGAAAGTTGTGTATAGACCACTGTGTAATATCATTCTATAGTTTGTTCATACCACATTCAAATATTTTCCTCAGCACTTCACCTGCTCTTGCACTCACAAACTTCTTTCAAACAAACAATATAACTACACAAGGTAAACTATCCAGCCAACCTAAACACAGACTGGAGGCAAATATACGAGGCTTATTCAGAAAGTAAGTACCGTTTCACTGTAAAAAAAAATTAGTAAGGTTTCATATAAAATTTTATTGTTATCAGATTCTACAATCTTCAAACTATTTTTTCACATATTCACAGCCACTATTGAGGCACTTATCGTAGCGGGGCACAAGTTTTTGTATACCCTCCTCATACAATGCGGCCGCCTGACTACTGACAATGTCATAGAGTAGAGTCCTTGAAATCTGAGGAAAGTGCAGGGACAGATCAGTAATTGTGAAACATGTCGTCACGCGCTCTTTCATTGACCTTACGCACCAAATCATCATTCACCAAAGATGGACAGCCACTTCACGCCTCAACATGCACATTCTCTTGTCCTTCATTGAACATCCTGACCCATTTCCTAACCATGCCATCACTCATTGCATTGTCACACTTGACAGATCTGGTGATGAATCTCAATTGGTAGCACATTCCTAGCGTTCAAAAAACAAATTACAGACCGTATTTCACAGCCGACGGCCCCTTCAATTGTCTTAAACATGTTAACGCAGAGGAACAAATGTAAACATAATGCGAATTTAACGAAAAGGCGTCTGTGGTTTCTCAATTTATAGAGGAAGCCACTGCATATGTGCAAAGTGACAGTCTCGAGGACACGCGAGAGATATGCACAGACAGTACTTAGTTTCCAAATAACCTACATAATTAATTAGATGAAACTACAGATACTTATCTTGAATCTAACACTCCTGCTTCAAATACTGGGGTCATATGTTCACATCTCAGCACAAAGAATGGCTATCCTCACCACAGATTTTCGTGGTTTTCCTCAGTCCTTCCAGGCAAGTTTGGTCATGGTACAGATGTTTACTTTCCTACCTGCTCCAATATTTATCATTCCCTAATCAACATAACATTCAATGCCACATTGTCTCAGCTGCTAAGAGAATCATTAAATAAACCATAAATAAATACATCAACAGGCTGATAAGTTGAATTACATGATAATTTTTAATATCTGACCTGTCTTTGTTGGTTCTTTTGAGCAAACTTTGGTGGTGGAGGACGTGGAGGTGGTTTCTTCTTTTCCCCAGGTGGCCGACCAAAACGTGCTGACACAGGTCTAGTTGAGACAGTCTGCTTAGAGAATGGATCATTCCTAAGGCAGAAATAAGTTAATTGAGAGATTATGATAAACAAAACCTGATAATAACAACTGATTACATAACTCCATGCAGCAGACTGCATCGTGAGAAGCTAATGCTCACAAAGCTGGTTAAGAAGAAACTATACAATACTGCAGTTCAAACTTCATTCTTCTCTTCATGGGACTTTTTGCCTTCAAGGATTCAGCATTTTCATAAGTAGTTCACATCCTTGTACTCCAAGATCAACTTTCACATTTCCACAACCAATTCTGACACCCCCCTCCCAGCTGTTCTACCTTTCCAGCCCATCTTCTCTTTGTTTTAATCATTCAGGTGACGTATACAAGTAAAAACTATACAATTCCTTATCCTATTAACTAGAAGCAGGAACAGCAGAGTCAGTGTAGTGACTAGGCTATGGGATAGATGATCCAGGGTTTGATTCACGGCAGAGGAAAGATAATTTTCTTGCCTATGAACATCCATACTGGCTGTGGGGCCCACCCAGCCTCCTATTCAATGGATAATGGGGTTCCTTCTGCACATTTAAGTGGCTGTGGCACAAAGCTGATCACTCACCTCCATCCAGTGCTAAAGTTAAGAATACTTGGAGCTATACCTCTACTTCATGACATGCACAGGGATAATTTATCTTTACATTTATAAGTACTTGAGATTCTTAACAGTTCATCCACATTACACACATATATTCTTGCTTTCCAATACTTTAATATGCCACAAACCCAGCCAACGAAACTAAACACACAAGTCCATGGTGTTTTCTATCTATGTGGTCAAGTAAGACCCTGTACTATTCAAATTCCCTCCTGATTTATGTGCTACAGTACACTGGTATGCATGCAGTCTGTGGGTACATGCTGTTACTGTAGACGGTAAGTTGTGAACTACTCTTAATACTTATATGCAACTATAAATCTCATCTAATTCACAAACACATAAAAAAAATCAATTCAATGGATGGTGTCAACAAATTCTGTGAAGCCCAAAGAGACACTCAGGGTTGTGCCAGTAACTGCACATAACACAGCCCTTCACTTCCATCCAGTGCCACTCTCATGCTTTGCATTCCGCAAAACCAATATTCTACAAATTCTGTCAGAATCATTCACCTGCCTCATCTCAGAATATCTGCCACAAAACACATCAAGAAATTTCTTAATCAACTCAACACACTATTAGTGTGAAATAAAATGCACCCTACAATTAACTTCAGTTCCACCTTTTTGTTGTGTGTCATGAAGTATGGAACACATGTACCAAAAGAAAAAAAATCACTGAACATCCAATGATAAAACATTACACTATTTCTACTTCATTTTTTGAGAGGGTTTGAATCAGTATGGAAGTACATCCTGACCAACCCCTCAGTGCGCAGAAGGAATGGAAATGGAGACTGGCACCTTCAAAGTAATGGTGAAAGTTACTATACTGTCATATAGGCCTTGTATGCCAGTGATAAAACGTTTATACTAACATGTACAGGCTTATTTCTATCCATGAAGGAACACAATCACTTTGTATTCTCAACTTACACCGCATTATAAAGCAAGGATTCAACACATACCCATCATTCCAATCGAATGCATTAGTGCGGTGGTGTAGGTTCATATCGTGTTTGCCGCTAGGTGGAAGTGGTGCAGGTCGAAGAGGAATTTTCATATCTGTGAAGGGATAAGCACTTTGTTATAATTTATCTGACATAAATTGATATAAATGATTGAAGGTATACTGTAATGGACCACGAAATTACTGTGTTTCTGATTCCAACAATTCATACCTGGCAATGACCATGTTAAGCTAATTACAACAGCAATGACCATATCAAGCTAAATACAATAATCACACCCTCTCTTCCCTTCTTACCCAGCTGACTGCATGGAACAGAGTGCTTTCCTTCCTTTATTACAGAATCTACATTTTATATTCACACTTCCAGGAACAGCTCTAAAATACGGGAACCACAAAGACCTTTTCACATAGTTTTATGATTACTTGCAGTCACTGAACCTAACATAAACTATTCTAATTTACCTGATTTCAAAGACCTACCAAGGAATTTGGGGTTCATTTAACACAAACCATTTCAATTTTCTTTTAAATCATAACCATAACATGAAATACATGCTAAATTTACTCGGACAGCACAGCTGACAACCAACTTCATTCTCGGTGTACTGATCATTTTCAAAGGATGAGACATAATTACTGAAGTTTTATGTGAGAAAAAGCCATACATCCACACCCACTTTGTGGCACCTCCAGAGAATATTAATTACTACACACTTCACAGCACCCCATTTCAAAACGCAAAGTTGACTCAGCACTTGTGCTTTATCAGCATCTTGAACACCAGCACATGAAGCTCAGCTATGATACCGTCCATCCTGGGATTGCTCATGATTTTACTAAGGCCTCCAAGGTCAATGCAGGAACCATACTTTGAAACAGGCCAAAAGTACTAAACACTACCATTTTCTGTTCATCCTGCACATCTGCCTTCTTGTCTCATTTGATACCATGCAACCTCCGAACTACATGCAATAGAGTTAAATAATGTATGTCTTAGACAACTGAATCCATTACGGCATGCAAGTAGATGCATTAACGTGGACTTTCCTGTAGGACTTTCACTCGTACACAATTCATCTGTAGGGCTCTGCTGAAGTAATATTTACACTTAAATTTCATTTAATTAGCGTGCGTTATGTCTTACAGTCTTTTGTCAGCACCTAAAATAGGCAGACCATTATTGGGACAATCACAAATTAAATAATTAAACATACTGACATATGTCAAACATTCATTTCTTGACTTACGTGCCCCCCTGAGTGTAGCTCAGACTACCAACCCAGGCCTGCAGCATCCCACATGTCTTATTTTGCTAACCCTCATTCACTAACACTTCCAATTACTATTTGTTACCCAAAGCAATCCCCCTGCATGGAAATAATAAAAACATATTTGCAATCCGCACTGTCTTCAGTGCACCTCTCATATACAACTGACCGATTACAATCAAATAAATTTTAAAATTAAACTGTGATAATAATCCTATATTAAAACTGTGGAATTCTGTAGGGTGTCTCCAAATCACACACAATTCGAGAAGTCTAAGCAATCACTGGAACACTGGGCCTGAGGCCTTACCAATAATATAACATAACTCCATTTCACAGTTGTTACAAATACAGATACTGATACTTTATATGTACTAAATATTCTTTACTGAAGTTTAACACTTTCGCAAGAGTTCCCTTTAAAAAGCGATCGACTTCATACATAGCTGTTACGTAAAATAGACTGCACTTCTTTCGTGGCTGTACAAAGCAACAGCAGACGCAAAAAAAAACATGCTCAACATGCTCACAACCACACGTCTGTCCAAAACACCATGAAATCTCACCCACCTGAACGACAATACGATACCATTTTACATTTTTTCGTGCCCTCCACTTTTACACTTCACAACTGTTATCTTTGTTCATGCACAATTCCAGTTGTCACCAATGCCACGGAATACTACCTAATCCACTGTAACTGCTTTTCTACCGCCTCACAGCCACAGGTCATCTAATTCACAGATTATGACAAATAGTTGTTCACTACGCAAATAAAAAAACTAAATAAATTATTCGGGAACAACCGTAAAAAATCAAAATTCTATTCAGGTAGAAATTAAGAGCAGATTGAAGTCAGGGAATGCTTGCTATCATTCGGTGCAGAATCGTTTGTCTTCCAGTGTGCTATCCAGAAATTTAAATAGTAAAATATAACTACAAGTTTGCCTGTTGTTTGTTATGGGCGTGAATCTTTGTCGCCCACGTGGAGGGAGTGACGTAGGCTTTGGGTGTTTGAGAATAGGGTGTTGAGGAGAATATTTTGGCCTAAGAGGGACGTGGTAAGAGGGGAATGGTGAAAACTACATAATGAGGAGCTTAATGATCTGTACTCCGCACCCAATATTATCCGGCTGATCAAAATGGAACAATGAGATGGGCGGGCAAGTAGCAAGTAAGGGTGAGAGCATAGCTGTAAACAGGGTTTTGGTGGGGAAATCTGAGGGATGGAACCACTTGGAAGACCCATGCGTAGATGGGAGGCTTATATTAAGCTGAACCTTCAGGAAGTGGGATGTATGGGCATACACTGTATCAAACTAGCACAGGATAGGGGCAAGAGGCAGGTACTTGTGAATGCGGTAATGGACATTAGGGTTCCATACAGTTTGGGAAATTTCTAGACCAGCTGTGAACCGATTAGCTTCTCAAGAACGACTCTGTTCCATGCAATAAGTAAGTAATAACCCCGCGTGCCGTACCATGGATCAGAGTTGCAGTGCACTGGACACAAATTTGCGTGTAGATTATCCGTGGAACCGGATAATTTTCCCTCGCAGTGATTATAAATCCCCACACTTTGGCACAATTTGGACAAATTCGTACAGTTGGTTCAGGGGAACGAAGTGCGTTGTCGTAAGGCTGTGGGATTTCAATATTTGGTTGTGTGGTTGTCGTCGTAATGTCAACACTGCAGAAGACGATTCTAAAAGCGAAATTGCCACCAGCTGTGCCGATTGGTTCATTGGGATCTAGGTGTGTAGATCCAGATTTTAGGACAGTTAAATTGTAACTGCTGATGCCTAATGTCGGTAACATCTTCGTCAGGCGCAGCAGAGTAGCCAGTATTTTAAGTATAGCATGTACAATGTAAACATAATTTGTTATTCACTCATAAACAGACGAATATGTTAGCGACAGTAATCCACATTCTCGAGTTGTGAAGAATTTTATATGTATTTTACTTTGAATACAAGCTTTGTCACATTTAGGGGTGTCCGGCGTGGTGGCGTTGGCAGAAAAAGAGATTACACACCCGTTCAATGGAATCGTTATTTTAGCGAGCGTCGTGATGTTGCTGTAAATGGAAATCAGTTCAGAGTGTATTGCTTGGGTGATAGTGGCCCACTATTGGTGCTGCTTCATGGTGGTGGCTTCTCAGCGCTTACCTGGGCACTCTTCTCGGTGAGTTATGAATATGAATGTGTAGTAAATTTGTAATTTTAAATTGAAATTTGTTATAACTAATTGCCTAGCATAGTCACTTCCCCACTCTTGGGTGTAAAATTTCTCAGAACACTTCATGTAATTTATGTTCTCTCCTGAAAGTAAGAAATAGTGTTTCATGACGGTGCAAAACCCTGGTGAAACTATGCACTGAGAGATCACAACTACTAAAATAGGCCACTTGTTGGAACCCATTACTGCTCCATTTCCCGGTTCAGAATGAACTCGCATCTCTTTCTAGTGATTCTGGGATTGCAACCAGCTGATAACTCGTAACATTTTTCAGTCCTCAGTGACAAGTATGGTAGGCTGTCAAGTATTGGCCATTGACTTACGAGGTCATGGAGACACTGTAACAACAAATGAAGAGGATTTGTCTGCAGAGACCATGGCAAGGTATCTTTAGTTGTGTGTGTATCCTTTTGTGCAAAATTCAAAATTCTGTTACTGCTGTGGTGCAGTGTGCATACACAGCATGGTTCTTCTTGTTCATAGTGGATGTTTGGCTGAATGTAGTAATGTCTGTCTGTTCAAGTCTATAATAATCTATCTAGAAAGTGCTAGGGCTAAGAGGGTAGGAGCATGACGTGGACCATTTATCTCCACACTCCTGATTGTATATTTGTGGTGTGTTACTCAGCCACATGTTTACCTGATGTTCAGATAGTCACACAGTACCATTTTGTAATCTGTGTTCCTTATTTTGTAAGAAAATATATGTGTACTGTATCATGTGGGGACTGTGGTAGCACAGTGGTTAAGGTGCTGTGCTACAAATCAGAAGGTCGCTGGTTCGATCCCAGATGGTGTCAGTGGACTTTTCATTGACATAAAATACTTACGATTGCACTATGGCCCTGGGGTCGACTCAGCCTCTAACAGAAATTAGTACCAGGAGTACTTCCTGGGGGTAAAGGCAGCCAGTGTGTAAGGCTGACAACCTACCACCATCTTGTGCCATTGTCATGAAATCTGGGAACCTTAACTTCTTGGAACCCTCTGGGCCTGTCCAGGCCTGTAATGGGAATGCTTTACTTTTACCTTTTACTGTATCATGTATGGGTGTGCCCGTGTGTGTGTCCAAAGCCCACTGATAAATTTTAAGCAAATCTTGTTTTCAAACTTGGTGTGAACATTTTACCATTAGCAGCCATCCATTGTTCATGCTGTTTTATGCCTTGCAATTGATAATACCAATATGGTGGACATGTGCAACTTTATAGTTGCATCCACACCATCACTATTCCACAATTTGGGATGAAATTTGGTGTGTAGCTCATGCTTTGAAAGCTATACTGCTTTAGTCATGGTCACTTTTGATGACTTATTCTGGCAGACTGCAACATCAACCAAAATGATTGTAATTTTCAGCTAATAGTGCATTTTTGATCTCATGTTTTGAATCAGTAAGAGCTCTGTTCATGTCTCAGTATATATTTGACCTGTATTGCGGCTATCCACATGTTCACTTTGGTACGTCCTGAAGAACTGTAGCTATAACTTTCAAAAGTTTTCGTTTTAAGTGTTATAGTGATGTCATTTTGAGTTTCTTATGTTATTTCAAAAAAGATAAGTATAGTGGGTTAAGATCAGGTGAATGGGAGACCAAAAAATCAACCTTCTTTTGCCCATCCATTTATTTGTAAAGTAGACAGTCATTTATAGTTTCATACTATAAGATGGGGGCAAGGGACTGCATCACCTTGCCAACCAATATACAGCAGGCTGTACAACTTGGGTGGGTGATTGATTCTTTAACATTGTATAAGAACATCTTGCAAATATGGTCACTTGTTTTCAGAGGTGCCCTATACTTGGCCTCCCTCTTCACTTTGTCTCATTCCAGTAGCCCCCCTCCCCAAATTGACGGTGCTACAAATGGTTAAAAATATACTGAAAGTTGCTGTTATGGAAAAGTTTGTGTGTGACAGCAGATGAATTACAAACTCTGTGTATCAAAATATACACTATTGTTTTCAAGTTGCAGTTTACTGACAGTTTATTATTCTGTCTTACTGCTTTCAATAAATCTTTAAATCTTATGTAGTAGCATTCTTTTATGGAAACCTTACACTAAATGTCTGTCCATAATGGATTTGCTTATGCACACAAAAACAAATGTAAACATTTATTTTTTAGGCAGAAATGTGAATGTATGCATTCTCCAAACACAGTATAGTATTTTCTCTTAACTTCTCCAGGACATGTGCAATTTATAATGAAATGTAATGTTTATACTCATCATATATTAATTTCATAGTGTTTATGCTCGTATTTTATATTTATTTTATGTAAAGTGTAGGTAAGTCATTTGTGTGTGTGATGTGGTGTGTGTGTAGAATATCTGTTTATGTAGGCAGTAATGGAGAGTGTGGTTGCATTCACATATCCTCAAGTAACCCACAAGAATGGCCTAGGCTTATTAATTTTGGCCAGTGCAAATTGTGTTAACATGCTGTTCTTGAACAAACTGACCCATGCTAGATGAGGGGTTACTGTATGTGGCCTACCTAGCCTGATATTCAGGTGGTACCTGACTTTTCCTTGTGACAAAACCCTGTAGCTGACCACTGGTCGAAATGGTGCTGATGTTTTTAGCTGTAATTTTGCTTTCATTTATACTCTTATAACATGGTGTTCAGCACAGAGTATGTTTGTTTGATGTTAAATGGTGGCACAACCAAGTGAAATATTTGATATTCATTGCTTTCTCTCATGTTGGGCATAGTAAGCTCTTGTGTTATTCATTACTCTCAAAATAGGCTGGAATTTCTGGCATAGTTTGAAGTACTACACATGACAGCAAGAGTGCTAGTACTTCATTTAATATAGCTTCATGAAAATACTTGTTCTTCCTTAGGGATGTTGGTGATATTATAAGGACCCTCTATGGCTCAGACCCACCTCCAGTAATATTGATTGGACACAGTATGGGTGGAGCAATAGCTGTACACACTGCGAGTGCTAATTACATCCCTTCACTGATTGGTCTCGCAGTGATTGATGTTGTGGAGGGAACAGCTCTGGATGCACTGGCAAGCATGCAGAGTTTTCTTCGTGGTCGACCAACACATTTCAAATCTTTGGAACATGCAATTGAATGGTGGTAAGTAATGTTTTTCTTTAAAAAAGGAAAACTTATTTTATAATAAATAATCAGTTATACCTAGTAGATCCTGGAGCCATATCTTCTACCTGGCAGCACTTAAGACTTACTTGCCTTCAAAACACTATCATTTTTCAGCTGCACATATGTGCAAATCTCCATAAAGGTATTTGAAACTTTTCTGAAAGTTACCCTTACACCCTCCTGCAATTGGCTGCATAGATCATCTTTTAGTGATTTATGATGCAACTCATTGGACTGAAACATCAGTTGTTTGCCATAGATCTGAAACATATACGAGGAGCGGCTGATAAGTAATGCACACAGTGAAATATTTTGCCAATGGAGCAAAGTAGCAATGCGCGCACAGTGTGTCCTTGTGGCCACAACCCTCCTGCACAGTGGTGCAAAGTTTCATTCCTTTCTCTACACCGGTTCTAAAACAGTGCATGTTAGCATGGAGTCGTGTTATGGTATGTCAATGAGATTGAAGCAATGTGCGGTGACTGAATTTTTAAGTGCTGAAAACGTAACGCCAGCTGAAATTCATTGCCGTTTACAGGCTGTGTATGGTGAAAACACTGTTAACAGAACTACAGTAAATCATTGGGCCATTAAATTTCGTGAATGTGAACCAGGTCATGCCAATATTGTTGACCAACCTCACAGTGTGAAGGCCGGTTTCCATGACAGATGACAAGCATCAAAAACAGGTTGATGAACTGATCAAGCATGACCGCCGTATCACCCAGAAGCAGATAGCATCCGCCCTACAGCCCTGACTTGGCTCCAAGTGATTTCAATTTCTTTCCTCACCTCAAGAGGGATCTCAAGGGGACTCATTTCACCTCAGATGATGAAGTGAAGCAAGCTGTGACGTCGTGGATGAAACAAAGAACTCCTGAATTCTTGATGGCATGCGTAAACTTGTTTTACGTTGGGAAAAATGTATTGAACGACAAGGCGGCTATGTCGAACAATAAGTATGTCAATTTGTAGCTAAAATATTGTACTTTCGTTTATTTAAATACATGGTCTCTTTTTCTAGATATTTCACTGTGTGCATTACTTATCAGCCGCCCCTCGTACATTGTTTTTGTTGTCAGTTTTTCTGTCTTTCTACAAAAGCTGATGTTAGCACACTGCTTGTGGTGATCCATGTTTGCAGCTTGAAACCTTGCCTGCACATTACTGTCCTACTGGAACTGTAACACTCACTAATTTGAAAGGCAGCTGAATAAACCTGCTGTGTACATGTGGCATGCCTGTCTCTGCATACACGAAGTAGCTTCCAGCATGTATGCCACAGTGAATCCATCCTCTGAATTTATTATTCTTGTGCATGTCAGTTAGGCTACTGTTAACCTTTATGGCGCCGGAATTATTTTTTTAATTTTAGCACATCCTCTATATAAAATGTGAATAATACAGGAACCAAATACGTTAGATTTATGAAACAAACTGCATTTTGAAGAGGAAAAAACGGAGAGTATATACCATGTTTAAAATATTCAGTACCTCTGATTGTTGAATAAATATATAAAATGCAACATTTAGAGGTTAGCGGTGCAGTACAACCACTATAGTCGTCGTTAGGCGTCAAAGGGTTAATGATAGTTGCACATTGTTTGCACAAAGAGCATGCAACAAAAATGTAATGAAGAGATTTGCCTGTCTATAAATATGCATGCTTCATCTTGGCAACTCAAAAGATTTGAATTAAATTAAGTACAAGGGAGGATGGACTTCTAATCTGAAATGCTGTGAAGTAAATTTAATTTTATTCTTTCTGCTATATTGGTCTTTTGTAACCAATACTTACATGAAGTTCAAAATCTGTTTCTGTCAGAATTTTAAAAAAGTAGCTTCCACTCAAAATCAGTGCATTGCCTACAGCATAAACCTCACATCAAGACTTATAACTTCTTTGTATTAATTCTACAACTGATTTTTATATGGAACATTTCTTGATGTGTATATTTAACAAAATGCAAGGAAGAAATATTGTGTCTGTCTGCTGTGTAATGTTGCTGGTAGCTCCAAAATTTGCAGCTGTAGAAAATGTATTTGAAATCCAATGTGGAAGTGGAATCACAGAGAATACTTTTGGAAAATCTTTGCATTCATAATTGGAATGTATTGTTGCATGCTTCTGTTATATTGTTTTGTATGTATCTGTGAACAGCTTTATTGGTATGTAACGTCTCATAAATGGATACCTGTGCTCATGACTAGCAGCACTGTAAAATACAATAAAATAGATTAAATCATATTTACATTTGTTTTGCAGTGTCCGAAGTGGTCAAGTGAGAAATGTGGAGTCTGCAAAAGTTTCCATGCCTGGGCAGATAAAAAAGTAAGTACTGTGCTGCTGATATAGTGTGATTATAAAGGCCTGTTACTCTTAAACCATTCCCATTTATGGTTGGAACTGTGAGTTATGAATGTGCAAAATTTACAGTGTTGTTACATTATTTACTTTCATAAATTGCACAGCAACGAAATAAATGTAAGAAATGAAAGTCTTAGTACATTCTGTAGACACACACTTAATGAATTTTTGCATATAATTCTTCTCAGATGTGTGTAATGGATGTAATGAATTTTTACCTGATAAAATACTTTTAAGGAACGCATCTAGATTGCAAGACAGGGACTTGGTGTATGCATGCAGGAATGAAATATTTCATAGATTTAAAAATTGTCAGGTGTATTAGTGGCAAACATGATGTTCATTTGTGTCATTTTCATCACTAACAGTGGAACTGCTAATTACAATATAATTTAAGATACAGTAAAAGCCGTGACATCTGGCTAAGAGGTCCATTACATTTTGGTATTACACCAAGTTGCAGCACCCAGCACTGATTCGAAGAGTGTGGCCATTAACCCTTTCCCCGTTCCATTCAAATCGCTAGTGCCTGGGCAGAAGAGCCGAGTTTTTTCACGGGACATTTAAATTTACGTACTATACCAGAAACGCTTTAGAGCGTTTAGAGGGGGAG
>Ga0123357_10000605_pt1 | contig 35550 bp, 21 predicted proteins | sample TergutEmb28metaG_FD_89873 | JGI IMG/M metagenome (GOLD analysis project Ga0123357, IMG submission 89873) | Embiratermes neotenicus P4 segment gut microbial communities from Petit-Saut dam, French Guiana - Emb289 P4 | ecosystem: Host-associated > Arthropoda: Insects > Digestive system > Gut ... | reverse complement strand
GACATTTTGCTTGCACTTCTCATTCTTATTACATAAATTTGTACCGATTTTTAATTTAAACAAAACAAATTTAACTATGGAAACTTTATTGCATTATGTGTGGAAACACAAACTGTATGAGCCAACGGAATTGCTGACCGAAGAAGGCGTCCCATTCGAAATTATTGACCCCGGAATGTATAATTCAAACGCAGGACCTGATTTTTTCAATGCCAAAATCCGCATGGAAGGAAAAACATGGGCGGGAAATATCGAAATTCATACCGCGTCTTCCGATTGGTATAATCATCAACACGAAAAGGACAAAGCGTATAACTCCGTCATCTTGCATGTAGCGGAAACTGTTGATGCTACCGAAATATACGATTCGACAGGGCGGCTTGTTCCCCAATGGAGGATTAAAATTCCTGAACGTATCAGGGATAATTATTCCTTTTTGCTAAATGCTGACGCTACAATTCCATGCTTGGGAAAAATTTCGGATATCCCTGAAGTTTATCTGAGCGATTGGAAGAATGCGTTGTTAGTTCAACGGTTAGAGCGAAGAACCAACGCTTTGTTTCAATTGCTCGATGAATATAAAAATGATTGGAATGAGCTGTTTTACATTACTTTGTCGCGCAATTTCGGATTCGGAATCAACAACGACGCTTTCGAACGGTTGGCAAAAAGTTTGCCTCTGCGCATTATTCAAAAACATCAAAATTCGATTACTCAAACAGAGGCTTTATTTTTAGGACAAGCCGGTCTCTTAGCGGATGTTGAATCGGAAGACGCCTATTTTCAGGAGCTTCAAAAAGAATACGCTTTCCTGCGGAAGAAATACGATTTAATTCCTCTTGAATCGCATATTTTCAAGAGTTTACGAGTACGCCCCAGTAATTTTCCGCATATTAAAATCGTCCAGCTTGCCGGTATAATCCGAAAAAAGCAAGGTTTATTTTCCAATGTATTAGCCCTTTCGGAATTGGAATCTTTTTATTCGATTTTTATTTCCGAAACAGCCGAATATTGGCTGACACATTATCATTTTGAAAAGACTTCCGTCAAACAGACGAAAAATCTGGGCTTATCCGCTATTCAACTGTTAGTAATCAACACTGTGGTTCCGGTGTTTTTCGCTTATGGTAAAAAGAAAAATCTGGAAGTTTATCCCGAGCGCGCCGTCCGGTTTTTAGAATTGCTGAAACCGGAAAATAATTCGATCATTACGCTGTTTTCGCGTGCGGGAATACAAATCCGAAACGCCTGCGATTCACAAGCGCTGATTGAACTTAAACGTGAATATTGCGAGCAAAAAAAATGTATTTATTGCCGGATCGGACATCAGTTGCTTGCAAAAAAATCAACGGTTAGCGGTTAGTCGTGTTCGGAAGTATTAAAAGTTACAGTAATAGCTTTCGCTCACTTAATTAATTGATTAATATACATTTCCAAATTAGTGTAATTCCCGTTCAACGTATAAAGCTTTGCATCCTGCGGATTTTTAGGATTTAATTTGTTGGCTTTTTCCCAATCATCCGGCATACCGTCTCCATCCGAATCGATATATGGTTTTCCGGAGTCCATTACCGGCTGACCATTCACTTCATTTTCGGTTCTGATAATTTTTCCTTCTTGTCCTAATGATTTCAGTTGGTCGATCAAGCGGTTATCAATTACATCCCGTTTCAGATAAGCGCCCGCTTTTTCAGCTACAGTGTTATAAGCGTCTGCTGCGCTTTCCAATGGAACCATAAATTGTTCTCCAAAATTTAAATCTTTCATCAAAGTTGCTTTTTCCTTTATGAAATCATCATCTGTAACTGATATTCCATCCAAAATTCCATTTTTATTTAAATCAATCAGATTTCCTTTATGAAAAACATGATCGGTTTCGGAAAACATTGATAGAAAATGGTCGGAGGAAGACGGTCCTGCAATAAAGTAATTATTGATAATATCCTGATAGTGATTGGCTGCAGAATGTCCGCCTACAAAACCGGATCCGCCCCAATTATAAATTACATTATTAAAAAACTGTATTCCGGCTTTTGCTTTAGGGTTTCTACTTTGATTATCAATCCATAAGCAATGGTGTATTGTGATGGAGTCCGGATTTTCCAACAAGGCGCCGAAACATTGCGGGTCAATTGATTCTCCAAAAATACAATATTGGAATGTTATTCTCCTGGTATTTTTTACGTGCAAATTATCCCACCTGCCCCACTGAACAGAAACATGATCAAAAATCGCATCTTCCAGATCATCGGCGACTAAGACGCAAGACCCTCGCGCCATGCCTATACTTCCATGAAGCCGGATGTGACGGACAATTGTATTTGAAGAAAAAGAAATGCCGTGTCCATAAATTGTAATTCCATCCCCGGGAGCGGTTTGCCCTGCAATTGTAATATTTTCCGCCACCTTCACTCTGTCTTCCAATTTAATAACGCCTCCCAGATTGAAAACGACAGTTCGGTTAGGTTTACTTACTGCGTCTCTGAATGATCCAGTTCCGGAATCATTTAGATTGGTAACGACATAAACATCGCCCGCTCTTCCGCCTGTAGCATATTTTCCAAATCCTTCCGCTCCCGGAAATGCAGGAGTTTTTTGTGTTTTCTCTATGGTTTTTGGTTGACAATAAGCAATTTGCACTAATAAACAAATCAAAGAAACAGACAGTGTGAATTTTAGTTTTTTCTTTGTAATCATATTTTACAAGGTAATTTATTCCAAATTCCGTTTTATAAACCAATTATCAGGATCCATCAACTTGGCGCGTATTGCGGCTCTGTATTCTTCCGGATATTTTGCGCTTATCCTGTCGGCGACAATTTCGGGTTTATTCCAACGCTTGGCGATACGAACCATTGTATAGTATGCGCGGGCTTCGGCTGCCGATTCCAAACAAGTCTCTTCTATAAGCAAAGAATCCATGTATTGTTGCTTATATTCAAGGTCTTCGCCTGCCGCTGCCGCATTTTTCAAAAAGGTTTCTCCAAGTCTTTTCAAGCCGACTCGTCCCCTGATGCCCTGGCACGATCCGTCGCTGTTTGAACTGTACAAAGTTACGGGGAAATCGCTGAGTTTAGCAACGACATTGCCTTGAGCGTCTAATCTGTCAATAAATTTACCTTCGGTGGGACTGTAATAAGATTCAATTCCACCATCAAATAAATAGGTCGATTCATACAGTTCGCCCAACTGAATCATGGCTTCCACCAGCATGAAGTGGATGTCCGGCGCTCTGTAAAGACCGATAAGCGGTTCATTTCTGTATAAATTATCGGGATAAAAAGTACGGGTATATTTATAAATCGTCCATTCGCCGTTTATTTGCTTGAAGGTACATCCATTTCCTCTGTATGTATCTCCCATTCCCCCGCCTTCTGTTATTTGAGTATTGAAGCGATCCATGGCAGCCTGCGACGGGCGCAACAAATAATGAGAGCCGGCGTCGTTTGAGAAATAATCAATCAAATGATTGGTTTCATTTAATTCGTAGCTGTAGGGCAGTGAACAAACATATTCCATGCGCCATTTGCTTTTCCCGTAAGGGTCTCCGAACAAATCGACCCATTCGCCTTTCCATTCGCTTTTTGTGATTTGAAAACTTGGCTTGGTGTCGCTGTCTGCCGCTCCGGAACGAAGCACGGCAAAACCATGGTCTATCACTTGCTGGTATTGACCGGCATACAAATAGAGTTCGGTCAGGAGGCAATCTGCCGTAGGACAAATACGGTTCCATTGCAAATCCGAGCTTTTTAGGATGTCTGTCCATCTAACATCCTGTTTGCCGTCAACTTTATGTCCATTTACAGTCGTTCCGTTTTCAATCAAATCAATACATTTCTGAATCAGTTCATCAAATTTTAGTGTCGGATAGGAAGCGGAAGCGTCGTATTCGGTTATTGTATTATCCATCCAGACAGCTTCGCCGTAAATTTTTGCCAGCATCAGATACGCCCAGCATTTGTAGCGAACGGCGCCGGAAAGTATCGCGTCAAATGTAGCTTTATCAAGCACATTCGGATTTTTATCATAAAAACCGACTGCATGAGATAAAAAGTCGTTCACATTCAACACAACTTCATAAAAACCCAAGGGATCGGCAAATTTATTTCTTCCATCTTCCCTGTAGTAATATAAATCAAGGATGTCGTTGCTTGCATTTTGTGTTGGTTCCAATAAATCGCCTCTGATTCCTTCCAAGAAAATTGCCTGATCTGCAACAGCTTGCATTTTAGCAGCCATTCCCCAATAACCGCCGTATAGTTCCGACAAATTAGTAGGATAATCTTCTTCCATCAAAACGTCATTCGATCCGGCATTGAAAAAATCATGACAGGAAAACAGGGTTAATCCCAAAAACAAGGATACTGCTATTACGATATATTTCATTTGTTTCATTCTATTTATCTTCAATTAAAACTGTAAATTAACGCCAAATTTAACATTCATCGGATGAGGAACTTTTCCATAATCGAATCCCTGTAACATTGAACTGTAGGAATATGAAAATTCCGGATCCAATCCCAAATATTTAGTTAATGTGAATAAATTTTCTCCGCTTATATAGAAAGTACCGCCTCTCAAAAACGGGATAAAGCCTTTCCCGAAATTATAGCTTAATGTTAATTCTTTCAGCTTAATAAAGGAAGCGTCTTCTATATATCTGTCGGAGAAACGGTTATTTTCCATTGGGTCGCCATATATCGCGCGAGGCATATCGGTAACCTGTCCGTCGTATCTCCATCTCCGGTTTACGGAAGTCAGCTTGTTTTCAAAATTATTCATTGATTCAAATTCTCTTCTCACTGCATTGTAAGCTTTATTTCCGTAGCTATATCCGAAGTTAGCCGTTAAAGTGAATTTTTTTAATCCGAAAGAAGCGTAGAAACGTCCGAAAAAGTCGGGGTCTGCCTTTCCCAATATCACTCTATCGGAAGGACTGATATAATTATTTGAATTATCCACATTTACGAAATGAACATCGCCCGCGTTAAACGGAACGCCGGCATAATTCGTTAATCCGGCGGCATTGGCGTCGGCTTGAGAAGCAAAAATGCCGTCGGTTTTGTATCCATAAAAACTGTAGGCAGATTCTCCTTCTCTGTTAATCAATGTTGAACCGTCGTCAAAATCAATGGTTTGATCTCCCTGTCCGCCCATACTTAAGATTTTATTTTTATTGACGGAAAAAGTCCCTCCAAGCAAAGCCGAGAAATTTTTATTTTTGAATAAATAAGCCTGTAATCCTATTTCAATTCCTCTGTTTTGAATTTTTACGGCATTATCATAGATACTTTCCGTACCGTAATATGCGTCTATCAACTTTTCTATAATCAGATTGCTTGATACGTTATTGTAAACGTCAACCGTCAGATCAACCGCATTTTTGAATACGGAAAGGTCTAATCCGAGGTTGGCAGAGGATGTTTTTTCCGGCGTAATTCTGCCATTGGAAATTCCAGTACGCACAAGCCCCGACTGCCCGCGAAAGGTATTGGTTTGATAAGAATAGCGGCTTAAAATGGAAGAGTAAGCGCTATTTCCCATTATTGAAAAATCGCCTCTTAACGTCAAACGATTCAACCATTTAGCATCTCTCAGTCCGGATAAATTCTTGAGAAACAAAGCGACATTGGCTGCCGGATAGAAATAGTAGCGGCTGGCATCAGGACCTGAAGAAGAAGCGGCGTCATAAGCAACGGTTACGCCGGCAGAAGCCAATTGATTGTAGGTATAAGATACATAAGCGTAGAAATTCGTCCAATTCCATTTGTTGAGGTATCCGTAAAAAATTCTGCCGTCCGTTTGAACATCTTTCAGGTTCTGATAGAAGTCAGACACCGTGTTGCGTCCTTCGCCGGAATCATATTCGCTTTTAGTCGTTAAAGCCTGCCATCCCAATGATGCGCTTACATCGTGAATGCTATTGAATTTCTTTTTCCATGAAGTATTTAAGTTATAATACATGTTGAATGTTTCCAAGATACCCATGCGTTTGGTATTGTCTGCCAAACCGCCTGAAAGCGGCATAATTGCCTGAGCGTCCTTGCCGGGGAAAAAAGCTTCCGACCGGTTGTAATTATAAAACAAACCGACTATTCCGGAAAATTGCCAGTCGGGATTCACATGATAATTCAACCCGCCGTTGAATACGATATCATACATTTGGGATTTAATATCTACTGAGTTTACAATAGCCAGCGGATTACTCACCGCGTTGTTTTCTTCCACATTCCCGTTTTCATCTTTAATTTTTGCAAAAATGGGTAATTGCCGGCTAAAGTCATCTTCCTGATAAGGACCGAATATAGGCGCTTTTGCAACAGCCGCCAAAACGGGATTTGTTTCTTTAATCATCCCTTGCTCTTGCAATTTATTGTTCATATACGCCATAGATATGGATGTAAAAAAGTCCATCTTCTTGGAAATATTAACATTGGCATTTAAACGCATGTGGTAGCGGCTAAAATCCGTACCTTTAAGAGCGCCTTCCTGATTTAAATATCCCAAAGACAGGTCGTACTTGGCAACGGCGTCTCCTCCCTTGACTTTCAAAACGTTGTCGGTTACGAATGCCGTATTGTAAATCATATCCTGCCAGTCGGTGTTGTGGTTGTACAAAAATTTATAATAATAGGAAGGATCGTCTTTTAAGTAAGGAAACAAGTTTAATACCACTCCCTGGTCGGGATATTTTGTCAGTGCAATATCAGCAATGTAACTTTTGTAGTCATCCGGATTCATTACCGGATATTTCGACTGGTTATATGCAAGACCATATTGCCCCGTAAACTCAACGCGCGTTTCAAGATCGGCTGCGGTTTCGGTTTCTATCAGAATAACGCCGGCAGATCCCAGCGAACCGTAAACAGCGGCATCCGCGCCTCTCAGGTAAGTTACATTTTGAATGTCGTTTGGGTTTAAAGAATTTAATATTCCCTGAGAATAGCCTCCAACGACATGCGAAAGATTCATATCGGGGAAATACGGGACATTGTCTATCACAATCAGCGGAGATGAGTTTCCAATAAAAGAATTGACGCCTCGCGCATTGAAATAGGCGCCTTCGCCCGGCATTCCGCTTTTATCCATAGTGCGGAGACCGGGGAGCGCATTATTAATAGCTTGTTCTACAGTAATGCTGCCGGTCGTAAATCCGGTTTTTCCTATGCTGTTGGCAGCGGTCGCTTTTGTATTCACATTCTCTATCCGGAAAGGTCTCAACAATTCCTCCGTATAATTGTATTTATTTTCTGCCACCATGCAAAATTCGATATAATTTCTGCCGGATATGAGTTGCCTTGACACATAATAACCGGCAGCCCAACATTCTATTTCTCCGGACAATTCGTTTATTTCTACTTTAAACGTTCCGGTACTGTCGGTATGTACCGTTTTTTCGGTTCCGGGAAAGGATATTACGGCATCTGTTATTACTTTAGACTCAAGTGAAACGACTTTTCCACTCAAGATATGAGCGCTTTGAGAATAGGCAACTTGTATGCAAAAAAATGAATAACAAGTAATTATGCTTAATATTATACTGTATTTTTTCATGTAAAAAACATTTTACTTTTATCAATAATTATTTTCTGTCGGCGCCAACGCCCAGTGGTAGATCTGCAAAACTTTTGATCCTCCAACGGTTTCCGGACGATTGTATTTGACTTTGACTTTAAACGTATTCATTTCAGGACCTTCTACAATCACAGTTCCAACCTGTCCGCCCAATCCGTCCCATTTACTGATTTTCGGGTCGGTGTTAGTCACGCGGTCATAATTCCACGGACTTGAATCGGAAACCTTAACTTCCGTATTGAGAGGCTCTGCATCCGGTAGAATCGGTTGATCGCCGCTGTGGAAATAGATATCCACGTATGGATGTCCTTTACTGCGGAATCCCATGTAAAAACGGTATTCTCCGGGAGGAACTTTCATTAAAGTCGCTTCTCCTGTCAGGGGATTGTAATCTATCGGGAAAAATTCAACCGAAAATTCGCCGTCATCGTTTACATCTCCTTTTGCCTGCATACACCAATAAAAAGTTACGGGAACTCCGAAATACGTTGCGCCGTCAGGAGTTGCGTCTCCTTTGAAAATATCATAAGAGGTTGCGCCTGTAAAGGTATAATATTCAGCTTGTTCGTCCGGAGTTAAATATTCAAAGTTATGAACAAGCGCTTTGATTCGGGTAATGATAACATTGTTCGGTATTTTAATTTTTGTAATATCATAAACAATGCCATTGCTGACCCAAACAGGATAGTCTGCGTCAATTTTCTGTACGTCGGTTCTCCAAACCTTTCCGAAACAGGATTTCAAATCCGTTGATTCTTCCGGATACGAGGTGAGTATTCCGTCATGAAAAATCGCCTGTTTTATCCAGTTAATCGCCAGCAAAGTATCTTCAAGGGCGAATTGTTTTCCCATCATCTGGTATTGCGATTCTAAATCGCCAAAACAGGACTCGATAACCTTGTTGCTGGGTATAAACATGGTATATTGTTTATATCCGCTATAAATATCGGCATTGTCAAACATGGGATTCGTTACGTAGAACACCGAATCATAGATTTGATTTCCGCTGCCGTCAACTCCGATTGGACGGCTGTTGGCTTTATCGAAAACATTTTTACTGTAGTACAAAATAGAATCGCGAATAATGGAATAATCGTCTCCCAAATTCTGAATGTAGTCGTACATACTTGCCAAGGGCAATAATAATTCCGATATTTCATTCACAACGCCGTTTTTAAATCGGGTGGAATTTAGAATTTTAACGCCGTTTACATAAAAATCTTCCCCTCTGCTGGATATGGATAAATAAACCTTGTTCAAACCGGGTATTCTCAGTCCGTTTTTCAACTCGGTTTTGCCATAAGACAGATAGGTCAAATGATAGCCGACTAAGGATGTATCGGTTGTATTTAAATAAAGCGGGTCAAAATTTTCATTTTTTACAGCCCAAACCGTAATAAATTGATTTCTACCCAATTCTTCCGCCCATCCTGTTGACTTCAATGTGTTGTAAAAATCAGAATATTCTTTACCGTCTGCGCTTTCGAAAAATTCTTTTAATGTCAATGGAGATACGGCTTCATTCGGATCGCCTTTCCCCTCGTAATAATTCTTCCAGTCATTTGTACATGATGTCCAAACGAGAGTACTTAATATCAGTAAAAAAAATAACTTTTTCATAATGCTTGATGTTATGATGTTTATTTGTATTAATTAGCAGGAATAAATTCCACATAATCCAATGTGATTGATTGAGTATCGGTTTGAATAAATCGCACCGTATGCGATGTCGTTTCAGCAAAAGCAATCGTACCGATAGTTGATTTATAGATTTGCGGCGTAGTAGTAGAAACTCCGTTTACGGCTACTTCTCCGCCCAAATAATTACCGTCCACAACAGTCAAAAACTTACCGTCTTTCGTTGTTTTATTGACGCTATAATGATTCACTTTTACCAAATAGGTTCCTTTTACAATAACGGGAGTTTGCATCTCAATCCATCCGTAAAGTCCTAAATTAAGATTAAGCGCATCGTTATTCACGAAGTCATACTGAAGAACAAGGTCGTTGTAAACGGTATATTGAACCGCGTTTACTCTTTCAGCAGGTACTGTTTGCCATTGGTAGCAATTCAAAGTATCCGTCAATGCAAATGATTGATTAACTCTGTTGCTGTTATCCGGTTTCCTGTAAAAAGTGATAATGCTTGAAAGTTGAGAATAATCGGTTAATTCCCACACCACATTTGCCTGTTCGGGAGTAGTTACGGGCATAATATTATCAACAACATGGATAATTCCGTTTTTAGCGTTGATATTTGATTCTGTTATAGAAACTCCCGTCCCTGTTTGCTTATCGTAATTAATAAATAAAGTTGTGCCAACCATCGAGACATTGATTAATTGCGATGCAGCCGAAGGAGCTATATTTTTACTTGTAACTCCGGCAGGGAAAGTCGATAACGTATTATAATCGGTTTGCTGCAGAAGTATATGATAACCAAGATAAAGCCGCAAGTAGTCCAATGGATCGGAGTAACTGTAGCCGGAAGTATTCTTCAGCAATTCAATCAACTGATCGCAACTTCCGACTCCATTCCGGCGATAGACGTCGTCAGGAACGGCAAACAAAGTTTTTTTAGCCTTTGAACCGGGTACGGTTTGCAACGTAGCAACATAACCTGTTCTTTGAATGGCTTCAGCCATGATGGTATAATTTCCCAAATTATTGATTTTATCCCAAATCGACTCTGTCACAGGAATCAATACATCGTCAATCGCATGAAGCACTCCGTTGGTTACGGTAATATCCACTTCATTGATGCGGGAAGCGCCATTCACATAAATTGCGTTCAATCCGCCTTCTCTTATTTCGATGGACAGATAGTCGCCGGTAGCGGTGGTATCTGGAATCAATCCGTCAACAAACTTAGCCTGAGGATATACATGTCCTGCAATGGTGTGGTATTTGACCAGCAATTGGGCTTCGTCCACTGGAATATCATCGACCGAAGCATATCCTTTGGCTTGCAGATAGCGGTTGACGCCGTCGTTTACCGGAACAAAAGCCGTATAAGACGCATTTAAATTCATTGTATTGAACATATCTGCATGTTTTAACAGTTCCACCCATTCGGAAAATTTTTCCGGTTCGGATTCCAACAGCGTAGCAATCGGGCTTCCGTCTGTAGCAGGCGCTATGTTCCCTTGATATGGATCTCTGCAGGATACGCCAATCAGCAACGAAAAAAGAAATATTATTATAGCTATTTTTTTCATACAAAAACCTGTTTTTTTATATAATCAATTTCCAAAAGTTGCATAATATGGATTTTGTACCAACAACTTATTTGCAACTATTTCATCTTTATAAATCGGCAAATAATGAGCGTTCGGATCTGCCAATTTAGCTCTTGCAATAGAGAGATATCCTGGGCTGATTGCTTCCAGCACACGGTCTATCATTTTTTCCTTGTATTGATAATCGTGCCGGCGAGCGACTCTTAACAAGTCGAACCAGCGTTTTCCCTCGCCCAAAAATTCACGCGCTCTTTCGTCCAGCAGCAAATCCAGCATATCAGCTTCATTTTGCGGGGCGGTAAGCGTTTCGATAATCCCAGCCCTTTGCCTTATTTGCGCTATCAGATTAGTAGCGGATTCGTAATCGCCTTTCATAATATAAGCTTCTGCCTCCATCAAATAAATATCAGCCATACGATAAATAATGAAATTCTGGTCGCTTTCGGTAGTTGCATTCCTTGTGGCAGGCTCTATATATCCAAAATTATAACCTAAATATTTCCATATACGTCCTATCCCGTCAAAACTTGCTCCATTTCCTCTGATGTCGCCCATCAATGCAGTTTCGTTGAATAACATTACTTCGGACTGTGAAACTCCATACAATTGTCCCGACTGGGCGGTTTTGCCTCCGAACCAAGTGATAAAGTCGTTGGTTTGTTTATTTTTAGTGTAGCTGAATTGTATTTCAAAGATACCCTCGTCGGAATTGCCGGGGTAAAAAATTGAATACCATTCATCTTTAGTGACTAACCGTAATTTCGTTCCGGAATTCATTACCCGGTTGCAGGCATTGATACAGCTTTGATAATCATCCTGCGCATCGTCGCCCCGCCACAAATAAACATCCGCCAGCAGCGCATATATCGACCACATTGTAGCCCGTCCTTTGGTATTCATCGGATTCGTATCATCTGTTTCCGGATAAAATGTTTTTGCGGATGGTAGAGCGGCTTTCAAATCCGAAATGATTTGGTTGATGACTGTCGCTTCATCCGATTTTTCTATCTGAACCGGTTTTGTATCTTCTACATAAGGCTCCAGAATCAGGGGAACTTCCTTGTATATTCTTACTAAATAGAAATAAGACAAAGCGCGCAGGAAGTATGCTTCGGAGAAATAACCGTTCATTTCTTCGAGGGTAAAAGAAGGGTCAACCTCTCTGACGGAAGGCGAATATTTCAATACGGAATTTGCCATTCCGATTACCTTATATAAATTTGCCCATGAAGCATACATATTGGTAGGATCAATATCTTCATTCCTGATTTTTTGAGCGGCTTTGATATTATCGCTTGAAGTTGAGTTGACAATATCAACGCATTCGCCGCGCATTTCGCCCCAGATAAACAACGATTGGTCTTTGATACATTCCCTCAGTTTTACGTATCCTGCGGCGGTGACAGATTCTACATCCTGCTTAGATTGCCAGTATTGAGCTGTGGTTTGCGCATTGTCGGGATATAGCGTCAGCCAGTTGTTGCAGGAAACAAAGCCTGTAAACGACAATGCGATAACTAAATATATTTTTATTCTCTTCATAATCAATTCTTATTAAAAACCGATGGCTATTCCGAACGCACCCCTTATACCTTTTGGCGTGTTAGAGCCATCTTTTGCTATCATATATATAACCGATTTATAATCAGTTCCCATCGTTACTTCCGGATCCTGACCCGTATAGTTTGTCCATGTCATTAAATCATATCCTGTACAATACACGTCAAATTTCGATACCTGAAATTTTTTCAATACGGCTCGAGGCATGGAAAATTTCAATGTCAGGGTTTTCAAACGAAGGAAAGAGGCGTCTTCAACAAACCGGTCGGAACCTAAATAGTTATACCCTTTGTTGTACAAAGCTCTTGGAATATCGGTGACATCTCCTTCGTTTCTCCAGCGAGACAATACGGCAACGCTTTGATTGGAGGTGCCTCTCATATTTTCCGTACTGATTCTTGTTGCATTGATTACTTTCTGTCCTGCGCGTCCATGTAAAAATACGTTTAACGACCAGGCTTTGTATCTAACGGTAAGCCCCGCTCCACCTTCAAACAAAGGCATGGAGTTTCCGAGATAAACAATATCATTTTCATTGATAACTCCGTCGCCGTTAATATCCTGATATTTGGCGTCGCCGGGGTACACTAACTGATCGTTGTTTTTCATTTTTACATTATTCCCATTGATATCTTTGATTAGATTTCCATTCAAATCTTTGGCATACGTATCCGCTTCATTTTGATAAACGCCTTTATATTTGTAGCCATAGAAAGAACCTAACGGGTCGCCCACCTTGACGCTATAAGCATAATTGCCGTTACCGAAATCATAACGGTAAGTATTAACGTTATCCGGCATTTCCAATACTTTATTTATGTTTTGGGAAATATTAAAATTCGCCGATATAAACCAGTTTTTTGTTTTATACAAGTCATAGTCGATACGAAATTCCCATCCGTTGTTCGACATTTTTCCGGAGTTATAGTAATTAATGGTTGAATAACCGGAGGTTGAGGGTATGGTAACTCCTTTTTGCAACATGTTGGAAGTTACTTTGGTATATAAATCTACGGTTATTCTCATTTTGCTTTTCAGCAATTCTGCGTCAAAGCCGAGGTTGTTTGTGGTGACCGTTTCCCATTTCAGGCTGTTTAATTGCATTTGAGAAGGTTCAACAGCCGACAGGTCGATGTATCCGGGGTTGATTGATTTGAAAATGCCAATATAACCATACGAACTTGAAGGAGCATTTCCACTCTGTCCCCAGCTATACCTCATTTTAAAAAAACTTAGCCATTTTTCCTGTTTCTTCAGGAATGGTTCTTCGGTAGCAATCCAGCCTACTCCTACGGAAGAGAAAGGCGCCCAGCGATTATTTGACCCCATGGCTGAGTTGGCTTCGTATCTGTATGTCCCGTTGACTAAGTAACGATCTTTAAAAGAATATTGCGCGCTTCCGAAAATTCTAAAGTTGCGCATTTCGCTTGTTCCCGATTCCATATTCAGAATATTGCCTCCGGCGCTCGGATCGGAATTTTTTGCAGAAGCAAGACCATCGACATCGCTTCCGTAATTTGAATTAACCGATTGTTCGGTTTGCATGGAAAGGGCAAATACCAATTTATGGACTTGATTAATATATTTAATATAATTCAATCTGTTTTCAGTATTCAAATAGAAATTATCGGATACATTATCCGAGCCTTCATTATAATATCTTTCCGTATGATCCAATCCCGTAACGCTTTGAGGCAGAAATCTCCTGTTTCGGGTCTTTTTAAGATCTAACCCGACAATTCCATTGTAGTCAAATCCCTGTGAAAAATTATAATGCAACTTGAAATTAAATCTGCCTTCCGTAGCGGAAGTGTTGTTGATCGCTTCGTTTACGACTGCAACCGGATTATACGAACCGCTCAGTTTATTGCTCGACAAATCATCAACGTTGATTTGTCCCTGAAAATTAGTGCGGGGCGTGAAATATTTATTGGTTCTGTCGCCGTTTTCATCTATAAAATACGGACTCATATTGGGCATTTTCGTAAAGGCTTGTCCTCGCGGATTATCCCAATTCGCGTCTCTTCCCGAATTGGTGAACGAAAATTCGGTTGTGACATCCAATTTAGTAGAGAAATGATAGGTAACATTCATTAACGTCGAAAAGCGGTTGAAAGCGGTTCCTTTGGTAGTTCCCGTTTCATTCAGATAATCTAAGGATACGCGGTAGGTTGCCTTATCGCCGCCGCCCATCATTGAAAAGTTGGCTTCGGAAGAGTTGCTGGGTTGGGTTATTTCCTTCAACCAGTTGGTTTCCTGATTGTATTCTTTGAAATACAAATAGTCGGGCTGGTATCCGATTTCCGGCGTGTTGAAAAGCAAATTCATCAGGTCTCTGCTTCCCGAACTGTTAGCTCCCAGATCATTAATCGAGTTCCACATTTCATCCTGCATCAAAGCTACGTATTGCGAAGCTTTTAACATTGGAATCGTATTTCTTTCCTTTCCATATTCATATTTCAGATTTACGTTGAAAGAAGTTTTTCCAGCCCTTCCTTTCTTCGTATTAATCAGCAAAACTCCATTGGCGCCTTTTGATCCCCAGATAGCTGTTGCAGAGGCGTCTTTCAATACTTCAATGGATTCGATGTCGGAAGGCGGGATATTTACCAGCGCTCCAAAATCTTCCATATCAGCCGTAGCAAAGGAAAAGTCGTCGTTGATGGTCGTTTGGTATGGAATCCCGTCAACAACAATCAGCGGCTCGTTTGAAGCATTCAGGGATGAAGTGCCTCGAATACGGATAGAGCTGGAAGAGCCGGGTTCTGCGCCTACCAAAATATCCACGTTAGACAAACGACCCTGTAAAGCGTCTTCGATTGAAGTTACGGGGGCGTTTTCAACAATCTCGCCCATTGCAATCTTCTGCGTAGAGGAAACAAGTTCGCGTTGCGTTAATCCTTGCGTATTTCTCTCAACGGCTTTCGCAGTAACCTCGACGCTCTCCAGCATATAAGTATCTTCTTCCAAGCTTGCGTCATAAGTAGCTTGCCCTGTATATTTTACTTTCACCGTTTTGTATCCGATCAATGAAAAAACCAAAGTCAGATTGTTTTCCTTAGGAACGCTGAATTTATAGTCGCCATCAACGCCTGTCATCGTGCCGCCTAATGAACGGTTGGATTGATTTTGAACATAAACGCTTGCTCCAACCAATGCTTCGCCGGTTTTCTTATCTTTAACGAAACCGGTTATTACCTGAGCGTTTGCCGCAGAAAAGGAGGCAACGCATAAACATATCAGTATTAATCGAAAAATTCTCATGCTATATTAATTTCTTTTTCAATTATTCAAAATTTAACATCCCGTCAATCAAATAAGCGGCTCCATCCGAGTAGATATGTGGAAATACGCCTATTACATTTACTATATTACCTTTTTCATCCTGTACTTGCAGGTTATTGCCCGTATCAATAAGCGTCAGTTTATAGGGAGTCTGCGTACTTGGATTAAACAAGTAAGTAGTAAGCGTTTTTGAACTGCCGTCTCCCGGGAAAGGATAATCAACCAATCCGCTTGTATTTACATTTACAAAAAGATACCTGATCTGTTTTTCCATATCCTGTTGGGAAACAGGCAATGTTCCTGCGCCTGAAGCTGCATCTATTGCGGCGGCAGACGGAATAAATACAATGAAACGATCTGAAAGCAGGAAGTTGAATGGAGGAATCGAGGTCGCAATTTTCGATACGTCAAGCATATTAGTCCTGAACGATTTGAAGTCTTCCGGCGTATTTTTTGTAATCTGATCTTTGAAAGCGGATTCATCAGGCAAAAGAGCCATTGTTGCATCGTCGCCGCTCACATCGTAGCTTTCTCCGTTATAAGCGGTATATACTTTATTGATATACCCCGGCTTATCATTTACGCCTTCGCTGTAGTTGTTGTACAGGTTGGTTGAATAAATTTTTGAATCGTCAACCTCCAACAGATACTGGTAGGGAAGCAAGGTCTTATATACTTTTTGATTTCCTATTTTGGTAACCAACCGCGTTGCAATGTGATTGGATACAAACATGCTTTGCCGGCTTGCACTCAACGGGAGGTATCCGTTATCGCCGTTGATTTGAATTTGCTGTTGTCCGAATTGATTGGGATTGACATCGACATATATCAAATCATTTCCTGCAATCGTTGTATTGAGGATTAAATCATCCGTAGGCATAAACAGCGTAAACGTCATATCTTTCGACATCAAAGGCTGTATTAAATCGGAGTTATCCATCATCAACAAAAACATGGAGTATTTGGGGTCTTGAAAAATCGGAGCGGTAACGCTTTGAAACATATCCGGAATCATCATGTTTTTCAGCCCGTATAATGTTCCGTTTGAGCACATCTGCCTCAAATCGGTTTGCTGCGGGTCGAAATCAATCGCGGTTCCAAATACCGTCTTTACTTTTCCCTGCGTAATCCATTCCGGGAAAACAATATCTCCGGAATAGACATGATTGTACAGCAGATACATTACAGGTAAGAAAGGAACTTTATCAATAGAAGTATAATAGTTTCCCCAAAATGAATTGAAAAAGTTTTGTAACGATTCATTTTCAGGAGCATACACGCTATAAGTATCCCGCGCCAACAGGTCTAATCTTGAATAATCAGGAGCGCCCGCCATTTCTCCGTTATAAGTCCATTCGGATGCTATTGCAGGTAAATTGAAGAAATATTCCAAATAATAATCCGGACCATAATTGTTTATTATGTCATCATTCTGTTCAAAACTGACAAAACGCATATACATACTAAGGAAAATACTGTAATTGGGCGAATCTTTCAACTTCGTATAAATGGTTTCCAAGGGATCTAAAACTTTATCGACAGTGTAAATATATCCGTTATCCGTCACGATAGCATATTCGGTTACGCTTGCATTGGAAATATTGAAACCGCCATCATCGCCCGTCCAAGTCGAATTGGGATAAAAATATTCATAATTGCTCTTGGCGTCTATTCCTAAAGATTGAAAAGTATAAGAAGACAGTACCGGTACAAAGCGTTCTTTGTGAAATACCTCGCGACTCACGGGACCTCCTTCGCGCATAGTGTTGTCTTCTTCAATTGAAACGGGATCATTGCTGTTTGTCCTGAATTTATAGTACAAACCTGCCGTTGCCGATGAATTATCATTGGTGGAAGTTCTTCCTTCCGGACGGTAATTCGCCAGCATATCCTTGCTGAAAGAATAGTACAGCAGATGAAATGTGATCACTTTTTTCAACTCAATATCGGGAACATCATTTATCGAAGCATATCCTTTCTGAGATAACCATGTATTGAATGCTTCATCATCAGGGGCGACAACTGTGATAATCCCTTTTCCTTCAAGCATACTTTTATAGCCGGTCTTATCCACAGCCTGAAGAAAAAGGGTATAGTTTCCTCTCGCTTCAAGCACCTGCCAGGCGCTACCTTTCAGCCAATCCGGAATTTTGTAATACTCATCCATTTTTTGTTGACAGGAAAAAAGAAACGTCACAAAAAACAGAAAGCACACTTGAAGCCATGCCCTATTCAGTTTGATTCGATTTTTCATTTACAAATTTTGTTTTATATTATAGATTAGACATTTATTTATTTTTGTAATCCTTTTTGCTATGCAGATTTTAATAAATTTTTACTTTGTTTAATATTTTTTGCAAATGTAATGAGCTTAGATAAATTATGAAATAGACTTTTTGACGTTTACATGTATTTTTGTACAAGCTCACACGTTTTAACACTTGTACAAAAATACAGCAATTTGAATACAAATCTATTCCACAAAAGAATGTGATTGAATAATTTTGTACCATGAATAATAATGTGCAAATATATTAGGTTTATTTATGAAAAAAGTATTACTGTCTTTAATAATTTTGGCTGCAGCAGCTCTCTTCCCCGTATTAACCAATAGCCAGCAATTGGCTTTTCCGGGCGCTGAAGGATTCGGACGTTATGCGTTAGGCGCAAGGGCTGTTTCCGCCCCTGAAGTATATCATGTAACAAATTTGAATGATTCGGGTACAGGGTCGTTCAGGGACGCCGTAAGCAAATCGGGCAGAATTGTCGTATTTGACGTGAGCGGCGTTATCAAAATAAAATCCCGCATCGTATTTTCCAGTAATTCATATATTGCCGGACAAACGGCTCCCGGCGATGGCGTCATTCTGTATGGCAATGGCGTATCTTTCTCCGGAGCAAATAACGTAATTGTCCGCTATCTGCGCGTTTTCATGGGTAAAAGCGGCGATGCAGGTAAAGACGCGATTACGATAGCTAACGGATCAACAATGATTTTCGACCATGTATCGTCTCTTTGGGGATTGGATGAAAATTTTTCCGTTAACTGGGACAGTAAAGGTACCGAACCAACCGACATTACGATTCAGAATTGTATTATCGGTCAGGGAATTGAATCGCACTCCTGCGGAGGCTTGATTCAGACCAATGGGGGCGTTTCTATTCTCGGATGTTTATATATTGATAATAAAACCCGTAATCCGAAAGTAAAAGGATTAAATCAGTTCATTAACAATGTAGTATATAATTGGGGCAGCGGCGGCGGCTACATCATGGGCGATTCTTCAGGAGATTCATGGGCTTGGATTGAAGGAAACTATTTTATCAATGGACCTTCCAACAGCAGTGGCGCTTTTGTCCGCGCCAACACAAATTTCCAGATATTTTTTCAAAACAACATGATCGACGCAAACCGAGACGGGGTACTGAATGGTTCCATTGCAAACGCCAACGATTATGGCGCAACGGTTCGGGCAAGCTTGTCGGCGTTCACCAAACTGCCCAAATCGCACCCTGATATAGCCGGAGGTATTTTAACTCCTGAAGACGCTTTGACTAAAGTGATTGCAGGATGCGGCGCATCTCTCCCCGTTCGCACGGCGGTGGATGAATTTCTTGTTGATCAACTTCAAACGTATGGAAAACAAGGAATTACAATATCAAACGAAAGCGCAAACGGCATTTATCAAAATGTGGGAGTTGTGAGCGTCGGTTCAAAAGCTTTGGATTCGGACGGTGATGGTATTCCCGACTGGTGGGAAACTGCAAACGGACTTAATCCGAACAGCGCATCCGACGCTACCCAAAAGGCGGCTAACGGTTATCTGAATATTGAAAACTACATCAATAGCATCACAGGACCAACGAATCCTTATGTGCGTTGCGCTTCCAAGCTTGCAGCAACGGCAACGGATATAAGTTCAATTACTGTTTCGTGGAGAAACAATGCAACGGAAAGCGACGCTATTGTCGTTCAAAGATCGACCAATGGAACGAATTTTACAGATATTACAACATTGGCTGCCACAGCGACATCTTATCAAGACACAGGTTTGGATGAAGATACTCCGTATTATTACCGTTTGGTGACTAAAAAATCGGGATTAAGCGATTCGACTCCTTCCGAAGTTATCAAAGTGTCAACCACAGGAACTCCGCGTATTCCTTACGAAAGTTACAATCCTTCGCCGGCAATAGACGATACGACCCGCTTCTACACGCAAGTACCTTTCACATGGGACAACAATACAGGCTCGTGGTCGGGAAATGTTACATACGATCTCTATTTGGGAACTTCCGAAGATAATTTAACACGCAAAGCGAGTAATCTTTCCTCAACGGGATTTACGCTTGAAAATGCAGGATTAACCATGAAGGATACGTATTACTGGCGGGTTGACGCAAAAAATAATTTGGGAACAACTCAGGGTCCCGTGTGGAAATTTGTAGCCGGAACTTATTCTTTTGTTTCGAGTTACGCCGATATAGGCAGGGATTTCACAGGAACAGCCGGTTCGGGAAGCTCATCAAATGCAAAGTCGGGAACTCTTCTCAGCTCCACCACTTCATACACCATAAACAGCGGAAAAACAAATGAAGTAATTTTTTCGATAGGCGGAGGAGCGACAATGAATACCAATACTTCAAATGGCGTATATCAATCTTCCGGCAATTACGTTTTTATGTACCTGACATCCGATAACACACATTATATAGAAGGCAGGCTAACGGCTAACAGTAAGAATCAACTTTTTGCCAATATTAAATTTAACGGCACAAGTTCCGATTTGTCTAACGGTTCTTTAGCCGCAGTTTTGTTTTCCAATGTATATCCGTTCTCTACAACGTCTATTATCGGATATGAAGAAGTTGAACTACCTCCTGTCCGTAAGGGAGAAAATGCAATCACCGTAAATGCTTCGGTAGGCGCAAAATCATTCCGTATCTACCGCAAGGTGACAATTTCGCCCAATGCAAGCAATGAAGATACATACTATATCGGAGGTTCGTACAATACGATGGGTGGTTCGGGAAATTTGCGCATTGCATACGTTGGCGCTACGCTTGAATTGGTATCCGACGACGACACCGGAGAAAATGCAATACATAACCCTGCGGCAAATGCAAATAAGATTACATATTTCGACAATTGCGTTTATAATACGGAACAGGAGAATGTAATGATTTTCAACAGTATCGGCGTTCTTGTCCTGACATCAAAAGAAAGTCATATTGACGTTCAAAAATTACCTTCGGGATTTTATATTGCAAGGACTAAAACAAGTATATTGAAATTTACAAAATAATCCGGTTTTCCTTATTACTTTAAAAGCGTAACCGCCATTACGCCTATAATTACTTCGTTTGCAACGGCTTTCCACCGGATTGCCTGCAATTCTTTTTTATTGTCTAACGGAATGCCGAGAATAATTCCTGCGCCGCCATTAATTTCGCGTCCATATACTTCCTGCGGATTAATTTTCATTGCAGTTTCCATGTCCCGAGTCACAACGCCTGTTTTGAAAGCCACGCGGTAGGGGCGCGGCGCATTGATTTTGAACGCTAAACCGTCCGTATAAAAATCCTGCTCGATGGGATTCCACGTTTCAGGGTTTTGCAAAACTAATTCCGACTTTGTTCCATCTGTATAGTAAATGGCTACTGTTCCGTTGGTTACTCCGTATTGCATAGGATTGGTTGTGCCTGCCATCAGGAGAAAAGCGTATTGCGCCTTTCCGCTTAAAGCGCAGGATATGGAATCGGGATAATTGTCCCAAAGCGTAGCGAAGGCAATATTGTTTCCGCTGGAAGGCGTCCGGAACGGTATGCCGAAGGGCGTTTCAAATGTCCCGTCTTTTATCTTCGCCCGAAATCCCGCATCGTCAATATTGTATGCGAGTAGCGGATGGCACCACTCGCCAACGCCCTGAACCGGCGTTTCCATTGTTGTGTAGGGCGAACGCGGAGACATGTAGCGATTCTTGAAAATGTCGGTAACGCTTGCATTCAAAACCGTATCCATATTCACCTGAACATATTCTCCTTTTTCCGGTTTATCGAAGCCAGCCAATACGTTTCCGGAAAAATCCTGTTGTTTTTCTACTTGAGGTTCAGCCGGTTTCCACCAAGTCATTTGTCTCTGTTGCCGTCTGATAAAGGATTTTTCAACGCCTTTGGAGTTGGGTATAGCTGCCGCGATGACTTTTCCGCCCCATTCGATTTCAATCAGGTATTTTTCTGCAAAACCGCAGGGAATTTCAATCAAAGGCGCGTTGATTCCGTCTTTTAAATTCCACTCTACGCTTTTGCCGTTCACTTTCACAAAAACAATACTATCCTTCGGGGCATATATTAATAAATTGATTTCTAATTGCTTATAAAATTTATTTGTTATATTGTAAAAATCCTTATCGCCATTGCGTTCAAATTTAAAATCAATATCCGTATGTTGGATTTCTGCAAAATTCCAGCCGGCGGGAAATCCGGGACGAATGGTCAGTTTGCCATGCAGGGCATCGGGAAAAATGCCGAAAAGACCTTGCACTATTGCCCGCGAATACACGCCTGTAGGGTCGCCGAAATCGCGGTAACATTCTCCTCGCGCCGCATCATAGTAGCTCAATTGACCTATGTTCCCGGGTGAATTGCCAAGATACATTCCGTCCAGCACAGCGCTTTTGAAAAGATTTAAAGCTTCGTCCGGTCTCCCCGCCTCCCAGTATGCCAATGCGGTATGACCTGTTTCGGCAAAGGCTACATTATTCAAACTCCAAACGTAAGGCATCCAGTTGGAGGTAGAAACAACAGAAAATTTTTCTTTTTCCGGCATATCTTTGAAAAGCAGGGGAATATGCGGAATGTATTCGTCAACGTAACGTGTAGCCCTGTATGCTTGGAAAATATCGCCGGCTTCGGAATCAATGGCTGTATAAACAGACGCAAGGGCGGCATTGGGATGTATCATTTTATTTCCCATAAAATCAATATATTCCGCCCACCATCCCTTGTCGTTCAGCCAAAGCTTATCGTTCATTGCGCGAAGTATTTTCTCCGATTCTTTGCGGTAAGGCGCAGGATCTTCGCCAATCAGCGCGGCGATTTCTGCAGCGATTTTGTTGGCGCGGTAATTGTAAGCCGAGCCGACAGTCGTTCCGCCGCTGTTGTACATTAATCCGTCGGAAGCCCAAGTTGCGGCGTAGGCTTCGTAAAGTCCGTCGTTATCGGGATCGAAATTTCGTTTTTCCCATTCCAAACTTAATTTTATTACGGGGAAAATTTTTCGCGCGTATTCCAAATCGCCTGTCCAAAGCAAATGCCACAGCAAAGCGTCGATATACGCCAGATTCATATCGTAGTGGTGCATTTGAGTGTTGTTGCGCGGATTGCGGCAAATGTAGCCATTGCTGTACATTGGCGTTCCCCATTTTTTGAGGGCGCGGGCAAGGTTAAGCGCGGAATCTTGCTGCGGGTGAGGATAAACAGGCGTTACGTCCGTAACCTGCGAAGCGGCGTAATTGTCGAAATGGATATTCGCGCGGTCGTGCCAGCCCATTGCATCGCCGGCATAAGCCGCTCTCCACCCCGGCAAAGGCATGCGCCAGCCGATAGCGCCGTGCAGCCAGACTTCGCCATCCCAAATGCCATCGGCAGCCATTGCAACGACGCCGCCCAAGGTATTCAGATAAGGGTCGGGAGTATTTATTTTCAATCTGTCGGCAATTTTCAAACGCGCTGTTTCCGCTGCGTTGTAAAGATTTTCACCGGCAGGATTTTCAACCGGAGAAAGTTCGGAATTTTCAAGACCAACATAAACCGTTTGCTGTTTTAAATCGATCTCAAATGTTTTCAGTTGTTTCGGGTTCTTAGGCGCTTCAAAAGCATCGGGAGGATCTGCGCCCATATCTCCGTTCCTGTTCAGCTTAGCATCTTTTATTTCAGAAATTTGGCAGACAAGTTTTGTATTTTCAGGTAAATTTTCTGCGGCGAATTTCCAAATTGCGCCGTCTTTATCGTAAAAAGCCTGCGCTGAAACGCGCAAAACGCCATTACCAATAGCGACATCTTTCAGCTCATAATCGCGTCTGCCGGGCTTGTAAATTGATTTACAATATTCAAAAGAATCAAGCGCAACAGTTTTTTCGCCGATTCTTATTTTAAAAGCAATATGCTTATTGATGTTTTTTGAATAAGTTGCAAACACGGGACGGTCACTCGTTTCGAGGCGAAAAAGCGTGTGCGAGCCATATAAAGCACGCGTAAAGCGGTTAGCGCCGTTGATGCAAACAAAATCTTCACCCTCAGGATGATATTGCAAAGAACGCACGGCGGCGCGTTTTCCCGTATTGTACGACATATTCTCGATGTAATCGCCGGCTTGTTTTGCGATGATTTGGGCATTTGCATGTATAAATGCAAATGCCCAAAAATACAGCAATGTTACGAGAATTTTTCTTTTATTAATAATGTACGAAAACTTTCTTACTGCCGGTAGTACCGTCTTCATAATACGATTTTTCAATGATGAAGCCTTTGGTACCTGCGCTTACTTTTCTACCCAGCAGATCAAAATACGCTTTGTTTACTACAACTTTATTCGAATCGACAGCCGGCGTTTTAATACCTGTTCCTCCACCCAATACATAATCAACGGCATTTTTCACGAGGGTTAAATAGTCAGGGGTCAAGTATGTAACACTATTGTCAGTTGGACCTGCCGCCTGTTCGCTTACGCCGATACAAATACTTTTTTGAGCAAGCGTAACGGAAGCGCCGCTCGAATTAGCCATGACTGCGCCCTGCTTTATTTCAAAAACAACAGGCATACCCGAAGCGTCTGTAAGAGCGCTGGGGTTTGTGGTATAATTAAACGTACCGGACTGAACGCCTGCCAAATTAATAATATTCGATTCATTATCTCCCTGCCATGCTATGACGGGCGTGAGTATTCTGAAACTGGCATGTTTTGAACCGGTAGCCAATTGAACTACATCGCCGTTAGATAATCCCATGCCTGCGAATACAGGGTGAGTCGCATCCACAACGGCTACGCCGGTAGGAACATCTTCTATCGCTTTTGGAGTTGATGCCGATTCGACATTAGCCGGAGTTCCCCAATCCCAACAGTTTGCATTAGCGTTCTGGAACATAAACGGCTTTAAAGATACAAGCGGCTTGTTGATGCCTTTCAAGCAGTTAGGCACATTGCCCGAACCGGGTAATGCAGCCAATACAATTGCATCGTAAACATCAAATGTAGAAGCGGGTTTTGCTGCATCGGCAGCGGCGTTGGCAGTAACAATATCGACATTGTAACTTTCGCGCAGCTTTGCTAAAACTGCAATATCGGCAGGATCTACCGGAGAAGCCAAAGTAGTGACATAAGCTATGAATTTTTTATCGGAAGATATTTCATTAACAGTGATTGTTCCTGACAAAGGATCGGTGTTGTTTGCGCCGTCAGTAGCAACAACAGAGTAGTTGTATGTCCCTGCGGCAGAAGGCGTACCGGAGATAGTAACCGTTTTGGCGTCGGCGTCGGGCGTTACCGTCACGCCTGCCGGAGCTGTTCCTCCGTCCCAAGTAACGGCTGCTGATGTTGCCGTACCGCCCCAGCGGTAAACAATATCGGAAATCGGTTGATTGACATAAACGGTTTGCGCATTTGAGCCTGAATATAGAGACAGGGTGGGCGCTTCGGCTGCAAAACCTGATAATTCGATTTTTCTTATGATAATACCGCCGCTATATGTCCATTGAACATTTCCGTCTGCTATAACAGTATAAGTTACTGTTGTCGGAATTGAATCAGCTGAGTTGTAAGCATCTGGATCTCCTGTCGGACCTGTCAAATTAGTTAGTTTGGAAATTCCTCTGGAATTACCGTTGGAAGCAGTTACAAATGTAAGTTTAACAATTTGTCCGGCGGTCAAGTCAAATAATCCAAAATATTGGTTGCTGCTACCAAATTGAATTCCGTTACTAACCGACCCTGGTGAACCATAATTAAAACGAAGCGTTAAATTATTGGTTGTAACCGCCCAAAAGAATACGCCTTTCAATTCTTCAATTACTACGCCATTGGCAGTCAAATTTGTATTTGCAGGAAGCGTCACTTTATTACTTGCGCGAGGCCACGAACTAAAATCAGGATCGGTTGGAGTGCCGGTACCTGCCTGCCAAGTCTGATCATCTGCCACAATATTTGCAACGGTTTCCGAACTCCACTTTTCAAAGTCCCATGTTTTTATAACATCTTGAGCTGAAACTCTAAAGCATACTGCTGCTAAGGCAGCTATCAAAAAGAAAGTAATTTTTTTCATACACATTTTTTTAAGTTATATAAAAGTAGAATAATGTACAAAGATATAGTGCTCCATTTTTTGTGGAAATAGAAAATTATTCAAAATAATGGAATTATGTACAAAAAAGGGTGCGGACACAGCTTATTTGTTTGTGTACTTAGCCGCTAAGATGAATCTTTTTTCTACCAAATATACAATCCTAAACGGAATTGTACCTCTTGTTTATTTTATCGCGGGCGTCTAACAACAATTTGTATTTCAATATGTTTATTGTTCGGATTATAACAAACAATGCCTTCTGAATTCATTTGATATAAGTATTTGTACTGTCTGGCTTGTTGACAAAATGTTTGAAATGATAAACCTTATCCATTTGCTCTGTTTCTTTTGTCCCAGAATAATAGGATTCTGTAATATGAAAGGTAGTGTCATTTTCTATATATCCTGAACATCTATTAATAGTTGCACTTACACCAGATGGACCTTCTATCCATTTTTCATATTGGATTTTATCCCTTTCAATGATAAAAACACCCCAATCTGTTCTAGGAGTAAACCTGTGATAATAAGAAACCATCTCTTGCTCTCTATTATCTTCATTGAAGCGAGAATATCCACCGGCACACCTAATAATCCCATTTCTGAACAAAAAATAGACAACAGTAATGTCTGTTTCTTGATAATAGCAATAATAGTAGCCGTCTAATCTCAATTTATTTCCGTAATAATTCGTTCTTTGCAATGTAAGTTTTTCATCTGGAAATAACTTATCGCATCTAAACAAAAAAAGACTCAAACTACATACCAATAAATATAAAATCTTTACTTTCATATTGTTTACTTATTAACAATTTAGCATAACGTTCCGCCACCACTGCTATCAACTCCCCCCCCACTCGGTGTAGCATCCGCTACGTCGAGTTAAAAACAAGTCTATCGACTTGTAACCAAATATTTTTCCTTCTTTCAATCTCATATTCATTTTTTATTTTTTCGCAAAGCCGGAACTTTGCTATTCTTAGCCCGACGAAGGTAAAGCCAAGCGGGGATTTATTCTTTTTATTCGGTTTAAATATAACACTCATTTATTCCCCTTCCTGCATCTTTTCCAACTTTGCCTCCTTATCCAATATAAAATTAAACAACTTTGTTTGATTTTGTAGAGGTTTTCTTAATTCTATATAACTAAGTAATTCATCTTTCGTTAAACTTAGGTTATATCTTGTATTGATTAACGGCAATAATTGTTTAGTAACTTTGGTCGCCATGTATATTGTTAGTTGAAGATTACCTTCAAAACCACTATAAATCTGTACTTGTAGGACAGTATCTGAAAATATCGCAATGTCTAAATATTTATCATATATGGCACCAAAGTCTGCGTCATTGGTACCATAAATCCAGCCCGAATTTACCATGTGATATTTCATATAAATGCCCAAATTACCCTTCTTAACCAACAATTTCCAAAAATAAGTATTAAAAAAAATATACGTTGAGATAATTTCATTTTTTTTATTTACAACATTAAGACTCTTTATACTATTTACATTAATAAACATTCTTTTTTGTGTACTGTCATTTTTTACAGCAAGAGTTGTCGAAGGCGTTGCAGGCATTGTATAATCATAACCATATTTATTTAAAAAATCAACACCTGAATAATCTGGACCTCTAAATTTCCCTTTTATGATATCATTATTCTTTGTTACAACATAACATTTCTGAAAACTACAGGATACATTCGTAAAACAAACAGATAAAAATACGATTAAAAATTTATTTTTTAAATACATGGCGTATTATTTTTTATTAATTTAAAAATCCTTTTGGAGCAAAAAGAGGAGGTATGCTTTTTATTAATGAATTAAACCAAAAGCCATTGGAGCATATTCAAATTCGAATTTATTATTTACCACTTTTATCTTTGTCATACCACTCCATGCTATTGAAATCAATCCCTTACCAATATTGGGATACATTCCCTGCAAATATTTCCTGTTACTATCAGACAACGGATATGAACCGTATGCTTTAGCTGTTTCCGGCGTGAGACTCACATAATTTGATAAATTTAATATTCCATTGGCAAAATTTGATATTATGTCAAAATATATATTGGAATCGTTATTATAAATAGAAGGATTCCAAAATCCGTTCTTCCAACCGTATTTATACACATCTTGTATCCCATCCTTATACATACCACTTATTTATTTTTCTGCCTCTGTTTGTTTCAATTCAGCCTCTTTATCCAATATAAAATTAAACAACTTTGTTTGATTTTGTAAAGGTTTTCTTAGTTCTATATAATTAAGTAACTCATCTTTCGCTAAACTTAGGTTATATCTTGTATTGATAAATGGCAATAATTGTTTAGTAACTATGGGTACATTAGAAATTGTTAAATAATAATCATAATCACTATAAACCTGTACTTTTTGTACAGTATCTGAAAATATAGCAATGTCTATAATTTCACTATAATCCGGTGTAGCAAAGTTTATGTCATTAACATCGAGGCTAAAATGCATACCCTCATTTTTTAGGTGATATTTCATATAAATACCCAAATTATCTTTTTTAGCTAATACTTTCCAAAAATAAGTGTTAAAAATATACGCTGAAATAACTTTATTTTTTTTATCTATAACATTAAAACTCTTTATACTATTTACATTAATAAACATTTTTGTATTCGTACTTTCATTTTTTATGGTAAAAGTTGTCGACTGTGTTGCCGGTACTGAATTATTATAAATACAAGCAAAGTTACCAGCATAATACGACAATTCAGCAAACCTCCCTTTTATGGTATCGTTAGCATTTGTTACCACATAGCCCACTCTTTGCAGGGGGCTACAAGACATACTCATTAAGTAAATGAATAATGTTAATATTGTTGAAAATACACTTCTAAAAAACATGATATACTTTTTATTTAAAATCCTTTTGGAACAAAAAGAGGAGGTATGCTTTTTATTAATGAATTAAAGTAGAATATGCTTCCATCTGGCGCATATTCAAATCTCTCATTTATCTTTGTCATGCTGTTCCATACTATTGAAATCAATCCCTTACCAATATTGGGATACAGCCCCTGCAAATATTTCCTGTTACTATCCGAAAATGGATATGGACCGTAAGTTTTAACTGTTGCCGGTGTGAAATCCATATAGTTTGTAAAATTTAATACCCCACTCGCAAGATTTGTTGCCATATCTGAATATATATTGGAACCACTATTATTAATGGAAGCATTCCAAAATCCGTTCCTCTAACCATATTTATACACATCTTTTACCTCATCTTTTATTATTCCATTAATAACGCTACTTATACCACTCGCAATTATTTTTCCTCGCTCGGCGTAGCCGGAGGCTACGCCGAGTTAAAAACAAGTCTATCGACTTGTAACCTAATATTTTTCCTTCTTTCAATCCAATATTCATTTTTCTTTCTTTCGCAAAGCCGGAGCTTTGCTTTTAGCACGACGAAGGCAAAGAGCCTTCGCCGTGCAGTTTTACATTATTTTCTGCACGCTACGGAGAGCGGAGATGAATCTTTTTTCTACCAAATATACAATCCTAAACGGAATTGTACCTCTTGTTTATCTTATCGTGCGCGTCTAACAACAATTTGTATTTCAATATGTTCATTGTTCGGATTATAACAAACAATGCCTTCTGAATTCATTTGATGTAATTGTTTGTACTATCAGGCTTGTTGACAAAATGTTTGAAATGCCAAACTTCATTAACTGAATATTTTTTTTTGTTGTATGAAAAATATTGTTCTGTAATATAAAAAGTAGTATCGTTTTCAATATTGCCTGTACTTTTACGAGTAGATATTGATTCGGAAGGAACTATCCATTGTTCGTATTCAATTCGATTGTTAGTTATTATAAATACACCCCAATCCCACTTATCTTTTCCAAAATTATAATAGTTATCAACAATTTCTTTTTCTACAACATCTAAATCAAGAGTTGAATGTCCATAAGCAGATAATATGGTACCATTTCTGTACATAAAAATACAAGATGTAGTAGGATCTGGTACATTTTCTTTCTGACAATAATAATAGCCATCCATTCTTAGCTCATTTCCTGTAAAATCCTCTCGTTGCATAGAAAGTTTTTCATCTGGAAATAATAAACTGCAACAAGACAAATACAAACTTAAACTACATATTAATAGATATAAAATCTTCGCTTTCATATTGTTTTCTTATTAGTCATTTACCATAAAGTTCCACCGCCACTGCTACCCCGCTCGACGTAGCGTTCCGCTATATCCGTCAGGTTAAGCCGTTCAAATAGCTCTGAAAGAGCATTTATCAGTAGCGTCGGGCAACGCCCGACGGAATAGGGTAAATTATAACCTAAGCGCTGTAAGCGCGTAATCTAATAATACATTAGATTTCGCCCTTTCAAGGCATAACCACCTTCACCGCCTCCGTCCCAAAATTCGTAGTCACCTTCACTATACACATCTTATCAGCAATGTGAGAAGTTATTACATATCTGTTGCTATTTATTCCCTTTTTTTGTAAATATAACATGCCATTCATTCTATAAACGGCAATCTCTTTTATTTCGCCGGTGGATTCAACGCATATATTTCCGCCTGCATCTGCGTAAACATTTCCGGTTTCCTGTAATTTCGGAGTGTAAAATCCCGAAGGATCGTCTTTTCCGGGCATATACATATCAGGTGTCGGAATATCGCTTAAGCCGTCTCCAATATAAAATCCGAGATGGGGAGGCTGGTTGTATCCCACATTTTGCCATGCTATCGCTAAGCGATATACGGGGTCGTGCATCAAAGTATATAAACGGTAAGTAGTAGGAGTTGTTGTTGTATAAATCCTTAGTTGCGCCGGATTGTTGCTGACTCTGGTAATCACTTCTTCACGCCAGTCGCCCAAAATATCGGCGCTTATACATGGCGTAGCTTTGCTTCCGTTACAGGTGGATGTACCGCTTAAAGTGAGAAGCGTTGTATTGGTGTTGTTGCTGTAGTTCCATTTTCTGATACTTGGATTTGATTGACCGTCGAATAATTCATCCTGCAAATCGCCATCCCAGTAAATACGGAAATTCGTACTGTTCGGTTTACTTGTAGATATTTGGTTGCCCTTGCAATCGTAATATCCTGATTCAGAAGAACTCCACATTTCAAAACCTTTATGACGGGGATCGATATCCGCCGCCATTCCGCGTCCGTCATCGGTACTGTAATTAGCGCTGTGCCAAAGAATTTCGCCTGTATTCGGGTCGTGCATTTCGTGATTCCATCTGCCGCTACCGGTTTCTTCGTGTACGCTGAATACTTCCAAGCCGGGGCGGTCGGGATCCAAATCCGAAACGTGCATTGCATCTCCGTGTCCCAAACCTGTGCGGGAAAGCAGTTTGCCGTCGTTGTTGATAACTGCTGCGCCGTAAATGATCTCGTCCTTTCCGTCGCCATTCACATCGGCAACCGCAAGCTGGTGATTTCCCTGTCCGTAAGCGCCGGCGCCCGAAGTCGGAGAATCGTGAAACCATCGTTCAACTAATTTACCGTCAATAAAGTCATAAGCAGCCAGCGTAGCGCGCGTATAGTATCCGCGACACATCACGGCGCTTGGATGCACGCCGTCTAAATAAGCGACGCAAGCCAGAAAACGATCTACTCTGTTGCCGTAACTGTCGCCCCAGCTCGATACCGTTCCTCTTGCCGGTTTATAAGCAATTGTATTGATTTCTCCGCCAGTTTCGCCATCAAAAATTGTCAGGTATTCGGGACCGCTTAAGACATAACCGTTGTTCGCATCCATCGACTTGTTCCGGTAGTCTGCCTGAGGATTATCCGATCCCATAATTACGTTTTTCCCTTGTCCGTCAACAGTTCCGGGAGCCGTCTTGCATACTATTTCGGCTTTTCCGCAACCGTCAAAATCATAGGCTAAGAATTGAGTATAATGCGCTCCGGCACGGATATTTCTTCCCAAATCAATTCGCCACAGCATTGTTCCGTTTAATTTATAGGCATCTAAATAAACATTGCCTGTCATGCCAGAATAAGAATTATCTTTTGAATTGGTCGGATCCCATTTAACAATTAGCTCATATTCGCCATCGCCATCCAAATCGGCTACACTACAGTCATTTGGAACATAAGTATAACTTTCGCCGTCAGGGTATGGCGTAATTACACGACTTGACGAATTTCTGTTATCAAAATAACTTGGCGGGGTGGTTCCTCCGGGTGGCAAGTTCAGTTGTATGGTCATATAGGGCTGCGATTGCAACGACCATGGCGTTACTTCCTTAGAACCCTGCTCTTCTTCAGTCCCGTTTACTACCGCTTTAACAACGTATTTGCTTGTTGCCGCGCCCTGAGCGTCTGTAAAATTAGTAGCTTCTGCCGCTGAGACGGATTTTATCAACGCTCCATTTCGATAAACGTTGAATGCTGTTTCTTTTTCATTTCCCAACACGCGCCAACTCAAGAATACTCCATTGCTTACTTTCACGGCTACGAGCCCTCTGTCTAAGGCTTCCATTTGCCGTTTAAAAGAAAAAACTTGAGTTACGCTAAAAAAAAAGAAGAAAACGGTTAAAAAAATACTTGTAAATTTCATTATTTTCACTGTTATTATTTTTTATTCGCCTAAGTAGTATGATGGAACCGGCGATTGTTGATATCCCATCGTATGCGTTGTTACCGTATGTCGGTAGGTATTATCCTGCATTAAAGTCACTCTGCGGTCGTTAGCCGGAATTGTCGTTGAATAAATGCGTAATTCGCCGGGTAATGCGGTGACAATCTCTTCGCGCCAGTCGCCTGTCAGATCGGCTGTCAAAACAATGCTACCCTTGATATTTTTTGTGAGGACGGCGCCTTTATATTTTGTAATGGAGAGCGATGGCACTTGTCTGCGCACGGCTCCCATACCCTGCTGATCTCTTTGAAAAGCGAATGTTTCGCGCAATTTATCGGCGTCCCACCAAATCCAGTTTCGACAGTTGGGAACGTCTTCATTTTCGGCAATCATATTTCCTTTAGCATCAAACATATATTTATCGGTTGAACCGCCTTTACTGTCTTCCGTAGCAAAACATTCCAAGCCGGGGTGGGAAGTATCCAAATCCGTTACCATTCCATCGCCAACGTGATAGGTTTTCTTGTTTATACCCCATATTTCTTGTCCTGTTTTGGCGTCTCTCACGGATACTCCATTGTTTTCATGCCAAACTTCACAGGCAAAAAAGACTTCCAATCCGGGGCGGGAGGGGTCGATGTCGGTCACATATATTTTATCCGGATGACCTAATCCGGCGCTCCAAAGCAATGTGCCATTATCGTCAAGCACAGCGGATCCGAGAATAATCTCATCTCTTCCGTCGCTATCCACATCGCAAACTAAAATATGGTGAGCGCCCTGACTGCGGATAACCGGATTTTCTTCATCTCCATCCCAGCGCCAAAGTTTTTCCAAGCGATTGTCTTTCAGTTGCCAAGCATCTGCCACCATCCGGCGGTAAGTTCCTTTTTCGGTAATAAGGCAAGGCGTTTTCCCATCCAAATAGGCTACAGCCATTTGGTAGCGATTGTTGCGATTATAATCTCCAAACGATTCTCCACGCGCAATCCAATCGGCTTTAGCAATTTCTTCTCCTGTCATACCGTCGAGTATGGAAACCCATTCCTGCCCCGACGTAACCCGTCCATTCGGGTCGCGAGCATCGGCAGGACCGGTTTTTATGGCGATTCCCGCTTTCCCGTCGCCATTCAAGTCATAAATAACGAAAGGAGAATACCAGACGCCGGGCTCGATTCCGGGTCCAAGGTCTTTAGTCCAAAGGAAAGTACCATCGCTAAGATAAGCGTCGATTTTATAAGTCAACTGGGTTGAATCAGGTTTGAACGACGGATCTTTTCCCTGATTGGGATGCAATACCACAAAATCATAGATGCCGTCGCCATTCAAATCGCCCACGCCTAATCTGCCAACCGTAACACCTTCGCGCAGAGGAATTGAACGATATGCCGGCTCATCGGCGTTTTTCCGCGTGACGACTTTAGCTTTCCCCGATACGGCTTCTTTCTTACCGCTTACTACGGATTCTACCCAATATTCGCAAGCATATTTGCTATCAGGATATAAATTGTTTTTATCTAAAAAATCGCAGGTTTGAATCACCGGTTTTTTATTCAACTTTATGGTCTTATTTCCCAATGATTTATACACGTTAAAAGCGACGTTTTCCGGATCGGTGTTCAATAAACGCCAACTGACGTAAACATCTCCGGTTTCATTGACGGTTGCGCAGACTCCCCTGTCGAGCTTTTCAACAATTTTTCCCTTTGCAAATCCTTCCACAAGCGGTTTGGGCTGGTGCGAAGGGTTTAATACTTCATACAAATACGCTCGCTCCCTTGGATCCTGTGCAGACAGGTAAAGAGAACATATAAAGGCAAATAAACTCAAATAATATTTATACATTTTAAGGCTATATTAATGTACAAATATATAATTCTCTATCGTTTATGAAAATAGAAAATTATTCAAAATGATGTAATTATGTACATTTACTTAAAAATGAATGATTACAATTGTATGAGTTATTTTGGGTGTACGACAAAATTCCAAAAATTAATTCTATTTTAGCACATTAAAAAGTATGAGGACTTAATGTATTAAAATAGAATTAAGTGAAATTTTTATGCACTTGCCCGTACGCCTCCCTAATCATCTCAATCTGATGAATATCCGTAGTTTTTGTTATTAATTTTGAATTTCTTATCGTCGATTCAATCCACCTTTTTTGAATATCATTTGCTACGATATTATTCTTTATTATTACCGGACTTTCAGGATAAACCCACATCTGTAATACGGAATTATTATCGTATTCCAAAAATATTACGTTCGATTCAAGATTAAAAAACGAATAATAAAAAGTGTACTCCGAACCTGCGCCATTCTTTCCATTGCGCAATAAACCATCGTATTTCCCTAACAACTCAAACAACTCAGCCTGAAAAATTCGTAAATCATCATCCGAAATAAATTTCAACTGCCGGTAATACTGTATTTTTTTTACAGTATTGGAGAATAACATATTATCTACCACGCAGGTGATATTATTCAGCGCTCTGAAACACGAAACCGCTTTATTGTGTAAATCATTCACAACGGGCGGAACTTCAATATCCGAAAACTCGGTCATTAACGAAATCTTTCCCGTTGAGTATATATAATGGCAATAATCAAGTTTGAACAGCGATTGGTAAGGCAGAAACCGGAAAGGAATACTGTTCGTTGCGGCTGTGATTTTCACATCCTTTGAAACGAGCATCCTTTCCATAATTTTAATATCCTCTCTCATCAAATCGGAATAGATTTCAACAGGCTCCTGACTGATATTGAGATTCTTGTTGAAAAGAAAATTATTGCTTGATTTTGAAGCAATAATTTGATCGATTGACAGATTGAGGTCTTCGGCAATAGCAACCACTTCTTCTATTGAAAAAGGGATTACGTTTCTAATCCGCCTGTATGCCGTTTCCTTGCTTATGGAAAACATTTTCATCAGG